>Ga0182016_10008981_pt1 | contig 9997 bp, 10 predicted proteins | sample 712S2MmetaG_FD_120491 | JGI IMG/M metagenome (GOLD analysis project Ga0182016, IMG submission 120491) | Permafrost microbial communities from Stordalen Mire, Sweden - 712S2M metaG | ecosystem: Environmental > Terrestrial > Soil > Wetlands > Permafrost | place: Sweden: Stordalen | collected... | reverse complement strand
GAGAAGACCGAAGCGGGCTTTAGCGCGCGATTTAAGCAGCCGGAACTGGGTATCGGTCAACCCCATCTCGGTACAAATCTGCTCCGCCGGCTGTTCCCAAAGATAAAAGCGTATCAGAATCTCACGATCGCGGGGCGCGATGCTCTTTAGGACCCTGGCGGCAAGCTGCTGATTCTCCTGCCGGATGGCGGCTTGTTCGGGATTGCTGCCGGTGTCGCGCACGGCCAGCCCCCAGTCCAGATCGAACTGCTGCTTGCGGCTGAGAACGTTTTCCTCGATCTGGGCGGCTACCTGCCGGCGGACGATCGTACGCACGTAGCCCATCAGGCGATCGGGTTCGCGCAACTCTCCCCGCTGGATGGCTTGCGCCACGATGAGGAAGGTATCGTGCACCCGGTCGTCCAGATCCTGGGGGCCGAGTTGCCTGCACAAATAAAAACGCACACCGCGCGAAAAGACCCGATACAGTTCCTCTAATCCATCGGGATCGTTTTGCCTGATTTTTTCGACCAGTTCGCCCCAGCAGGGCTGGGCGGCAGCCGACCGGCTCTCGGCAGTGTCTTCGGCAATATCGTTGGCCCTCATTGTTGGTTCCCCGTAACGAAATATGCGCTCCAATAGAGCGGGTTTGAACGCCAGGTGCAAGACCGGAGCATATCGATCTGGGCATGTTGCAGCGCGACGGCCGGTCCGGCCTGCGGAGCTGCGCGCAAATAGCGGTAGAAGGAGAGAAAGAGCGCTCCGGCGTCATCCGGAGTGGGCCAACGGCTGGCCACCACGGCACGGGCTCCGGCGGCCTGGCAGGCGCGGGTAAGGCCCATCAAACCCGTGGCGGGAAGGGCATCGGCCGAGCCGGAACTGCAGCCGCTCAAGGAAACCAGCGCGCCATCCAGATTCCAGGTGGCGATCTCGACCGGGCTGAGGACCTCGTGTTGCCCGCCATAGGTGAGGCTCAGCACGATGAGCTCGGACCCCGCGCCACGGCTGGAATCGACGCTGGAATGCAGCACGTGGGTGGCGAAATGCAGCACGGCGGGATGGTCGTTGAGCGCGGCCTGCAGCCGCTGGCGGGAAGCGGACGCGCCTTCCAGCAATACCGGGGTTCGCGAACCGCTCCAGGCGGCGGCGCAACCGGCCACCTCCCGCGCGCTACCGGCGAGGCGCGCCAGGTGCAGATCGTCGGCGGCTGCGGAATCGCCGGCGCGCGCCGTAAAGAAGCCAAGCAAAGGAGCGGGCTGGGAAGCTTTCCAGCGCGGATCGGCCATATTGTAAACGGGGTCGGCAACGCCCACGAAGGGACCGGCGAAACGGCTGCGCTGGGGGCTGGCGGGCGAAAGCATCGCGGCGCCGGAGGTAATCTGCAAGGAATGACGTTCAGCGAGGAATACGGGGCACCGCGCGCGAGTGTCCTCGATCAGGGCGGCGAAGGGCAGTTCGAACAATTGCGCATCCAGCGCCAGCAGCCAGCGCGGTTTCTTGCGGAATGCGGGATCGAGCTGTCCAAACAACATGCGGAAGATCCGGGCACCGGCCGGCTGGGCATCAGCGCCGCCCTGGCGGACGGCTTTAGTGAAACGAGCCACTAGCGCGCCAATCTCCTTGGCGGGAGGCAAGCGGTATAGCGCGAAACTTTCGCGCGATAACGCCCAAAGGTACGAATCGGGCGAGGCGAGGTGAAAGGCGAAGAAGGCGGCGTCCGGACCGAGGCTGCGGCGCGTGTGTTCGAGCAGATCAGGCAGTTCCACATCGGTCGTCGAGCCGGCGCGGGACTCCCACTGGACGAGTGCGCCTTGTAATTGACGTACCAGTTCTTCCGCCGGACTGGCAGGTGCTCCCGGAGATCGCAGCAATTCCACCTGGGCGGCTTCGAGTTTCCGCAGTGTCTCCCAATACTCGGCGGGCAGATTGCGGCGCCAATCGCGCGGCTCCGCAAGCAGCGCGCGCAAGCTGGCGGCCCGGTTGGCCTCCGCGGACTCGAAGGTCTCTTGCGCAAGCGCGGGCTGGTGGGTCGCGAAATACAGCCGGTTTCCGGCATCCACCAGCGCGGAATGAACCTTTTGCACGATGTTCTCCGCGCTCACCCGGGTGGCGTCGTCGGTTAACGAATCCCGGCGCCAGGTGCGGGCCAAACTCGCGGCTATACGCAGATCGTCGAGTGCCTCCTGGAGACGGTTTTGCTGCAGGCGCACCCGCCCGCGCGCATAATAGACCTCCCAATTCGGCCGCAAGCTGCCCGACTTCCTGGAAAGGGCCAGGGCCCGGTCCAGCAGCACGGAGGCCGAGCGCAGGTCGCCTTGCTCCAAACGCAACACGCCGAGATTCCGGTAGGAACTTTCGACGCTGCGCAGATGGTTGAGTTTGCGCATGCGGTAGGCTTCCAGAAGGGCGTGCTCGGCTTGGGGAAGTTGTTGGTGTTCGAGGTATCCATACCCCAGGTCGTTCCACGCTAAGGCACACATTTCCAGGTCGCCTGCGCGGTCGGCCGCGGCAATGCCCTGCCTATACAAATCGATGGCCCGCAGCATGCGGCCCTGACCGAACTGCAGGGCAGCCAAGTGGGTCAATAGTTGGGGGAGCTGTGCGCGGCGCTCCGGGCCGGACAGGCGCGCCATGGCGCGGCCGATTGCCTCCGTGGCGGCGTCCATTTGTCCGAGGCGGGAATAAAGCGATGAGATATTGAAATCCGCCTTTTCGGCAGTGATATTATCACCCGAGTCCTCCGCCAGTTTGCGCGCCTGCAAATATGTTTGAAGCGCCTCTCGATACTGGTGCAAGGCGAACCGGCAACTGGCCAGGCCATTCAGGAACTGCGCCGCAATTTTCGGTTCGCCGGCGCGCAACGCGTCGCGGTATCCTTGCTCGTCCAGGGCAACGGTCTCACGGAAGCCGCCGGTGCGGAATACCTTGTAGGATTGCTGGTACTGTGCCGTGAGCTTTTCCGTGCGTGCAGTTTTCCGACTGCGGGTTGCCAGGGGTGGCGTCCTGGGCGGCGGAACGGGGCGCACCAGCGTTCCAGCGAGCAGCATAATCAAAAATAAACAGACCAACAGCCTGGTCCCTATCAACCCCACTCCTTGCCTTGCGGTCTGGAGTATTTCCGGTCTGGTTGTCTTTGGGGGTAGCCTGCAACAGCACCCCCAAAGAATCATACCAGTATTTGCCGTGAAAGTGGCAATCATTTTCAATGATTTATGTTTTAACGCGCTGGGTTAAGCGCCGATTTTAATGTATTTGTAATGGCTTTAGAGCCAAAACCCACCGAGGATGTAGATGATAATCGGATCCATCGGTCGTGCCTTGGCGGTTCCCAGTCTTGCGGGCAACCGCCTTTCTGCCCTCAAGATAGCTGCCCCGTACACGGGACAAGGGGGGCATTTCCGCTAAACGATTCAAAGCACGGGGAAAACTAATTATGCAGATTGGGGAACGGGGAGAATTAGAGGAATAAAGTAATATATTCCGGTGGTATTTCTTGTGGACGTGAGCCGGCTAAAAGCCGTCCCCAGAGGGGATCCCGGCCAAGATTGGCCGCCTCCAATTGGCTCTTCAGCAATGCGCTATTTAGAATGGCACATCGGGAAGCGCTGCGTCCGGCGGCTTTTCGCCGAGCACTTTGCCGAATTGCTTGAAGTGCAGTTCCTGGACCCAATCCTTCACCGGGAGCTTCCATCTCTGTTTAGGACTGGGGATGGCCCGGATCAAGGTACCGGCCCGAAGCCGAGACGCTTGGCCATCTCAATATCGAGTTGGTTGAGGCGGCACAGCTTCTTGGCCTCCGGCCAGGTGTGCCGCTGCGGTTTCTTGCCCATGATCCAAGGCGCGGCCGAACTTAGAACGGCACGTCGTCGTCGGTGATGCCTTGGTTGAAGGCGGGGTCTTCGGGTGGCGCGGACGGCGCGGCCGGGCTGGGAACGGCGACCGGGCGAGCGGCGCTACGCGGCATGGACACAGGCTGCTGGCTATATTCGCCGGGAGCCGATCCGCCGCCGTCCTGACGGCTGCCAAGCAGCTCGAGGTGCTCACAGATGACCTCGGTGGTGTAGACTTTCTTGCCATCCTTGTCGTCGTAGCTTTTGGTTTCCAGGCGGCCTTCCACACAGACCTGCTTACCCTTCAGCAGATAGTTGGCGACGTTTTCCGCCCGCCAGTATACTATGCGGTGCCATTGGGTTTGTTCCTTCCACTCTCCGGTTTGCTGGTCTTTATAACGGCGGCTGGTGGCCAAGGAGAAATTCGTGACGGAGACGCCGGAAGGGGTAAACCTAGTTTCCGCGTCCTTGCCGATGTTGCCGATCAAGATCACTTTATTGATGGATCCCATATGGCTGCAATGTAACATTATTTAGCGCGGCGTGGCGCACGATCATGCAAGCGGACGGAGGCCCCCGCCTTCGTCCAGGACCTCGCGCACCTTGGCAAGCAGGACGTCAGGCGTGAATGGCTTGTTCAGAAACGCTTTGGGGGGCTCGCCCGGCGGGCTGTTAATGGGGCTGTCGCGGTAGCCTGAGACGTAGAGTATCCGCAGATCGGGGTTCTTTTCGGCAAGCCGCAGTCCAAGCTCGAAGCCGTTCATCTGCGGCATCACCACGTCGGTCAGCACCAAGTCGATTTTGTGCGAGTTCTTCTCGTACACGGAGAGGGCGGCCAGGCCGTTGGCCGCTTCGATCACGGTATAGCCCCCGTTGTGGAGCACCGCGGCGAGCAGTTTCCGGACGCCCTCTTCGTCATCCACCAGCAGGATGGTTTCCGAGCCCTTGGATGCCGAAGGCCGGCGCGCCGCGGGGACCACAATGGCCGGCTCGACGCGGGGCAGGTAAATCTCGAAGATCGTGCCGCAGTTCACCTGGCTGTAAACGGTGATGTAGCCCTCGCTCTGCTTGACGGTGCCGTAAACCATGGAGAGCCCGAGCCCGCTGCCCTTGCCATGCTCCTTGGTGGTGAAGAAGGGCTCGAACAATCGCGAGCGGGTCTCGGCGTCCATGCCGGACCCGGTATCGCTGACGGCCAGCATCACGTATGCGCCGGGCTTCACGCCGGCCTTCTTGGCGGCCGCCTCGTCCAATTCCAGATTGGAGGTTTCCAGCACCAGCTTGCCGCCGTTGGGCGTGGCCTCGCGCGCGTTGGTGGCGAGGTTCAGGATGGCCTCCTGCATCTGGGCGCCGTCGATTTGGACGTAGCCGAGGGCTGGGCCGGGCAGCACAATCAACTCCACGGAGTCGCCCAGCAACCGGCGCAGCATGGGTTCCATGCTGGCGATGGTGCCGTTCAGGTCGGTCGCTTTGGGCTGCGTCGCCTGGGCGCTCGAAAACGTGAGGAGCTGGCGCGTGAGCGCGGCGGCGCGTTCGCCGGCGTAGAGGATCTCGTCGGCGAAGCGGCGAAGCGGGTTGCCGGCGGGGATCTGGGCGCGCAGCAGATCGCTGTAGCCGGTAATGACGGTGAGCACGTTATTGAAGTCGCCCGCGACTCCGCCCGCGAGGCGCCCCACGGCGTCCATCTTGCGCGCGTGGCTGAGTTGCTCTTCGAGCTGGCGTCGGCCGGTAATATCGCGGAAAACGAGGATGGCGCCTTGCAGACGGCCGTGCTCGTCGCACAGCGGCGCGGCGCTCTGTTCGATGGCAATCTCGGTTTTGTCGCGTGCGATCAGCAGGACCGGGCCTAGATTATGGGCGGCGGTCCGTGCGCGGATGGCATCCCGGGCGGGACTGCCGGCGGGTTCGCGGCTGCTTTCTTCGATGACCGCCAGGATTTCGCCCAAAGGCCGTCCCAGGGCGTCGGCGCGCCGCCACCCGGTGAGGGCTTCAGCTACCGGATTGAGGAAGGTAACGCGCTCTTCGCGATCGGTGGCCACCACTCCGTCGGCGATGCTCGACAGGGTGGCGGATAGCATGCTGCGGCTGGCGTGGAATCCTGAGACCAAGCCGGTGGCCGAAACCGATATGGCGACGAAGGATAACAGGCAGGCGGCCAGGTTCGGACCGGCGGCATACCACGGCTCACGCAGTTCGACGAGCAATATGCCGAGCGCTACGGTGCAGAGCGCGGTGGCCGAGAATCCCCCGACATGCCCGTAATACCAGGCGCTGGCGAATACGGCAACCAGGAAGGGGAGGAACAGATTCGGCTCCAGCAACGGGCGCAGCAGCAAGGAAACGAGCACCGCGAGGGTGGTGAGAGACAACGCGAAGATGCCGCTGTGGAGGGACGAGTCTTGGATCCGGAACACGATCTGCTCAGTTACAGAATACTATATCCGCTCCGCGACCGAATCCGCTCCGCATTCGAATCCGCTCCGTTACCGGGCCGCGACCGTCAGGGGCGGGCATCGGCTTAGGCCGTCCGTGAGACAATGTCGGTATGCAGGCCACTGTGGAACTTCCGGAAGCTGTTCTCCGGCAACTCGAGATGATTGCCAGGCAAGAGGGCGCCACGCCGGGCGATCTGATTCGGCGGCTTGTCGAAGCTCACATCGAAACCAGTAACGCGCCGTCACAACGCAATCTCGAAGCGCGCTTGCCGCTGATTCCGGCTTCCGAAACAGGACCCATCCAGCCCGTCACGGGTAAGGATGTGGACGCCAACCTCTGGTGACCCTCTCACTGCCTGACGTCAACGTTTGGATAGCGCTGGCAGCGGAAGGCCACATTCACCACGTGTCTGCGCGCGCCTGGTTCGCGGAGCAGCCGGATGCCTCGGTTGCCTTCTGCCGAATAACGCAGATGGGCCTGCTCCGCCTGTTAACGAACCCCAACGTCATGGGGCGCGCTCCGCGGACAATCGGTCAAGCGTGGGATGTCTTCACCCAGTTGCGACGCGACCGGCGGCTCCTCTTTATGGCCGAGCCAGAAGGTGTGGAATCTGTCTGGCGCGGGTTCATGACGCAGCCCGGTGTTGGACCGAGTTCATGGACGGATGCTTATTTGGCCGAACACATTCCTGCTTGCTGGTGACCTTCGACCATGGGTTCGCCCGCTGGACCGAGTTGAAGCTGAAGCTTCTGGCCGATCGTCGCTAGAGATAAGCTGGTACGGCCCAAAGTTGACGATAGTTGGCTATATGAAGCTGCCAGGCGGCGACCGCGCGATCGTGGACATCGCCAAACTTCGCGACTACTGCCTCAATCCGGCTCACCCACGCGGGCGGCATAAGGCTCGCGTCTTCGCGTCTACACTCGGACTGACGGCAGCGGATGCGGGGTTTCTGCGCGAGAACCTGCTTCGTGCGGCCCGCGAAGGAAGCGCGACTCCGGGCGACAGCGACGAGCACGGAGAGCGATATGGCGTCGATTTCAGACTCGACCGGGGAGGCCGGCAAGCGACCGTTCGCAGTGCCTGGATCATTAGCAGGCGCGGCTTGATTCCGCGGCTGACCAGTTGTTTTGTACTATTGAAGGGAGGCTTGCCATGGGCGAAATAGAAATGCTCTCGGTGGTTGCCCTGCTCGAGGATGTCCCCGAAAGAGGGCTGTTGCGAGGCCAGGTCGGCACCGTTGTCGAGGGTCTTGGGCCGGGCGTGTACGAGGTCGAATTCAGCGACGACTCCGGCCAGACGTACGCGTCTTTGGCGCTCCGCTCCGGCCAGTTGATGCGCCTTCACCACGAGCCCGTCCATCGCGCCGCCTGAATCGGGCTCGGCCGCCGTGCTAAACTAACAACGTTATGGCAATTCCGAATGTCAAGCGGTTCCGTCCCTTCTGCCCGGAGTGCGGGGAGAGTTTCACCGTCATGGCGGTGCTCCCGAAAGATGCCGTCGTGGACAAGTATCTGGCCGATGTAGTGGCCCGCCACGATCACAAGGCGTACCAGGAGTCCAAGATCCTGCACTTCAAGGTGCGCGTCGGCCAGCAGAAGCAGAAGAAGGCCAAGTAATATTCCGTCAGGTGCGGGCCTGCAAATTCCGCAAGGCCCGCAGTCCTTCCTGCGCCGCTTCCGGATCGGCATCGTGGCTCAACTTCTCTAACTGGGGCACATCGTCTTTGTCGCCGCTGCGCGCCATCACGCGTGCAAGCTGGATTTTCTCGTCCCTGGTCCCCTGCAATAGCGGCGTATAGAGCGATTTACGCACGCCGGGGTCGCGCGCCAGTTCCACCAGAAACGGGAATGCCTCGCCGTGATACGCGGCGCTGTTCAGCGTATTAACCAGAAACTGCAGCGGGCTGAATTCGGAGACCTCCGTCTTGCCGAGCATCACCTGGGCGAACGCCATCGAGAGCCGCGGGGAAGTCTTGCCTTCCTCCTGATACGCCTTTTCGAGCATGGGCAGGTCCGCGGGATTCTTCAAGCGCGCGTAGCCTTCAGCCGCGGCGGCGCGCATCTTTTCGTCTTTGTCCCCGATATAGCGCGCGTAAATCTCGCGGCTGCTCTCCGCGGGCAGCATGGCGATGGCGGTCAGCGCGGCGCGGCGCACCTTGTTGTCGCGCGTGTGGCTGAGCACCTCCGAAAGGTCGGGCAGCGCCGATTTATTCAGCAACAGGCCGGTGGTTTCGATGGCCGCCACCTGCACCTTCGGGTCGAGGTCGCGCAGCAGGAACGCGATGCTGGAAGCCGCCTCGGGATCGCGGATTTTCTGCAGGGCCACCAGCGACTCGTAGATCACCGGGGTGTCCTTGGCATGCATCGCCTGGACCAGATCCGGTATGGCGGCTTTGCCGCGCAGGATGCCGATGGCGCGCGCCGCGTTGGCCCGCGCTTCCGGACTGGCACCCTGGCGCGCCATTGCGCCCAACGCGGCAATCACGTCGGCGCGCGGCGTGATGTAAGGATCGATCACCTGATCGTTGGTGTCGGTGAAATGGCCTTTAATGCTGGTCCCCACGCGGCGCAGCGAAGAAGCGAATCCGGTCTTCAGATATCCGGGCAGATAGAAGTTGACCAGGCCATCGGTGGCGCGGATCTGAATTTCGGCGTCACTGTCGCGCGTGGCTTGAATCAACGGATCGAGGCTGTGTTGCGTATCGATTTCCGCAATCTGCTTCACGGCTTCCAGGCGGATTTGGACATCCGGGTTGGTCAGCAGCGCGGCCAGTCTGGGAATGGCGTCGGCGCCGCCCTTGCCCATCTCGCGGATGTCTTTAGGGCGCAGCGCGGCATCCTGGGCTTGCGCCGCCAGACAAAACGAAAGGCACAACAGGCAGGGGATTCCTCGACGAAAGGCCATGCTTCTAATGTAGCAGTCAGCGGATGAACTCGACCTGAACGCGCCGCGGGATGAGACCCGCTTCATGGCCCAGGTCGAGCAACTTCTGCACCGCAGCGGGTACGATGTCGCCGGCGTCCAGCGTGTAGTGATTCACGTACATGCCGACGAACTTTTCCGCCAGGCTGGTTTCCATGTCGCGCGCGAATTGCAACGCGTAGCTGAGCGCCTCGTCGCGATTGTCGAGCGCGTATTGAATGCTCTCGCGCATCAGGCGGCAGCACTCGCTTTGGATATCGCCCGGCAAGGTGCGCAGCAGCGCGTTGCCTCCCAGCGGCAGCGGCAGCCCGTATTTGCTCTTCCACCACCGGCCCAGATCCAGCACGCGGTGGAATCCTTCGCGATCGTAGGTCAACTGTCCTTCATGAATGATCAGTCCGGCTTCCACGGAGTGCTCGCGCACGGCATGCATGATTTTGTCGAAGGGGGTGACCACGGCCTCGAAATCAGGCTGGAACAGTTTCAATGCCAGATACGCGGAGGTGAGCTTGCCGGGCACCGCGATACGCTTGCCGGCCAATTCGTCCGGTTCGAGGGGCCGCGCCGCCACCAGCATCGGACCGTATCCATCGCCAATGCTGGAGCCGCTGGCCATCATCACGTATTTGTCCGCCACGTACGGATACGCGTGATAGGAGATCGCGGTCAGGTCGTACAGGCCCTCGACCGCTTTACGGTTGAGCGATTCGATGTCTTCCAGGATATGGCGAAAGCTCACTTTTGGGGAGCGGACCTTCTTGGTGGCCAGCGCATAGAACATGAACGCGTCGTCGGAATCGGGACTGTGCGCGCTGACGATTTCCCGG
>Ga0182016_10008980_pt1 | contig 9998 bp, 8 predicted proteins | sample 712S2MmetaG_FD_120491 | JGI IMG/M metagenome (GOLD analysis project Ga0182016, IMG submission 120491) | Permafrost microbial communities from Stordalen Mire, Sweden - 712S2M metaG | ecosystem: Environmental > Terrestrial > Soil > Wetlands > Permafrost | place: Sweden: Stordalen | collected... | reverse complement strand
GTGGGCATTCGTGACCCCACGGAATCGAACTTTTATCCTTGGGAGAAGGGCGGTACGCCGCTAACGCGGGAGCAGGCAAATCTGAGTGACGCAATTCAAGAAATCTGGTCAGTCGCTGATTTTATTGTCGTTACCGACGCGGCAGTTTCGTCCTATCTAAACCGCAGGGGCGTCGATGCGATGGGTCGCGAAATACGACAAGCAGACCATCCTGCGCGTAACTGTTGATAAATCGCGGTTACGCTCATTGAGGTCGCACGATTGGAAATATCCAAATGGCTGCCAGATACAACAAAATAGTTGGAGCGGTCGGGGCTTCTCTGTTCGTTGGTGGAGCGATATGGTTGGCCGTCTTGATTCACTCCCGCAGAGACTACCCAGAATCGGTCAGGTACGAACTCTTCCCACCGTTGACTCCCCGCCTCATGGTGCTCTTCGGGTTAGCGTTGCTACTGATTTTTGTTCTGCGAATCGGACTCAACCACCTTGGGGAGCAGGAAAAGTGAGGGTGTTGCAGCCGATGTTGTCGTAACATCCCCATAGCACTCATAGTCCCTACCTATGAGTGGTGTTTTCCAGCGCTTTAGCTTTTTGTGCTTATCCCACCGGCAAACTGAAATAGAAAACTGAGCCATGTCCCAGTTGGCTGGTGAGGCCGAGGTAGCCGCCGTGGGCTTCGACGATGGCTTTGCAGATGGCGAGTCCCATGCCGGTGCCGTGGACTTGTACACGCTGATTTCGTCCACGATAAAATTTTTCGAAGACCAGCGACTGTTCGAAATCGTCAATGCCGGGGCCGCGATCGGCGATGCTGATGGTGATCATTTTATCTTTGGCCTCGGCGGTGATGCGGATGGGCGCGGTGGCGGGCGAGTATTTCGCGGCATTCTCAAGCAAGTGGACCAGCACTTCTTTGATATGGGAGGAATCCATGAGCGCGTTAGGGAGGTCGGCGGGGATTCGTATATCCACCGGATGCTGGGAGACGAGTTGCTTGATCTCCGCGAGCGCCTCTTCGATGGCGGGCCCGATGGGCGCAGAGATGAAGCAGAATTCAACTTTGTTGGCATCGAGGGCTGCCATCTCGGCCGCTTCGCCAATCAGGCGGTTGAGGCGATCGCTTTCTTCGTTGATGATGGTCAACAATTCCTGCTGCTCTTCGGGTGAATGACCTGCGGGCGAATGAGCTGCCGATTGATGAGGGCTGCCGAGCAACGAGGTCACGGAAGCTTTGATGGCGGTTAGAGGGCTGCGAAATTCGTGAGTGACGGAGTCGAGCAGCACCGAACGCAGTTGCTCGCTTTCACGCGCGGCCTCGGCGCGACTAAGTTTTTCGACAGCGCCCGCGCGCTCGATGGAGATCGCGACCAGGGAGCCGATGGCTTCGAGAGTCTGCCGCGACAGCGCGGAACCCGAGACGCCGAGGCAACCCACGACGCGCATCCCCATGCGGAGGGGCATGAAGGCAATTTGACTGGCCGCGTCGAAACGCGGCTCGCCGCGTACGCAGACCATTTCCAGGTCACGGGATTCGAGCCCGTCGATGGTGGGACCGGAGCGATAGACATCATTGCGGTTGGATAACAAGATGGCGGCAGAACGGATGCCGAAGGAATCCACGATATAACGCGGAATCAGATTCAGTAACTCCGCCGGGTTGTCGCTGGAGAGGAGCAACTGGCTGAAGGCGTAGAGGCGCTCGAGTTCCTGGCGGCGTTCGACGGCCGCGCGGGCGCCGCGGCGGGCTCGCTCCGAGAGTTCGCTGGCCGTGACTGCGGTGACTAAGAAAGCGAAGAGCGCGATCCAGTTCTGAGGATCGGCTATGGTGAAGGTACCGATGGGAGGCAGAAAAAAATAGTTGAAGGCGAGGGTCGCGATGACCGACATGAAGACGGATTGCTGCAATCCCCATGATGCGGAGATGGCGAGAACGCCTAGCAGGTAAGCGAGCGCAAGCGTGGTTGGATTGAGATGGAGCCAGCGATAGCCAACCAGGGTGATGGCAGCGACCACGAGAGCGGCAGACAGATATCCGTAGGCGGATCTGGCGGCAGCGGTCACGAGGCGATTGTAACTGAGAGCTTCTTGGTACGTAACTGAGCCGACGATATTTCGCGCGAAGACGTCGCGGCATGAAACTCGCGGTCAACTTTGCGACGAACAAATGTAGATCAACAAATGTAGATGAACAAAGATCGACAAAGTCGAAACTCTCAACGACAATAAGCGCGATGCCAAAAACTCCCGATCAATGGCTGGAGGAGTGCGCGCCAAAGAACAAGGGCGGGCGCTTCAAACTCTTTCTGGGGTACGCTCCGGGCGTGGGCAAGACGCACACCATGCTGACGGAAGCGATCCGGCGTCATGCGCGCGGCGAAGATGTGGTGATTGGAGTTGTGGAAACCCACGGCCGCAAAGGAGTCGGGGACTTAGTCACAAGTCTGGAAGTCGTCCCCCGAAAAGAAATTGAGTACAAAGGCGCGCTCTTTGAAGAAATGGATGTGGACGCGATTCTGGCGCGCAAACCGTGTGTCGCGCTGATCGATGAACTCGCTCATACGAACATCGAAGGCAGCAAGCACCGCAAGCGGTATGAAGACGTGCTGGAATTGCTGGACGCGGGAATCGATGTTCTTTCGACGATGAACATACAGCATCTGGAGAGTGTGACGCCGACGGTGCAGGGCGTGACCGGAATCCAGGTGCGCGAGACGGTTCCGGACTGGGTGCTGCAGCGAGTCAACGAAGTGGTGATGATCGATTTGACTCCGGAGGCGCTGCAGGCACGGATGCGGCGCGGCGACGTGTATCCGCAGGAACGCGTGGGGCGTGCGCTGGAGAATTTTTTTCGCGAGACGAATCTGATTGCCCTGCGCGAATTGGCTTTGCGCCAGGTAGCGCAGCAGGTCGACCTAAGCCTGGAGCAGCATCGCGGCGACCAGCCTCAGGATCGGGCGCCGGTTTCCATTCGCGAGCGCATTGCGGTGTGCATCAGTTCGAATCCGGCGGCGCAATACCTGGTGGCGCGCGGCGCGCGGATGGCGCACGGCATGAATGCGGAGCTTTATGTTGTTTATACCGATCTCGGGCAGGATTCGAGTGAGGCGAATCAGCGCACGCTGGCGGCGAATGTGCGCTTTGCGGAGAATGTAGGAGCGTCGATTGTCCGTCTGAAGGGAAAGAACGTCGCCCATGCGGTCGCCGAGTTCGTGAACGAAAAGCACATTACACAAGTTATTTTTGGACGTTCGGCGACACGCGGCTGGAAGCGATACTTTTATCTTTCCGCGATTCACCAGTTCTTGCGCGACGCTCCGGCGGTCGACGTACACATCGTGACGCAGGAACCGGGATAACGGGAAATGCCTGATCATAAACACATCCTGGTAGTCGACGATGAGTCGCAGATCACACGCGTCTTGCGGACTTCGTTGTCGAGCCATGGATATGACATTCGCGTGGCCAATGACGGTGAAACGGCGCTCGAGATCATGAAGGATTGGACTCCCGATCTGGTCATAACCGACCTTGCCATGCCGAACATGGACGGACTTGAATTGTGCCGCCGCTTGCGCGTAAAAACTCAGATTCCGATCATCGTGCTATCGGTACGCGGGGAGGAACGCACCAAGGTACAAGCGCTGGATGCGGGTGCGGACGACTATGTTACGAAGCCATTTGGGATGGAGGAGTTATTGGCGCGAGTGCGCGTGGCGCTTCGCCGCACACGGACGGAAGAGTCGGAACTGGAGCCTATCCAGGTTGGGGACTTCAAGATCGATCCCGGAGCACGCAGCGTTGCGGTAAAGGACCGGGGCGTTCATCTCACTCCAAAAGAATTCGATTTGCTCTTGTACTTCGCGCGCCACATCGGCAAAGTTGTAACGCATCGGGCGTTGTTGGCGGCCGTCTGGGGCGGCGAGAGTACGGAACAGGTGGAATACCTGCGCGTGTTCGTGGCGCAACTCCGTAAGAAGATTGAACCCTTGCCGAATTCTCCGCGCTACATCATGACCGACCCCTGGGTGGGATATCGCTTTGAACCGGGCGACTGAGAGCGTCCCCGCGAATCGATAAGAACTTCTTTTCTATTTCTCGTTCCGCCCGTTCTCTTTTACTTGACTCGCCGCTTGTAGTTCTTCGTTCTATCTCCGCTCTTCAACTAGTCTCCTGAATCTTTACGGTTTCACTATTTTCAATTTATGCGGGTTTTATGGTCTTTCGAATCCAATGAAATGGATGCGGCAATGAAGCCGCCGGAAAGGCAGACAATCAAATGTCGATTCACGAAGTATCCCCGGAGCGCTTTGCGCAACTCTTTCATAACTACCACGAAGCTCTGGCGAGTGATTCGCCGAGACCGTGTAACGTGCGGACGAAGGATGCGTGGGAAAGTGTGCCGGTGTCCGAGAGAAATCGGTTGATCGCGGCAGCGCGCCTCGCGCTGCTGGAAGTGGAACTCGTTCCCGGCGAGAACCAATCCCGCCGGTATTTCGCCAAGCCTGGCGAAGCCGAATGGGGCTGCTAATCAGCCTGAGTTCAAATTGGGATTCAGAACCGCCCTTTACGAATTCTTTACGAATCGTTTACTCCGATTTAATGGCGCCTTGAATTTAATCAACACAGCGCGTTTGACGCCTGCCTCGTTATCTGGAGGACTGCGTGTGTTTTTCGCGATGATCGCGTGTGCTGAGGCGTTTTTGATTTGGGTACTAGTCGGACTAGTCGGGGAGGCGAGAAGCGCGGCACCGCCGTCCACTCGATCAACACGCACTTCCGCAGGTGCTCGCAACTTGGCTAGCAAGTAAGGAACTAATATTTATGAATTTGGAAGAAACTCAAAACGATCTTGCGAAAGTGGTCGTGAACCGTGCCCTGCCGGTTGTACTTGGGGCGTTGCTGCTTGCGCTTCCGTTGCGTGCTCAAACACTCGCGAGCGCGAATGCGGAAAATGCGCCGGCTCCCAATTCGACTGCTGGCGCTCCATCCGCGCCTGCTGTTGGAGTTTCACCGGAGGTCATCAACGAACTCGAGGCGATGAAGAAGCGAATTGAGGAACTCGAGGCTGAACTGAAGGCTCGCCCAGGCGCAGCGGCTACCCCCGTTACGACATCCACCGGGGCCGCCGCGATGCCGGCCAACTCAGCGATCGCAGCGGCTCCCGTTCAAACGGTTCCTGCAACGATGAGCAATGTCGCCGAGGCCGCTCCCGTTAAGCCGGAAAAGATCGCACCATTTTCCGATTGGGATTGGACCTGGCTCAACGGGAATCCGCGCAACAAAGATACGGCATTTGACTCGAAGTTTTTCACGCCCGAGATTCGTGCGGACGTTACTTACAACTACGATTTCAATAAACCGGTCGATAACTCAGAAGGCGGATCGAGCGAATTATTTCGCTCGAATGAAATCCAGTTAGAACAGCTCGGGATTGGCGGAGACTTCCATCTCGACAACGTGCGGGCACGCTTCATGACGCAGTTCGGCATGTATTCGACGGCGACCGTCCGCAATGATCCCAGCTACTCCAAAGGGCAGTGGAACATTGCTGATGCGGATCGCTACGTCTCGGAAGCTTACGGCGGTTATCACATCAATGCGCTCGACGGAATTAATATCGATGCCGGAATCTTTATGTCGTACATCGGGTTGTTCAGTTACTACAACTTCGATAACTGGGCTTATCAGCCGTCTTATGTTTCTTCGAACACGCCGTGGTTTTTCCAAGGTTTGCGGGTGCAGATTTTCCCAACTCCCCATTTGAAGATCGAGCCTTGGCTGATTAACGGATGGCAATCGTACGGCTCATCTAACTCGAGAAAAGGCCTGGGCGGGCAGATTAAGTGGACTCCGAGACCGTGGATGAACATCGTCTCCAATAACTACGGTCTTGGACACGACGATTTGTACATTCCCCAGCGTGCCCGGATCCACACCGACAATAGTGTGGAGATCAAGTATTTTGATAAGCCCGGACAGACCGTCGACAAGATGGCGTTTTCCTTCACGGGAGACCTGGGCTGCGAGTTTGGCGGAGGCGTGAGTTGTTACGGCGACCGCGCAGGCGGCCCGAAGCAGAGCTTTGTCGGCTTTATGCTCTACGACCGGACGTGGTTTAAGAAAGACACGCACGGGTTGACCATTGGAGGCGGCAAGATCAACAACCCCGGTCGCTACCTCGTGCTGCTACCGCCAATCAATGGCGAGACGGCGTCCTCGGCGGCAATCAACGCTCCTTACTTTACCGGTAATCCCGGGGATCCGTTTAAAGCATGGGATATGTCCGTGACTTATGATTACATGCCGAAGCAGTGGATCACGTTTCGCTGGGAATATGATTACCGGCATGCGAGCGTGCCGTATTGGTCGGGGCGCGGCGGAGTTACTCCTCCCGGTTCAGGCGGAGTTCCTTACACCAATAATGGATATCCGCAATTTTTTGCTTGCAATGATGGAAACACTTCTGGCGCCTTGACCCTGAGCGCGGCGCAAACCGCGTGTTCAAGCCAGGGCAGCACGGTATGGTTCCCCGATTTAAGGCGGGACGAATCTTTGCTCGACCTCGACATCATGGTGAAATTCTGAGCGTTCGTAGAAGTTAGTGCGCGCGCGGAGGTGGTTCCTTGCCCGACTTGATCTTTGTTGCCGTCTCGGTCGTTTTCTTTGTGATAGCTGTGGCATACGTGCAATTCTGCGATCGAATTCGCTAAGGACAAATCGTTATGAATGCTGAATCGATCATTATGCTGATCGTGAGTGCCGGGTTGATGGTCTACCTGCTGTATGCCTTGCTGAGGCCGGAGAAATTCTGAAATGACGACCAATGGCTGGCTGCAGATCATCCTATTCCTAGCTGTGATTCTGGCCATCACGAAGCCGCTCGGCGTTTTTATGGCGCGGGTGTTTAGCGGCGAACGTACGTTTCTCGATCCGGTGGTGCGTCCGATCGAGCGCCTGCTCTATCGGGTGACCGGCGTGGACGAAAAGCATGAAATGCGCTGGACGGAATACGCATTCTCAATGCTGCTGTTCAGCGGCGCGTCGATGTTGCTGCTGTATCTGCTGGAACGTGCGCAACATCTGCTGCCGTGGGGGAATCCGCAGAAATTGGCGGCGCTTCCTCCCGCGCTCGCCTTCAATACGGCTGCGTCATTCACCACGAATACGAACTGGCAGAACTATTCTGGCGAAGCCACCATGAGTTACCTGACGCAGATGGCGGGTCTCGCTTACCACAATTTTGCGTCGGCCGCAGTTGGGATCGCGCTGGCAGTGGCGTTCATTCGTGGAATCGCTCGCAAAGAAAAAGAGACAATCGGCAATTTCTGGGTAGACATGACGCGATCGACTCTCTGGCTGTTACTGCCGGCCTGCATCGTGTACGCGCTGCTTCTCGTCTCGCAGGGTGTCGTCCAGAATCTCAAACCATACGATACGGCGAAACTGGTCGAGCCGCAGCAGGTGCAAAAAACAGGAGCGGATGGCAAGCCGATGGTGGGCCAGGACGGCAAGCCCGTCATGGACACCGTGACGGACCAGACCATCGCGCAAGGGCCGGTGGCTTCGCAGGAAGCAATCAAGATGTTGGGCACGAATGGTGGCGGGTTCTTCAACGCGAACAGTTCGCACCCATTTGAAAATCCGACGCCACTGAGTAACTTCCTGCAGATGCTCTCGATCTTTGCGATTCCGGCAGGACTTACTTACACGCTGGGTCGTATGACCGGGTCGCAACGCCACGGTTGGGCGGTGTGGGCGGCGATGGCCGTCTTATTCGTATGCGGCGTTACGGCGGCGTACTGGGCTGAGGCGAGAGGCAATCCGCTGCTGCGTGGAGTCGACCAAACCGTGTCCGCGTCGCAATCGGGCGGCAATATGGAAGGCAAGGAAGTTCGGTTCGGCATCGCCAACTCTGCGCTGTTCGCTACGGTTACGACTGACGCGAGTTGCGGGGCGATCAATGGAGTCCACGATTCCTTCACTCCGCTCGGCGGTCTGGTGCCGCTGGTCAACATCATGTTGAGCGAGACCGTATTCGGCGGAGTCGGCGCAGGACTGTATGGCATTTTGATCTACGTAGTGCTGGCCGTGTTCATCGCCGGACTGATGGTTGGCCGAACGCCCGAGTATCTGGGCAAGAAAATCGAAGCCTATGACGTGAAGATGGCGATGCTGGTCACGCTTGTCTTCCCGCTGATTATCCTGGTGCTCACTGGAATTTCAGTGGTCGAGGGATTCGGCACGGCGAGCATCAGCAATGCCGGACCGCACGGACTCACGCAGATTCTGTACGCCTTCACGTCGATGGCCGGCAACAACGGTTCGGCATTCGCAGGACTGAACGGAAATACGCTCTGGTACAACACGGCTGGCGCCATGACGATGCTGGTGGGGCGATTTTTTATGATCATCCCGATGCTGGCGATTGCGGGCAATCTGGCGAAAAAGAAAACCGTGCCTGAGTCGGCCGGGACGTTTCCGGTGACGACACCGCTGTTTTCCATCCTGCTGGTGTCGGTGATTGTGATTGTAGGGGCACTCACATTCTTTCCGGCGCTGAGTTTAGGCCCGGTATTAGAGCATCTGCTGATGATGGCAGGGAAAACTTTCTAAGGCAGAGATCTCTGAGAACCAATATGGCAGACAAAAAGAGCAAGAGTTTGTGGGACGCGAAGATCATACGGCGTGCGCTCGTCGATGCGGTGGCTAAACTCGATCCGCGCACCATGATGAAAAATCCCGTGATGTTCGTGGTCGAAGTGGGGAGTGTCGTAACCACGCTGCTGTTGTTTCGCGAGAAGCAGAGTTTCGCCTTCAACCTGCAGATCACGCTCTGGCTGTGGTTTACGGTGCTGTTTGCGAATTTCGCGGAGGCCATGGCTGAGGGCCGCGGCAAGGCTCAGGCCGATACGCTGCGCAAAGCTCGATCGGAAACCGAAGCACAACGCCTGCTGCCGAACGGTAAGACAGAGACCGTGCCGAGTTCGAAGCTCCGCTCGGGCGACGTGGTAATGGTAGCGGCGGGAGAACTTGTGCCGGGTGACGGAGAAGTGATCGAAGGCGTCGCTTCGGTGGATGAGTCGGCGATCACGGGAGAATCGGCGCCTGTGATTCGCGAATCGGGCGGAGACCGCTCGGCGGTGACGGGTGGAACACGCGTGCTTTCGGACCTGATTAAAGTTCGCATCACGTCGAATCCGGGAGAGACCTTTCTCGACCGCATGATCGCGCTGGTCGAAGGGGCAGAACGGCAGAAGACTCCGAACGAAATTGCGTTGAATATCTTGCTGGCCGGTTTGACGATTATCTTTCTGCTGGCGGTCGTGACTCTGCAGCCTTTTGCGATTTATTCAGGATCTCCGCAGACGGTGTTCGTGCTTGTGTCGTTACTGGTCTGCCTGATCCCGACAACAATCGGCGGACTACTTTCGGCCATCGGGATTGCTGGGATGGATCGTCTAGTGCAGCACAACGTGCTGGCGATGTCGGGCCGTGCTGTGGAAGCCGCGGGCGACGTGAACACTTTGTTGCTCGACAAAACGGGAACGATCACGCTGGGCAATCGTCAGGCCGCGGAATTTATCGCAGCGCCGGGGATTACGTCGGCGGAAATGGCGGACGCCGCGCAGCTTTCGTCGCTCGCGGACGAAACTCCCGAGGGCCGGTCGATCGTGGTGCTGGCCAAAGAGAAGTATGGATTGCGCGGGCGCGAGTTGGCCTCGCACGAAGCGGTATTCGTCCCGTTCACGGCGCAGACTCGGATGTCGGGCGTGAATCTGGATGGGCGGGAGATTCGCAAAGGCTCCGTTGACGCCATCGTGAAATATCTGCAGCAGTTCGGCACGTCCTTACCGCGGGAGATTCAGGCGAGCGTCGAACAGATTGCGCGCTCGGGAGGAACTCCGCTGGTGGTGGCGGAAAATCAGCGGGCGCTCGGCGTGATCTACCTGAAAGACATTGTGAAGGGCGGGATGCGCGAGCGCTTTCTGCAATTGCGC
>Ga0182016_10008975_pt1 | contig 10002 bp, 6 predicted proteins | sample 712S2MmetaG_FD_120491 | JGI IMG/M metagenome (GOLD analysis project Ga0182016, IMG submission 120491) | Permafrost microbial communities from Stordalen Mire, Sweden - 712S2M metaG | ecosystem: Environmental > Terrestrial > Soil > Wetlands > Permafrost | place: Sweden: Stordalen | collected... | reverse complement strand
GAATCTCTGCTCGCGAAAATGGGGGCTGGCGATTTCAATCACGCGGTTTATTCATTTTGGACCGCTGCCGAGCGAGCTTGCGGCGCGGTTCAACTCCGCGGCTTATGTGAATGCAGCGCTGCTCAATGCCAGCCGCGTGGGCGCAACTTCTGCCGAGCTATTCGCAGTGGCGCAGGAAGCGTATGCGGCGCAGGGATTCCCTGGCGAAGAGTGTTTCCATCATCAGGGCGGAACAACCGGATACGGCGAGCGTGAATGGGTGGCGACACCTGCCGGGACGGAAGTTGTGGTGAACAATCAGGCCTTCGCGTGGAACCCTAGCATTCGCGGCGGCAAGGTGGAAGACACGGTGATTCTGCGCGACGGCGTGATCGAGAATTTGACTCCGACGCCGGAGTTGCCGGTGCTGGCGGACGCAATTGTGGAAGGCAGTACGTATGCGGCGGCTGGGGTGCTGGTGAAGTAGGGCGGCCAGTGAAATAGTGAATGAGTGAAGAAGTGAATGAGTGAATTCGCGAACAGAAAAGGCCCCTTGCGGGGCCTTTTTGCTGGATTGCTGGTTTAGGAAATTGCTTCGAGGGGAACTAGCGTCAGGCGCGCGGTTAGGACTACTAGAGAAGCCCAAAGGGTGTCTGCCGCGAGCAGATGCGCTACCTGGACCCACAGGGGAGCAAGCAGGACCACGTCGAGAATGCCTAGCGTGTAGACGACGGCTAATAGCGCCAGAACCAATGCGGAGATGCGCCGATTGTCCCAGTGGGTTGAGTGCTGGGCGGCGCGGACGAGCAGCCAGATAAGAAAGATGCCGCCGAAAAGCGCGACAGTGGGATGCATCCAGCGCCAGCGAACCAGCCATCCGCTGGTAGCGGAAAAATCCTGCGCAATCGCCTGACCCAATGAGGACGAGGGGAAGAGCGTGTCTCCGAGGGCAGCCAATGAGCCGGTAATGCCAACCACCATCACAACAAGGACAGCAACCACTGCACCAAACGGAGCGACCAGGCGCACGCCGCCGCGCAGATATCCTTTGCTGCGGCTGAGCAAGTGCGCAGTGAGGGTAAGCGCTGCCAGCAGCAACAGCGTATTGGCCAAGTGCAGAGCCAGGAACGCAGGCCGCAGGGGGGACTGGCTTTGCGCCGTGTATCCAAGCTTCACGAGGAGTGCGCCGAGGACCGCTTCAAGCAGGGTGAAAACGACTGACGCGATTGAACCGGCGCGCGCAAGATGGCCGCGGACGGTGCCAACGAAGGTCCACACCAGCAGGCCAACGACAGAGATGAGCGAGATGCCGCTGGTGATGCGGTGCGTGAATTCGATCATCGTATCGACACGCGGCGAGTGTTGCATGACGGTGCCGTTGCATAGCGGCCAGTGGGCTCCGCAGCCAGCGCCTGAGCCGGTGGCGCGCACCAGCGTACCCCAGAGAATTACGGCGATGAAATAGGCCAGGACGCCCCAGGCAAAGCGGCGCAGGGCGGGCGACGGGAGGAGTTTTCTATCGATCGAAGCGGCGGTAGTGGGCATGAAAAGGACTCCGGAGTGAACCCACTAGTGTAGAACATGCCACGAGAATTGGCTCCGAATTACGCGGACAACAGCCGCACGACATGGTTAACGATCATCAAGTCTTCGGCGGGCGGAATTACCCGGACTGTGACTGGCGAGTTCTCCGCGGAGATAACGGCTTCGCCGCGGATATTGTTGCGGACGGGATCAACAATGATGCCGAGGGCGCTGAGGCCTGCGCAGATTTCGGCGCGGCTGGCAATGTCGTTTTCGCCAATGCCGCCGGTGAATACGAGCATGTCGAGGCCGTTGAGCTCAGCGAAGTAGCTGCCGATCCATTTGGCGATGGTCCATGTGAATTTGTCTACGGCGAGGCGGGCTTTGGCATTGCCGGCTTTGATGGCGTCGCGCAGGTCGCGCATGTCGTTGGAGAGATCGCTCACGCCAAGGAGCCCGGCTTTCTTGCTGGCAACTGCTTCCAATTGGTCGGCTGCTGCTGCGGCGGTTTCGGCGGTCACGGCAATCTTGCGCAGAATGAACAACAGGACGCCGGGATCGATATCGCCGGTGCGTGTACCGCTGATAATGCCGCCGGTCGGAGTCAATCCCATGGACGTATCGAGACATTTGCCGTTGCGAATGGCGGAGATGGAAGCGCCGTTTCCGAGGTGGGCGACGATGAGCTTCTCCGGTACGTTCGGTTCGAGTTGATAGACGATGGATTCGTAGGAGATACCGTGAGCGCCGTATCTTTTGACGCCCATTGCGGAATATTCCTCTGGAATGGGCATGTGGGTCGCGACTTCGGGCATGGTGCGATGGAAGTAGGTGTCGAGGATAACGAAGTTGGGTATGCCCGGGAACAGCCGCAACGCCTCGCGCATGATGTAGACAGCGATAGGCGTGTGAAGCGGCGCAAAGTCGGTGTAACTCTCCATCTCGTCGATGAGCGCAGGAGTAATCAGTTGATTGTCCTGCACGGTGGGGCCGCCTGAAACCATGCGGTGGCCAATCGCTGACGGAGCGGGAAAGTCGGCGGAATGGAGCGCGTCGGCAACCAGCTTGAACGCTACCGCCCGATTAGGGAGTGCCGGAGTTTGATCGACGATCTTGTTGCCGTCGGCGTCCTTGATCCAGAACTTGCCCAGATCGGTGCCGATGCCGTCTACCGCACCTTCGTGCAGCTTGCGGCGTTCGTTGTCGCCGGCCTCGTAGACTGAAAACTTGATGGAAGAAGAACCGCTGTTGAGAACCAGGACGGGTAAAGACGGCATTGAGTCGAACCTCGGTAAATCTAAGGCTGAGAGGCGGGTCGGCGAGTCAGCGAGTTAGCGAACGGACCACGCGGTGCATGGTCCGTTCTGTTAGCGAGTTGGCAGCGCTGCGCGCCTGCAAGCGAAGTCAGCGAGTCAAGTATAGGCGTGTTGAGATCCTTGGTTTCCGGCCCTTTCGCCGGAAAAAAGCGAAAGAACGGGGCACGGAGTCTAGCGGCGGGTTATGCATTGCTTTCAGTCCAGCGCCAGTTCTTGATTTCGGGCAAGTCGTCGCCGTTTTCTGAAACATACAGTTTGTGACGCTGGATGGCTTCCGAATACCATTGCTCAGCAGCATCGACTTGAGATTTGAGCCTGGGCACGCGCTTGATGGCATCGAGCGACAGTTGGAAGCGGTCGATGTTGTTCAGCACGCACATATCGAATGGGGTGGTGGTGGTGCCCTCTTCCTTGTAGCCGCGCACGTGAATGTTGTCGTGATTGTGACGCCGATAGGTGAGCCTGTGAATGACCCAGGGATAACCATGGAACGCGAATATGACCGGGACGCCGACTGGAAAGAGCTGATCGAATTCCTCGTCAGGAAGGCCATGGGGGTGTTCGGATGTGGGCTGCAATGCCATCAGGTCCACCACGTTGACTACGCGAATGCGCAGATCGGGAATGCGTTCACGGAGCAAGTTGACGGCGGCAAGGGCTTCCATTGTAGGCACGTCGCCACAGCAGGCCATCACGACTTCGGGTCCCCCTTCGTCGTTTGAGGCCCACTGCCAGATGCCCAGGCCGGTGGTGCAGTGTGCAACGGCTTCGTCGATGGTGAGCCACTGCGGAGCCGGCTGCTTTCCGGCGACGATGAGGTTGATGTAATGCCGGCTGCGCAGGCAATGATCGGAAACCGATAGAAGGGTGTTGGCATCGGGCGGAAGGTAGATGCGGACGACGTCGGCCTTTTTGTTCAGCAGGTGATCGATGAAGCCTGGGTCTTGATGCGAGAAGCCGTTATGGTCCTGCCTCCAGACGAGGGAACTAAGGAGGTAGTTGAGGCTGGCAATGGGTTTGCGCCATGGAATCTCGCGCGTGGTTTTGAGCCACTTGGCGTGCTGGTTGGCCATTGAATCGATGATGTGAATGAAGGCCTCATAGCAGGAGAAGAAGCCGTGGCGGCCGGTGAGCAAATAGCCCTCAAACCATCCCTGGCACATGTGTTCGCTGAGCACTTCCATCACGCGGCCGGTTTCGGAGAGCTGTTCATCGACGGGAAGCGTTTCGGCCATCCAGGTTTTGCCGGTTCCGACGATAACGTCTCCGATGCGGTTGGAGGCAGTTTCGTCAGGGCCGAAAACGCGGAAGTTTTTCGTGTCCATGTTGGCCTGCATCACGGCGTGGAGCAGGTGGCCGAGGATGCGTGTGGATTCGAAGTCGTGCTGGCCGCGGCCTTCGATTTTGACGGCGAACTCACGGAAGTTTGGCACTTTCAGCGGCACTAACAGCAGGCCGCCGTTCGCATGTGCGTTCATGCCCATCCGGAGCCGTCCCTTGGGGGCAATGTCGGCCAACTCTGCGCGGAACTTTCCCTTTTCGTCGAAGAGCTCATGGGGTTTGTAGCTGCGCATCCATTCGTCGAGTTGATGGAGATGCTCTGGCTTCTGGAATATCTGATCGAGCGGAACCTGATGGGCGCGCCAGGTGTTTTCGACGGGCTTTCCGTCCACGAATTTGGGACCGGTCCAGCCTTTGGGAGTGCGCAGGATGAGCATGGGCCAGGCGGGACGTGCTGTTGAACCGTCTTCGCGGGCCGCCTTTTGAATCGCAGCAATTCTGTCGAGCATGGTGTCAAAGACCGCCGCGGCCTGCTGATGCATCACGAGAGGGTCGTCGCCTTCCAGGGTGAACGGCTCATAGCCGTAGCCGCGCATCAACTCTTCCAACTCGGCGTGGGGAATGCGCGCGAGAATGGTGGGGTTTGCGATCTTGTATCCGTTCAGGTGAAGGATGGGCAGGACGGCGCCATCGGTGGCTGGATTGAGAAACTTGTTTGAGTGCCAACTGGTTGCTAGGGGGCCCGTTTCCGCTTCTCCGTCCCCTACGACACAGGCAACGATCAGGCTGGGATTGTCGAATGCCGCGCCGTACGCGTGTACCAGGGAGTAGCCCAATTCGCCGCCTTCGTGAATGGACCCCGGGGTTTCCGGAGCTACGTGGCTGGGGATGCCGTAGGGCCAACTGAACTGACGGAAGAGTCGCTTGATGCCGTCCGAGTTTTGCTCGATGTGCGGGTAGATTTCGGAATAGGAGCCTTCGAGGTAGGTGTTGGCCACCAGGCCGGGGCCCCCGTGGCCGGGACCGATGAGGTAGATCATGTTGAGACCGCGTTCGCGGATGAGGCGGTTCCAGTGGACGTAGAGGAAGTTGAGTCCAGGGGTCGTACCCCAGTGGCCAAGCAGGCGCGGCTTCACATCGTCGAGGGTGAGTGGACGGTCCAACAGGGGATTGTCTTTGAGGTAGATCTGGCCGACGGAAAGATAATTGGCGGCGCGCCAGTAGGCGTCCATTTTGGCAAGTAAATCGGGGCTCAGGGGGCCATTGCTCGCTGATTGTTCGCTCACGTTGCACCTCGTGGTTGGGTTTCTTCCTGCCGGATTCAAGGCTAGCAGGAGAACGTTAAAGATATGGGTGACTCGTGTCACAAAAAGGTGAGATGTCTGCCCATTGAACCAGGAATGCGCTGCACGCTTTGATTAGATGCTATGGACTGCGTTCGGTTCTGTACTGGATCGATCTTGACAGTTGCGGCATTTCCGGGGTTCAATCGTTTGCTGGTGGCAATGGCTTGATCGTGCGCAGCAGTACGCCCAGCAAGGGGCAGGGAAGGTGGGCATCGAGATGAATACTCTGCTTTGGATTGCGCAGATTATTTTGGCGGGGGTATTTCTTTTTACCGGATTTTCAAAAATATTTGCCTATGGGCAGGTTGTGAAGGTGGTGGAGGCGAAGTCAAAGGCAGGCAAGGTTGGCATGTCGAGAGCCCAGGCTTCTTTTGTCGGGCTGCTTGAAATTCTGGGAGCGGCGGGAGTGCTGGTGCCGACGGATGTGTGGCCGCCGTATATTTTCCTGCGCCTGGCGGCGGGAGGACTGGCGCTGCTGATGGTGGTTGCAGGCATCTACAACATTCGAAGGCAACAGCCGGCCGCGCCCAGCGTATCGTTATTTTTGCTTTCGCTGTTTGTGATTGTTGGCCGCTGGCCGCGGTGAGCCATGGCGGCAGCGTTCTGTGTCTGAAATTCTTCGCATATGTTTGGCATGGATTCTCTGGGTAAAGCTCAAAAAATACAGGTCCTTTGGTTACGCTGAAGTACGTTCTGCTCCCCATGAACAAGGCTGGTTGGGCGCTGAGGTTTCCCGCCCTTGCGATAGAAAAAATCGCAAGAACGGGGCACGGAACATTTTTGGGTAGATACTGCAAAGCGTTCATTGCAGATGTAACTCGCCGTTGCGCGTCGAGGTGCTCAGGATGACGGGTTTATTTTTGATTTGGATATTGGAGAGAGAACAGTAGAAGCTCTTGTCAAAAATAGCGTTTGAGCTTGAGGATTTGCGACTCGAAGCCGAACCAGAGAGCTGTGGCGGCAAGGGTTGATGCGGTAAGACGGAAGGCTACTACCGCGAGATTGCCGGGAATGCCGTAGTGGTCCATGCGGGCATCGAACCATCCGAAGTAGATGAAGATCATGATGTGAATCATGTAGAGGCCGTAGCTGATGCGGCCGTAAAAGGCCAGTGGGCCGCGGCGTAATGTGGCGTTGAGTGGATTGCGCGCGCCGGTAGAAGCGATGGCTGCCAATACACAGCCCGCGAAGGCGACGGCCAAAGCCGTGTCCAGAAATCGAGTGCCGCCGGCGATGGTTGCGGTTGCCGAGAAGCCGATCACGGTTGCGATGAGTCCGATCCAAAGCCAGACTCTCCGACTGAGTGGGAGCGTGTGCAGTCCTAGAGAGAGCAGGCTGCCGAGAGCGATACCATCGAGGTGAATCAGCGTATGCGTGGGCGTGAGCCAAGGATGGTGATCGAGCAGGGGCGAGCCTGCGAAGGCGACGAGCAGAACCGATGCAAGCATCCACGGCCTTCGCAGGAAGCGGACCATGGGCGCCCAGGCGAAGTAATACTGCTCCTCAATGGCCAAGGACCATGTGGGACCGATGGACGGCGGGAGCGCGAGATGAAACAGGTTCTGCACAAAAAAGATGTAGGCGAGCCAGGGAGCGGTCTTGACTGCTTCAGTGACGCTGGGGCCGACGAACCAGGGAGCATTCAGATAAACGACTACCAGGACAAGGGCGTAGACGGGCCAGATGCGGAGGGCGCGGCGGCCATAAAAGTTGCGGAAGTATTTCTCCTTGGTACGGGCTTCGAGGAGGATTGAGGTTATGAGAAAGCCGGAGAGGACGAAGAAGAGATTTACTCCGGCCCATCCCCACAGACTGGCGTAGTGGACCCAGGTGCCTTCGAGTCGGGGATGGCAATGATAGAAGACTACCGATAAGACGGCGAGGCCGCGCAGGCCCTGTAACTCCGGGATGTAACTGGGCAGCCAGGTTGGGCGTTGGATGGGCAAGTCAGCGGAGTTAGTATGGTTAGCAAGTCAGCAAGTTAGTGAAGAGGTCTGCGGGCCTCTTCTATTAGCAAGTCAGCGGGTTCAGTGTTTATTCGGTAGTTAACCTGCCGCTAACTCTTTAGCTCTTTGAGTGGCGCGCATTACTGCTTTGATCAGAGTTACGCGGAGGCCGCCTTCTTCTAACTCCAGAATGCCGTCGATGGTGCAGCCGGCGGGGGTGGTTACGGCATCTTTGAGCAAGGCCGGATGATAGCCGGTTTCTAACACCATTTTTGCGGCGCCGAAGGTGGTTTGCGCGGCTAACTGAGTGGCTGTGTCGCGGGGCAGGCCCACCTTTACGCCGGCTTCGGCTAGGGCTTCGATGATGATGTAGATGTAGGCGGGGCCGCTGGCGGAGAGGCCGGTTACGGCGTCCATGTGCTTCTCGTCAACGATTACGGTGCGGCCTACCGTCTCAAAGATGCGTTGGGCAAGCTCCATCTGCTCGGGAGAGACGAAGCGGCCACGGCAGAGGCCGGCAGCGCCTGCGCCGAGAGCTGACGGCGTATTGGGCATGGCGCGAATCACGGCGATTTCGAGGCCTGAGGCTTCTTCGATCGCGCGCGTTTTCACGGATGCGGCGAAGGAGACGATGGTCTTGGATGGAGTGAGCGCGGGACGAATCTCCTCGATCAGGTCCGGCACCTGGAAGGGCTTGACGCCGATGAGGACCAGGTCGGCCTGGCGCACGGCTTCGAGATTGTCAGTGGTCACGTCTACGCCCCACTGGACGCTGAGCGCGATGGCCTTTTCGGCGTGGCCGACAGTGGCGTGAATCTGATCGGGAGCAAAGAGGTTCTGCTTTAGAAACGCCTGCAAAAGGATGCCGCCCATTTTGCCTGCGCCCAGAACGGCCACGCGAACGTGGGGCAATTGTGCGGGTACTTGAGTGGCCTCAACGGCTATTTCCGCCATGTTTTTCCTTTTCTTGTTTTGGATGAATGAGGTTCAAGTATCAAGGATACTCGCTCAGGGAGGAAACGCCAGCTTTGGATAAACGCGGCTGGTTGAGGCTGCAGCTGTCCCACCCTAGCGACAAAAACAAGAACGTCGCGAGGGTGGGGCACCCAGGTCTCGCGCCATATCTTAGTTTTGGGCGGTGGATTTCTGCGTGGCGATCCAGGTGTCAATGCGGTCGCTGAGGACGTCGAGTGGCAGGGCTCCGGAGTCGAGGACCTGGTCGTGGAAGGCGCGGAGGTCGAACTTGTCGCCGAGGGCTTTTTTGGCGCGGTCGCGGACTTCGAGGATCTTTAGCTGCCCGATTTTGTAGGCGAGTGCCTGGCTGGGCCAAGCGATATAGCGGTCAACTTCGGAGTCGATGCTGGTGTCGTCGATGTTGGAGTGGTCGTGGAAGTATTGGACCATCTGCTCGCGAGTCCAGTGCTGGGAGTGGACGCCGGTGTCGACGACCAGGCGGATGGCGCGCCAGATGTCCCCTTCTAAACGGCCGTAGTCGGAATAGGGATCTTGATAGAAGCCGACGTCTTTGCCGAGGCGTTCGGCGTAGAGGCCCCAGCCTTCGGCAAAAGCGGTGTATCCGCTGTACTTGCGGAAGGTTGGCAGGCCCTGAAGCTCCTGGGCAATGGAGATCTGGAGGTGATGGCCGGGAAGGCCTTCGTGGTAGGTCAGGTCTTCGACCTGGTAGAGATTGCGGTCGGTGGCGTTGTAGGTGTTGATGCGGAGGCGCCCTGGACGGCTGCCATCGGGAGCGCCGGACTCGTAGTAGGCGGGAGCGGCGGATTTTTCCATATAGTCGGGAACAGGGAGGACTTCAAACTTCGCCTTGGGTAAGGTGCCGAAGAGCTGGGGAAGACGCGCCTGCATGGGGGTGAGGTAGCCGTTGACGGCTGCTAATAGAGCATCGGCTGAGGCTGGGTGCAATTTGGGATTGGTCTTGAGGCTGGCTTTGAAGCTGGGGAGATCGGCGAAGCCTAACTTCTGCGCGATGGTGAGCATTTCGGCTTCGTCGCGTTTGACTTCGTCCAGCCCAATTTGATGAATCTGTTCGGCGGTGAGGTCGGTGGTGGTGGTGCGGCGGATGAGGAACTGGTAGTACTTTGCACCGTCGGAAAGGGCGGAGATGCCGGGATCGGTGCGGCCGGCGGGAACGTAGGTGACTTCAAGAAAGCGGGAGAAACGCAGGTAGGCGGGGAGGACTTCTTTGCCGATGGCGTCGAGGGTTTCCTCCTTGATGCGCTCCTGCTCAGGCGGCTTGATGGAGGCGGGGAATTTCTTGAGAGGAATGGCGAGGGGCGAGTCCTCGGGCTTTTGAGCGGCCATGATCTTGACTTGGGCCAGAGCTTTTTCGAGCAGGAACTTTGGCGGCATGCGGTGGTCTTCGAGGCCGATGGACATGTTGGTGGTTACTTGCTCGAAGGCGTGGGGAATTGCATGGAGGCGGGCGATCCAGTCGTCGTAGTCCTTGACGGTGGTGAAGCTGAGCTGGGCTACGAGTTCAGGATAGGTGGTGTAGATGCCGCCCCGTTGATTGACGGGCATTTCCCATTCCTTGAACTCGGCGGCTTCCTGGACTTCGGTGAGGCGGCGAAGGAGCAGATCGCGGCTGATTTT
>Ga0182016_10008974_pt1 | contig 10003 bp, 9 predicted proteins | sample 712S2MmetaG_FD_120491 | JGI IMG/M metagenome (GOLD analysis project Ga0182016, IMG submission 120491) | Permafrost microbial communities from Stordalen Mire, Sweden - 712S2M metaG | ecosystem: Environmental > Terrestrial > Soil > Wetlands > Permafrost | place: Sweden: Stordalen | collected... | reverse complement strand
CTCGTCACGCAGGGGACTGCTTTGAACCTTCTGGCCTCGCATTGACGTGGCAGGCCACCATAACGCGTCCCCAAACGATACCGGCGATCAGGAACCTGCGATGACCGCCGTCGATCTGCCGGATAATGCGCGCCAGCAATGGCCGTTCCAGCCCCGCTACGCCCGCGTCAACTTATGGCGCATGCACTATGTTGACGAAGGTGCCGGCGACCCCGTCGTGCTGCTGCACGGCAACCCCACCTGGGGTTTTCTCTACCGCGACTTCGTGGCACCACTAACGCAGGCCGGCCATCGCGTCATCATTCCCGACATGATCGGCTTCGGCCTCTCGGAAAAGCCCACACGGGAACAGCACCATTCGCTGGATGGCCATATCGCCAACCTGACCGCGCTGCTGCGCGGGCTGGACCTGCAACGCGTCACGCTGGTTTGCCACGATTGGGGCGGCCCCACCGGCCTCGGCTTCGCATTCAGCAATTTGCCCCGTGTCCGAGCACTTGTCCTGATGAGCACCTGGGGTTGGCCGCTGCCGCCGGCCGAGTTCCACACCCGCATCTTCCCCTGGCGCACCATGCACGCCCCGCTGATCGGCCCCTACTTGCTGGGACGCCATAACGCGCTGGCCGGGCGCGGCATCTACCTGTCCGTCGTCGATCGCCGGCGTTTCGCCTCGCGCGCCATGTCCGCCTACGAAGCGGTGTTGCCCGATCCGGCCAGCCGCTTGCTCACCTGGGTCTGGCCGCGCTGGATTCCGTTGGACGACACGGCCCGCGCGCTGCAACGCTTCGTCTGGCTCGAACAGCAATTGCGCGCATCCAGCCTACCCGCGCTGCTGATCTGGGGCCGCGAGGACGACATCTTCGACCCTGCAATCTTCGCCACCCGCTTCAAGCAATTGCTGCCGCAGGCCGAGGGACCCCACCTCGTCACCGGCCGCCATTTCCTGCAAGAGGACTCCGGCCCGGAAATCGCAGACCATATCATCGACTTTCTGCGGCGCCTCGCATGACCGACGTCGGCATCATCCCGATGCCGTCGCTGGACGGCATGCGCCTGGCATTCGTTTTGGCCGAGGACCGGATCGGCCACGATCCGGAATTCCGCGCCTTCTTCACCCGCCGCTTCGACCTCGGCCGCGTCGGCCTGTCGCGCCCGGGTTGCCTGCGCGCGCCGTCCGGCACCGCCTATGCGCTGATCTTCATCGGACGCAGCGGTGAAGCCTTCCCCAGCGGCGTCGAAATCCACGCCATCGTCCCGGCGCTTGAACCGCTGGACGAAGCCCGTACCGATTGCGACCTTTGGGCAATCCTGCGCTGGATCGTCGAGGGCGTCGGCGGCATTTGGACCGTCGATGCCCTGGAAGCGACCGGCCGCCTGTTCCGTATCCCGTCCGCCATGAGGCCAGCATGATCCTGATCGGCCAATACGATTCTCCGTTCGTCCGGCGCGTCGCCATCGCGTTGCGCTTGTACGATCTCCCGTTCGAACATCGTCCCTGGTCCACCTTCGGCGACGGCGACCGCATCGCGCCGTTCAATCCGTTGCGCCGCGTGCCAACGCTGGTGCTGGATAACGGCGAGGCGCTGATCGAAAGCGCCGCCATCCTCGATCATCTCGACCAGACCGTCGGCCCGTCGCGGGCCATGATCGCCGCGCATGGCGATCTTCGCCGGCACGCGCTCAAGGTTTGCGCGCTGGCGACCGGCCTGTCCGACAAAGCCGTCAGCCTGATTTATGAAGTGGCGCTGCACCAGGCGACATCGGACCGCTGGATCGACCGGTGCCGGATGCAGATTGCCGCGGTACTCGATGTGTTGGCCGCGGACCGAACCGCAAGGACCACGGCTTTTTGGTTCGGCGACGCGATCGGTCATGCCGACATCGCCGTGGCCTGCGCTCTGCGATTCATCGGCGACGCGCATCCCGGCTTGTTCGACGCAACGCGTTGGCCCTCGCTGGCGGCGCACGCTGCCACCTGCGAAGCGCTGCCGGTGTTTCAGCAGGTCCACCAGACATTCCTGCCGCCACCCAGGCCCTGACTCAAGGAATCGCTCGATGCCCTCGACGTTCAACGCGAACAGCGCAGACGCCTACGAACAGATGATGGGACGTTGGAGCAGGAGACTGGCGCCGCTGATGATCGCGTTTGCGGGGGTGGGGGAGGGGGATCGCGTTCTCGATGTGGGCTGCGGCACCGGCAGCCTCACTTTTGCCCTGCCGCGTGCTGCCAAGGTCGCGGCGGTCACCGGCATTGATTTCGCGCAACCCTATGTTGACCATACGCGCGCGAAAAATACCGATCCACGCATCAATATCCATCAGGGCGATGCCTGCGCCATGCCATTCAAAGCGGGAGAATTCGATCGCGCCATCGCCATGCTGTCGCTGCAATTCATGCCGGAGGCCGACCTAGCCGTGGCGGAGATGCGCCGTGTCGTCCGCCCGGAAGGCACCGTTGCGGCAGCGGTCTGGGAGACTTACGGCGGCATGCCGTCGAATCGCATGTTCTGGGACATTGCCGGCGTGCTGGATCCTGATGCGATCGCACAACGGTCGCGCATGTATTTCAATCCGATCACGCAGCCGGGCGGATTGGGTGCGCTGTGGCGGCGCCTCGGCCTGCGCGACGTCAGCGAAACGATCCTGCTGGTGCGTATGGATTATGCGAATTTCGACGATTACTGGAACCCGATCGCGTCGGGCGAGGGCTCGCTCGGCCAATATCACGCCCGCCTCACCGATGCCATGCGCACGACATTGCGCGACCGTGTGCGCGCGGCCTTTCTGGGTGGCGCACCGGACGGTGCGCGGTCCTTCGTCGCCGTGGCGCTGGCCTGTCGTGGCGTGGTACCGCAATCCGGCTGACACGCGGTTTACCGCGCCGCGCCGCTTGCCTACCATCCTGCCCAGTCAACCGAGGAAACCCCATGAGCCAGGCACCGGTGGTACGGCTGGAAAAGGACAACGATATCGGCGTCATCGTGGTGGATTATCCCCCCGTGAACGCGCTGGGACCGGGCGTGGCCGACGGCATCGTCGATGCGCTGAACCGCGGCAATGCCGACCCCGAAATCCGCGCCATGGTGCTGATCGGTGCCGGTCGCAGCTTCATCGCCGGCGCCGACATCCGCGGCTTCGGCACCGGCCGCAAGCGCGCGCCGCTCGGCAGCCGCACCTATGACGTGATGGATCGCAGCGCAAAGCCGGTGGTCGCGGCGATTCACGGCTACGCACTCGGCGGCGGATTGGAAAACGCCCTCGGCTGCCACTACCGCATTGCCGTGCCCGCCGCGAAAGTCGGCCTGCCGGAAGTGCAGATCGGTATCCTGCCGGGAGGCGGCGGCACGCAGCGACTGCCCCGTCTGGTCGGCCCGAAAGTAGCGCTGGACATGATCACCAGCGGCCGCCACGTTCCGGCCCCGGAAGCACTGGCGCTCGGCATTCTCGACGAAGTCCTGCCCGAAGGCGCCGACCTGCGCAGCAGCGCCGTCGCCTACGCGCGCCGCGTCGCCGACATCCGCCCGCTGCCCCGCGTGCGCGACCGCGCAGTTCCCCCCTACGATCCCGGCCTGTTCGACGCGACGCGCAAGGCAATCGCGCGCCGCGCCCGCAACCAGAAAGCCCCGTATCGCTGCATCGAAGCCGTCGAAGCCGCCTGCACACTGCCGTTCGAAGAAGGCATCGCGCGCGAGAACGAATTCTTCGCCGAACTTGAAAACTCCGACGAAGCCCGTGCCCTGCGCTACGCCTTCTTCGCCGAGCGCGAGGTGGCGAAACTGCCCGACATGCCGGCCGACATAAAGCCGCGCGACTTCCATGATCCGGCCGTGATCGGTGCCGGCACGATGGGCGGCGGCATCGCCATGTCGTTCGCCGATTTCGGCTACGACGTGAAGATCATGGATGCTACGGAAGCAGCCCTGAACCGCGGCATGGAGCGTATCCGCAACAACTACGCCACCTCGGTGAAACGAGGCAGTCTGGCGCAGGACGATATGGAACGCCGCCTGGCGCGCATCCATCCCGTCGCCGGCTACGACGACATCAAGGATTGCGACATCGTCGTCGAAGCGGTGTTCGAGCGGATGGACGTCAAGAAGCCGGTCTTCGCCAAGCTCGACGAAATCATGAACCCGGACGCGCTGCTGTTCTCCAATACCTCGGCGCTGGACATGGACGATCTGGCTTCGGTGACCGGTCGGGCGCAAAACATCGCCGGCACGCACTTCTTCTCGCCGGCCAACGTGATGAAACTGCTGGAAGTGGTGCGCCCGTCGAAAGCATCGCCGGAAACCATGGCAACTGCGATGGCCATGGGCCGCAAGATCGGCAAGATCTCCGCGATGGCCGGCAACACCGACGGTTTCGTTGCCAACCGTTCGCGCGCGCCATTCAACGGCGAGATGGTGATCCTGCTGGAAGAAGGCTGTCTGCCCGAACAGGTGGACAAGGTCATGGTCGATTTCGGCTACCCGATGGGGCCGTTCGCGGTCGGCGACCTCGCCGGCCTGGATGTCGGTGCCGAGGGCCGCAAACGCCGCGCCGCCGCCAATCCCAACTACCGCAAGCTGCCGATCGCCGATCGCCTGGTGGAACTCGGACGCTTCGGCCAGAAGACCGGCGCCGGCTGGTATCGCTATGAAAAAGGCGACCGCACGCCGCATCCCGATCCGGAAGTCGCCGCCATCATCAAGCAGGTGATCGCGGAACTCGGCACGCCACAGCACGACTTCACCGACCAGGAAATCCTGTTTCGACTCCTGTTCTCCTCGGTGAACGAAGCCTGCCGCATCCTGGAGGAGGGAAAAGCCTATCGTGCATCCGACGTGGACGTGATGTGGCTGCACGGCTTCGGCTTCCCGCGCTATCGCGGCGGCCTGATGTATTGGGCCGACGGCATCGGCGTAAAGAACGTCTACGACCAGATCGAGCGCTGGCACCAGCAATACGGCGAGCGGTGGGCACCCTCGCGCCTGTTGCGGCACCTGGCCGAAAGTGGCACGCCATTCCGCGAGGCGAAGCCCGCGCCATTCCGTTGAGGGAGGAAAACCCCATGAGCGCCGCCGTAGAAACGGAAGATCTCGACCAGCTTTCCGACGAATCATTCCGCATGCTGGTGCGCGATTTCATCGAAAGGCACTATCCGCCGGAATTGCGCAATTCGCCGCGCCGGCTGCACTACAAGGACACCAAAGGCTGGTATCGCACTTTGGCGCGCAAAGGCTGGCTGTGTCCGAACTGGCCCAGGCAGTTCGGCGGCATGGGCATCTCCGCCAGCAAGCAACTCATCATGCTGGAGGAGAAGGAGCGCCATGGCTGCGCGCGGCTGAACGAGATGGGCATGACCATGCTCGGCCCGCTGCTGATCAAACACGGCACCAAGGAACAGCAGGACTACTTCCTCCCCAAAATCCTCACCGGCGAACACATCTGGTGCCAGGGCTACAGCGAGCCCAACGCCGGCTCCGACCTCGCCTCGCTGCGCACCGAAGCCGTGCTGGATGGCGACGAATGGGTGATCAACGGCCAGAAGATCTGGACCTCCCTCGCCATGGATGCCAACTGGATCTTCTTGCTCGTGCGCACCGACAAGCAGGCAAAAAAGCAAGAAGGCATCAGCTTCCTGCTGGTGCCGATGGACAGCCCCGGCATCACCGTGCGGCCGATCCCCAACATCGATATGGGTGAGGAATTCTGCGAAACCTTCTTCGACGACGTCCGCGTGCCGAAAGGCAACCTGGTCGGCCGGATCAACCAGGGCTGGACCATGGCGAAGAACCTGCTGAGCTTCGAACGCATCGGCTCCGGTTCGCCGCGACAATCCAGCTACGCGCTGGGCCGCTTGAAGCTCCTGGCCGAGCGGATGGGCGTATGGGACGACGAGGTGTTCCAGGACCGCTACACCAGGCTGCGGCTCGATCTGGAGGATCACAAGGCGCTGTATCAGGAATTCGTCGATCAGGTGCGGCGTGGGGAGCAGCTTGGACCGGACGTGTCGATGCTGAAGATCCACCAGACCGAGCTGTTCCAGCGCATAACCGAAACGATGCTGGAAATTTCCGGCGAATACGGCGGCCAGTTCGGTCCCCTGGAGGGCAATCGCGAACTCAACCCCGCCGGCCTGTTCCTGCAATCCCGTCCGGCCACGATCTATGCCGGATCGAACGAGATCCAACGCAACATCCTGGCCAAGAACGTCCTGGAGCTGCCGGCGCGATAACCTCTCGCCGGCAACCACCCGGCCAACCCGCCCAACCACCCGCCCGAGGCACCTGACCAGCCACCCAACCCACCCAACCACCCGTCATGGCTGGGCGTGACCCGGCCATCTGCTCCCGCACGAACGGTCACAGTCGGTCGGCGCGATAGTCGCGCTTCTGGATTGACGCCGGGCAAATCTCCAGCGTACCCTTGCTACCATCGAGTAGGGGCCCGCAGACGGCTCCTCATACGGGAGGGACGCCTGCGTGGAAGATGCTGCGCGCCTGTTGCAGCTTGTCGTGAATGGTGCCGCCGCCGGCTGCATCTACGGCCTGATCGCGCTCGGATTCGTGCTGATATACAAAGCCACCGAGATGGTGAACTTCGCCCAGGGCGACATCATGATGCTGGGCGGCTTCTTCGCCTTCGCCCTCATCGCCCATTGGGGCTTGCCCTATTGGCTCGGCGCCCTGCTCGCCATCGCGCTGACCGCCGCGTTCGGCTACGCGCTCGACGCGCTGCTGTTACGACGCGTGATCGGACAGCCGCAATTCGCCGTGGTCATGCTGACCCTCGGTCTGGGCTTCATCTTCCGCGCCGCGGCCGGCATCACCTGGGGCTACGATTCCGTAGGTTTCAACACGCCCTTCACCAATCGCACCGTCAACCTGGCCGGCCTCGTCATCGGCGAGGACAACGTCTCGATCATCGTCGGCACGGTGCTGCTGTGCCTGGTGCTGTTCGTCTTTTTCAGCCGCACCAGGCTGGGCGTTGCGATGCAGGCGTCGTCGCAGAACCAGTTGGCCGCCTACTACATGGGCATCCCGGTGCGCCGCGTGTTCAGCCTGATCTGGGCGATCAGCGCCGGAGTCGCTGCGCTGGCCGGCATCCTGCTGTCGCCGGTCTCGATGATCGACGTCAACATGGGCTTCCTCGGCATCAAGGCTTTCGCCGCGGCCGTGATCGGCGGCTTCGGCAGCATTCCCGGCGCCCTGGTCGGCGGCGTCATCGTCGGCGTCGTCGAGCAATTGGCCGGCTATTACCTCCCCGCCGGATTCCAGGAGGTCAGCGCAAACACCGTGTTGCTGGCAACGCTTTTCCTCCGTCCGCAGGGGCTGTTCGCGGAAAGCATGGGAAAGCGGGTGTAATCGCCATGCGCTATCTGTTCCGCACCGACTACCGACAGGACCTCCGCCTCTGGCGCCACAAAGGCGACCTGTTCTGGTACGGCCTGCTATTGCTCGTGCTGGTGGCGATCCCACACGTGCTCGGCGAGTTCTATGTCGGCGAACTCGGTGCCGTCTTCATCTTCGCCATTGCCGGAGTCGGCCTGATGCTGCTGGTTGGCTACACCGGCCTGATCAGCCTCGGTCACGCGGCCTTTCTCGGCATCGGCGCCTACACCAATTCCATCCTCCTGTCGCACGGCGTCCCTTTCCTGCTCTCGCTGCCGGCAGCCGGTCTGGTCGCCGCGGTATTCGGCGCTGCGATCGGCCTCCCGACCTTGCGCATGAGCGGCCTGTACCTCGCCATCGCCACCCTGGCGTTCGGTAGCATCGTCGGCACGGTCTTGCAGAAATGGGACTCCGTCACCGGCGGCTTCGACGGCTTTCCGGTGCCAACACCAAGCATTTTTGGCATCCCGATCGATACCGCGACCAGCGTGTACTACGTGTCCTTCGCCGTGCTGCTGTTTGTGCTGTGGCTGTCGGCGAACATCCTGCGCACCCCGCTCGGCCGCGCCATGGTGGCAATTCGGGATTCGGAAGTCTCGGCGCAAAGCATGGGCATCAACCTCGCACGCTACAAAACTTTCGCCTTCGCCATCAGCGCGTTCATGACCGGCCTGGCCGGGGGCCTGTTCGCCCATTACGTGCGCTTCCTGGCCCCGGACTCGTTCGACATCCTGCTGTCCGTGCAGTTCGTCACCATCGTCTTCGTCGGAGGCCTGGGATCGCTGCAAGGAGCCATCTTCGGCGCGTTGTTCGTCCGCCTGTTGCCGCAGGCCATTGCCATCGTGCGCGACGACCTGCCATTCGGCATCGGCCGCCTGCCCGGCCTGGAACCATCGCTGTTCGGCCTGGTCCTGGTCCTGGTCATCCTGTTCTTCCCAAGCGGCATCTATGGATTGTGGCTGAAGCTGAAACACTGGTTCCAGGCCTATCCGTTCAAGCGCCGCACCAGCTTCCGCCGCCAGAAATCCTACGCCCGGTCGGAGCGGTTGCGATGACTTTCTTCGCCGCCGACGACATCAGTATCCGTTTCGGCGGCATCCGCGCCGTGGATTCGGTCAGCTTCGAAGTGCAAAAGGGCGAAGTCTTTTCCATTATCGGCCCGAACGGCGCCGGCAAGACAACGATCTTTAACCTCATCAGCCGCATTTATCGTCCGACGTCCGGCCGGCTGATCCTCGAGGACCAGGACATCACCGAGGTGCCCCCGCATCGCATTGCCTCGCTCGGCATCGCCCGCACATTCCAGAATATCGAACTCTTTCCCCAGGCGACGCTGTTGCAGAACCTGCTGATCGGCCGCCACGCCCACGCGCACACCGGGATCCTGGAACAACTGCTGTTCCTGCCCCGGGCGCGCCGCGACGAACTGTCGCATCGCGAAAAGGCCGAGGACGTCATCGCCTTTCTCGGCCTGGAACGCTACCGCGACAGCTTGATCGCCAACCTGCCTTATGGCGTGCGCAAAGTGGTCGAACTCGGGCGCGCGCTGTGCATCGAACCGAAACTGCTGTTGCTCGACGAACCGTCATCCGGATTGAATGTCGAAGAGACCGAAGGCATGGGATTCTGGATCGAGGACATCAAAAAAGACCTCGGCATAACCGTCATCATGGTCGAACACGACATGAACCTGGTGCGCCAGGTGTCGGACCGCGTGATGGCGCTGAACTACGGCAAGGTGCTCGCACTCGGCACGCCGGAAGAAGTGCAGACCCATCCCGAAGTTGTCCGCGCCTATATCGGTGGCGAGGCCGCAGCATGACTCTTGCCCCTCCGCCACGGTCCGGTGCCCGCCCGTCACGGTCCGGTGCCCGCCCGTCGCGGTCCGCCGCGCGTCCGCCACGGCCCGGCGCTCACCCGTCATGGCCGGGGTTCACCCGGCCATCTACCCCCGCTCGCCCGTGCGCAGATGGCCGGGTCAAGCCTGGCCATGACGATAAACGTGGGGCACCCCACGCATGACCGAAACGAATTCCCTGCTCTCTGTTTCCGCCATCGAAACCTTCTACGGTCCGATCCAGGCAATCCGAGGCGTCAGCCTGGATGTCGCACCGGGCCAGATCGTCACCGTCCTGGGCGCCAACGGGGCCGGCAAAACCACTGTGCTACGCACGATTTCCGGCGTTCTGGACCCCGAACGCGGCAAAGTGGTGTTCCAGGGCCGCGACATCGCGCACATGTCGCCCGATCAGGTCATGCGCCTCGGCATCTGCCACGTGCCCGAAGGACGCGAAGTCTTTCCGTTCCTGACGGTGCATGAAAACCTGATGATGGGGGCCTATACCCGCCGCGACAAGGCAGAGGTCACGCGGGATCTGGAACTCTGCTTCGACTATTTCCCGCGCTTGAAAGAACGCCATCACCAACGCGCCGGTCTGCTCTCGGGTGGCGAGCAGCAGATGCTGGCGATCAGCCGCGCGCTGATGGGGCGGCCCAGGCTGCTATTGCTCGATGAGCCCTCGCTCGGCCTGTCGCCGCTGCTGGTGCAGCAGATCTTCGGCATCATCCGCCGCATCAACCAGGAACAGGGCGTGGCGATCCTGCTGGTCGAACAGAACGCACACATG
>Ga0182016_10008971_pt1 | contig 10004 bp, 9 predicted proteins | sample 712S2MmetaG_FD_120491 | JGI IMG/M metagenome (GOLD analysis project Ga0182016, IMG submission 120491) | Permafrost microbial communities from Stordalen Mire, Sweden - 712S2M metaG | ecosystem: Environmental > Terrestrial > Soil > Wetlands > Permafrost | place: Sweden: Stordalen | collected... | reverse complement strand
GAGGCCGTAGAGAAAGCCGGTGCAGGCGGCGTTGATGTCGAGCACGCCCGCCCGGGGTGCGCCGATCCGGGCGGCCACAGCGGGCGCCAGACCGGGCGTGAGGCGGTCCGGGGTGATCGTCGCGATGATGAGGTGGTCTACTCCGGCTGCACTGCAGCCGGCGTCAAGGACCGCATCCGCGCACGCCCTCGCCGCGAGTTCTGCGAGCGTCTCGGTCGCCAGCAGGTGGCGGCGCTCGCGGATGCCGGTGCGCCGGACGATCCACTCGTCGCTCGTGTCCAGCCGCGCGACGAGGTCGGCGTTGGTGATCAGCTGATCCGGCACGGCGGCGCCCACGCCGAGGATCGTCGGCGTCGGACGCTCGCCCGCCGGCGGCGCAGGCATAGTCATCGGAGCGCAGCACACCTCATTTGCACCCGGTTTCGCACGACATTTGACACCTCGCGCGGAAGTGTCAAACCAGTGGCCCCTCAGCTGCTGGCGGCGACCGAGCGCCCAGGATGCAGGTAATAGAGCGCGACGACGCCGCAGAGGACGAGGCTCGCCGATGCGCTGGTGAAGGCAACGCCGATCGCGATCGCGTAGACCAACAGGCCCGCGCCGTTGCGCCGGACGAGGTAGCCGACCTGCTGCTCACCGACCCAGGGGGCGAAGAGCTTGCGCCGCGCCGCCCACACGTAGGTGCTGAAGAACGCGATCGACATCGCGAGCAGTGTCCCGGCGTAGACGGCGGCCGCGACGTGCTCGTCGGCGCCGTCGTGCAGGTAGCTGGCGAGCAGGCTCGTGGGAAACGGGATCGCGGTGACGATCATCAGCAGCACCAGGTTCAGCACCATCAGCGTGCGGTCGGCGTGCTCGATCCGCTTGAACTGTGCGTGGTGGTTCATCCAGATGATCCCGATCGTCAGGAAGCTCACGACATAGGTGGCGTAGTGGGGCCACTCGTTCGCGAGCGCGCGCGCGAGGCCGCCGCGGGGCGCGCTGACGTGCAGGCCGAGCACGAGCAGCGTGATCGCCACCGCGAAGACGCCGTCGCTGAAGGTCTCGAGCCGGTCGGTGCTGTGGGGCGGGGGTGGTGCGGGGGTCGGGACTGTCATCGGCGCCACGCGCACGGTAGCGGGATAATCAGTCGCGTGGACGAACTCGGCGGGCGGTGGAGTGCACCGGCGAGAGGCGGCCGGCCGTCGGTCGATCTCGCGTGCTCTCGTTTCGCATCCGGGCGCCCGCCCGTGGTTGTGCCGGTGTCGTTGCAGCCGATCCGGAGGAGGAGGAGGTGCGGTGTCTGAGGTGGTCGTCATCGCCAAGCTCGTTCCGCGCGAAGGACGCCTCCAGGATCTGCTGGATGTCCTCGCCGCACTCGTTCCGCGCGTGCACGCTGAGGAGTCCGGGAACCTGCTCTATGCGGTGCATCGAACGCGCGGCGAGGAGAACGGGCAGGTCGTGATGGTCGAGCGGTTCGCTTCGATCGAGGCCTTCAAGGCGCACGGTGCGAGCGCGACGATGGCCGAGCACCAGCCACTGCTCGCCGCGGTACTGGACGGCCCGGCGGAGGTGACCGTGCTCGATCCGGTCGTCTTCGGCGAGTCGGCGAAGGGGAGCCTTGCAGGGTGAGCGCGGCGGCGGGCGGGGAGGCGGGTTCCTTCGAGCGCGCCCCGAGCGCGTTTCGCGATTGGGTGATCGCCGCCGAGCCGGGGCGCTACCACCTCTACGTCGCGGCGGCCTGCCCGTGGTGCCATCGCACGATGATCGTGCGCGAGCTGATGGGGCTGGGGGCCGCTGTCGGGATCTCCTACCTTGATCCGATCCGCGACGAGCGCGGGTGGGAGTTCACGGGCGGGCGGTTCGTAGACGAGGTCGAGGGCATGCGGTTCCTCTCGCAGGCCTACGAGCGAAGCGGCGCGGACCCCGGCGCCCGGATCACCGCGCCGGTGCTGTGGGACCGCGAGGCGGGGCGAATCGTCAACAACGAGTCAAGCGAGATCATCCGGATGTTCGAGGCCGGCGCGTTCGGCGGCGACGGCCCGGATCTCTACCCGGCCGCTCTGGCCCCGGAGATCGACGCGATCAACGAGCGCGTATATGAGACGCTCAACAACGGCGTCTACCGCTGCGGGTTCGCCCGCTCCCAGGCGGCTTACGAGGCGGCCTTCTGGCCGCTGTTCGAAACGCTCGACTGGCTCGAGGGGCTGCTGGGTAGGCGCCGGTTCCTGGTCGGTCCGGAGCCGAGCGAGGCCGACTGGCGTCTCTTCCCGACACTCGTGCGCTTCGACGCCGTCTACCACGGCCATTTCAAGTGCAACCTGCGGCGGCTCCTCGACTACCCAAACCTGTGGGGCTACACGCGCGAGCTCTACCAGCTGCCGGGTGTCGCCGGGACCGTCGAGCTCGACGAGATCGAGCGCCACTACTACGTGACGCACCGCTCGATCAACCCAAGCGGGATCGTGGCGGTGGGACCGGCGATCGATTTTGCGGCGCCGCACGGGCGCGGGTGAGCGCCACGCTCGCCGAGCCGGGTGGCGGCGCACCGCAGCGCCGCCGGTAGGGTTCGGGCATCCACGTATTCCTCGACATCGGCTCGGGCGTTGGCCCGCTTCTCATTGACGCGACCGACTTTGGCGCCTTCAAGGTCGTGATCGCCGGCGGTCACGACGTCGAGTCCGCGCGGCGCGCGCTGACGCCGGTCGCCGAGCTCCTCGATGAAGGGGACGCCATGGTCGACGCCGGCGAGCTGACTCTGCTGGCCGGCGAGCTGGCTGAGAGCTCGGAGTGGATCGAGAGCTTCGCAGGCATGCTCGACTATGCGCGGTCGAAGGGCTGGGTTTCCGACAGCGCCGGAGCCACGCGGATCCAGGCTCACGTGGAATGGTCTGACGCGGCGCCTGAGGGCTGATTGTCGAGCGCGTTCAGGCGCTGCTTGACGCGGACCAGATGTTGATGCCGCCGTCGCCGGCGTGGCGGTCGATCTCGGTGAGTTCCTCGGCGCTGAACTCGGTGTTGGTGAGCGCGGCGACGTTCTGCTCGAGCTGGGCGACGCTTGAGGCGCCGAGCAGCGCGGAGCTGACGCGGGGGTCGCGCAGCACCCAGGCGATCGCGAGCTGGGCGAGCGACTGGCCGCGGCGGGCGGCGATCGCGTTGAGCGCGCGGGCGCGCTCGAGGTTCTCGTCGGTCAGCATCTTTTGGGCGAGGGCCTCGCCCACCCGGACGCGTGAGTCCTGCGGGATGCCGTCGAGGTAGCGGTCGGTGAGCATGCCCTGGGCGAGTGGGGAGAAGACGATTGCACCGACCTTTTCGCGGCCCAGCACGTCGAGCAGTCCGTCCTCGACCCAGCGGTTCAGCAGCGAGTAGGAGGGCTGGTGGATCAGTAGCGGCGTGCCGAGGCTGCGCAGGATCTCGATCGCGTGCTCGGTGCGCTCGGGCGAGTAGGAGCTGATCCCGGCGTACAGCGCCTTGCCTTGGCGCACCGCCGTGTCCAGCGCGCCCATCGTCTCCTCGAGCGGCGTGACGGGGTCGACGCGGTGGGAATAGAAGATGTCGACGTAATCGAGGCGCATGCGGGCCAGCGACTGGTCGAGGCTCGAGAGCAGGTACTTGCGCGAGCCGAAGTCGCCGTAGGGGCCGGGCCACTGGTCATAGCCCGCCTTCGTCGAGATGATCAGCTCCTCGCGGTAGGGGCGGAAGTCCTCGCTGAAGATGCGCCCGAAGTTGGTCTCGGCGCCGCCGTACGGTGGGCCGTAGTTGTTGGCGAGGTCGAAGTGCGTGATGCCGAGATCGAACGCGCGCCGCAGGATCGCGCGGCTGTTGGCGAGCGGGCGGTCGTCGCCGAAGTTCTGCCAGAGGCCGAGCGAGATCGCCGGCAGCTCGATTCCGCTCGCGCCGACGCGGCGGTAGGCCATCTGGTCGTAGCGCGTGGCCTGCGGGACGTAGACGCGGTTCGCGCGGGCGGGGTCGTAGGGCACGGGCGCGAGTATGCCAAACGAACTCACGGTTGCGGGCCGCCGCCGCGAGTTGGCCGAGCCCGCCCCGGCCGGCGGCCCCGGCGCTGCTAGATTGGGGGCGCCTGGTGGGCGTAGCTCAGTTGGTAGAGCTCCGGGTTGTGGTCTCGGCGGTCGCGGGTTCGAATCCCGTCGCTCACCCTGAAAGCCGTGGCGGACGGGCCGGCCGTCTGCCCGTACGAAGAGAGGCGGACACGGGTTGGCGGTGTGGAGAGAGGAGCCCGAGTGCGAGCCTGCTGCAGCCGGGATGAAGCCGGAGGTTCTTGACGAGCTGGCCGGCAACTTCTCGCAGGCCGTTGATGAGGCGGCGCTCTTCAACGGCGCGCAGATGGCGGTCTACCGTCACGGGCGTCTTGTCCTCAGCGTGGGAGGCGGGCTGGCGCGTGCGCGGACCGCCACGCCGGTGTCACCCGACACGATGTTCGTCATCTTCAGCTCGACGAAGGGACTCGCGGCGCTGGCGATGTGGATGCTGCACGAGCGCGGTGCGTTCGATTTCGACGAACCGGTGGTCAAGTACTGGCCCACGTTCGACTCGCAGGTGGCGGAGAAGAGCAAGGTGACGATCCGCCACGTGATGGGGCATCGCGGTGGCTTCCCGACTGGTCCAGAGTGGTTCACGGCCAGGTGGTGGGGCGATCGGGAAGCGCTTGTCCGCGCGATGGAGGAGGCGCCGCTGGCTTGGGCGCCGGGCGAGGCGAACGGCTATCACCCGCTGAACTTCGGCTGGGTTCTCGACCAGTTGTGCGTCCTCACCGACTCGCAGGGGCGCGACATGGGCCAGTTCCTCCTGGACGAGGTGTTCGTGCCGCTCCAGATCACGGGCGCGTTCGTCGGGTTGCCTGACGATCCGGCGCTCGAGGCGCGTGTCGCCTGGGCCGAGGATCCGCAAGAGCCCGTCGACGGGGATCCCCCGGCGCCCGGAGCCTCACCGCAGACACCGGCGATCCAAGGCGACCTTGCGTTCCGCTCACCCATCCAGCACGACCGCCATCGCGAGACGCCGGAACTGAGCATCCCGTGGAATCGGCCGGCGGTCCACCGCGCTGTCGTGCCGGGAGCCGGCGGCGTCGCGACCGCTCGTGACCTGGCGAAGGTCTACGCCGTGCTGGCGCTCGGCGGCGAGCTTGACGGCGTTCGTCTCATCTCCACAGAGAGTCTCGAGCAGGCGATTGTGCCGACGAACGCGGAGGGGGATGTGGACCGCACGCTCGGGACCCCGATGCGCTGGGGTACCGGCTGGCATATCGGCACCGCGGCCGAGCAGCTGCGCGCCGCGCTCGGCCCGGCGGCCGGCGATCCGGCGGCCGAGCACTCGAACATGCGCTTCTTCGGTCACGGGGGCCGCGGCGGGCAGATGGGGTGGGCAGCTCTGGATCGCGCCCTCTCCTTCGCCTTCACGACCACCGGCCAGCTGCGAGTGGCCGAGTACCAGGCGTGGATGCTCGAAATGCAGCGCCTGGTGTTTGAGGCCTGCATCGACTGAGTGCCGTGCAGCTCGGCCGGTTCGTCGTGGCTGCGCGTCCGTGGCATCACCGCCCGGGAACGCCCGCGTTGGGAAAGGCGCAGCGCAGGGGGACAAAGCGGATTCTGGCTAATGCGTGGGCAGCAACACGGTTCGCGCGACCTCACCGGCGCGGAGATCGGCGAAGGCGGCGTTCACCTCCTCCAGCGGGCGCTCGCGGCTGATCAGCTCGTCGAGCATCAGACGACCGCCCATGTAGAGGTCGACGAGCATCGCGGTGTTCATCCACTGCGTGCCGGTGGGGCCACCGCTCATGACCGTCTTTCGCGGTGAGGCGGGCAAGCTCATCGGAGCGTCGAACGGACTCGTGACTCCGACGACCACGAGAGTGCCGTCTGGGCGGGTGCAATCAAACGCCTGGCGCACCGTTTCAGGCGTGCTGATGACCTCGAACGCATAGTCGACGCCGGCGCCGCGGGTGATCTCGCGTGCAGCCGTGAGCGGGTCGGCGAGCTTTGCGTTCACCTTGTGCGTGGCGCCGAACTCGGCGGCCAGGGCCAGCTTCGCCTCGCTGACATCCACGGCGATGATCGTGCTCGCGCCGGCGAGCCGCAGCGACTGAAGCACGTTCAGCCCCACCCCGCCACAGCCGATCACAAGCGCTGAGGCGCCGGGCTCGACCTTCGCGTTCCCGAACACGGCGCCGTAGCCCGTGCGCACGCCGCAGCCAATCAGGCAGACCTTCTCGAGCGGTGCGTCCTCGCGGATCTTCACGCAGGTTCGCTCACCGACGACCGCGTACTCGGCAAAGCCAGCGATATGGGCCATGTGATAGATCGGCCGGCCGTCCCTGCTCAGCCGGGTGCTGCCGTCGTAGAGCACGCCGCTGAAGCCGAGTTGCGTGCAGTGCCGCGGGTCTCCGTTCCAGCATTGCGCGCAGTGGCCGCACCCCGGTACCCAGCCGAGCACGACGTGATCCCCGGGCCTGACGTAGCGGACATCTGATCCGACGGCTTCAACGACGCCGGCTGCTTCGTGCCCGAGCACCATCGGGAAGCTGCCGGCGTACATCGGCAGCTCGCCCGCGAGCGCGTGTGCGTCCGAGCCGCAGACACCGCTGCCGACGATCCGGACGAGCACATCGCCGGGCAGCGGATCTGCCAGGTCGACCTGCTCGATCTGCAGATCCTCGTTGGGGCCGTAAAGCACTGCTGCTTTGATTTTCACCAATCCGCACTTTCGTGGTGAAGGTGTTGCCTGGATTACGGCTGGCGCCGCCGAGGTGTCTGTCACCAGGATCCTCGCCTGTCAGGCAAGGACAGGCAGCCAGCTTAGCTTGACTTCGCGTTCGCTGTTGAACATGGCCCTAGCGTTATGATGCCGCCGATGAGAAGTGATCTTCGGGTAGCGGGGGACCCCGAAACCCTGATTCATCCGGGCGCACGCCGCGAAGTCGTTCTGTGAGCACCGAAACGCGTCGCGCGCCATTGCGTAGTTCGCAGCTCGTCGGCGGTAATCGTGGTGCGGCCGCGCGGGCGTTTCTGCGTGCTGTGGGCTTCACGGATGAGGACTTTGACAAGCCGCAGATCGCAGTTGCCGACGCCGGCAACGAGGTTACGCCGTGCAACGTGCATCTTGGTTTGCTCGCGCAGGACGTCAAGGAGGGCGTACGCGCGGCGGCGGCCGTTCCGCTCGGCTTCTCCACTATTGCGGTGTCTGACGGCATCGGCATGGGCCACGAGGGCATGCGGGCGTCGCTGCCATCGCGTGATCTGATCGCCGACTCGGTGGAGCTGATGATGGTGTCGCAGCGCTTCGATGCGCTGGTCGTGATCGCCGGCTGCGACAAGAGCTTGCCGGGGATGCTGATGGCAACCGCTCGGGTGAACGTGCCGAGCGTCTTTCTCTTTGGCGGTGCGTCACTGCCGGGTCACATCGACGGGAACGACATCAGTGGGCAGGAGGTATTCGAGGCGGTCGGTGCCGCGTCGTACGGCTTCATCGATGCTCACCAGCTTGGGCGCGTGGAGCGCCACGCCTGCCCGGGGCCGGGGTCCTGCGCGGGTATGTTCACCGCCAGTTCGATGGCAGTCGTCGCCGAGGCGCTCGGCATGAGCCTTCCCGGGAGTGCCTCTCCGCCCGCCGTGTCGGCGGCACGCCAGGTCTATGCTCGCCAGTCGGGCGTGACTGCGGCGGCGCTGCTCGAAGCGGACATCCGGCCGCGGGACATTCTCACGCGAGCCGCGTTCGAGAACGGCCTGACCGTTGGCGCTGCCGTCGGCGGTTCGACCAATATCGTGCTTCACCTGCTCGCACTCGCGCGCGAGTGCCACGTTGAGTTCTCGCTGGCTGACATCGAGCAGCTCGCGCGGCGGACGCCGCAACTCGCCAACCTGCGCCCGTCCGGCATGTATCACATGGTTGATCTCGATCGCGTGGGCGGGGTACCGGCGGTGATGGCCGAGCTCGCACAGGCCGGCCTGATCAACCTTGATGCACTCACGGTGACGGGCGCGACGGTGGGCGAAAACCTGACCGCGGCCGATCCTCCGCCACCGGATGGCGACGTGCTGCGCGCCCGCTCGGCTCCGCTTCGGCCCGGTGGCTCACTCGCCGTGATGTCTGGAAACCTCGCGCCCGACGGGGCCGTGCTGAAGACCACGGGGCTCAAGCGCGACCGCTGGGAGGGCCCCGCGCGGGTTTTCGAGCGCGAGGAGGACGCCTATGCCGCCGTCAATTCGGGGCAGATCCAACCGGGCGATGTGGTCGTGATCCGCTACGAGGGACCTCGCGGCGGACCGGGCATGCGGGAGATGCTCACGGTGACCGCCGCGATCTTCGGTGCAGGCCTCGGCGGGGACGTTGCGCTCGTGACCGACGGGCGGTTCTCGGGTGCGACGAGGGGAGCATGTGTTGGCCACGTTGCCCCGGAGGCGGCGGTAGGGGGCCCGATAGCGCTCGTCGAGGAGGGCGACACGATCATTCTGGACATTCCCAGTCGCCAGATCGAGCTTGGCGTCGACGCCGGCGAACTCGAGCAGCGGCGGGCGCGCTGGGCCGCTCCGGCGCCGCGGTTCACCAGCGGAGCACTTGCCAAGTACGCGCGCCTTGTGGGGTCGGCTTCGCACGGCGCGCCGTGCGGCTGAGTAACGACCATCACCGGCATCACTGACGAGCTCCCGCCGGCGCATGCGGGTCGCGGCGTCCAGGTTTCTTGGTGACACAACCTGGCACCCTCGCGATCCGCGTTGACCCGCAGCGGCGGATGTCCTGGAAGCAGGAACTGCAGACCCTGCTACCGGACCTGAGGGTGGTCCTCATGGAGGAGGACGCCTACGATCCCGCCGAGGTGACGTTCGCCGTCGTCTGGAGCCCGCCCGACGGATGGCTGGCGGCGCTGCCGAATCTCCAATGTGTCGTGTCGGTTGGAGCTGGCGTCGATCACATCCTCAAGGACCCTGATTATCCTCGACACGTCCCCATTCTGCGGACGGTCGATGACGCGTTGCGCATGCGGATGAGCGAATACGTCGTGCTCCACGTGCTCCGCTTTCACCGCCGGCTGCCGGAGGCCGAGATCGCGCAGCGGGCGGGAGAGTGGATCCAGTACGTCGAGCCGCCTGCGGCCGAGATCACCGTAGGGATGCTGGGACTTGGCAGCCTCGGATCGGCTGCCGCGAGGGCGCTCGGATTGCTCGGCTACCGCGTTGAGGGATGGACTCGTCGCGGACGCGCGGTCGATGGTGTGATCGTTCATCACGGTGATCGCGGTCTGACGACGATGCTGTCACACAGCGACATCGTCGTCTGCATGCTTCCCCACACCGCCGCCACGGAGAACATCCTCAACGCCGCAGCGTTCGAAGCGATGCCACACGGCAGCGCGCTGATCAACGCCGGGCGCGGTGAACAGCTCGTCGAGGAAGACCTGCTCGCGGCGCTCGCCAGCGGTAGGCTGCGCGGCGCAACGCTAGACGTGTTCCGCGCCGAGCCGCTGCCACCAGCCAGTGCTCTGTGGTCACATCCCCGGATCCTGATCACCGCCCACACGGCGAGCTCAGTCGATCCGATTCTGGGGGGCCGTCTGATAGCTGAAAACATCGCGGCGTTTCGTCGCGGTGACACGGTCGCGGAAAGGGTGAACATTGACCAGGGATACTGAGTCGCGCGCGCAGATCGAGAACATGCTGGCTCGATATGCGTGGGCGTTCGACACCAACGACCTCGACGGGCTCCGCGACTGCTTCACGCCGGACGCGGAGTTTGAGGTGAGTGGCGGCGCAGGCGTCGCCGTCGGACGCGATGCGGTGGTGTCGGAGCTCGCGCGACTTCGCGCGAGGCACGAGCCGGGTGCCACGACGCCGTGGCACCTCATCTCCACGCTTTCGATCGTCAGTACCGGGGCGGATACCGTGTCGGCGCGATCAAGGTTCATGCTGGTCGTGTCCGAGCGTGACGGCCCGCCGGCGCTCGTGAGCGTGGGCTGGTACAGCGACGAGATCGTCAACTCCGACGGCGCCTGGCGGTTGCGGCGACGCCGCGTC
>Ga0182016_10008969_pt1 | contig 10006 bp, 6 predicted proteins | sample 712S2MmetaG_FD_120491 | JGI IMG/M metagenome (GOLD analysis project Ga0182016, IMG submission 120491) | Permafrost microbial communities from Stordalen Mire, Sweden - 712S2M metaG | ecosystem: Environmental > Terrestrial > Soil > Wetlands > Permafrost | place: Sweden: Stordalen | collected... | reverse complement strand
GAGCAGCGATGCTCTGACCGTCACGCGGCTTCCGGGCGGGCATCCGGAAGGGTATATCGAAGCTTTTGCCGTTCTATATCGCGAGTTTGCGGATGGGCTTTTGGCGTGGAAGGCTGGCGATGCAAAACCGCTGCCGGCCACGCTTCCCGGGATTGAAGCAGGTGTTCGCGGAATGCGCTTCATTGAGCGCGCCATTGAAAGCAGTCGCACAGAAAACTGGGTCGAGTTTTAGAGATTCTTTAAGGAGAAGAACAATGAAGACTATCAAGGGACCGGGAGTTTTCCTTGCGCAGTTTGCATCCAATGAGGCGCCCTTTAATTCATTTGATGGAATGGCAAGATGGGCGGCCAGACTGGGATTCAAGGGCGTGCAGATTCCCAGTTGGGACCGGCGTCTCTTCGATTTGCAGCGCGCAGCTGAGAGCCAGGATTACTGCGACGAAGTTGTGGGACTCGTGCGGCAACTCGGGCTTGAGGTAACTGAGCTTTCAACCCACTTACAGGGCCAATTGGTGGCCACTCATCCGGCCTATGATACGGCTTTCGCTGACTTTGCTCCGGCGGAGTTATCGCAGGACGCGAAAGGCCGCCAGGCGTGGGCGGTGCAGCAATTGCTATGGGCTGCGAAGGCGAGCCAGAGGATGGAACTTACCGCGCACGCATCGTTCTCCGGGGCGCTCGCATGGCCGTTTTTCTATCCGTGGCCACAGCGGCCGGCTGGTCTTATCGACGAAGCCTTTGCAGAGTTGGGGCGTAGGTGGTTACCGATTCTCAACGCGTTTGATGAAGCAGGCGTCGACGTTTGTTACGAATTGCATCCCGGCGAAGACCTGCACGACGGTGCGACCTTCGAACGCTTTCTGAGCGCGGTTGGTGATCACAAGCGAGCCAACATTCTTTACGACCCCAGCCACATGATCCTTCAACAAATGGACTACCTTGGATTTCTCGACGTATATCATGAGCGTGTGCGCGCATATCATGTGAAGGATGCGGAATACAGGTCCAGCGCGCGAAGCGGCGTCTATGGTGGATATCAGGATTGGATCGATAGGCCGGGCCGTTTCCGGTCACTTGGGGACGGGCAAATCGATTTCAGTTCGATTTTCTCAAAAATGGCGCAATACGATTATCCCGGATGGGCGGTGTTGGAGTGGGAGTGCTGCCTGAAGCATCCTGAAGCGGGTGCGGCCGAGGGAGCGAAGTTCATCAAGGAGAAAATCATTCGCGTGACCGACCGTGCATTCGACGATTTTGCAGGTAGCGGAGCGGATACCGAGAAGAACAAACGCATTCTTGGTTTGGCGTAAGCTGGACTTCCGCAGATAGTCAAGAACTGAAGGGCCCTCGTTCAAACAGGGGACCCTTCCTCACTTGCGCTTAAATTGCATTCGCGCGACTAACTCTGGAACTGGTCGCATAAATCAGGCTTTGAAAGGGCACGACCTTAGTCGTGCCGGATGAGACGCATAAAATCTTGGCTTTAGCCCCTGAGGGATGTTCGCTGTTGGGTTGCAGAGCGTTTATGCAACCTGCCCTAGTGTGCTCCTTCCGTGCTGCGGATGAATTCAGCCGTGTAATCGTGTAAGTTCTTCAGGGCTTCTTCATTGACATACACCATGTGGCCGGTCTGAAAGAAGTGGTAACTGATGTTAGCCTGCAAGTTCTGCGGGATCGGCAAATGCTTCATCTCATATGTTGCGCCGAAGTAAGCGCAACCCAGGTCGAAATACCCACCCATCAGCATCACCTTCATCTTCGGATTGTGCTTGATAGCCACCGCCATATCCGGCATCACGTTGACACTTGACTCCCATCCTTGGCCGCCAGGGGGAACGTGCGCCAGGTTCCAGTGAAAACCCGGTTGGCGCGCGCTGGGCTTGTAAGTCATATTCTCCCCGTATTTGAGATCCTCACGTGCGTATTGGTTGATGGCAGTAACAAAAGCGGCCGTTGTCGCGCTTCCGAATGGGTCGTAATCCGCATCTTTGCTCAGAGGGTCAATATCCGGCCCCTCATAGCGCGTATCGAGCCGTCCCGTTGTAAGGCCCGAGGCAGCTTGCAATTCTTTCGAAAACTCGCCACCACTTACTCGCAAGTCCGCCTTCATCCAGTATGCCGATGGCAGGCCTGTATAACTTTGCAGCTTGTCTGCCAGCGCTCGTTTACTCTCCTCCGATAGATCCGCCCCTTGCAGAAGTGCAGACGCATATTCTCCCAAACTGAACTTCTCAACCTCGCGCAGGAATGGCTCCAGATCTGCAGGCCGATTGGCGAGCCGATGGTGATACCATGCCGTTGCCGCCATAGAAGGCAGCGCGAGGTAATAAGGTTGATCGGTACCCGGGTTGCCCTCCGGACCATCCGCGCTGTTATCGAAACTGAAGATTTGCGATAGCAGGATCACGCCATTCAAATCGACGCCCTGAAGCATGCGGCTAAGTACCGCGCTGCGTGTAGTTCCGTAGCTCTCGCCAAAAATATACTTAGGCGAATTCCAGCGGCCGTACTTAGTCAGAAATCGCCGAATGAATCTGTCAAATGCGTGCGCATCCTCATCTGTACCCCAGAATGCCTTGCCGGCATCCTTGCCAAGAACACGGCTGAATCCAGTGCCGGGCGCGTCGATGAAGACAAGGTCACTTACATCCAGCAGGCTGTAATGGTTCTCGACCAATGGATAAGGCGCGGCTTCCTGATGCTCGCCGTCTGGAGTTACCACTCGTTTTGGGCCAAATGCGCCCATATGCAGAAACATGGTCGCACTTCCCGGTCCGCCGTTGTAAAGAAATGTAATCGGCCGCGAGCCGTTCGCGGCGCCCTTCTTGAAATATGCCGCATAGAATATTCTCGCCGTTGCGGGCTGGTCTTCAAACTTCGCAGACACGTCCACTCCAGCGTCAGGAAGGTATTTCCCGTCGAGACCGATCGTCGCGTCCTGCACATCTGTCGAACCAACCGTAAGTGTTCCGGCGACCGCACGGTAAGCGATCTCCTGGCCTCCGACTGTGATTGAGCTCTCGGTAATTGAGTCGGCAGGGGGTGCTGCGACAGTCGAAGGTTTCGAATCCCCGTCCTTCCTGCCCTCGGGTTTGTCTTGTGCGGGCGCCGGCTGTACCCATGAAGTGATAGCCAGCATCACGCCGACGAATCCAAGTTGAGCGCATTTACTAAATCTCAAGGCTTGACCTCCCGTCATCCAAATGATTGAGCCAGCAGTATAGCGCAGGAGCCGTCCGGTAACTCCAAAAGAGATGCAAAGTTACTAGATTCCTAAATTGCAATGCCTGCAGAGCTGTAAATCTGAGTTATGTACCGCATATCGCGGAGACCTTCTTCGCCAGGGGACTGCGGCTGCAAATTGTTCTGCACGCAATGTGAGAAATGCTCCGCCTCTGCCTGGAAATGTGAAGGATCGCGTGCAGGGTTGAGTTCGTCAATCTGCGTTCCCGCATACTCCGCGCGCAGGCGCAGTCCTTCGTAGACAAACGCCTGGTCAACCTGCAGCCAGCCCTTTGATCCGTAGACTCGATAGTAGCCGGGCATATTCGCTCCATAAGTAGTTGCGCAGCTTGCTACGATTCCAGAAGGGAAGCGCATGGTCCAGGAAACATTCTCTTCCACCTCAGCAAATCGCGCATCGTGATCGATCGTCGATGCATAGGCCGAGATATGCTGCGGTTCCTCGCCTGTAAGATAACGGCAAGCATTGAGCGAATATATGCCCACATCGAATACCGGTCCGCCGCCGGCAAGCTTCTTGTTGGTGCGCCATTCGTTTGGCCCCATGTTGAAGCCGAAGCAGCTATCGATGGCCTGAACCTGGCCCAGCGCACCCGCGCGAATCATGCTAACAGCCTTGAGGTTGGTAGGCTCGTAGTGGCAGCGATACGCAATCATCAGTTTCACGTTGGCTGCCTTGCAAGCAGCGATCATCTTCTCTGCGTCTGCAACATTCGTGGACATAGGCTTTTCGCACAGCACATGCTTGCCGGCCTTCGCCGCGCGGATCGTGTATTCCGCATGCATCGAGTTAGGCAATGCGACGTAGACCGCATCAACGGCAGGATTGTTGGCGATCTGGTCAAAGTTCTCATAGCTGTAAATGCACGTTGAAGGAATTCCATACTCGGCAGCGATGCGGTCGGCCTTGTCGCGATGGCCGCTTACCAGGGCGGTGATTTGGGAGTTGGTAGTGGCACGCGTGCCGGGCATGAAGTGGCCCGCTATGCGCCCGAGACCAATAACCGCGTATCCGATCTTCTTCGTGGCGGGCTGGGCACTGAGATTGGGTAGGAGGCCGGCAGCAAGGCTGAGGGTTCCGACCTTGGCGAATTCTCTGCGCGTGATGGACAGCATGATAAGTCTCCGATCCGAACGTAGGCAAAAGGGCGCGGCAGCGGTCGTTACTACTATAGATGGCCCGAGCAACCAATCGACAAAAATGCGACAGCAGAATTCCTGCGACGATCTTCCTGGTCTTGCGAAAACCGGTTGTACGACCTCAGTTTGTAACTTCCGCGGTTTCAAGAAAAATGTAACTCCCCGACGGCGCGGGAACCACATGGGTGAGCCTCCGGTTATGTACCACAACTGTGTTCCGATACCATAGGTTGATAGCAGGCAAATCGCGCGCCAATATTTGCTGCACCTCCGCGTAATCGGCCCGGCGTTGAGAAGTGTCCGCATTCTGGGCCGCATCATCGAGCAGTGCATCGAGGCGCACATTTACATAGTGGCCGCGATTCGCTCCCTTGGGAGGAATTCGTGCAGAGGAAAACGCGTATCCGAAGATATCGGGCTGCTCGTTTCCGCCGACCCACTGCAGAGAATACATCTGAAAGGCTCCTCGCACGACATCGGAATAGAACGTGGCGTACTCGTAGCTTCTGATGTCGAGAGCTATGCCGACCACCGCCAGTTGCTGTTGCAGCACAGCGGCCAGCAGTCGCGTTGACTCCACGTTGCTGGTCTTCATCACGATGTGAAACCTGATTCCGTCGCCGTTGCGCGTATGGCCGGATTGGTCCAGCAATTGCGCCGCCCTTGACGGATCGTAATCGCACCGCGGGCCGTCCCCATTGAATGCCCAGTGGTTCGGAGGCAGAATGCTCAATGCGGGACGCGCACGTCCATCCAGCAGCGTCTTGATGATCAAGTTGCGATCGATGGCGCAGGCGATCGCCTGGCGCACTCGGACGTCGCTCAGCAGCGGGTCACGCAAGTTGAAGCTCAAATACTGAATCTCTGTGCCGCCCGTCTCTTCAATCTTCAAATCGGGTCGCGCTGCCAATACGGTTAAGGAGTCCATGGGAAGGGAATTGATAGCCACATCCCCCGAACCTTTCTCCAATTCCAGCGATTCTGTAATCGAATCGGGAACCACCGCGAATCGAACGCGTTCGAGCTTCGGAACGGCTGACCAGCTCAACGGGTTGCGTTCAATAATCACATCCTGATCGACCTGCTGGCTCACAAAGCGGAACGGACCTGAACCCACCGGGTGCTGCCAGAAATCGCGCCCGCTCCCCTCTGGGACTATGCCCATAGCTCCCGTAGAGAGATTGGTCAAAAGATAGTTATCCGCATGTTTCAGATGCATAACTACGGTTCGGCTATCAGGCGTCTCCATCGTGTCGATAGCTGCGTAGGTGGCGGCCTTTGGCGATATCACACCACCAGGCCGCCCCGGCTCGATCATCGATTCAAGAGTGAAGACCACATCGCGCGCCGTGAGTGGCCGCCCATCGTGGAAGCGCACATCGGCCCGCAGATGAAACACAAGTGTCAGTGGATTCGGCTGCTCCCATCGTTCGGCCACCGCTGCCTTGAACTGAAAAGTTGCATCTCGAGCCACCAGGCCGTCGAACATCAATGCATAAATGCGCTGCGATTGTGCGTCCGTGCCGATGCGCGGATCGAGGTTGGCCGGGCTGCTCTCGATGAGAAAGACAACGGTATGCGGGTCCCGCTGCGCAGAGTGGCAACTCAAAACAGCGAGCAGCGCAGACATCGCAAGCACCCGCAAGATTTGCGGCCTAGACATAAGTCACCTGTCCCAGGGTCGCAGGCCGATTTGCCCCTGTCGCCGAAGGCACATTCCCTGGGAGCCGATGCCATGTCTGCCAAGCCAGCAGCGCAAACGCGGCAGCCTCCTTTGCTTCAACCGGCATGCCGAAATCTTCACTCGCCGCCAATTCGCACCCCAGCGGTTCCAGCCGCTGCGCCAGCATCGCCATTAAGGTATGATTCCGCGCACCTCCGCCGGAGACGATGTAATCCACACCTATTGACCGGCTATCTCCACCAAGCATTTTTCGTAGCACGAATCGGCGATAACTACTTACGATAGTTTCCACAGTTAGTGCTGTAGCCGTCACGATAGCATCCTCCGGCTTATTGCTATACCGTCTGCATCGGGCCAGAAACTTCACCGCATATTCCCGTCCAAACTCTTCGCGGCCCGCCGTCCGTGGCGGCTTCTGTTGAAAGTAAGGATTCCGCAGCGCGGCACTCAATACCGGTGCGATCACTTTTCCGCTGGCTGCAATACCTCCACTGCGATCGAATCGTTTGCCGAATAATTCCATCGTTAGCGCATCGATCACCATGTTGCCTGGGCCTGTGTCGAAGGCGATTAGTGCGTCAGCCCCTGCGCCTGCGGGGATCGCGGTCAGGTTGGCAATTCCACCGATATTCTGGAGAATGCGTCCGCGCTTCGGATGCGAAAAAAGAACGTGATCAAGCAAGGGGACCAGCGGTGCGCCCTGCCCGCCTGCGAGCATGTCCGCGGGGCGAAAATTCGAAACCACCGGAACGCCCAGCGCTGCCGCAATCAGTTGCGCTTCGCCGGCCTGCCATGTGCATGCGAAAGTGCGGCCCGCATAACTCGCAGCACGCGCTTGATGATAGAGGGTCTGTCCGTGACATCCAATCAGGTCCAGCTTCACGGCATGCTTCTTCAGAGTCGCCTGTAATGCCTCAGCATAAGCAATTCCCAAACGCCAGTTCAGCCTCGCTAATTCCGCAGTGGAAGTGGAGGCTGCATTCATTGCCGCCAGCACAGCACGCCGTAGCGACGCAGAAAATGCGATGCCCTCATGCGCCAACAATGCAAGCTTCGGTCGCAGCCTGCCGGGATCGATCTGCACCACAGCCACATCGATCCCATCAGCCGAGGTCCCGCTCATGATTCCCGCAACAGTCATGGATTTCGAACTCATGGTTGTTCAGCCTCCGTTACGGGTTGAGCCTTCGCAATTGCCTCATTGAAGTGGAGGATCCGACTTCGTAGCGCCTCAAATTGCTTCGCGGAAAGAGCCGGTGAAGCTTTGACCGAGAATAGACTCCGTCGCTTCCGGGATGTCTGTCGTGCGCGCATTTCAAGTACTTTACGAAATGCAACTGAGCGCTCCGCCTCTGCAATTAACGACTCGTACGCGCGTAGAATCAACTCCGGGCTATGGCAAATCTCCAATAGGTCCATCCCCGCGAGGATGGCGGCTATCGAAGCTTCCTCGATAGAGAGGAATTTGAGAATTCCACCCATTTCCAAATCGTCGGAAAAGATAATCCCTCGATATCCAATCCGTTTACGAAGCACTGTCGAAATCCAATACGGCGAGGCCGACGCAGGATATCTTCCGCCGGGGGTATCGGGATAAGCCGCGTGATTCACCATTACCATCGGTAGCGAGTTGCGCAATTCGCGATAAGGTCCAAGGTCTTCGCGCTTCATCTCGCGCATGCTGCGGTGAATCGAAGGAGTGTCGTGATGTGAATCCAAAGTCCCCCCGCCGAGTCCTGGGAAATGCTTGCCGCAACCCACTACGCCGTGCGCCGCAAGCCCAGCAAGAAAACTCTGCGCATATTTCACCACGCCTGCGACCGTTGACGCCGCCACGCGCGAGCCCATCACGTTAGCCGACGCGGGCAAAGCCAGATCCAGCACCGGCGCGAGCGTAGTGTTGAACCCGAACGCCTTTACTCCACGCGCCACTAACTCACCCTGCGCCCGTGCCAATTCTGTCGGGTGCCCCAGGTTTCGATTCCGAGACCTGGAAGACTTCAAACCTGGCTCAATCGCGTTGATGCTCATCGCACGCGCCACTGCTTGTGCCGATGGCATTGGCGCCAGGGCATCGCGCAGTCTGTCGACGGTGCCGCCCTCTACATCCACGCAACGAAAGCTGTGCGGGGCGCAAAGGTCTGTCGCTTCGTTCAGTAGCAAGCGAGTCTGTTTCGCATCGATAATATTGCGTCGGAAAAGAATAACCCCGGCTGGCCGCACGAGCTTGAGCCACGCGCCTTCCAGCCCCGTCACTTCAGTGCCGGAGAGCCCTACCACCAGCAAGCTTCCCACCGCATGACGCAGGTTCGAAGTCATGCCTTCTCCTTCAATTCCTGCTGCAACTCCTCCAGCAGATTTAGCGCTTGCAGCGGCGTAAGAGAATTCACATCCGTGGCTTCGATGCGATCCACAATGCGCTGCGATAGCGGTGTGAAGATAGTCAATTGCACCGGCTCCGCTGTCTCCACCTGCACGCTCTGCCGCTCCTGCTTTTCATGTTGCCGCAGCACCCGCTTGGCCCGGTCGATAACTTGAGACGGCAGTCCTGCCAGCCGCGCTACTTCAATGCCATAACTCTTGCTGGCCGCGCCTGGTTCTATGTTATGCAGAAACACAATTCCGCCCGCCGCCTCCTTTACGCCAACACGCAGGTTCCGCACGCGCGGCAGTTTCTCCGCCAGCATAGTCAATTCATGATAGTGCGTGGCAAACAGCGTGCGTGCGCCTGTCTCGGCATGCAGGTATTCAACCGTCGCCCATGCCAGCGAGAGCCCGTCGAACGTAGCCGTCCCTCTCCCCATCTCATCCAGCAGGATTAGCGATCGCCTCGTCGCCGTATTCAAAATCGTGGCCGTCTCCGTCATCTCCACCATGAAGGTCGACCGCCCCCGCGCCACATTATCGCTCGCGCCAATGCGCGTATAAATCCGGTCCACTAACCCGAAGCGCATGCTCTCCGCCGGAACAAAGCTGCCCATTTGTGCGAGCAACACTAACATCGCCGCCTGGCGAAGATAAGTGCTCTTGCCTCCCATGTTAGGCCCAGTTATAAGCAGCAAGCTCGGCCCACTAGCTTCTTCATGCAGGTCGGAAGCATTCAAATAGAGATCGTTCGCAATGAATCGTCCCTCGCGGGTCTCCTCCATCCATTGCTCAATCACCGGGTGTCGCCCCGCCACAGCTTCCAGCACCGGCTCCTCAACAATAGTGGGCCGCACATAGCGGCGCAGCGCGGCAAGATGGGCGAAGTTAGCCACCAGGTCAGCTTCTGCCACAGCCGATGAACTTCGCCGGATCCGGCTCGCAGCCTCAAGCACAGTCTTACGCAATTCAACGAAGATTCGCTTCTCGATCTCAATCGAACGGTCGTGCGCAGTTAGAATCTTTCTTTCGTACTCTTTTAACTCCGGAGTGGTAAACCGCTCCGCATTCACCAGCGTCTGCTTGCGCTCGTAATCCGCCGGCGCCAACGCCATGTTAGCCTTCGTAATCTCGATGTAATACCCGAATACCGTGTTATACCGGACCTTCAGCGACCCAATCCCCGTCCGTTGTCGCTCCCGCTCTTCAATCGCCGCAATCGATTGCCGCCCGGTCGAAGATATAGTGCGTAACTCGTCCAGCTCCGTATCCACGCCGCTTGCAATTGCGCCACCATCGACCAGTGTGAGCGGAGGCTCAGCAACCAGCGTCGCCTCAATCAGACCGGTCACGTCCTCAAGCGCGTCGAGTCGCGCCACCAATTCCTTCCATAGTGGAGACCCCATCGCATCCAGCGCGATTTTCAGCCCCGGCAGTTTCACCAGGCTCGCCGCAATTGCCCGCACATCGCGCGGCCCCCCTGAGTCCAGGGACAACCGCGCCAGCAGTCGTTCCAAATCCAGAATTCCGCTGAACGCCCGCCGCACATCTTCCCGCTTGAGCAGGTCCCCATGT
>Ga0182016_10008968_pt1 | contig 10006 bp, 6 predicted proteins | sample 712S2MmetaG_FD_120491 | JGI IMG/M metagenome (GOLD analysis project Ga0182016, IMG submission 120491) | Permafrost microbial communities from Stordalen Mire, Sweden - 712S2M metaG | ecosystem: Environmental > Terrestrial > Soil > Wetlands > Permafrost | place: Sweden: Stordalen | collected... | reverse complement strand
CTCCAGCGCGACGAAAACGGCCTCGAGAAATGCGTAGCCTGCTTCCTCTGCGCCGCCGCCTGCCCATCGAACTGCATCTTCATCGAGGCGGCTGAAAATACTGAAGAAAAACGCATCTCCTCTTCCGAGCGCTACGCCAAGGTCTACAACATCGACTACAACCGCTGCATCTTCTGCGGCTACTGTGTCGAGGCTTGCCCCACCGATGCCATCACGCACGGCCACGGCTTCGAACTCGCGACCCTGAACGCCACCAACCTTGTCATGCGCAAGAACGACATGCTGGTTCCCGTCTCAGCTTTGACGTCCGCAAAATCAATCACGCCTCAGTCGGTGTGACATAACGCACAGCCTGCTTCGGGGGCCGGCAGTAATCTACTTCTAGAGGCATGAAAAAGCTTTTCCAATGCGTCGCGGCACTGGTCGTAGCTTGGCTCGCAGCTCAGCCGGCCTTGGCCGGTATTGCTTGCGGGATTGGCTCAATCGACATCGCTTGCGCAACTGCGTGTCCGATGGCAATGAGCCAGATGGGCGCAAACTGCTCAATGCCGCAGCGCGCCGCGGGCTCCGGTTGCCTTCAGGAGTGCTGTCGCTTCGGCTCCCAGCAGGCGATCGCCCGTTCCGCCGATACATCCAAGCCCAAAAGCAGGGTCGCCGAGACCCAGCTCTTCCGCGATCTGCCACTCCCTCAGGTCGCTCCTGCCGGCTTCCTCGTCGCCCAATCCGCGATCGCCCCCGGCGCATCGCCGCCACCCCGCTACATACTCTTCCGCGTCTTTCGGATCTAGACCCCCTCCTGATGTGCACGCCCTTGGCGTCTTGAGCCGTTTCACGGCTTCGAGACTCAATCACTCTCACACGTTCAACATCAAGGAGAACTCTATGAAACGCACAATCGCTCTTCTCTCGCTGACACTCGCCCTTTCTGTCATGGCCTTTGGCCAAACCGCCCGCTTCAGCACCGCCAAGGCCTGCTGCAAGTCCTGCTGCCCCGACGGTTGCGGATCCTGCTGCACCGGCGGCGACTGCGGAAGCTGCTGCCAGGGTAAGTAACCCCACAGGGGTCCGGATCGCCCGCCGATCCGGACCCAACTCTTTCCCGCCACTACAGGCTTCGCAAAAGCTCCTATGACGTTGCAGTTTCGAGAGTACTGTCTTCACAAGCTGCTGAAAGCTTATTGAAAAGTCGCTGTTTTGAAGGGTACGGGCTTCAGCCCGTACATTAAGCCCTTCTAATGAGACGCTGGGCTTTAGCCCCCAAGGGACGATTTCCTGGCCTCGCATCAACTGGCCATTCATCGCGGACAATTTATCATCGCTGCTCCACATCCCCATCCCATCACCCCCTCCCCGACCCCCATTTGCCAAGTCGTTTATCCTTGAAGTATGGCGACCCCCCTCCATTCGAGACATGGCAAGAGTCTTTCCCTACATCCGCTTCAAAAGATCCTCGAAGACCGCATCGCCATCATCGACGGCGCCATGGGCACCACCATCCGCACCTACAGCATGAAAGAATCCGACATCCGCGGCCAGCGCTTCAAGAACGCCACCAAAGATCTGCTCAACAATGGCGACCTTTTCTCGCTCACGCAGCCGCAGATGATCTGCGACATCCATCGCCGCTTTCTTGAAGCCGGAGCGGACATTATCGAGACCAACACCTTCGGCGCCACTGCCATCGCGCAATCCGAGTTCTTCGTCGACGACCCGCGCGACCACGGCGGCCGTAAAGATCCTGCCTTCTACCAGAAAATCGTCGAAGACAAATTCCTCGGCGACCTCGCCTGGGAGATCAACGAGCAGTCCGCGCGTCAATGCCGCGAATGGGCCGACCGCGTCGCCAACCAGACCGGCCGCCCGCGCTTCGTTGCCGGCGCCATCGGCCCGCTCACCGTCTCGCTCTCCAACTCCCCCGACGCCGACGATGCGGGCTTCCGCTCCATCACCTTCGACCAGGTCAGAACCGCCTACGCGCAGCAAGTCCGCGCACTCATCGCCGGCGGAGCCGATCTGCTCCTCGTCGAAACCATCTTCGACTCGCTCAACGCCAAAGCCGCACTTGTCGCCATTCGCGATGTCTACGACGAAGACGGACTCGCCGCGCAGGGAAGGGAACTGCCCATCATGATCTCGGCCGCCGTTGGCCGTGGCGGCGAAACCATGATCTCCGCCCAGACTACTGAAGCGTTCTGGAACGCAGTCAGCCACGTCAAGCCGCTCTCCATCGGGCTCAACTGCTCGCTCGGCCCCGACCTCATGTATCCCTTCCTCGAAGAGCTTTCCGAGAAAGCCGACGTCGCCATCTCCTGCTATCCCAACGCCGGCCTGCCCAACCCGCTCTCCGAGACTGGATTCGATCTCGGCCCCTCCGACATGGCTCGCTCGCTCAGTGAATTCGCGAACGCAGGCCTGATCAACATCGCCGGCGGCTGCTGCGGAAACACGCCCGAGCACATCGCTGCTATCGCCAAGGTGCTCGCCGGCAAGCCTCCGCGCATTCTCCGAGCCATAGAGGCGGCTGCGTGACAGAAAGCGTGGAACGCCGCCGCCCGCTGCGCCTGTCGGGATCGCAGCCCTTCACACAACAACCCGGCGTCTTCATCATGATCGGCGAGCGCACCAACGTCGCCGGTTCGCCTAAATTCGCGCGCCTCGTCAAAGACGGCAAATTCGAAGAGGCCGTAAGCGTTGCGCGCCAGCAGGTCGACAACGGCGCCAACATCCTCGACATCTGCATGGACGAAGGCATGATCGACGGGGTCGCCGCCATGACCCGCTTCCTCCAACTCCTCGCCTCTGAGCCCGAGGTCGCGCGCGTCCCCTTTATGGTCGATTCCTCCAAGTGGGAAGTCATCGAAGCCGGACTCAAATGCATTCAGGGGAAGGGAATCGTCAACTCCATCTCGCTCAAGGAAGGCGAAGACAAATTCCGTCAGCACGCTCACGCCGTCCTCAAGTATGGCGCGGCTGCCGTCGTGATGGCCTTCGATGAACAAGGCCAGGCCGCCAGCTACGAAGATAAGATTCGCGTCTGTGAGCGCGCCTACCGCATCCTCGTCGGTGAAGTCGGCTTCCCGCCTGAAGACATCGTATTCGATCCCAACATCCTCACCGTCGGCACCGGCCTTGAAGAACACAATAACTACGCCGTCGACTTCATCAACGCCACGCGCTGGATCAAGGCCAACCTTCCCCACGCCAAAGTTTCCGGCGGCGTCTCCAATATCTCCTTCAGCTTTCGCGGCAACAACAAAGTGCGCGAGGCCATGCACTCCGCGTTTCTTTATCACGCCATCGCCGCCGGCCTCGACATGGGCATCGTCAACGCCGGCATGCTCGAGGTCTACGAAGAGATCGATCCCGAACTGAAGGTTCTCGTCGAAGACGTTCTTCTCAATCGTCGCCCCGATGCCACCGAACGCCTTGTGGACTTCGGGGAGACTCTCAAGCACGTCGGCGCCGCGGTCACCGAAAAGAAAGCTGAAGAATGGCGTCACGCCTCTGTCGAAGAGCGTCTTTCCCACGCTCTCGTCAAAGGCATCGACAGCTACATCGAGGCAGATGCGGAAGAAGCCCGCGTAGAACTTGGCCGCCCGCTTGCCGTGATTGAAGGCCCGCTCATGGCCGGCATGTCCGTCGTCGGCGATCTCTTCGGCGCCGGCAAAATGTTCCTTCCGCAGGTCGTCAAATCCGCCCGCGTCATGAAGAAAGCAGTTGCTCACCTCACGCCCTTTATGGAAGCCGAAAAAGCCGCCATGGTCGCTGCCGGCGAAGTCGTCAAGGCCCAGGGAAAAATCCTCCTCGCCACCGTGAAAGGCGACGTTCACGACATTGGCAAGAACATCGTCGGCGTCGTACTCGCCTGCAACAACTACGACGTCATCGACCTCGGCGTCATGGTTCCCTGCGAGCGCATCCTCGAGCGCGCCAAGGCCGAGAAAGCCGATCTCATCGGCCTCAGCGGCCTCATCACGCCCTCGCTCGATGAAATGGTTCACGTCGCTCGCGAGATGGAACGCCAGGGCTTCAAACTGCCCCTGCTCATTGGCGGAGCTACCACCAGCCGCGCGCATACTGCCATCAAAATCGCTCCGCACTACAGCGAACCCGTAGTCCACGTGCTCGACGCCAGTCGCGCTGTGCCCGTCACCACCAGCCTTCTCAGCGATGACGGGCGAGAGGACTTCATCGCGAAACATCGCGCTGGCTACGAGAAACTCCGCAAGGCCCACGCTTCGCCGCGACCCAAGCTGGTCTCGCTCGATGAAGCCCGCCAACGCCGCACGCCGATTACGTGGAACGCCGCCGATATTCCCACACCCGATTTCACCGGCGTGCGCGTCCTCAACAATTTTTCCCTCGCTACCCTCCGCGACTACATCGACTGGACGCCCTTCTTCCATACCTGGGAACTCAAGGGCGTTTATCCCCGCATCCTCGACGATGAGCGCCAGGGCCAACAGGCCCGCCAACTCTTCACTGAAGCCAATGCTCTCCTCGACAAAATCATCGGTGAGCATCTGCTAACCGCCCGTGGCGTCTACGGCCTCTTCCCTGCCAATGCAGCCGGCGACGACGTCGAGCTATTCGCCGACGACTCGCGCAGCATTGCCGCAACCACGCTCCACTTCCTTCGTCAGCAGGTCCCTGTCGAAAGCCATCAGCCTTGCCGCTCTCTCGCTGATTTCATCGCGCCCAAAGAATCGCACCTTCCTGATCACATCGGCGCCTTCGCGGTCACCACTGGGCACGGCCTCAAAAAACTCTGCGATGGTTTCCGCGCCCACCACGATGACTACAACGCCATCATGGCCGAAGCCCTCGCTGATCGCCTCGCCGAAGCCTTCGCCGAATGCCTCCACAAACGCGTTCGTGACGAGTGGGGTTATGGTCGTGCCGAAAACCTCGCCATCGACGACCTCATTCACGAGAAATACCGTGGCATTCGTCCCGCGCCTGGCTACCCCGCCTGTCCCGACCACACCGAGAAGGGAACTATCTGGCGTCTTCTCGACGTCGAAGCCAACACCGGCATTCAAATCACCGAATCCTATGCCATGTGGCCCGGCTCCAGCGTCAGCGGTCTTTACTTCGCCCATCCCGAGTCGAAATACTTTTCTCTCGCCAAAATCGAGCGCGATCAGGTCGCCGACTACGCCGAACGCAAAGGTATGTCCATCGCCGAAGTGGAGCGCTGGCTGGGTCCCAACCTCAATTACGACTCCGCCGGATAACGACGATTCGCAGAGGTCGATCCCACTCGAGTGCAACTCAACGGAAGAATTGAAGGTTACGGGCTTTAGCCCGTACATTGGCTTCTGTAGCAATGCGGGCTTCAGCCCCCGAGGGAATGCGATTTCCGAGCTGTCACATCCATCGAGATCCAAGCGGCCGAAGGGCACCACCTCCTCGCATAACTTCGACGCGGAACTTGCCGAACTCGAGTTCTTCTCCGCATCCCTGCGCGAAGGCAAAGCAATTGGCGAGGATGAAATTCAGCACATACGCCGCGTTCTCGCTCACCGCAACAACTTTCTCGTCTCCAAAGCCGCTAGACTCGCAGCCGAATGCGAACTCACGCAGCTCCTGCCCGATATCCTCACCGCCTACGATCGCTTCTTCCACGATGCCGCCAAATCCGATCCAAAGTGTTGGGCAAAGGAGGCGCTCGCCAAGGCGCTCGTCAAGCTCGGCCATCGCACCAAACATGAGTATCTGCGCGGCATGCGCCACCATCAGATGGAACCAAGCTTCGGTCCGGATATAGACACAGCGGGAACGCTGCGCGCCACCTGTGCTCACGCGCTCGTCGACTGCCCCGGACTCTCTGACGCCGATTTACTCACCGCTCTTCTTGAGCCGCTCACCGACCACGACAAAGCTGTCCGCATCGATGCTGCGCGTGCCATCGCCAATGTCGGCGGCATCACCGCCGCCTTGGTCCTCCGTCTCCGCGTGCTCCTTGGTCCCGTGTCCAAATTGAAAGACGAGCCCGAAGCTCTCGGTGCTGCCTCCGCCGCGCTTCTATCGCTCGATCCCTCCGCCGTTCCTCTCATTGCCAAGGCGCTCGAAGCCGAAGATGACTTCGCCGCTGAAGCCGCCTTCGCGCTTGCCGAACTCCGCACACCCGACGCCCTTGCCCCCCTCCTCGCGCATCTTCGCACCGGCGTCGATCCCTCCTTCGCGCCCACGCTCGTCACCGCCATCACACTCACTCGAAGCGACGAAGCCTTCGCCTTTCTCCTTGACCTCATCGCGCGCAACGCACGGGAAGCTCCCGACGCCCTCGAAGCATTGGCCCGCATCGCGCCGTCTACTGAGCTCCACGCCCGAATCACCGAAGCTGTCGACCAGGCCGACAGTCTGCGCGTCAAACAAGCGTTTGCGCGTTTCTTTCCCAAATAGAAACCACAACCCAATTCAGCACTTACGCAGAAAATTTCCATCCGGCAATTTGCAGGGAATTATGCGGTTCTATGCCACAGTAGAAATCAAGCACTTGAGATCATGTGTATCCTCCTCGAACGGCCGTGGGGTTTCTGGCGCGGTTAGAGGCAACAAACTCTGGCACCACCGTCGCTCTGGGGACGACGGCTTCTGCGGCCGTTCGCTTTTCTCTCAATTCTTAAGATGAATTTGGGTGCCCCACGTCTCGACTCTGAGGTCTGGGAAAGCACAACATCTTCACTCAAGGTAGTCGGCTCAAGCGGCTTCGACCAAGTTGACGCACCTCGCCCATAGTGCTCTCATGGATGCGGCCGCTCGTTCAGCTCTCTTGCGGTTCCCTGGGAGATGCGCACGTGAAACTCGACATCGCCATAATTAAAAGCGTTCTCATCGCTGCGGCTTTACTCTGCGGTTGTTCCGGAAGTTCCAACGGCAACACCGGCCCAACTCCCACGGCCCCGCCCGGCATCGCCACAGCGCCCGCGCAAAACGGGGCTGTCGTCGTGACCCTCGGCTCCAAAACGGGCGGCGCAACGGTCTATTACACCGTCGACGGCTCCGCTCCCACCACGTCGTCGCAAATCTACCAGGCGCCGTTCCTCGTAGCCGAAAACCTTACCGTCAAAGCTATCGCCGCGGTGGGTAGCGGTGCCCCGAGCGCGGTCACAACGCAAGCTTTCGCGCCCAACATTCCCTCAGGCAAACTGGTCTGGTCCGATGAATTCTCCATCCCCACCGCAACCGCCGCCCAACCCAATCCCGCCGTCTGGGCCTACGACACCGGCAACAGCGGCTTCGGCAACCACGAGTTAGAAACGTACTGTGCATGGGGATCCACCACCACGCCCTGCTCAACCATCAATCCCAACGCCTACGTTGGAAGCGACGGCTATCTGCACATTCAGGCCCAGCAGCCATCGCCAGGTGTTTACACTTCCGCTCGCCTGAAAACGCAGGGTCTTTTCAGCTTTCAATATGGCCGCATCGAATTCCGCGCCCAGGTCCCTGAGGCTCAGGGATTCTGGCCTGCCGCGTGGCTCATGGGCAACAACATTGCTACCGCTGACTGGCCCGCCTGTGGCGAAATGGATGTGCTCGAACGAGTTGACGCTGCCAAAACACCCGACTGGAATGAAGGCTCTATCCACGGCACCGGCTTCACCGGCGACACCGGCCTCGGCACGATCTTCAACTTTCCTGCGGGCCAAACCGCCGCAACCTGGCACACTTACGGCATGATCTGGAAGCCCAACAGCGTGGCCTACTACATCGACAATCCAAACCAGCCCTACGTCACCTACACCAATCCCGCCAGCCTCTCGGGGCTCGCAGGCGCAGCCTGGCCCTTCGATGCCGGCCAGAGCAATTTCATCCTGATCAACCTCGCCGTCGGCGGCGACTGGCCCGGCAGCCCTACCGCCGCCACGCCCTTTTCCTCCCAGCTGCTCGTCGACTACGTCCGCATCTACACGAATTAGCCTCTCTAAAAAGAGATTCTTCCGAGTTCGCTGCTTTGAAGGGTACGGTCTTGAACAGGCTGCGGAAAAATGAATGGATGACCGGCGGTTTTGAAGGGTACGGGCTTCAGCCCGTACTTTAACCCTGCTAAATAACCCTTGGGCTTTAGCCCCCGAGGGAAGTTCTCTCAATTTGCCGCGCGAAGCCAGCCTTCGCCGCTCATTCCTCGAAATCTGCCGTTCGCGTTCGCTTTCGCGCCTCCCACACCTGTGCTACTTGCCCCCGCCCCCCACGTGTGATAAAAACAAGACATTCAAGTTTGCCCCCAAAGGGCAAGCCTGAGTTTCATGCAGAGTGGTTGAGGGACGAGCCCTGTGACGCCACGACAACCTGCCCGCGCAAAACGGGAGTATGGTGTCAACTCTTGCCCACCTCGGTGGGGAACATGAGATTCGGGGACCGCGTCAGCACTCTTTGCCGAGGCGGTTCGCTACGAACTTCGAGTCCTTTCACGTTCGCTCATTCTTGAGCCAGGTCGCACGCTCGTAGACCTTCAGTCACTCGCATCGACTGCGAGGGTGCCTTGACGTCTGTCTACGAATTGTGGTGTCGCGAATGCGGAAAATCCTACGGGATCCAGCCGCTTTCAATCTGTGACGAATGCTTTTCCCCGCTTGAGATCTGCTTCGACCTCGAGTACGCCCGATCCCGCTTTACCCGCGAGACCATCGCCGCCGGCCCGCTGAATATGTGGCGTTATCGCGCCCTGCTGCCGGTCCCCGAGAACTACGTTCCCGTCACTCCGAGTGGCTTTACGCCGCTTCTCCAGGCTCCGCGCCTCGGCGCGCGCATCGGCGCCTCCAATCTCTTCATCAAAAACGACGCCGTCTGCCTGCCCACGCTCAGCTTCAAAGACCGCGTCGTCGCCGTCGCCCTCGCCAACGCGAAGCAGTTTGGCTTCGATACCGTCGGCTGCTCCTCCACGGGCAACCTCGCCAACGCCGTTGCTGCCCAGGCCGCACGCCATGGGCTCAAGACGTATATTCTCGTGCCTTCCGACCTCGAGCCCGCCAAAATCCTCAACACCCAGGTCTACGGTGCCACGCTCGTCCGAATCGACGGCAACTACGACCACGTCAACCGCCTTTGCTCGCAGATCGCCGACCGCTACAACTGGGGATTCGTCAACGTCAACCTCCGCCCCTACTATGCTGAGGGCTCTAAGACCGTCGGCTTCGAAATCGCCGAGCAGCTCGGCTGGCGCCTCCCTGACAACATCGTCTGCCCCATGGCCGGCGGCTCCCTCATCACCAAAATCCGCAAAGCTTTCAGCGAACTCGTCGCCCTCGGCCTCGTCGAAGACAAGCCCGTCAAGTTCTTCGGAGCGCAGGCCACCGGCTGCTCACCCATCTCCACCGCAGTCAAAAACGGGACAGAGCAAATCGAACCGCAGCGGCCCAAAACCATTGCGCGTTCGCTGGCTATCGGCAACCCCGCTGACGGGCCCTACGCCGCCCGCGCCATTCGCGCCTCCGGTGGCTGGGCAGAAGATGTCTCCGACATCGAAATCGTCTCCGCCATTCAGGAACTCGCCGAGACCGAAGGCATCTTCACCGAAACTGCAGGCGGTGTTACCACTGCGGTCACCGCGCGCCTCTACGCACACGGCCGCATCAAGCCCGACGAGCTCACCGTTACCTGCATCACCGGCAACGGCCTCAAGACCACCGATTGCCTGCAAGATGTTTACGAACAAGACCAGGCCATTCGTCCACGACTCACCGATTTTGAAAACTTTGTCGATGAGCGCAACGCCGTCAACGAGGCCCTTCGCCTGGTAGGAGAAAGTTATGCCCGTTAGAGTTCTGCTCCCCAACGCCTTTCAAAAGCACACCAACAACGTGCGCGAAATCTCTTCAACAGCCGCAAACCTGCCCGAGCTCGTCACGGAAATCGAGAATAAATTTCCCGCGCTCCGTCAGCACCTGCGCGGCGAAGACGGCCAGATCCGCCGCTTCATTAACTTCTACGTCAACGAAGAAGACATCCGCTTCCTCGGCAATGAGAAGTATGCTTTCCAGGACAACGACGAGGTCTT
>Ga0182016_10008967_pt1 | contig 10007 bp, 5 predicted proteins | sample 712S2MmetaG_FD_120491 | JGI IMG/M metagenome (GOLD analysis project Ga0182016, IMG submission 120491) | Permafrost microbial communities from Stordalen Mire, Sweden - 712S2M metaG | ecosystem: Environmental > Terrestrial > Soil > Wetlands > Permafrost | place: Sweden: Stordalen | collected... | reverse complement strand
TGGACGCGTGCTTCGTTTGTTATCACGATGACGCGGACGGCTGCGATTGCCGTAAGCCCCAGCCCGGCATGCTGCTCCAAGCCGCTGCCGCGCACGAGATCGATCTGGCCCAAAGCTTCATGATCGGCGACCGCTGGCGCGACATCGACGCCGGCGCCGCCGCAGGCTGCCGCACCGTCTGGATCGACCGCGGCTACCGCGAGCGCGCGTCCGAGCACATACCCGACGCGCGCGTCGATAGCTTGCGTGCCGCGGCGGAGTGGATTGTGGCACGCGCCCGAATGCAGTAGTAGAGTTGCACCTTGCCAGATACAACCTATACGGGGGGTACGCCATTTCGGGCATTGCACGCCCGGCCTGTGCCGCCCGGGAATTCTCGGAAGAGGCCAAATGGCAGGCAGCCCGCAGAGCGCCATTGGGCGGGCGCGAAGGACTCTTCCTACCGACGAGAGGATAGCACGGCGGCGGCGGGGCCCCGCAGACGGAGTGCCGTTTGTTTTCAGCGGAACGGGGGATGCGAAGACGCGTGATTTATCGTGGCGAGCGGGTACCATCGACCGCCCGGCAGCGCCGCCGCTCCAGAACCCACCCGCAACCAATTGGTTCCGCGAAGTGCGGGGCTGAAGCCCCGCGCGGGATAAATCCCGCCCTCCATGACCTTGGATTTCTGCGCCTGACGACGGCTCTCGCTGCTGGCCGGAACGCTAATTGGGGTCCGCCCAGCCCCACCAAGTAATCGTATCCGCATCGGCGTGGTACATTGTAGAATCTAAAATCCAGATGCGAAATGTACTGATTATTGGGTCCGGCTGCGCTGGAAACACGGCGGCGGTGTATGCGGCGCGCGCCAACTTGAAGCCCCTGGTGGTGTCGGGAAAACATGCGGGCGGACAGTTGTCGATGACCACCCTGGTGGAGAATTTTCCCGGCTTTCCGGAAGGCATCAACGGGCCCGACTTGGTGGAGAATATCAAGAAGCAGGCTGAGCATTTCGGCGCCGAATACGTGCATGGCGACGTGGTGGACGCCGAGCTTTTGGGCCACCCCTTCCGCATCAACGTGGAAGGCGAGTGGATCGAAACGCGGACGGTGATTGTCGCTTCGGGCGCATCGGCGCGGTGGCTGGGGCTGGAGTCGGAACAGAAGCTTATCGGCCACGGCGTGAGTTCCTGCGCCACGTGCGACGGGTTTTTCTATCGCGGCAAGAAGATCATGGTGGTGGGCGGCGGCGATTCGGCGATGGAGGAGGCCAACTTCCTGACGCGCTTCGGCTCCGAGGTAGCGCTGGTACACAGGCGCGAACAGTTCCGGGCGTCGAAGATCATGCTCGACCGCATGCAGCACAATCCCAAAATCAAGCTGTTGACCAATACGGTGGTGGAGGATGTTTTCGACGCCAGCCGGCACCTGGTCACGGGTGTACGGCTGAAGAATATCGCCACGGGCGCGGTGTGGGAGCAGGAAGTAGACGGCTTTTTCGTGGCGATCGGGCACATCCCCAACACGGCGGTCTTCAAGGGGCAGATCGACACGGACGCCGACGGTTACATCATTTCCAAAGGCGGCGCGCGGACCAATATTGCGGGCGTGTTCCACGCCGGAGACGTGCAGGATCGCGTCTATCGGCAGGCCATTACGGCCTCGGCCGCCGGCTGCATGGCGGCTATTGAAGCGGAACGGTACCTGGAAGCGGAGGGACATTGATGATCGAACGACTCAGTCCGCCGGGCGTGCCGGCGCCGCGCGGACCCTATTCGCCGGCGGTGCGCGCGGGCGATTTCATTTTCGTGTCGGGGCAGGTGCCGGTTAACCCCGCGACCGACAAAGTTGAGCTGGGGGATATCCAGCACGAGACGCGCCTGGTGTTGACCAACATCGGCCGGATTCTGGAAGGCTGCGGCGCGACCATGGCGGACGTGGTGAAGTGCTCCGTGTTTCTGGCGGACGGCAAGGATTTTGGCGCCATGAACGAGGTTTACGCCGAGTTCTTTGGCGCACACAAACCGGCGCGCACCACGGTGGCGTGCCAGTTTGCGATGCCGGGGCTGAAGGTGGAGATCGACTGCATCGCTTATAAACCAAGCACGCAGTAAGCCGATTCCCATCTTCTGCATCATGGCAACATCGGGTTGAGATCGGCTGGTTTCATGGCGAGGTCTTCCGGCCGCAGGCCGCCGTTCAGCTTGATCGCCTCGGTCGTGATATCCGCCAGACGGATCGCCCACGGTCATCCACTCTTTGACTTGATTTTCGCTGGTCGTTGGATGGGCCGGATCGGCAAGCGAAATGGAGGCCTGCTTTACGGGCAGCCACGAAACGGGGTCCAGCGTGATGTCGAGCGGGTCGTTGCCGATTTTGCGGGTTGAGACGCGAACAACATTCCCGGCTGGCGATGTGACTTCATACTCCGGATTGCGGTCGGCGAGCCGGATGTTCAGCACGAAACCAGAAAGGAACCTGCGGGCGAATTCCAATTCACCGCCCGCCAGGTCCGCCAAGTGCTTGCCGGGCGGGATCTCCCAGCCGGAGACGCTATCGAAGTAAAGCGCGTACGTATCGCCTGGACCCACCTGGTCGAGACGCAGGTGGTTGGGTTTGATCCAACGGGCGCGCTTTTGAACCTCGCCGATCGGATTGCCTTTGCGGTCCCTCGAAATCGCGAACCTTCGCGATTTTGTCCGCGCCTCCCATGGCCTGCTGCATCCTGTGCAGCAAGGCTGGCCCGTCCTGGCCGAAGGCTACCGCGCAGATCAGGAAGCCCGCAAGGAATGCTTTCATACCCGCCGTACGGCCCATCGCAACGGCGTTCCGGGTGCGCTCTTGCCCCGGAGTTCGATGGCGCCATCCGCCGTGCGGGTCGCGCGCAAACGGCGTGCTTCGTCATCCGGCAGCCAGAGCCGGATGTGCCACTCGCCCGCTTTGGATGGCGCGTACCAACCTTCGTAGCCCGCCGCCGATTTAACCAGGCCCACAAGCGGCGAATCGAAGCGATACGATTCCAACGGCAGGCGCGGCGCAAGATCCACGCCGCCCGCGGTGAATTCGAGGCCGAGCAACTTGGCCGCCGAGTAAAGCGTGCAGGCATGCGAGTGCAGATTGCCGATGGGGAAGTCCGTGTAGCGCAGAAAGCCGCTGTTGACGGTTTCGCCGGGGTGCTTGCTCACCGTGGAGTTGAGCGTGTCGGGGCCGCTCCAGGTGTTGTACCAGATGTCCGGATACACTTCGGCATGACGGGCCAGCGTATTCTTCTTCCACTCGTCCCAAGCCATTTCTCCGTTCACCCGCGCCAGGGCCCAAACCAGCGTGGCGTTGAGCGAGGGCCATATGCCGCCGCTGATCGACGTGCCAGGCTCGGCCATGGCTTGCGAGGCGATGTCGGGACTCTGGTTCATCTGCATCGCGCCGATCGGAGAGTTGCGGCGCAGCAACTCATCCATGGTGGCCGCCAGTTCGCCGGCCTGCTGCGGACTAATCACTCCCCCAAGGATGGCCCACGGCTGCGGCTCGAGCCACAGGCCCTTTTCGCCCAGCCATCCGGCAGTGGGACCGAGCCAGGCCCGGCGCAGCCATTTGCCGGTCCACTGGGCGCGCGCCGCTTTGCGGTTCTCGTCGGCTTTCTGGCGGACGTGGGCGATGGGCGCGGCGTCATCACCCGAGTAGGCCAGCATGCGCGCGTAATAGTCGAACACCCACGCCGCCATGGCGGAGTTCAGGACGCTTTCGCCCTTGGCGACGGTCTCTTTCATGGTGCGCTGGCCCCAGAACATGACCAGCGCGTCGTTCCAATCGTCGTTGAGCATGCGCATTACGCCGTGCTCGCCGGCACCGACATCATCGACCAGATGCCTGTAACAGCGGGCCAGCAACATGCGCACCGATTCTTTGCCCGCCGCGGGGCCCCGGAGCGGCCAGGTGGGGATTACTTCGTCGAGGAAGGCGGTGTCGCGGGTGGCGAGCACGTATTCGCTGGCCGCCCACAGCAGCCAAAGCGGCATGTCGCTGGAGTTATCCGAGGACGCCGGCATGATGACGCCGTGGCCCACGATGCCGTACGGGATGGAACCGTCGGGACGAACCTCTTTCAGGGTGTAGCGCAGAATCTCTCTGACGATTTCGGGATCGCTGAACAGGAACGGGAGCGCGTGCTGCAGCGGGTCGCGCGCGGCGCCCTGAAATCCCATGGAGTATTGGTAGATGCCACCTTGCGACAGGATATGCTCGCCGAAGAAATCGTCGTAAGTGAGGCTGCTGCGCAGGTAGTAGTAATGCCAGGTGGTCTCGCGCTTCACCCACGGTTCGGCTTTGGTTTCGAAGCGCAGGCCTTTTTCCTTCCACTGTTGGCTCGAATCCTTCCACACGCTAGGGCGGCCGCGATACTTCTCGATGAGCGGCCCGGGATCGACCCAGAGGTGCCGATAGCCGTAAAGGAAAGAGAGGGTACGCTGCTGGCCGGGGTCAAGCGCGATGCGTCGCTCCAGCAGCAGCCCTCTTTCCGTTTCGCCGGCGACCAGCCTGCCGTCGAGCGCGCCCGCCAGGCCGCTTGGCGCCGCCGCGCCGCCCGCGCCAAAGAAACTCCTGGCGTCGGTGGTGAACCCGTCCGCGGGGGCGTCCAACGAAGCCAGGAACGTGCCGGGCGGATGGAGATCGTCAAACGAAGCTTCCGGCGCAGCCTCTTCTATAGGCGCAAGAAACGGGTTGGCGTGCGTCGCCAGACTCGTCTTCATCTTTTGAAACAGTTCCTCCTCTTTGGGATCGCGGCCGCCGAACTGTTTGACCTCGAGCAGTCCGGCATTGCCATGCAGCACGCGAAAGAAGTGCGTAAACCGATCGCCGAACTTGCGGCGCAGATCCACCGCGCTCCCGCGGCCGCCGAATTGTTCGATGTAGCAGCGGAAGGAAAACTGATAGACGTGGCATCCCCAGTATTCGATCCAGCGCAGGTTGGCGCGCGACTGCGTGTGGTTGGCGATGGTCACTTGGGAGAGCAGCACGGGATCGTCGCCGAAGGGCGCGACGATCGCCTGGTCGATGGAGTAGCTGGCGCTTGCGACTTTCTTGCGAAAGTAACCGACGCCGAAGACACGGTCGAAGCTTTGTGCCCCGCCCGGATAGCCGCCTGAATAGAACGTGCTCAGCGTTTCGGTCCCATCGGTCAGGTAGCCGATGCCGCCGCCGAATTGGCTTCGTTCAGGCGAATAGGAGTTAAGGAACTTCGGTGCGCCTTCGTCCTGGCGCACTTGCACGTGGCCGTAGTTGGAAACGATGGCGACGAGCCGGTCGTTGCCCACCTGATGCACGTGATCGGTGGACGAGAGGATTCCGGGGCCAACCTGGGTAACCGCTTTGGAGTCGTGAGTCTGGTCGCACGTGTAGCGGAAAGCGGGAAGGCCGAATTCATCTTCGATCCATTCCCCGAAGGAGCCTGAGCCGTAGGGCTTCTGGTGGGGGCTGGCTCCCGCCGCGGCGAGGGCGGATGCGGACGCGGCTAAGAATTGTCTGCGATCGATGGGCATGGTATTAAGAGAAGATTACCGCCAAACCAGGTGGCCTGGGAGGCCGCCGGAGGGTGTGCCCGGCATGGCGCGCGCGATCCGAAGGTACGAAAAGCGCGGCCTTCCGTTGGTGGATGGAACCGGTCGTGGAAATAGGCCTCATTGTCAAGGCAAAGTAGAAATGTCCTATTCTCTGCAAAGTAGAAATGTCCTGTTTTGCCGGGGCGGGGATGGGGTGCGTGTTATTCTGGCCATGCCGGTGAAGCGGAGACGGGCGATGCTGGCGAGCAACCCGGTCGAGGAATAGCCGGCCGGAACTCATCGTGGACGATGGGTAGGGCGCGCTCCTTCCGTCGCGTCCTTGGACTGGGGCTCGGGGGCCGACCAACGGGAGGCGGTACCCCGCCCTCAGATAGAGTCCGTCATGCCTGAAAAACGCATGCCGGGAATCCCCTCGATTCCCGGCTGCCGCGGCGACGGAGTGGCGGGAAAGGCATCGGCGCAAACTCTCTTGGGACGATTACAATCCGGACCACGTAGAATCCGGTCGTTTGGAGAGTTTCCCTGTCCATTAGGCATGACCCGGCGCTCGTGCCACGCGCGTTATTCTCCTCCTATTGACCCACCAGGGCAGTCCGGCAGGTTGATACCGAATGCGGTATCATAGGCAGTGTGGCGGCCGGCAAAGCACTCCGGAAGATGCGCGAGAGCCACCTGGGTTGGCGTATCGAAGAGTTACAAGTGGTAGCGGAAGCGGCTGGCGTTGAGTGGCGTCGGCCCGGTAGTGGCGGCATTCACGTGATATTTAGCGCTCCCGGTGTGCGCGAGATCGTTTCGGTGCCCGCGAGACGTCCAATAAAGGCGGTGTACATCAAACGGTTCCTGGCGCTCATCGACACCGCTGGAGAGGTCGGAAAACCATGAGAGCACCTTCGAATCGTGAACTCGACGAATACCGGTTTACAGTTCGGCCACTCTCGGTCCAGGAGGGCGGCGGCTATCTGGTGGAGTATCCGGACATACCTGGATGCATGTCCGACGGCGAGACGATCGCGGAAGCCATCGCCAATGGCAGGGAGGCGCTGCACGATTGCCTGGAAGTACTCCGGGAGTCGGGCCGAAAACCGGTGAAGCCCGGCATCGAAGCCGCTCAATGGCGTCAGCGCCTGCCCCGGACCCTCTATGCCAAGCTCACGAAACAAGCGCAGCGCGAAGGAGTCAGCATCAACAGCTTCGTGACGGCAATCATCGCCGAAGCAGTCGGATCGAGGCAAGCTGCGGTGTCCCAAAGGGCGGGGAAGCGAGTATGAACGCCTCGTTTTATGTACCCGGGCCGCTCACCCGCACGCCAAAATGTATCAGAATGGGATGAATGCGGAGCTTTGATCGCATAACGTGGAATCCGAACCAGATGAATGGTCAGCCCTGTATCCGTGGCATGAGGCTGACGGTGCCGGGATGACCTATTCCGGAATTATCCGGAGCTTGAGCCCGAGGACGTCCGGCAGGCTCTGGCATTCGCCGCCGCCAATCTCGAGGACACCGCCACGGAAAGTAACGCTGCCTGACGGTTTCAGCCATGCGTCTCGTCCTCGACCAGGGCGTTCCGCGAGATGCTGCGCTCCGCCAGCGCACTCTCGGGTATAGTTGCAAACACCTCGGAGAAATCGGGATGAGGAAATCCTGGCCTTCTCGTTGGAAGAGAGCGCTGCCGTCGTGACCCTGGACGCGGACTTCCAAGCGATCCTAGCGGTTTCGGGGCCAGCGGACCTTCCGTAATTCGACTACGATTGTAGGGCTTGGGCGCCCCTGAGGCTGTTGACCGGGTTCAGAACGTCCTGGCACGTCTCAAGGCCGATCTGGAACGCGGATACGTGCTCCCCAACTGCCGTCCCCGGCGTGTCACGGGATCTATGGCGCAATGGATGGCCCGAGGGATCATACCTCCCAGATCCAGACTCGTTGCTAATCCACCATAGGGCAACCACATCATGCAGTATATCTGAGACTACGAAACACAACATATTGTATGCCATTGGCAGCAAGGGCGAAATGGTGTAAAACAAGGTTTACCCATGATGCAAGAAGCAGGAGCAGACAAGCCGAAGGGGCCGGAACTCGTCTTCGGCTTGGTTGGCCCCCTCGGCACCGATCTCGATCTGGTGGGCCGCGTGCTGGAAGACGTGTTGAGCCAAGTGGAGTACAAGAGTGAGGTTCATCGCCTCAGCCGACTGATGCGTGACGTTCCGAGGGAGCCATGGTCTCTTCTGAAGGACGGCCCTTTCGATGAGATGGTTGACAGCCATATGACTGCAGGTAACAAGCTCTGTGAAGTTCTCGAAAGAAACGATGCTGTCGCCCTTCTTGGTATAGGTGCGATTGCTGACACGCGGGACGGAGTTGTGGGTGACGCCAACGTATCTATACCCCGATTTGCTCACGTCTTAAGATCATTGAAACGCCCGAAAGAGGTCGAGACGCTTCGGAAGATCTACGGACCGACATTTTTCTTAGTTGGAGCGCACGCGCCTAGGACTAAACGCCTTCACAACGTTGCATCCAAGATTGCCGAATCGCACTTTAGCAATAAGATCTCCGGGCACATCATTGAGGCGGAGAGATTACTAAAACGGGACGAAGCGGAATCGGGGGATTCCGGCCAGAACGTACGGGACACATTCCCTTTGGCGGACATTATCGTAGACTCCACCCAGGAAACAAGGATGACTGAATCGCTTTCACGATTCATTGAGCTCCTGTTTGGCAATACGTTCCATACACCAGCAAAAGACGAACAAGGCATGCTCTGCGCCAACGGAGCAGCATTTCGCTCCGCTTCCCTTGCGCGCCAAGTCGGCGCGGCGTTGTGCCGAGACGATGGGACAGTCATCGGATTAGGAGTCAACGAAGTACCGAAGTTTGGTGGCGGCTTATATTGGGATGACGATTCGTTTGACGGGCGCGATTTTCGTAGCGGGTATGATACCAGCGATAGGATGAGGGAGAATCTCCTTGCGGATATCCTGGACCGCCTACAGAGAAACCAGTGGCTTGCCGAGTCCAAGAAGACTACGCATGTAACCGAAATGGTCAAGGAGGCGCTACGGGATGGCAAGGATGGCGAACAGCCGATAATGAAGGGCGCCCAATTCACGAGCACAATTGATTTTGTACGCGCTGTTCACGCCGAAATGGCCGCAATAACCGACGCGGCTAGACATGGCGTCGCAACTAAGGATTGTGTTCTTTACACGACGACATTTCCCTGTCACGACTGTGCCAAGCACATCGTCGCAGCGGGAATCAAACGTGTTGTTTATCTCGAACCATACGTGAAGAGTCTTGTAGGAGAACTCTATTCAGATTCGATTGTTGTCGATGGAGAGGGACTATGCGGTAACAAAGTTCCATTTGAACCTTTTGTCGGTATAGCGCCAAAACGCTACTCAGAGCTCTTTGCGTTGGCCAGCCGCAGCAGAAAGAACAAGGACGGCACTGTCAAGGCATGGCGTCGATCCGGTTCTCTCCCAAATATTCCTGAATACAACGTTGCAAGGATGGCTGCTGAACAAAAGGAGTTCAAGAATTTCAAAAACGAAATGGAAAAGAAAGGCATAGTGCCGGGAGGAATCGAATAAATGAGTTTGCGAAAGGATTGGCTCAACCGTCAATTTGTGAGAGTTGACGCCGACGTGCGAAACTGGCCTATCTCTATGAAGGTAGAAGCTGGTTTCGCGACTAGAGAGCAAGCTAGGCAAGGGCTGTCGTGTACTTCTGACGAGAAAGCCGTGGCCGTTGGGATAGCACCTAAAGAGCCCGCTAAGAACGAAGATTAACGAACCGTGGACGAATATCGGATCGGTCTGAGGCGGGCGTGTAGACGTCACGTCGTGTGCGTCGCCACGGAACTGGCTCGATTACTCCCCATAAACGCGCCAGGTTTCGGCGATCTACCTTTGGCGCGGAGTCGGAGTCCCCGACAATCATCCGCCTCAGCGGATGCCGGATTCCTGGCGCTAACAGCCACATCGCACCAGCAGCCAGCCATGCGGTCCAGATATGCGTTCTGGGAGACTACTCCCGTGAAGCCCCCGTCACGACAAGCCGGACGAAAAACACGGGGCGCGTCTATGCTCCGCAGCCCCAGCACCATGGACAACCGCGCACCTGCCTAAACCGCGCCCATGCCTCCCACCGATCACACCCCACCCAAAAATCCCCTTCCCCAGCGTTTCCCCCACCTTACCGCCCCCGAGCCCCCCTCCCCCACCAAGCCCCAGGCATCCCCCGTGCTATCGTAGAAACGGGAACATCCCGTCCGCTCGCTTGAGCCGGTCGCGATGCCGCCCCGATCCAACCAGCCCAGCCGCGACGGCACTTTTAGGCCGGCATTTTTATATGATCCTCGCGCCTCCGCAACTCCGCCGCAAACGCAGCAGCCGGCCCCCCCCCCCCCCCCCCCCCCCCCCCAAACCCCCCCCCCATAAATGGAACGAAATCCCTCCCAGGAAAACC
>Ga0182016_10008965_pt1 | contig 10008 bp, 11 predicted proteins | sample 712S2MmetaG_FD_120491 | JGI IMG/M metagenome (GOLD analysis project Ga0182016, IMG submission 120491) | Permafrost microbial communities from Stordalen Mire, Sweden - 712S2M metaG | ecosystem: Environmental > Terrestrial > Soil > Wetlands > Permafrost | place: Sweden: Stordalen | collected... | reverse complement strand
TCCTGCTCGGTGTCCTGGATAAAGCGACGCTGACTCTCGGCGATAACCGCCGCGTCGATTTTTCCCGAGCCATGATTTTCATGACGAGCAACCTGGGCGCTTCCGAGATGGGGTCGATCCTGAGACCCAGATTAGGTTTTGCTGCCTCCGAAGTGGACCGGCGTCGGATCGAAGGTCAGACCGATGACGACTTGAACGAAAAAGTCTCTCGGGCCGGCGTAGAGGCCGCGCGGCGAAAGTTTACACCGGAGTTTATCAACCGCATCGACAAGGTCGTTGTCTTCCGGCCGTTGGGGAGTGATGAACTGGGACGCATTCTGAGTATTGAACTCAATTTGCTGCAACAGAGAATCTTCAATTCGGCAAACACTACGCCGTTTGTGTTCAATGTGAGTTCAGATGCCCGCGCTTTTCTCCTGAAAGAAGGTACCGATATGAAGTACGGCGCTCGCCATCTGAAGCGCGCTATTGAAAAGACGCTCGTGCAGCCACTTTCGAATCTGATCGCGTCCAACCAGGTGCACGGCGGCGATCTCATAAAGATTGATTTCGACACGGAACTGGGCTGCCTGGCCTTCGTAAAAGAAGCCGAGGATCTGCCCGCATACGCCATGGTTCAGATGATGGATTCTACGCCGGCTTTGCAGGCTGCGGCGACTGCGGCGACAGCGCCCGAATTCCAGCCGGCCAGAGTGATTGGCGCCAAGAGCCAGCGCACCAGGTAAAGACGGGACGCTAGCCGAGTTCCGGCGCCGGCTCCACATGGACCAAAACGTCGGCAACCCATGGCAGTTCGTGGCGAATCTGATCGCGAACCCGCTGCGCAATCTCATGAGATAAGCGAACGGTGATCTCCGGATCCACCTCAAGATGTAAGTCCACGTGATATTTTAGTCCCGTTTTCCGGGCAAAGCACTTCTCTACTCCGGCCACGTCCGGAACGCTGAGGGCAACTTCGCGGATTCTCTTCATCGATTGATCGTCGGGCATCGTATCCATGAGGTGGTAAGACGCTTCGTGCATGACGCGAATCGCCACCGCGATCACGATCAGCCCAACCGCCGCCGCGCCATACTGATCAGCCCGCAGGAATCGCGCCGGGTAGAGCAGCGTGAGCGACAGTGCAGTCAGAGCCACCGCGCCCGACAGCATGTCGACGCCATCGTTAGCCGCATCCGCAAGCAAGGATGTACTGCCGATCTTCTTCCCGTGTCGGCGCTTAATCACGACCAGACCGAACTTCGCGCAGATCGACACAAGCAGCGGCCATACGGCGTACGATGCAGGAATCTGGCTAACCAACGCAGCACCCTTAAAGCCGCGCCAGGCGATGAAGCACCCGGCCGAGAACAAAACAAATCCCAATAACAGTCCCGTGAGAATTTCGACCCGTCCATGACCATACGGGTGGTTCCGGTCGGCGGGGCGCGCCGCAAGGGTCAAACCGATGAGCACAAGGCCGGAAGTAAAGACATCGGAAGCCGATTCCAAACCGTCCGCACTCACGGATGCCGAGTGTGCCAGCCAACCGACCGCGATCTTGAGTATTGCCAGCGATCCGCTGACAGCGATTCCCAGAATCGCGATCTTTCTGGCTTTATCCATCCTTGGCAGTCCCGGCAGCCCCCGGCAGTCCCGGCAGCAGTCACTCTATCGCATGGTCGGGCGCTGGAACGTAAACTAACCGCCATCCGAATTTCGCACTGGCCGCGAATAGGGAGAGTTGATATAGTGCTGCGATTCCCGCGCGGCCTCCGCATCCGGCGCAAATTTGGCCGCCTGCTGGTAAGCCTTTACTGCAAGACTGTGCCGGTTCTGCAGATCGTAGATCTGACCCTGGCGCATCAGGGCCAAAACGCCTGTATTCAGATCCAGATCCTTCAACTGCTCGGGAGTGGCCGTCACCTTCTTCAAATCCTCCAGGGCGTGGTCAAGATCGTCGAACCAGAATTCCAGGTTGCCGGTTTCATAGTAAATCTTCTCCCAGGGGATTCGATCGTAGCCCTGCGTTTTTTCCTGCTTGAGGCGCGAAATCTCATTCAGCGCCGCTAACGCGCTCTTGCGCTGGCCTGTCGAGGCATACATTTGAGCCAGTTCAAAGCGCAACAGGTAGTTGCGCGGGTAATGCTGCAGGAGCCGGGTTACCAGTGGAATCGCCCGTGACGCCTGCCCTTCCCGCCGATAGAGAGCGCACAGGACAATCTCCGCATCCACGCGGTTCTGTTTACCGTTCTGCGCAACCTCTTCGATGGTGTGGATACCCCGCTGTTTGTCCCCGTGATAACCCGCAACGAACCCGAGTGCACGCAGTGTCCAGGATAAGTTGCCGACGATGTAGTCATATCCGCCCTGCAGAAGTCTGGCATCGTAGTCACCCGGATCTATATCGGTGACCTCGTTGTCATACTTACGCGCCTGGCTGGAGTCATAGAGGGAAACTCTCCAGCTCTTGCGCACCAGAAAGCCGTAGTTCGCGCGCAATGCCAGCGCCACGCTCAGGGTATGCAGCGCATAGGTATCGCGCGGGTTTTTGGCCACCAGCGCCTGACTGAGTTGCATCGACCGGTCGATCTCGGCAAAAAAACGCCTTTCCACGTCCGGCGGAGGCTCCAGCTTAGGACGCCGGATGAAAGAGTTGTTCCCACTGACGAGTTCACTCTCCAGCGCGCCGTCCCGAAACATTTCGCGATAAAGCAGGGCGTGCGCGAGGTGGTTATGAAACTCCGGATTGTTCGGCTCGACCGCCAGGGCGTTTTCATATCCCGCGATCGACTGATCGAAATCGAGATTGTAGAAAGCATCATTGCCCTGATCGATTACCTGTTGGACCGGGACATCGGCGGCGCTCAACGGTACAACCAGCAACAGGGCGCAAAGGAATTTCATGATTCTCTCGTCTCATTTTACGGAAAGCCAGGCGCCGCCGCGAGTTAGACTATTGCCTTGGACCGGCTAACCTCCCCCTACTTCGCGCAAAGCACCCTTATCCACGGCATTCCGATCGTTCAGCTAAAGGACGCGGAGCACGATGTCGAAGTGTCCATCGCGCCCTCTTTGGGAAATCGGGCCTTCGAATTAAACGTCCACGGCAAGAACATCCTGTACTTCCCTTTTCCGGACATCTCCGCTCTAAAAGGACTCCCGGATCTTAACGGCATCCCGTTTCTGGCGCCGTGGGGAAATCGCATGGCGGGCGGCGGCTTCTGGGCGAACGGGAAAAGGTTTTCGTTTAACGAGGAGATCGGCGTTTTGCGTCTTGACCGGAATGGGCTGCCCATCCACGGAATGCTGACTGCGTCCCCGCTCTGGTCTGTAACCAATGTTGCAGCGGACGCGACGTCGGCGCACGTGACGAGCCGCCTCGAGTTCTGGAAACATCCCGAGCTAATGGCAAACTGGCCGTTCGCCCATGCATATGAGATGACCTATCGCCTGGAAGGCGGAGTTCTTGAAGTCAGTACCACCATCACAAACCGAAGCAGTCAACCCATGCCCGTGGCAGTCGGTTTCCATCCTTATTTCGTGCTTCCAGGCGTCGCACGCGACCAGGCCGTCGCGCACATTCCGGCGCGCAGCCATATTGAAACGGATGCCCAACTGGTCGCGACCGGCGAGTTCAGTCCGGTTAGCTTTCCCGATCAAATCTCTTTGAAGGATCATGCGTTCGACGACGGGTTCACCGATCTTCTGCGGGACACAAACGGGCGCGCCGTATTTTCCGTCGAGTGTAACGGCAAAAAAATCGAGGTTGCTTTTGGCCCGCGCTACACGGTCGCCGTTATCTATGCGCCGCCAGGCCAGAATTTCATTTGCTTTGAGCCTATGTCCGCGATCACCAACGGAGTGAACCTGGCGCATGAAGGCAGGTATCGCGAACTGCAGACCGTCGCACCCGGCGGCCAGTGGCGTGAGAGCTTCTGGATCGGGGCCGGCGGATTCTGATCTCTCTTCCGCGGCGAACCTGACCTTACTCGTCTTCGCGGATACGAACTCGTCGTCCTTCGATCGTTACCCTGCCTTCAACGATGTACTGGATCGCCCGGGCATAGATCACGTGTTCCTGAACCAGAATGCGCGCCGAAAGCGACTCGATGGTATCGGTATCGAGTATGGGAACTGCCGTTTGAATGACGATGGGTCCTGAGTCGAGGAATTCGTCGACAAAGTGAACGGTGCAGCCGGTGATCCGGGCGCCATATTCAAGCGCCTGGCGTTGCGCGTCAAGGCCGGGAAACGCCGGCAGGAGAGAAGGATGAATATTGAGAACCCGGTCGGGGAATGCGCGAATGAACCCGGCACTGAGTAGGCGCATAAAGCCGGCGAGACATACCAACTCCACTTCGTGAGTCTTCAGTTCTTCGATCAGGAGTTTGTCATACGTTTCGCGCTCCCGGCCTGCCGAGGCAATGACGCGCATAGGGATGCCGCGCTCCCGGGCGATCTCCAGGCCCGGTGCATTGGCGCGATTGCTTATTACGACAGCAATTTCCGCATCGAGCTTTGTCCGGGCAATTTGGTTAGCGATGGCTTCAAAGTTCGAGCCACGGCCCGAAATCAGGATGCCCAGACGCACGTTTAGCTATACTCCACGCGCGATCGGCCGCGGCGCTGGCGAATCACTTCGCCAATAACCCACGGCTTTTCTCCGGCTCGCCGCAGCGCGCCCAGTGCGGCATCCGACTTACGCCGCGGGATGACAACGATCATGCCCACGCCGAGATTGAAGGTTCGTCGCCAATCGTCTTCCGGCACTTGTCCAATCGACCGCAGAAGCTGAAACAGCGGCGGTACTTCCCATGAGCTGGTCTTTATTGCCGCAGCCATCCCCGAAGGAAGAGTTCTCGGCAAGTTATCTGTAATTCCACCGCCTGTAATGTGAGCGGCCCCGACAATCGAGGTAATATCTACAAGAGTAGTGAGCGCATTTAAGTAACTTCGATGGACCTTAAGTAACTCGTCGGCCAGCACCGTTTTTGTGCCCGGCAGCAGCGAGTTGATGGTCATTCCCGCGACCTCGAACAGGAGTTTTCGGGCCAGAGAGTAGCCATTGGTATGAAGACCGGTGGAGGGCAGAGCGAGCAGGATATCGCCCGTGCGAACTTTTGCACCAGTCAGGATCCGGGATTTTTCCACCGCGCCCACGATGGTCCCTGCTATATCGTATTCGCCATCGGCATACATCCCCGGCATCTCCGCTGTTTCGCCGCCAATCAAGGCACATCCGTTCGCCCGGCATCCGCGCGCAATACCACTGACGATTGCCACGGCAATATTGGCGTCGAGCTTACCTGTAGCCAGGTAATCGAGAAAGAACAACGGCTTAGCACCCTGCACCGCAATGTCGTTAACGCAATGGTTAACCAGATCCTCGCCGATGGTGTCATGACGCCCGGCGGCGAAGGCGATTTTCAGTTTGGTACCGACGCCGTCGACCGAACTCACGAGCACCGGCTGGCGCATCTTCGGAAGGGCGAAACACCCACCGAACGATCCGATCTCGGTAAGTACGCCTTTTGTAAAAGTGGCGCGCGCCATCTTTCGAATAGAGCCAACAGCACGATCCGCCTGATCGATGTCGACTCCGGCGTCGCGGTATGAGATGGATTTAGCCATTCTGAGTGGAGAGGAACCAGTATAACGAGCGCGTTGTGACGCTCCGGCCGGCGACGCCTTTTTTAACTTTCCAACATCAAGGTAACAGGACCGTGGTTGACCAGTTCGACATCCATATGAGCCTGAAAAACGCCACTTTTTGTAACTAGTCCCTTTTCCCGGATTCTGGCGATGACATACTCATACAACTCACGCGCCTGTTCCGCCGGAGCGGCGGCATCGAAGCTGGGTCTGCGGCCCTTCCGGCAATCTCCGTAAAGGGTAAACCGAGAAATCAACAGGAGTTCGGCGTTGACATCAAGAGCACTGCGGTTCATGCGGCCTTCGCTGTCTGAAAAGACACGCAGATTGACCAGTTTCTCGGCAAGATAGTCGGCATCGGTCGAACTGTCGCGAGCCGATATCCCGATCAATACAAGCAGACCCATACCAATTTCCCCTTCTAACTTGCCTTGTATCGTAACGGACGCGCGCGTCACTCGCTGAATGAGAAATCGCACTCAAATCTCCTCTATTGTTATCAACTAACTAAAATGATCTTCATGATATATTGTCTAGGGAGAATTCATGCCAACCACCAAATCCGTACAGAATACGAGTATCCTCGAATACGCGCTGCATCATCTCGAAAAAGAAGCTGCGGAGATTCAGGGTAAGATAGACCACATTCGCCACCAACTGGGACAGCGAGTCGCCAGTGTCTTCGCACCCGCCGCCGCGCCAGCTGCGAGTGCCTCCGCTGCGGCAGCACCTCGCAAGCGCACCCTCAGCGTAGCCGCGCGCAAGCGTATCGCCGCCGCTCAAAAGAAGCGCTGGGCGGAACATCGTAAAGCCAAGGCCGGTAAGGCATCGAAGTCCGAGTAATTCAGCGCGGCTGGAATCCCGTCACCATTCAAAGCGCCGGACAATTTCGTTAATCGGACCTCTGGCAGCAATGGCCCCCTCCCGAAAAAAGGCAACATCGTCCGTCAAACGCCGCGCGAAAAGATGATCGTGCGTAACAAGGATTTTTGACTGAGGTAATCCACTCAGCAATTCGCCCAAATCGCGCTGACCGGGCGGGTCAAGAAATGTGGTTGGCTCATCCAGGACGAGCAACTTAGGTTCGGTTGCAAGAATACCCGCCAGTGCCGCGCGCTTTTTTTCGCCGGCACTTAGGTGCCACGGCGCTTTATCCGCCAGATGTGGTATCCCCGCCCGCTCCAGCGCCGCGCGCGCGCTTTCAATCGACTGGATGGCTGATTTGCCCGCGGCCAGCGGTCCAAAGGCAACGTCTTCTAGTACCGTCGGCATGAACAGCTGATTGTCTGAGTCCTGAAAAAGAACTCCTACCCGCCTGCGTATCTCGCGCAAATTAGGCGGCGTCACAGGCAGGCCGTCCACGGTCACTGAACCCGATCCGCGCAGTATTCCGTTCAGATGCTGAATGAACGTCGTCTTACCCGATCCGTTGGCCCCCATCAGTGCTACGGTCTGGCCTTCCTCCAGATCGAAGTTGACGCCGTTCAACGCCTGAGTTCCATCTTCATAGGTGAAGCAAAGATCGCGCACCTCGACGATCATGCCCATCCGAAGGCACCCCGAACCGCAATGATCAGAAGTACCGCGCCGAAGCCAAACACCGCGTCCGTTAGTTGAAAACGGGCCTGAGGGATAGCGGGGAGGCGTCCTTCAAAGCCACGTGAAACCATCGCCCGATGAATGGCCTGTGCCCGCGCATACGAGCGGGCGAACAGAACTCCGGCGATTGCGGCGGCTTCGCGGAACCGCAGAGTGCGCAGCGTTCCGGCCCTGGATGATCCCGCCTGGATCATCGCTCCCGCCTCCTGCGCCAGCACGGTGAGATAGCGATACAGAAACTGCATGACCTGCAGGAGAAATCGGGGAAGTCGCAGCGCTTCCAGTCCGGCGATGAGCTGTGGCATTGGCGTAGTAGCCACCAGGAGGATCGCCACCTGTGCCGACAGCCAGGCTCGAACGACGAACACAACAGCCTTCGCCGGATCGCCTGCCAGCGCACTCACAACCGCGAAACACAATGCGAACGGCAGGACAACGGTGGCACCCCATAAAACGGCGCCGACAGGCAGTCGCGCCACACCGGCCCCTGCCAGTAATAAGGCAAGATATAAAGCGCATGCCGGAGCGGAATACCGAGTCAGGGTGCCGATCGAAATCAGCAAAGCGAATGCCACGAGGATCTTTGCCGCGGCGTGACGGCGGTGCAGAGAGCTGTCACCGCGGCTCCAACGCTCAATGCGCGCCTGCCTCAACTATGCGCCGTCCCGCCCGGGTTCGGAGCGCGCCGCGCTTAAAACCCATTCGACCAAAATACACAAGACATAGATGAGAAGTATCCCGGTTAATCCCGCCGCGATCTTGGCTATCCATGGCGTGGCGAGAAATCGAATCTTGTAATCGGCCATCGGCGCGGCTAACCACGCACTTTGTGCGGATGAGAACCCGCTTTGCGAAACCAATCGCTGAATCCCGTCCGGCCAGGCGGAAGTAACGAATACTCCCGCCACCACGAGCGCTGCCGACGCCATGGCAAGCGCGATGGCTGGCGTGCCATGAATGCCCTCGGGTTGACGCATGAAACCCGGCTGGATTCGCCCCATAGCCCGCGTAACCGCGAGCGTGATGGCACCCTCGCAAAGAGCCGAAGCGGCGAATAACCCCAGCGAGATCGCCAGTGCCATCGCCGGCATAGGAACACCGGACAGAATTAATTCGCCGAGCGCAAAACAGGCGCTGACCATGACTGAAAGCACTCCGCCGAGGAATATGCCGGCGCTCCGTCCGCGAAACATCGCATAGGGTAAGTAACCCGCCAGGACGCCGGCTATCGCCATGTTAAAGACGTTAGCGCCCAGGGCCAGAATGCCGCCATCCTGAAAGACCAGCGCCTGAGTCATCAATATGGCCGTCATCACGATGGAAGCCGGAGCTGGTCCCAGCGTATAGGTCAAAAGCGCCCCGCCAACCAGGTGTCCGCTCGTGCCGTTCCCGACGGGGAAGTTGATCATTTGGGCGGCGAATACGAATGCGCCCATAACTCCCATCAGCGGGATCTTATGATCTATGAGTTCGCGCTGTGCCCGGCGCGCGAGATATACAACCGACGGCAGCGCGGCCCCATCCATTGCGCTCCAGACAGGAACACTTAGAAATCCGTCGGGAATGTGCATGCGGCCGATCTCACGGTAGCACGTTTCATTGAATCGTGCGACGTCGAATCGTGCGTCCGCGCGCATGACCCCGGCGCTGCTCTAAGATGTACGCATGAGGGACCTGGCTCGTATTGGCGTTGCCATTGATTCTGCCCTGTTGGACAAGTTCGACCGGCTCATTAAACAGCGTGGGTATGCGAACCGCTCCGAAGCCTTCCGCGATCTGATCCGCGACGAGTTGGTGCAGAAATCGTGGGAATCGCCTGACAGCGATGTTGTCGGTACGGTTACGCTCGTGTACGATCATCACGTCCGCATGTTGAACGAGAAACTAACTGACATGCAGCACGATCACCACAAGAACATCCTCTCGACGCTGCACGTGCATCTCGATCATGACAATTGTCTGGAGGTGCTGGTGGTGAAGGGGAAGGCCAGGAACGTTCAGAAAATCGCCGACGGACTGATCAGTACGAAAGGCGTCAAGCACGGCAGCCTCACACTCACCACCACGGGCGCGGAACTCTGACGTTACCGAGCCGCGACTGTTGAGGAGCGGGGTTGCTAAAACCGAACTTCCCTCGCTTCAGGAACAGCGTGAAGCTGTGCATCCTCGAGGCGCTTCGCCTCCTGCCACGTGTAGATCATGCGGTGAATGACCGTAATATTGGAAAGAATCGCGATCACCCACAGGACCTGAGCCATCCGGTTGAACAACGCGCCGATAATGATCAGCACAACGCGTTCCGGTCGTTCCAGGAAACCCACTTTACAGCGGGGAATCGTGTTTTCGGCGCGCGCGCGCGTGTAACTCACCATAACCGTGCCTGTCATCACGATCGCCGTCAGAACAACATAGAAATAACGGTTGATCGACGCGTAATAAACCAGCAGTCCCACCAGCAGTCCGAGATCGGAGTACCGATCCAGAACGGAATCGAAAAAGCCGCCGAAGCGGGTCACGCGGTTTGTTTCGCGGGCAACGCGGCCGTCAACCATGTCAAAGAGCCCGGCGCCGATGACGACCAGTCCGGCAAGCTGAAAATGGTTGCGGGCAAACAGGTAAGCCGCCCAGATGTTGATCAGGAGACCGATGAACGTCAGAACGTTGGGATGGACTCGCGACAGCGCGAGGGCGGTGACAATGGCCTGAATGATGCGGCCAAAAAAGAGGCCGATGCCTCTCGTGATCGTCATGACTGCTTCATGGACTCGTGAATCG
>Ga0182016_10008964_pt1 | contig 10008 bp, 4 predicted proteins | sample 712S2MmetaG_FD_120491 | JGI IMG/M metagenome (GOLD analysis project Ga0182016, IMG submission 120491) | Permafrost microbial communities from Stordalen Mire, Sweden - 712S2M metaG | ecosystem: Environmental > Terrestrial > Soil > Wetlands > Permafrost | place: Sweden: Stordalen | collected... | reverse complement strand
AGTCTGCCCCACGTCATGGCTCGGGTCAATTTCCCCAACTATCCGAAATCCCCGGCCGACATCCGGAACTCTGAGCTTACCGGCGGCACTCTCGCCGGCCCAGCCGCTTCCTGGTGAGAGCTTCGGAGGTGGGGTAGGCGGTGAAACCACGGCCATCGGGGATCTCCTGTAACATTTGCCAGTGCCGGAAGCATCTATCAGGAACCGGGAAGCGCCGAGAAAAGCGAACTAAAACCCACCCGGAAAGCAATTAAAGGCAGAGCCTTCTGATGCGTTTTCTTATACTTGCCATATCCCTGCTAGCCCCGGGACTGCTCTTTGCGGTGGAACATAGCGGGACCGTCCGGGCCGCGGATCAGTTTATTCCCGGGGCCACCATTACCGCCCGGCAGGGAGGCGCCAAGCTGGTCACTTATACCGATGAGAATGGCCGCTATTCCATGGACCTCACACCGGGAGTCTGGGAAATCGAAGTCAGTATGTTCGGCTTCAAGACGTTGACCACCCCGGTCACCGTCACGGACCAGTTCACCAGCCGGGATTGGACGTTGGAAATGCCCCTGCCCGGCGAACCCGTGGAGCCTGCCAAGCTGGCACCCACCGCGACTAAGAAGCCCGAGCCGGCCACGCCCACACCGCCGGCGCCTACACCTGCTGCCCCGGCGACCACGCCGACGGCACGCACCGGCAGGGGCGGGGGACGGTACGGCCAGGGGCAGGGGCAGGGACAGCCGGGCCGCGGCGGCAGGGGCACTCAACCGCAGGCCGGACAGCCCGCCTTTCAAAACGCGGACGTCACCGCTACCGACGCGGGCACCCAAGCGCTGGCCATGGCGGTCAATGACGCTCCCGACATCGCCGGGGCCGATACTTCCGACGCCTTCATGGTGAATGGCAGCACCAGCGGCGGTTTGGGCATGGCGTCGGACGAACAGCAGATGCGCATGCAGATGGCCGGCCGTGGAGGCCGCGGTGGTCCCGGCGGTCCTGGCGGCGATCTCGGACTGATGTCGCTGGGCGCCAGCCTGGGCGGCAACGGTGGGGATCCTCTGGGCATGAGCGGATTCGGCGCGGCTGGCGCGGACGCCGGATTCGGCGCCGATGCGGGGGGCGGCGGGTTCGGACTTGGCGGCGCCCCCGGTGGTCCTGGCGGCGGCGGTGGCGGACGCGGTGGCGCAGGTGGCGGCGGAGGTGGTGGTGGTGGCGGCGGACGCGGCGGGCGCGGTGGAGGAGGAGGTGGTGGACGCGGTGCAGGTGGCCGCGGCGGACGCGGGCCCTTCAATGGACAATTCGCTTCCATCGGCAACCGGCGCGGGCGCAACGCGCCGCAATCGCCCTATTCCGGCTCGATCGCCGTGAACGTGACCAATTCCGCTCTCAACGCGGCGCCGTATTCGCTGAACGGGCAGAATCAGACCAAGCCGTCCTCGGCCCGCGAAACCATCACCGGTAATTTCGGCGGACCGTTGCGCATTCCCAAGCTCTACAACGTCCCTAATCCCAAGTGGCAGTTCTATCTCAACTTCAGCACCAACCAGGGGCGCACCGGCACTACCCAGGTTTCCGAAGTTCCCACTTTGGCCGAACGCGGGGGCGATTTCTCCAATGCGGTGGTGAAGCAGTCGGTCAATGGTGTTGCCACCTACGTGCCGGTCACGATCTATGACCCGCTGAGCGGCTCGCCCTTCCCCGGCAATATCATCCCCTCGCCGCGCATCAGCCGGGTGTCGACGGCCCTCCTGCAATACATCCCTCCGCCGACGGCCGGAAACATCGTTCAGAACTACGACATCTCGCCGTCCAATCCGACCCACTCCCGGTCGTTCGCGGTGCGCCTGAACGGCCGCGTGAACAGCAAGAACACGCTCAATTTCAATCAGCAATTCAGTTTCAACGGCTCCACCAGCCAGGAACTATTCGGCTATAAGGACACCTCCAGCGGCTACGGGCTCAGCTCTACCGTGGGTTGGACGCACATTTTCAAACCGCGATTCAACAACAACGCCAGCCTTACCTTCAGCCGCAATATCAGCCGCACCGACCCGTACTTTGCCAATAAGATAAATGTCGCGAATGAGCTGGGAATCGTAGGCCCGGACCAAAGCCCCGAGGCTTGGGGTCCTCCCAATCTGAGTTTCCAAAATTTCGGATCGCTCAGCCCTGCCGATTACTCGTCCTCGCGCAGCCAGACCACCGCGCTCACCGACACCGTCACTTACATCTACAAGCGCAACCACAACCTTTCCTTCGGCGGCGGTTATCGGCGCATGCAGCAGAATGCCCTGTCTTACCAGAACTCGGGCGGCACCGAGAGTTTTAACGGCTTGCTCACCAGGGGTTATGACTCCACCGGAACGGCGATCCCCGATACGGGGTTCGATTTCGCCGACTATCTGCTGGGGTATCCGCAGAACTCCACCTTGCGGGTGAACGATTCCAACCTCTATTACCGCGGCTGGGCCGCCAACGCGTTTGCGCAGGACGACTGGCGCGTAAGCCGCGGGCTTACTTTGAACGTCGGCCTGCGCTGGGAGTATTTCTCGCCTTATACCGAACTGCACGGCCAGATGGCCACGCTCGATCTCAATTCCAGCATGACGCTGGCCTGCCCGGTGGGCGCGGCCGCCGTGGCCCCCAACGTCAGCGCCGCGGCTGGATGCCCGCCCGCCGCCATTCTCGACGGTCCTTTCACCGGCCGATTTCCCAACGCGCTGGTAAATGCCGACCCGCGCGAGTTTTCCCCGCGTCTGGGCTTCGCCTGGCGGCCCTCCCAGAAGCACAGCCGCGTGATCCGCGGGGGCTACAGCGTTTTCTATAGCGGCGCGGCTTATTCGGCCATGGCCCGGAACCTCGCCGGACAGCCGCAATTCTCCACCACGGCGGACTTGACCAACAGCCTCGCCCTGGTGCAGGCCGGCAACGGGCTGACCGTCCAATGCGCTTTTATCGTGTCGCCGCAGTGTCCCAATACTCCCGTGCCCACGCCGGGCACCGTCACCAATACCTACGCCATCGACAAGAACTATCTGCCGGCCTACGCGCAGGATTGGATGATCGCTATGTCGCAGACCCTGCCTCACAACCTGGTGGTGGATCTGGAATACATCGGCATCAAGGGAACGCGCCTGGACGTGGTCGAGAATCCCAATCAGCTTCCGCCGAATTCCCCCACCGGTCTGCATGGTCCCGTCACCAATGCTTCCGGTTTCATCTATGAGACCGACACCGGCAATTCCATTTACAACGCCGCGCAGGTCCGCTTCACCCGCCGCATGACCCGCGGTGTCTCGGCGGTAGCGCTCTATACCTTCTCGAAAGCCATTGACGATGCCTCGGGATTCAACGGAGGCGGCAGCGGATCGGTGGTGCAGAACATCAACGATCGGGCCGCCGAGCGCGGACTGTCGAGCACCGACCAGCGGCACCGCCTCTCCATCCAGTCGGTACTCTCCTCTCCGGTGGGCATACATGGCATGTGGCGCAATGGCGGGTGGAAGACCAAGGTCTTCACCGGTTGGACTCTGAATCCCAGCTTGAGCATCGCTTCCGGCCTGCCGCATACCGCCATGCTGGGTGGGTCCTACGGCAGCAGCAATACTTCCGGTGTCCGCACCAGTTACCGTGCCGAGGCTACCGGCACGAGCATCTTTGGCGGAGGTTCTCCCTACTTCAACGAGGCTGCTTTTGAGACGCCGCCCACCGGCCAGTACGGAAACGCCGGCGTGGACACCATTCCCGGCCTGCCTTCCTTTAGCCTCAACGCGGCCATGAACCGCACCTGGCGTTTCGGCGAGACGCGCAAGAATCTGCAGGTCCGGCTATCGGCGAACAACGCTTTGAACCACGTGCAGATCACCGGCTTCGGAACCACGTTTGGAACCAGCACTTTCGGTCTGCCCACGGCGGCCTCGGGCACCCGGACCGTATCGCTCATGATGAGGTTTAGTTTCTAACATGCGAAATCTCTGGATTGTGATACTGGTAGCTCTGATGGCGGCCGGGCAGCAGGCGCCGCCCAAGGTGGCCGCGCAACCGGCGGGGGCCAGGCCGACGTTCGTCACCAACGCCAACGTGGTAATTGTCGACGTGACGGTGAAGGACAAGGCCGGCAACGCCATCGATTCGCTCGACAAGGACGATTTCATCGTGCTCGAAGACGGCAAGCCGCAAACCGTGAATATCTTCGAACACCAGAAGCTGACCATGGATCCGGAACCGCCCGATCCGCCGCCGTCCCTGGAAGACAAGAACGCACTGCCGCCGCCGCCCAGGAAGGTAATCGCATCGGAAGGCGCCACCAAGGTTCAATACCACGATAAGCGCCTGATGGCCATGTTCTTCGATTTCTCGAACATGCAGATTCCGGACCAGCTCCGCGCCCAGGACGCCGCCCTGAAGTTCCTGGAAGAAAAAATGACTAAGTCGGACTTAGTGGCCATTCTGCTCTACACCACTAACGTACAGGTGATGACCGATTTCACCGCCGACCGCATGATTCTGACCGACTGCATTAAGAACCTGCCGATCGGCGATGCCGCCGATCTCGCCGGTTTGGCCGATGACGCCTCGGCGGACAACCAGGATACCGGCGCGGCATACGTCGCCGACGAAACCGAATTCAATATCTTCAACACCGACGCCAAGCTCGCGGCGGTGGAGGAAACCGTGAAGCGCCTGGCCACGCTGCCCGAAAAGAAAGCCCTGGTCTACATCACCGACGGCATTGCGAAGAGCGGCATCGACAACCAGGCGCAGCTCGAAGCCACCATCAATGCCGCCACCAAGGCCAACGTCGCCATCTATCCGTTGGATGCGCGCGGCCTGATGGGCGACCCTCCCGGTGGCGCGGCCAGCGTGGCTTCTTCGCGCGGCAGCGGTCTGTTCACCGGCTCCACCATCAATTCGCAGCGAGCCACCGTCAACGATTCGCAGGAAACCCTCTCCACTCTGGCCGCCGACACCGGCGGCAAAGTTTTTCTCGACAGCAACGATCTGGCGCTGGGTATCACGCAAGTGCAGGAGCAATTCCGCAGTTATTACATTCTGGGCTACAACACCACCAACAGTACTTTGGACGGTAAGTACCGGAAGATAACCGTCAAGCTCAAGAATCCCACCATGGCCTCCGCCAAGCTCGAATTCCGCGACGGTTACTATGGCGACAAGGTGTGGGGCAAATTCAACGGGGACGATAAGGAGAAACAGTTGAGGGACGCGCTGACGTCGGCCGATCCGCCAACCGACATCCCCATAGTGGTCGCAGTGGACTGGTTCCGCATCTCTCCGACGGCTTACTTCGTGCCGATTTCGGTCAAGATTCCCGGTTCCGTAATTGCCCTGGCGCAGAAGGGGAAATCGGGTGGGGAGACGGAGTTCGATTTCATCGGGAACGTCATGGACGAGCGCAAGCAGGTGGTGAGCCAGCTTCGCGACTACATCCACATTAAGCTGGGCACGACGGAGGCCGAAAAACTGGCCATGCGGAATTTCCACTACGACGCCGGCATCACCGTCGCGCCCGGACGCTACCACATGCGCTTCCTGGTGCGCGAGGGACAGTCCGGCAAAATGGGTATCTTCGACGCGAAATTCACGGTGCCCGATCTGGCGGCCGATTCCATGACGCTGAAAACCAGCTCCATCGTATGGAGCAGCCAGCGGGAGATGCTCAAAGCCGCGGTGGGCTCGGCGGAACAAGTCGGCAGGAAGATCGCCACCGCGAATCCGCTGATAACCGGAGAACAAAAAATAGTTCCGAACATCGGCAACGTCTTCCGCCGCGGCCAGAACCTGTACGTCGACTTCGATGTATACGACGCCGCCCCGGACCCGGAGCACGCCGACGCCCGGCGGGTGGCCGTGATGATGAGCCTTTTCAACCAGAAAGGCGAAAAGGCTTTCGAAGTGGGTCCGGTGAAGGCCACCAAACTGGTGGGTACGCGGCCCAACGCCGTCCCGGTGCAGATCCAGTTCCCTCTGAAGGGCTTGGCGCCGGGGCACTACGTCTGCCAGCTCAATGTGATCGACGAAGTGGGCCGCAAATTCGCGTTCCCGCGGACGAATATGGTGATTCAGTAGGGCGGACCCGTTGGACCCGCTCCGCGCTCGAAGCGGCGAACAGGCCGGCTGCTGTGGAGACGTGGCGCAGGCACTCCTGCCTGCTGGGTCGAGACTCATCTCGACCCTCTTCGCGAGCGGCATCCACCGTCCCGGAGCGCCGAAATGAGTCTCGGCGCCGCAGACACGAGTGTCTGCGCCACGTCTTGGCTCAGGTCAATTTCCTCAACTATCCGAAATCCTGATGTCGCCCTGCAATTCCTGCCTGGCGGGGAAAATGGGCTGAGCCATTCCTTTCGGTGGCGAGAGCTTCGTGGTGGGGCAGGCGGTGCCGCCTGCCCGCCCGCGCCGAATTAGGCCCGCTGCTCGAATCGGATCGAGGGCAGGCGAGCACCGCCTGCCCCACCTGCGGGCTCACTGCAAATTTCACGACCTCAGGAGTTCTGAACCATCCGAAATCCCCGGGCGACATCAGGAGTTCTGATTCTGAAGTTGTCTATGCGCGGTTCCTTGTAACGCCACCGAGGGATCGATTCCGCACCAGCGGCATCCCAACGAAATCCCTCTTCTTCCTCAATTCGCTCTTAGCGCTACCGATGGATCGATCCGCGACGCTCTTCGCGCCGGCAGATAGCCCGCGACCGCCGAGACCGCCGCCAGTACCAGCAGCATCCCCACGAAGGTCACCGGATCGCTGGCCGTCGTCTCAAAGAGCATCCCGCTCAGTGCCCGCGCCATGATCCACGACGCGGCGGCGCCCAGCGTCATACCGGCGGCAGCCAGTCCCAAAGTCTGTAGGATGATGCTCGCCTGCAGACTGCCGGCGGAGGCGCCCAGCGCCATGCGAATGCCAATCTCCTGGGTGCGCTGGCTCACCGAATAGGAGATCACGCCGTAGATGCCCAGCGAGGCCAGAATCAGCGCGAACAGCGCGAATCCGCCCAGCAGCAGCACTACAAAACGCCGCGGCGATACGGCTTTATCCACCAGTTGCTGCACCAGCCGGAAGTCATTCCCCGGCAGGTTCGGCGCCACCGGTTTCAGCGCCGCCCGGATGGCCGAAGCAAACTGCGACGGCGGAAGCGTGGTGCGCAGCACCAGGTCCACCCCGGACCAGTCGCCACACTGCCGGATGGGCAGGTAGAACTCCATCCCGGCGCCCTGCTCCAGCGCCAGGTGGCGCACGTCGCCTACTACGCCGACGATGCGCCGCTCCTTATCCGTCAGCATGATTTTCCCCAGGGCATCTCCGCCGGGAAACAAGGTGCGCGCCATGGTCTCGTTGATGAGGATCACCGGATCGCCCGACGCCCCGTCCTGCTCCGTAAGGTCGCGGCCAGACCGGATGGGGATCCCCATGGTGGAAATGTAGCCATGGCTCACCACGCGCACAAAGCCGACCGGATTCTTGCCCTTCGGGAAGGTCCGCCCCTTCACCCCCACTCCCCAACTGCGATTGCGGCCCAGCGGAAGCGCGTCCGTGAGCCCCACGCTCACCACTCCCGGAACCGACTGGGCGCGCCGTAACACGTCGTCGAAATAAGCGTTGGCCTCCTCCTGCGAGTGGAAATTCCGTTCGGGATCCACGCGCAGCGAAGCCACCCGCTCGGGACGGAAGCCCAGGTCCACGTCGAGCACCTTCACAAAACTGCGGATCAACAGGCCCGCGCCCACCAGCAGCACGCAGGCAAACGCGATCTCCGAAACCACCAGCGAGCCGCGTACCCAGCCGCGCCGTTTTCCCTCCGTGGACCCGCGATTGGTGTCCTTCAACACGTCGTGGAGCGTCGTGGCGGGAATCTGCAATGCCGGCGCCAGGCCGAACAAAATGCCGGTCGCGACGGCCATCAGCAGCGTGAAAGCCAAAGCGGCGCCATCCGTGCGCACATTCTGCAGCAGCGGAATATTAATGGCGTCCAGATGCGCCAGCGCGCGAGTCCCACCGAGCGCCAGCACCACTCCCAGGGCCGCGCCGCAGCAGGAAAGCGCCACGCCCTCGGTGAGCATCTGCCGGATCAGGCGCCACTGTCCCGCGCCCAGGGCGGTGCGGATGGCGATTTCCTTCTGCCGCGCCGCCGTCCGCGCCAGCAGCAGATTGGAGAGATTGGCGCACACAATCAGCATCACCACCCCCACCGCGCCCGCCAGAACGAACAGGGCCAGCCGCATGCGGCCGCTCACGTGGTCCGCCAGCGGGACGACATGGCCTTCGAAGCCGTTGCGCTCCGGGTGTGCCTGGGTGATCCGTCCGGCCAGGATCTTGATTTCCGCCCCCGCGCTGCCAATCGACACCCCCGGCTTGAGACGCCCGACCATCGCCATGGTATTTCCCCAGCGGTTGGTCTCCGCCGTCAGGGGGAAGGGAGCGAAGAAGTCGATGTGGCTGCCGGGAGCGAAGATGGAAGAGAAATCGAACGATGCCGGCAGCACTCCGGCGACCGTGACCGGCTCATTGTCGATGGTCAATGGGCGGCCCACAATCGACCGGTCGGAAGCAAAGCGCCGTTCCCAGAATCCGTGGCTCAATAAGACCGCCTTGGGCCCGTGCCACTTGCACTCCTCGGCCGTAAACTGCCGGCCCAGTTCCGGCTCCACGCCCAGCACGGGAAAGAAATTGCAGGAGACCGGTACGCTGCTAAGGCGCTCCGGCGTCCCCTGCCCGCCCAGGATGTTGTCGCCCACGCCATAGAAGGCGAAATAGCCGGCCAGGTCGGCAAAGGAGCGGTTCTGCTCGCGAAGATCCACCATGTGCCCCACTTGCGTGGTCTGGCCCGAGAGACCCGCGACATCGTAATTGGTCACCCAGACCAGGCGTTGCGGATCGCCGAAGGGCAGGGGGCGCAGCAGCAGCGCATTCACCACGCTGAAGAGCGTCGAGCTTGCCCCGATTCCCAACCCCACAATCAGGATGGCGAAAGTGGCGAAGCCCGCGTCCCGGCGGAGCGAACGGAAACTGTAGCGCAGGTCTTTCAGGAAGCTGTTCAGCCAGTGTTGTTCCACGATGATTGTTGGACGCACCGCCAGGCGGGACCGTTAGGCCCGCACCCTTAGAAGCCGCGAAGGAATATCCTGTGCATTCAGACCCAATCGCTTGCTCACGCGCGCGGCTCGGCATGCGCATTTGACAGAGCCGGGCCCAGAGGGCACCCCGTTAGGGAGCGGTTGCGCACGCTCGAGACATTTGGTCAGCTTATTGTTTCGCAGGCCCTTGATAGAATTGGATGGCGGCCACGGGGAAGTTCTTCAATCGATATTCCCTTTTATCCGACCGCCTATTGCGTGACCGCAGCCGTCCTGCTCGCTTCCGCTAACCCGGAGAAAAAGCCAATCCGGAACGAATCGGCCTAAATCAATAATTTACGGCGTCCGCGGCCATCACGCGGCTTCCCACCCGGGAGCAGGCGTTGTACAAGATACGGCGGACCTCCGGCTCATAAAACGGCTGGGCCAGCAGATCGTACGCTCCCAGGTTTAGCGCTTCAGCCCAGAAGCGGGCGTCCGCCTGCGGGTCTGTGACAATAACTTCCGGCGCCTGTTGGAACTGGCGGGCCAGGTGTAGTGCATCCTTCCATCTTCCGTCGGGCAGGGAGGCTTCCGTCAGGATGACATCGTAGTCGTTCTGCTGAAGCTTGGCGTACGCCTGTTGCAAGGTTTCCACGTGATCTAACGCGATCGGCAGCGAATGCAACATGCGCGAGAGGCGGCGGGCATCATCCGGATGCCCGGAAACGAACAAAATCCGGGATCTCATTTCTGCACGCTCCTAATTTCTGAAGCTTTTTTAATTTTACCGCCGGAATGAAACGGCCGGATTACAATTCCGAGACGTTAGAGGAACTTGCAAAATTCGGTATTGAACCCGCTCCCTCACGGTCGCGGCTCGGTAAGTGCTTGCCTTTGAACGTGGCTTTTCCGAGCCGCGCGCGTAAGCAAGCGGTTTCTTCGAATTTT
>Ga0182016_10008960_pt1 | contig 10011 bp, 9 predicted proteins | sample 712S2MmetaG_FD_120491 | JGI IMG/M metagenome (GOLD analysis project Ga0182016, IMG submission 120491) | Permafrost microbial communities from Stordalen Mire, Sweden - 712S2M metaG | ecosystem: Environmental > Terrestrial > Soil > Wetlands > Permafrost | place: Sweden: Stordalen | collected... | reverse complement strand
CTCGGGCGCCGAGGCCGAAGCGTTCAAGAGCGCGCTGGAGCAAGCGCGCTTCTCGGTCTCAGGCGTCGAATCGAAGCCGGTCAAGCGCCACCCCTATCCGCCCTTCACCACCTCGACCCTGCAGCAGGAGGCCTCGCGCAAGCTCGGCATGGCGCCCGCGCGCACCATGCAGATCGCCCAGCGCCTCTATGAGGGCGTCGACGTCGGCGACGGTCCGGTCGGCCTCATTACCTACATGCGCACCGACGGCGTCGACCTCGCGCCCGAGGCGGTCGCCGCCGCGCGCAAAGTGATCGCCAAGGATTTCGGCGACGCCTACGTGCCGGCCGCGCCGCGCCGCTACACGGTCAAGGCGAAGAACGCGCAGGAAGCCCACGAAGCGATCCGTCCGACCGACCAGCGGATCCACCCGCGCGACGTCGCCCGCCGTCTCGAGCCCGACCAGGCCAAGCTCTACGAGCTGATCTGGAACCGCACGCTCGCCTGCCAGATGGAGAGCGCCGAGCTCGAGCGCACCACCGTCGACATTCTCGCCGAGGCCGGCGCCCGCAAGATCGATTTCCGCGCCACCGGCCAGGTCGTGCGCTTTCCCGGCTTCCTGGCGCTCTACCAGGAAGGGCGCGACGACGAGGAGGACGAGGATTCGGCGCGCCTGCCGGCGATGGCCGAAGGCGAGGCGCTCGCCAGGGAGCGCATCGAGGCGACGCAGCACTTCACCGAGCCGCCGCCGCGTTACACCGAAGCGACGCTGGTCAAGCGGATGGAGGAGCTCGGCATCGGCCGCCCGTCGACCTATGCCTCGACGCTTGCCGTTCTGCGCGACCGCGACTACGTGCGGATCGAGAAGAAGCGGCTGATCCCCGAGGACAAGGGCCGGCTGGTCACGGCCTTCCTCGAGGCGTTCTTCGCCAAATATGTCGGCTACGACTTCACCGCCGATCTCGAGGAGAAGCTCGACCAGGTCTCCAACAGCGAGATCGACTGGCGGGCGGTGCTGCGCGACTTCTGGGTCGATTTCTCCCAGGCGCTCGGCGGCACCAAGGATCTGCGCACCAGCCAGGTGCTCGACAGCCTCAACGAAATGCTTGGGCCCCACATCTTCCCCGCCCGCGCCGACGGCGGCGACGCGCGCCTCTGCCCGCTGTGCGGTAAGGGGCAATTGTCGCTCAAGCTCGGCAAGTTCGGCGCCTTCATCGGCTGCTCCAACTATCCTGAATGCCGCTTCACCCGCGTGCTGTCGCCGACCGCCCAGGACGGCGCCGAGGGCGAGCGGCCGGGCGTCAAAGTCCTCGGCGTCGACCCGGCGAGCGGCGAAGAGGTGACGCTGCGTTCGGGCCGCTTCGGCGATTACGTGCAGCTGGGCGAGGGTGAGAAGCCGAAGCGCTGCTCGCTGCCGCGCGGCCTCGCGCCCGACGACGTGACGCTGGAAAATGCGGTTGCGCTGTTGTCGCTGCCGCGCGAAGTCGCGCGCCATCCGACCGACGGCGAACCGATCCTCGCCGGCGTCGGCCGCTACGGCGCCTATGTCCAGCACGCCAAGACCTACGCCAATCTCGGCCGCGACGACGATGTGCTGGCGATCGGCGCCAATCGCGCCATCGATCTGATCGTCGCCAAGGAAAGCGGCGCGAGCAGCCGCTTCGGCGGCGATTCCGGCCGCGCGCTGGGCGACCATCCGACGCTCGGCGGGCCGGTTTCGGTGCGCCGCGGCCGCTTCGGCGTCTATATCAATCACGGCAAGATCAACGCGACGCTGCCGCGCGGAACCGACCCCGGTTCGGTGACGATGGAAGAGGCGCTGGCGACCCTCGCCGCCAAGGCCTCCGGCGGCGCCGGCGGACGCGCGATTGGCGAACACCCCGACGGCGGGCCGATCACGCTGCGCGCCGGCCGCTTCGGCGCTTACGTCAATTGGGGCAAGGTCAACGCGACCATCCCCAAGTCGACGCCGCCGGATTCGGTTACGTTCGCCGAGGCGCTCGAACTTCTCGCCGAGCGCGAGGGACGGCCGGTCCGAAAGGGCAAGGCGCCGGCGAAAAAACCCGCCGCCAAGACCAAGAAACTCGCGGCGCCGCCGAAGGGCGCCGCTAGAACTGCGCCGACCGCCAAGCCCGCAGCCAAGAAGGCGCCGGCGAAGAAACCGACAGCAAAGACGGCCGCGGCGAAAAAGACGGCGGCGAGAACCAAGCGCAGCGCGTAATGCGGTCAATTCTCTGCGAGTAGGAGATCAAAGACCTGTCTGGCGTGTGACAGTCGCCTGTCGTAGGGTCGCCCAGCGGGATCGCGGCGGAAGCCACGGGAAGAGAAGACGAAAGGGGAGCTGCTCATGCCCCAATCGAGCGCGGCCTCGGCGCGGGCGCAGACGCGCACGGAGGCCGCCTATAGCCGGTGGGCGCCGGTCTACGACTTGATCTTCGACCTGCCGTTCCATCCCGGGCGGCTGGCGGCTTCGCGCGCCGCCGCAGCGGCGGCGGGGGCGGACGGCGCGATGCTGGTCGTCGGCGTCGGCACCGGCCTCGAACTGGAGCTGTTGCCCGCCGAGCTGCGGGTTATCGGCGTCGACATCAGCGCCGCAATGCTGGACATCGCCCGCGAACGCGTCACGCGCAAAGGCCTGCGGCAAGTGAAGGGCCTTCACGTGATGGACGCCGGCGCGATGGAATTCGCCGACGGGCAGTTCGACGTCGCCCTGGCGCCCTATGTGATGAGCGTCGTCCCCAATCCGGCGCGCGTGCTCAACGAAATATGGCGCGTCGTGCGGCCCGGCGGGCAGATGGTTGTGATGAACCATTTCGCCGCCGACCGCGGCCCGCGCGCCGCGATCGAAGCGGCGATGGAGAAAGCCGCCTGGTGGCTCGGCTGGCATCCGAAGTTTCCCTATGCGGCGGTCGGCGACTGGATCGCCGCCCAACCGGACGCCGAGCTGACCGAGCGGCGCGCGCTGTCGCCGCTCCGTCTTTTCACCTTGCTGGTCATCGGCAAGCGCGCCTCTGCCCCGTGAACCCGGCTGGCGGCGCCGACGCGGTTCGCTTGTAAGGGCGGGCCGCCGATCGTAGATAGGCCGGGAGGCGCTCCCCTCCCCGCCCCTTCGTCAGAAGAGCCATTGCCCGTCAAGAGACCGTCCAAGACCGCCGCGCGCCCCAGGCTGCGCTCGCCAGCAGCGCTTGTCGCCGGCGGCCTTCCCTCGCGCGAAGAGGTCGTCGCCTTTCTCGCCAGCGGCGGGGGCGCGGCCGGCGGAGGGCCGAAACGCATCACCAAGCGCGACGTTGCGCGCGCCTTCGGCGTCAAAGGCGAAAACAAAGGCGCGCTGAAAGCCCTGTTGAAGACTCTCGAAACCGAAGGCGCGATCGTGCGCGGCCGCAAGGTCCTCGCGCGCCAGGGCGACCTGCCGGCGATGGTCGTCGCCGAGATCGTCGAACGCGACCGCGACGGCGAGCTGATCGCCCGCCCGGCCGAGTGGGACGGGCCCGGCGACGCGCCGCGCATTCTGGTGCGCCGGCCACGGCTCAGGCGCGAGGCGGGCCCTGCCCCCGGGATCGGCGCGCGCGCGCTGATGCGCGTCGAGCTCGACCCCGACGCCGGCCCGCGCGATCCCCCCTATAGCGGCCGCGTCGTCAAGCTTCTCGACCGCGCGCGGGGCCGTACGCTCGGCGTCTATCGCGAGCTCGAAAACGGCGCCGGCCGCGCGCTGCCGGTCGAGAAGCGCGGCGCGGCGCGCGAAATCTTCATCCCCCAAGGCCTCAGCGACGGCGCGCAGGAAGGCGAACTCGTCGCGCTCGAGCTGCTGCGCGAAGGACGCTTCGGCCTGCCGGCGGCGCGCGTCGTCGAGCGGCTCGGCTCGGTCGCCTCCGAAAGGGCGATCAGCCTGATCGCGCTGACCGCCCACAACATCCCGCATGTCTTTCCCGACGCCGTCATCGCCGAGGCGGAGAAGGCGCAGCCGGCGACCATGGCGGACCGCGAGGACTGGCGCGCCCTGCCGTTGGTGACGATCGACCCGCCCGACGCCAAGGACCATGACGACGCGGTCCACGCCGCGCCGGACACGGACCCGGCCAATCCCGGCGGCTTCGTCCTCACCGTCGCCATCGCCGACGTCGCCTATTACATACGCTCCGGCGCGGCGCTCGACCGCGAGGCGGAAGCGCGCGGCAACTCGGTCTATTTCCCCGACCGCGTCGTGCCGATGCTGCCCGAGCGCATCTCCAACGACCTCTGCTCGCTGCGGCCGAACCAGGATCGTCCGGCGCTGGCGGCGCGGATGATCCTGGGCGCCGACGGCCGCAAGCGCCGCCACACTTTCCATCGCATCATGATGCGCTCGGCGGCCAAGCTTTCCTACGAGCAGGCGCAGGCGGCAATCGACGGGCGACCCGACGAAACGACCGCGCCGCTGCTCGAAACCGCGCTCGGGCCGCTCTACGCCGCTCATCGCGCGATCAAGCTCGAGCGCGCCGAGCGCGACCCGCTCGATCTCGACCTGCCGGAGCGCAAGCTGATCCTCGATCGCGACGGCAAGCTCGTCGGCGTGCGCTGGCCGGAGCGTCTCGACGCGCACCGGCTGATCGAGGAATTCATGATCCTCGCCAACGTCGCCGCCGCCGAGACGCTCGAGGCCGCGCAGTCGCCGCTGATCTACCGCGCCCATGACGCGCCGAGCCCGGAAAAAGTCGGCGAGCTCAGCGACTTCCTCGCCACGCTGGGCGTCAAGCTCGCCAAGGGCGAGCGCATGCGGCCCGCTCATTTTAATCGCGTTCTGTCGAAGATGAAGGGCGAGCCGGCCGAGGCTTTGGTCAACGAGGTCGTGCTGCGCGCCCAGTCGCAGGCGGAATACACGCACGAAAACTACGGCCACTTCGGCCTCAACCTGCGCCGCTACGCCCACTTCACCTCGCCGATCCGCCGCTACGCCGATCTGATCGTCCATCGCGCCCTGATCCGCGCCTTGCGGCTCGGCGAGGGCGGACTGACCGAGGCGAACGAGAAGACGCTCGCCGCCGTCGCCGAGCGCATCTCCGGCGCCGAGCGGCGCGCGATGGCGGCCGAACGCGAGACGATGGACCGGCTGATCGCCGCGCATATGGCCGATCAGGTCGGCGCGCGCTTCGTCGCGCGCATCGCCGGGGTGACGCGCGTCGGCCTGTTCGTGCGCCTGCGCGACACCGGCGCCGACGGCTTCATTCCCGCCGGCAGCCTCGGCGCCGACTATTACCGCTTCGAGGAGGCGAGCCGCGCGCTGGTCGGCTCGCGCACGGGCGAGACGTTCCGCCTCGGCGACACGGTCGAGGTGCGGCTGCTCGAAGCCGCTCCGTTCGCCGGGGCGCTGCGGTTCGAGATGCTGTCGGAAGGCGGCAAGCGGTCGCCACGCGAGCGGAAGGCGCGCCGTCGGTGATGGGCAAGGTCGATCCCGCCGCGCACGGCGCCGATCGTCCGCTCGGCCTCGCCGTGCGCCGCGGCCTCGCCGGCCGCTGCCCGCGCTGCGGCGAAGGGCGGCTGTTCCGCGCCTATCTCAAACCGGTCGACGCCTGCGCGGCGTGCGGCGAGGACATGACGCCGCAGCGCGCCGACGACGCCCCGGCCTATGTGACGATGCTGATTGTCGGCCATTTCACCGTCGCCGGAATCGTCGCCGCCGAAGACCTGTGGCCGAATTCGCCGGTCATGCTCGACGCTGTCGTTTGGACCGTGTTCGCCGCCGGCGCGAGCCTGCTGATACTGCCGCGCGTCAAGGGCGCGCTGATCGGCTACCAATGGGCGATGCGCATGCACGGCTTCGGCGATGTCGATCGGGAGCCGACGTGAGCGCGGCCGCCGCCGCAGTCCTCAAGCCGCGCGACGCGGCGACGCTGATCCTGGTCGACCGCTCGGGCGACCAGCCTCGCGTCCTGCTCGGCAAACGTCATGGCGGCCACGCTTTCATGCCCGGCAAATACGTCTTCCCCGGCGGCGCGGTCGACCCGGCCGACCGCCGCATGGGCGTCTGCTCGCGGCTGGATCCGCAGGTCGAAGCGAAGCTGCTGGTCGCGAGCCGACGTCCCTCGCCCGCCCTCGCGCGCGCTTTGGCGCTGGCGGCGATTCGCGAGACATTCGAGGAGACGGGCCTCGCCGTCGGCCTCCCCGGCCGTGCGCCGCAGCGCGCGCCCGACGGAGCGTGGAGCCGTTTCGTCGCCACCGGCGTCGCGCCCGCGCTCGACCAGTTGGATTTCGTCGCGCGCGCGATCACGCCGCCCGGCCGGCCGCGCCGCTTCGATGCGCGTTTCTTTGTCGCCGACGCGTCGGCGATCGCGTTTCGCGTCCCCGGCGTCGTTCACGACGACGCCGAACTGGTCGAGCTGGCGTGGACTGCGCTCGACGCGGCGACCCGTCTCGACCTGCCGCGCATCACCCGCGCGGTGCTCGGCGATCTCGAGGCGGCGGAGCAGGCGGGAATGGACCGCGGAAGGCCGCGCCCCTTCTATCGCGAGCTCAACGGCAGGGGCTGGCGCGGCGAATTATGAGGCGGGGCGACGGCGCGCGCGCCATTCGGCGGCGCGAGGCGGGCGGCGAGCGCCTTCAGCGCGGCGCGATGGGCCTGCGCGCTGCGCGGACTGCGGCCAAAGCGCGCCATGGCGATTTCGTAGAGTTCGACGAGGACGCAGGCGTCGGCTTCAAACGTACAGGCGGCGTCGAGTTCGAAGGCGGCAAGCGCCGCGGCAAGATCGCGACGGAGGGCCTCGAAGCGCCCAACGTCGCCGGCGATCAAGGCCCGCCATTGACGGGCGTGGCGACGCGCCAGCGAGGCGGCCCGACCCTGTTCGAGGCGGGAGCCGTAGCATTCGCACAGGCAGTCGAAAACGACGGGCCCGGACCACTCCAGCAGGCCAGCCAGGGCTTCGTCAGCGTCGGACGTCGACAACGCTCCCATCCTTGTGAAAGAGGGCACTCGGAATCCCGCCCCGATCGCAGCTGGAGCGCGCCGCCCGTCATCGGCGGCGGGATGCTATGCACGGCCCTGAAAGCGCGCAACACACGATGTCGAGCGTATTCGGTCCATGATGACGCAAGGCTGACGCGCGGCGCTCAAACGGCGGCGCCGCGCGCGACCAGCCGTTCGGCAAGCTCCAGCAGCGCCAGCCGGTAGCTCGACGCGGCGCGCTCGGAGCGCTGGAAGCGCATGGCGACAATGTCGAGCAGTTCGGCCAGCGTCTGCGCGTCGGCTCGCCCCAGAGCCGCGATGTCGAGCCCGCCGCCCGCGACCGCGGCGATCAACTCCATCCGCAGGCGTTCGTAGTTGGCGTCGTCTCCGGCGATCAGCGCGCGCCACACACGGCCGTGCAGGCGCGCCAGCCGAAAGGCGTCGACGCCCGCGCCGAGGCTTCGCAGATAGGCGTCACACAGACGATCGTAGATCACCGGCTCCGCCCATTCGAGCAGGCCGCGCCGTCCGTCGGCGGAGTCGAGGATTCGCACCCGGTTCCCCATCGCGGCGAAGCCAGACCGAACACCATACAACCAATAGTTGAGCTTAGTCCCGGCGGTTGCGCGGCGCAATGCCGCAACGCCGCGCCGCCGCTGCGTCAGGCGCGCGCGACGAATTCCGCCGGACGCGATTCCCGCGCCAAAGCGTCGAGCACGGCGTTGATCATGCCGCTCTCCTCGTGGCCGTAGAACGCGGCGGCGAGATCGACATATTCGGCGATCACCACGCGCGCCGGCACATCGGGACGGGCCTTCAGCTCGTAATAGGCGGCGCGCAGGATCGCCCGCATCAGCGCCTCGATGCGCTTGAGCGGCCAGCCCGTAGCGAGCGCGTCGTCGAGCCGGCGGTCGATCGCGAGCTGGTCCTTCTGCACGCCGGCGACGATGTCGCGGAAGAAGGCGAGTTCGGCGGGGTTGTACTGGTCGCCCTCGACCTCGCGGCCGATCCAGTGCGCTTCGAACTCGGCGACGATGTCGGCGACGCCCTTGTCGGCGACCTCCATTTCGTAGAGCGCCTGAACGGCGGCGAGACGGGCGGCGGCGCGGCGGTCGGCCTTGCTCATCGCGGCGCGCCGCCGCGCTTGAGCGCAGCCAGCGTCAGGGCCGCGCGCGCCGCGTCGCCGCCCTTGTCGCCGCTGCTGGGATCGGCGCGCTCCTCGGCCTGTTCGAGCGTGTCGACGGTCAGCACGCCGTTGCCGAGCGCCAGCCGGCGCGAAACCGCCATGTCCATCAGCGCGCGCGCCGATTCGCCGGCGACGATCTCGAAATGATAGGTTTCGCCGCGAATGACGCAGCCGAGCGCGACGGCGCCGTCATAGGGGCGTCCGTCGACGCTGGCGTTCTCGAGCGCGATCGCCAGACCGGCGGGTATCTCCAGCGCGCCGGTCACGCGCACGATGTCGTAGGTCGCGCCCGCCGCCCCGAACGCCGCCTTCGCCCCCTCGAGCAGCAGCACGGCGACGGACTCGTAGTACCGCGCCTCGACGATGAGAAACCGCGCCCCCGGTAAGCGGGGCGCGGCGGCATGGGCGCGCTGCGGTTCGGCCATCGGTTCCTGCTCAAAATTGAAGGCCCTGCCATAGAGGGGACCGGCCCGCGAGGCAAGGCGGGCCGAGAGCGTGGGTCAGTTTGAACAACCGTTTTACGCCCAACTCAGCCGGTCCCAGGCAATGCGCCAGTTCCCTAGAGCGGACATCCCGCCAGCATTGCGATTCCGAAACCGTAGGCGTCTGTCGTCTGCCACGATTTGTGGCGCCGTGACAGAAATCCTGGCCACCGACACAAATCCTGGCCCGAAGACAGGAAAGCTGTAAATCGCGTTCAAGAGGTGGCCGCTGCCCACGTTCGATTTGCCCTCATCCGCATTCTTCGAAAACCATCGTCCCGCGCCAACGCGACTCCGTTAACGCAAGGCGCTCCTCGCCTCTCCGCTCAGCGAGAGCGGGGCCGCGAGGTGGACTATTAGCGCCGAGGCGACGATCAACCCGCAGGCGAAGAAGATCCTCTGGCCGATCACTTGGCCGACAGGATCGGCGCGGCCGACTTACAACTGAGAACGCTGGAGGTCGAGATGGCGCCGCCACCACCGCTGTCTGGTAGGCCGGCCGCCTGAAATTCGCTTGGAGGTGGGCGCCGGCACGTGTCAGGGCTTCACGAACCGATAGGCGAAGCGATCGGTCTGGCCCTTGATCGAGGGATCGAACACCTTGATCGCGTGCGCATCGTCCTTGTTTGCGAGCATGGCGCTTTCCGCGTCCAGTACGAAGCCGGCCGCCTCCACCTCCTCGCGAACGGATGCAGGCTCAATCCGATGCAGCGACTGGGCGTCGCTCGTGCCCGACCCGGCGGCGGCGGCGTGGTCTACGATGACGTAGGACCCACCGGGCTTCAGCCGCTCGTAGACGGCTCGATTGAAGTCGGATGCGCTTGCGCCTCTGGCCTGGATGAGAGCGGTGTGGAGATCGTGGTAGAACAGGTGCAGCCACAGGACATCCGCTGGCTGCGTGACCTCCGTCATCGCCACGAGGTCCGCCGAGACGACTTCGACGTTCTCTCGGCCCGGCTCCTTCGCAAGCGTCCGCATGCGGCCGACCGGATCGTTCTTGAAGTTGGCGACTTCGGCCGGCACGAAGCTGTAGACCCGTCCTTTGGGTCCCACGATGTCGCAGAAGAGACGGGTCCAGTCGCCGTCGCCTGGATAAACGTCGATGACGGTGGCGCCCGCATCGACTCGTGCGAACCGGATCAACTCGGACAGCTTGGATTGATCGTACATCGGGATCTCCGTTACGGTTGGGCGTTCGACGAGCGCGCGGCCTGCGGGGGGGCGATCGACGGCTGATCGCCGTCTACCCCCGACCCGATGGCCGCAAATGTCGGCGCTACGCGGGCCCGGACGCGTCCATCTGCGAGGCCCGGGCCAGTGCTTGCGTGTCGACGTACTCCCGGATGTTGGTCAGTCTGCCGTCACGGACCGTGATGGCGAAGATCCAGTCGTCCTCGAACGTCTTGTTCGTAGCTTTGATCTTTCCCCTCGCGAAGCCGACGACGAGG
>Ga0182016_10008959_pt1 | contig 10011 bp, 9 predicted proteins | sample 712S2MmetaG_FD_120491 | JGI IMG/M metagenome (GOLD analysis project Ga0182016, IMG submission 120491) | Permafrost microbial communities from Stordalen Mire, Sweden - 712S2M metaG | ecosystem: Environmental > Terrestrial > Soil > Wetlands > Permafrost | place: Sweden: Stordalen | collected... | reverse complement strand
CGCGGGAGGGCTTACTGCGTTTCGTTGCCGATGAGTTGCGACGCGCGCGCGAGCGTTCGAGCGAGGTCGTCCAGAGATTGGCATCGGCAAGATCACGGGGTGATCCCGACATTGGCGTCCTTTCAGTTGTCGTTCGGGCGCCTACGGGGTTAGCTGTCGGGCTCGCGTAACGACTACGCTACGCCACGGTTGTGGCGACTCGCCCCCGCAGCCGGATGGCTGCTTTTGGGTCCCCCGATCCCGGATCCTGTGGAGCCGGGACTCGGCGCTGATCGCGCAGGAAGCTAACAGGTGGACCCGGCCGCTGTCCAATTGCAGGTGTTTTGCAAGAGATCTTGCCGCGGAAGGAATTCGCGAATGCTCCGCGCGCTCGCCGGCCGTCGTCCCTTGGCTGGCAGCGCGGCCTCTGGCAAGCTGAGGGTATGTCGAGACGATCGGTGATGATCACGATTGCCGCGGTTTGCGTTGCGGCGGGGCTGTACTTCGGGCTCTCATCGAGCGGCGCCTCGGGTGAGCGCACCGCACCGCCGCTACCCGCGGGCTCGCTGTCCGGTGGCCACGCGACGATCGCCACGCTGACGGCAGGCGGCTCGCGTGCCGTCGTGATCTTCTTCGCGAGCTGGTGCGGCCCGTGCCGCGCCGAGGCGCCCGCGGTCGGCAAGTTCGGGCGCGGAGCGGGCCGCGGCCGGATCGCGATGGTCGACTACGCCGGCGATCCAGGCGGCTCGGCCTTCGTCCACGACCAGCATTGGACGATGCCGGTGCTGGCGGACCCGGAAGGGCGCACAGGCGAAGCGTATGGCTTCCATGGCCTGCCGGCCGTCTTCGTGATCAGCAAGTCGGGGAAGATCCTGCGGCGTGCCGAAGGGCCGCAGACGGTGGCGTCGCTCGAAGCCGCGCTGCGCGGCTAGACCGCGTCCTCGGCAGCCTCGACGAGGGTGTCGACGAGCCCGCCGCGACGGTCTTCGCGGCCGATCAGCGAGAGTTCCGCCGGCTCGACGTCCGTGACCGCGAGCGGAACGGTTTTCGGCGCCATCAGCGCTAGCGTGCGCGCCTCCCACTCGGGAAGCACGATCACGCCGCGGCCCGCCGCGACCATCGCCGCGAGGTCGCGAGAGGAGCGAGCCTGCTCGTCGGTCGTGCGCCTGCGCGGCCCGAGCGCGTCGTGCAACAGCATCGGTCCGCGGACCCACTCGGCGACGTCCTCGTCGATTCCGATGAACGTCGCGTCGGCAAGCTGGTCGCTGGTGAGCGTGTCGAGCCGTGCGAGCGGGTCGCCGGCGGGAACGATCGCGAGCCGCTCCACACGGCGCACCGGCTGGACCCACACGCCGCGCGCTACCGGCGGGGCGGGGGCGAAGGCCGCATCGACGTCTGCGAGCCACTCGAGCAGCCCTTCGCGCGGGAAGGGCATGTCGCGGTAGGAGATCTCCGCCTCCGGGCTGCGCTCGGCAAAGTCATCGAGCAGCCGCTCGCTGTGCAGCGGCGGCGGCGGGCCGAAGAACCCGATCGCCAGGCGGCTGTGAGCCGAGCGCGCCAGCGCTTCGGCGAGGTGGCTGACGTCTTCCTCGGTGTCCAGCAGCGCGCGCGCCGCGTCCAGGAACCGCCGTCCGTGCGGCGTGAGCACGACGCCGCGCGGGACGCGGTCAAAGAGCGCAAAGCCGATCTGCGACTCGAGCGCCGCAATCGCCTGCGAGAGCGCGGGCTGCGCGATGTGCAGGCGTGCAGCGGCCCGCGTCATCTGGCCCTCTTCGGCGACGGCCACGAAGTAGCGAAGTTGTCCGTGCTTGAAGTTCACGCGCGCGTAGGGTCCCTTCGGCCGGCGCTTCACAGCGTCCAGTTCGATTGAGGTTCTTGTCGGTGATCCCGAGGCGTGCAGCACTCTTACCCCTAACGGCGCCGGAATAAGACGGCGCCCGATGCGTTTCGGTTGATCTTATAGCGATCCGCCTAAGCGCTTTTGCAAAAATGCAAAATTCGGCGGCGCTAGTGCGCCAGGAAGACGCCGCCGAGCCCGTGGTCGGCGTGGGCCCCGACGGGCTCACGTGCCTCGATCTCCGGGTAGCTCGCGGACGGTGTCCGCGAGAGCTTCGCGTCTCCAATCGCGGACGCGCGGCATAGCGCGGCCACGACGACGATCGACACAATCCAGAGTGCGGCGAGTGCGGCTGCGATGGTGATCAACACGTTTTTCTCGTCCTGAATAGGTCGGGTCGGTCTGCCGGAGGATAACAAAGACCACCGACATACTGAACAATACCCCGGCCCCGTCACCGCAAACTGCGGAATCGACGCACGCCAGGCCGGTCGGCTCAGCCGACGACGACCGATGCGGAGCGTGCCCGCATCGGACGCAGCGAGAGAAGCTGGGCGATCTCGTCGGCACCCACCGGGCGGCCGAGCAGGAAACCCTGTGCCATTGGGCAGCCGAGGGCGGTAATCGTCTCCAGCTGCGGGCCGCTTTCGACGCCCTCTGCGATCACGTCGAGCGAGAGCGCTCGCCCGACGCCGAGGATCGCCGCGAGGATCTCGCGCGCCTCCTCGCCGCGGTCGAGGCCCGCGATGAAGCTGCGGTCGATCTTCAGGACGTCGACGGGTACGCGCTGCAGGTGAGACAGCGAGGCATAGCCCGTGCCGAAGTCGTCGATTGCGACGCGTACGCCGAGCGCGCGGAGCTGCTCCAGCTGTTCGCAGGCCGCGAAGGCGTCGCGCATCAGGACCGTCTCTGTGATCTCGAGGACCAGCGAAGCGGCCGGCAGGCCACTCGCTTCAAGGCACTCGCGCACGTCATCGGCGAAGCCGCGGCGGTTGAGCTGGTACGCGGAAACGTTGACGGCAACGTCGATCGGGGTGCCCGCTTCGTGCCAGCTTGCGGCGTCGCTGCAGGCCCTTTCGAGCACCCAGTGCCCGATCGGCACGATCATCCCGCTGGCCTCGGCGAGGGGAATGAATTGGTCGGGCGCGAGCACGCCACGTTCGGGGTGATCCCAACGAATCAATGCCTCGACGCCGACGATCAGGTGTTCACGCAGGTCGAAGACCGGCTGGTAATCGAGCCGGAACTGCTGCCTGGGCAGCGCGGCGCTGAGGTCGGCCTGCAGCTCGCGGCGACCGTCGAGGCTGACTTTCATGTCCGGGCTGAAGAGCTCGAAGCGGTCCTTGCCGGCGCCCTTTGCGGCGTACAGCGCGAGGTCGGCGTCGCGCAGCATCTCGTCCGGCGAGTTGTAGTGGCCGGCGGCGATACCGATGCTCGCGGTGACCAGGCTGATCCGTCGGCCGTCGTCCAGTTCGACCGGCTCGCGCAGCACCTCGTTCAGGCGCTCGGCGAGGACATACAGGTCGCCGTTGCCGCGCTCGCACTCGACCAGGACGACGAACTCGTCGCCGCCGAGCCGGCCGACGGTGTCGCGTTCGCGGACCGTGGCCGACAGGCGTTCGCCGACGGTGACCAGCAACTGGTCTCCGGCGGCGTGCCCGAGACTGTCGTTGACGTCCTTGAAACTGTCGATGTCGATGAACAGCGCGCCGGCGGCGCCGCCGTCGCGAGTCGTGCGCGCAAGCAGCTGCTGCGCGCGGTCGATCACGAGCGCCCTGTTGGGGAGCGCCGTGAGCCCGTCGTGCATCGCCTGGTGCGAGAGCTCGCGGGTCTTCTCGCGCACCAGCGTGAGCGCACGCTGTCGCTCGGTCGCGAGCACCAGCATCACGAGGCAGAAGGACAGCGTCAGCGCCACGCCGCCTAGGAGCAGCATCGTCGCGTAGCCGTCGCCGAAGACCCCGGAAGCGGTCGCGGGGCCGAAGGTCCGCACGATCCAGCCCTTCGAGAAACGGGCTTCGTCGACCTGTGCGCCGCGCGGTGGCTGGCCCGCCAGGGCGCTGATCGAGGAGCCGTGCGTCGTGTTGGAGAGCTGCACTGCCATGTTCGGGTGGCCGACCAGCGCGGTGTCGAGCACCGTCTTGGGGTTGATCAGCTCGCCGAGCCAGCCGATGAACTCGCGTGCGCGTTCGCTGCGCGGGGGGATCAGGCCCGAGCTGTATACCGGCGTCTCGACGCCGAGCGTCGGCTTGCCGCTCCCGCTGAAGCCGGCGTACGTCGCTTCGCCCGAGAGCCGGGTCGGTTCGAGCGCCGGGGCAACCGCGCAGTAGTCGAGCCCGGGGGGGATCTCGACACCTGTGTTGCGTGCGAGCCCCGCCTGGGCGAGGCACAGGTAGCCGTGCGCGGTGCCGGACTGCGGGACCTGCTTGGGCTCGCTCAGCGGCGGGGCGGAGGACCCGAACGGGTACAGCGGGTTGCGCGCCATCTGCGCGTTGAATGCCGCGAGGCCCGACGCCGGCACCCGCACCACAAGCCCGATGTTCTCGAGCTCGGGGTAACGCTTGAGGACGTGCAGCGATTCAACCCAGCGCGCGAAACCGAGGCCAGTCAGATGGCGGTTCGCGGCGACGTACGCGCTGGCCGTGGACACGAGGTCTTCCTCGTGCTGGAGCGCGAGTTTCAGCGACGCAGCGACCTGGCCGCTGGCAGCGCGGAAGGCGAGACGTTCGTTCTGCACATCGGTCCGGGCAGCCGATATCGCGCCGATCGTTGCGGCGCCGACGCCCAGCAGCACGAGCACGCTGACGACCGCGAGCATCCGCGGGCTCAGGCCCTTCAGACGCCCGACAAGCCGGTCCGAGACACGCCGTATCGGCGCCCTTCCGGGCGGCCCCCCGCTCTCGCTCGCTGTGCTTGACGCCATATCCGTGGTTCGCTCGTCGAGGTGGGCCATGCGGTCGCATCGGGCTGCATGAACACTTGCGCGGTGCAATTCCGGGCCATCTGGACAGATGTTTGATCGGCGCCGCCCTCGAACGCCATTAGCGCGGAAGCGCTCCTTGCGCGAACGTCCGGCGAGCCCGACCCCGAGTCAGTCCGCTCCGGGCTCGTCCCGGCCCCGGCGGGGGTTCGCGAACGAGAGCATCCCGGCGGCCGCCTCGCGCAGCGCGCGGCGCAGCGGATTCTCGCGGCGCATCGGACTGTTGAGGTCCACCTCGAGCTCGATCACCCCGGCGCCGCTGCCGAGCGGCCGGTCCGGGCCGAGCGCTTCGAGCAGGTGCAGTGCCTCGGCGTTGTCGGACAGGCAGGTCGCGCGGAACGTCGCGACGTCCTCCTCCCGGGCGCGCTCCGCGAGCCGCGCGAGCAGCTCAGAGCCGACGCCGCGGCCCTGCCAGGCGTCGGGGACGGCCACGGCGACTTCGGCGATCGCCGGCTCATCGTCAATCCGGATGAAGCGCCCGACGCCGACCGGCTCGCGCGTGCCGCGCACGATCGCGACCAGCGCCTCGTGGTCGTGGTGGTCGACCTCGGTGAGGTAGGCCAGCGAGCTGTCTGTGAGGCGATCGATCGGCGAGAGGAAGCGTCGATAGCGGGACTCGGGGGAGAGGTGCGCGAAGCCCTCGGCGAGCCCTTCCTTGTCGCCGGCCTGGATCGGGCGGATCTCGAGTTCGGTGCCGTCGCTCAAGCGGTGCCGGGCCCGCAGCGGGACTCGCCTGCGCGCTTTGCGTTCGCCTGCCACGGCGCCAAGTCTTACCCGAAGTCGCTCCGGCTGCGGTGAAATTTCGCGGCTGGAGATGCGGTGGTTGCGCGCGGGCCACGCCCGCGGGGCGTCGTTGCGCCCCCGCCGTCCGTACGATTGGCTGGCAGTGGATGCTGAGGCGCACGATCAACAGATCGCGCCGGCCGCCCGCGCGGCGATCGACGAGGTAAAGGGCTTTCTGCAGGCTCATCCGCCGTTCGATGCGCTCGGCGACGACGAGCTCGAGCGCGTCGCGACCGCGGCGGAGGTCGAGTTCTTCCCCGCCGGCGAGATGATCTTCGCCCAGCACGCCGGTCCCGTCGAGCACCTGCGCGTGATTCGCGCGGGCTCGGTGGAGCTCGCCCTCGCAGGCCGGGTCCTCGACCTGCTCGGTCCCGGCGAGCTGTTCGGCCACGCATCGATGCTCTCGGGCCTGCCGCCGGGGTTCAGCGCCCGCGCCGAGGAGGACACGCTCTGCTATCGCGTGCCCGCCGAGGTCGGGCGCGAGGTGCTCGCACGGCCCGAGAGCGTCGCCTTCGTCGCCCGCTCGCTGCTTGCAATGCACGCCAAGGCCCCGAGCGCGCTGGCCGTCACGAGCGCGCGCCCGGATCCGGCCAATCGCCCCGTGCGCACGTTGCTGCGCGGCGCGCCGGTGATCTGTACGCCGGACACGACGATCCGCGAAGCGGCGCTCCAGATGAGCGAGCACGGCGCCAGCGCGATCGTCGTCAAGCTCGGCGAGACGCTCGGGATCCTCACGGACCGCGACCTGCGCGCGCGCGTTGTTGCGGCCGGCCTTTCCTACGACGAGCCCGTCTCGGCGGCCATGACCGCCCCCGCCTACACCGTCGGCCCGGACGCGCTGGGCGGCGACGTGCTGCTGCGGATGCTCGAGCGCGGGGTGCGCCACTTTCCTGTTGTCGCGCTCGACGGGAGCGTGCTCGGAGTCGTCGAGGCCGTCGACGTGCAGGCGGCCGACACGGTGTCCTCCTTCAACCTGCGCCGCGCGATCTCGCGAGCGAACGGCTTCGACGAGCTCGGCCGCGCCGCCGCGGGCCTGCGCCCGGCGGTGCTCGCGCTAGCCGAGGCGCGGGTCGCCGCGACCAGCATCTCCCGGATGTACTCGACGCTGCTCGACGCGATCGCCCGTCGCAGCATCGAGCTCGCCGTCGCCGAGGTCGGCGAGGAGCTGCCGCCGTTCACCTGGTTCGCGCTCGGCAGCCACGCACGCCGCGAGGCGGTGCCCGCATCGGACATCGACAGCGCGATCGCCTGGCGCGAGGCCGACGGCAACGACGTGCGCCTGCGCGAGGAGCTGCACCGCGTCGGGCGGATCGTCGCGAGCCGGATGGAGGAGTGGGGCTTTGCCGTGGACACCCACGGCGCGAGCGCCGCGGACCTCCTGTTCGTGCGCACCGTCGAGTCCTGGCACAAGGCAGCCGACAGCTGGATCAAGGATCCGACCCAGGACAAGGCGCTCGTGCTCAGTTCACTCTTGGCCGACAGCCGGCCGGTCTGGGGCGTGCGCTGGGGGCTCTCGCTGTCCGAGCCGTTTCGCGCCGCCCGCAGCGAGCGCGCGCTGGTACGCCTGCTCGCGCGCCTGGCGCTCTCGCACCGGCCGCCGACCGGCTTCATGCGCGGGTTCGTACTCGAGCACGACGGCGAACATCGCGGTCGTCTGGATATCAAGCAGGGCGGAATCCTGCCGGTCGCCGCACTCGCACGCTGGGGGGGTATCGCAGCCGGCGTGACGAGCGCCTCGACGGTCGAGCGGCTGCGCAGCGCGAGCGCGGCCGGCACAATCACCGCGGATGATGCACGGACTCTCGAGGAGGCCTTCGAACTGTTCACCGACCTGCGTCTCGGGCACCAGGTCACGCAGCTGCGCAGCGGCGAACAGCCCGACGACTTCCTCGATCCAGCGCAGCTCGGCGCGCTGACGCGCAGCCACCTCAAGGAGGCCTTCCGCGCCGTTGCCTCGGTTCAGCGGCGCATCGGCACCGAACTTTCGCTCCCGGGGTCATGAGGCGACGCGGGGCCGGACTGGAGTCCTATCGCCGCACGGCTCTGCCGGAGTCCTCGACGGACTGGCGCACGGCCCCGTTCTGTGCGCTGGACCTCGAGCTGACCGGCCTTGATCCGCGCCGCGACGAGATCATCTCGTTCGCCGTCGTTCCAATCCAGCGCGGCTCCGTCCAGCTCGGCAGGATCGTCGCCGGCTACGTGCGGCCCGAGCAGAAGATGAGCGAGCCGGCGATCCGCATTCACGGCATCCGGCCGGCGGACCTCGAAGATGCCGCGGCTGCCCCCGACGCGCTCGAGCCGCTGTTCGCGGCGCTCGCGGGACGCGTCCCGGTCGTACACTGCGCGGCCGTCGAGCGTACGTTCCTGCGTCGCGCACTGCGCGGCACCGGGGTGCGGGTGCACAAGCAAATGGTCGACACCCAGCTCCTCGGCCGGCTCTGGCGCTACGAGCGCGACGGCATCCTGACCCGGGCGCCCGACCTGGCCGAGCTCGCCGCCTCGCTGTCGCTGCCGGTCCACCGCCAGCACGACGCGGCGACCGACGCGCTGACGACGGCCCAGGTGTTCATCGCGCTCGCGTCGCTGCTCGAGCGCCACGAACCGCAGAGCGTCGGCAGGCTCTGCGGCGCCGAACGGCGCGTTGCGAACCTGCGCGCCTTCGCACCCGGCTCCTGACAGTCGATACGGTGCACGCATGGCACGTTCCGAGGCGGACCCCGATGAGCTCGTCTGCGTAGTCGAGATCCCGAAGGGCAGCCGCAACAAGTACGAGTACGACGAGCGCCTCGGCGGCATCAAGTTCGACCGCCTGCTGATGAGCGCCGCCACCTACCCGGCCGATTACGGATACCTGCGTGGCACGCTCGGACAGGACGGCGATCCGTTGGATGCTCTCGTCTGTCTCTACGAGCCGACCTTTCCCGGGTGTCTGATCCCGGTCAAGCCCCTGGGCCTCTTCGAGATGCGCGACGAGAAGGGCGTCGACGACAAGGTGATCTGCGTGCCGGTGGAGGACCCCTACTGGAACCCCTTCGAGGAGCTCGAGGACCTGCCGCTGCTGCTGCGCCAGGAGATCGAGCAGTTCTTCACGATCTACAAGGACCTCGAAGGCAAGGAGGTCGTGGTCAAAGGGTGGCAGAGCCGCGAGAATGCGATCGCCGAGATCGCTGCCTCCCGGCGCCGGCTCACCGAGCAGCGCTGACCGCCGCGGCCCGCTACGTGGCGCGGCCGCCCGTTGGGGGAGACGGCTTCAATGCTTGGTGACCTGGAAAACCTTGCGCAGCGTCTCGTGGACGGTCCAAGTCGTCCGGTCGCCGGCGCGGAGCACGCCCACATCGCCCGGCCCGACCTCGAACGTCGGGCCGTCCTGGACCGCGACCGTCGCCCGCCCGCCGACCACGACGAACATCTCGTCCGCCTCGACATCGCGCGAAGTCCCGGCGGTGTGCTCCCAAATGCCGCGCTGAACGTGCTCGTCCTCGTCGGGGATCGCCCCACGGACCTGCGGTTCGCCACCGACCACCTGCCCCGGTTCGAGCGGCCACGGTTCGAGTTCGACCGCCGAAATGCTGCGCGCGAACGAGGAGTCGGCCATGCTCGCCAGCCTACCCGGGAGCGCGAATGGAGTGCCCGGAAAACCGGCGGAGCGGCGCGGGTCGCGGCCCGGCGGCCTACGATTGGCGGGATTTGACTCAATCACCGACTGGACGACTGAAGGGGAGCCTGGCCGGCGCACTTCTCGCCGCCGCGGCCGCGCTCGTGCTGGCCGCCTCCCCCGCGCAGGCCGCGGTCTGCCACAGAGCCGCCGCCGACCATTCCTTGAAGGCGGCGATGCGGGCGTTCGTGCACACCGACGGGGGGCCGCCGGGAATCTCTGCAGTGATCCAGCGCGGCGGACACCGCATGTTGTTCACCGCGGGGTACGCCGACCTGGCTGACCGTGCTCCGATCATTGGCTCGGACCACATGCGCCTTGCGAGCGTCTCGAAGGCGTTCAGCGGCGCGGTCGCTCTGTCGCTGGTCGCGGCCGGCACGCTCCACCTCGACGACACCGTCGGCCGGTGGCTGCCTCACCTCAGCCCGCTCTGGTCGGCCGTGACGCTGCGCGAGCTGCTCCAGCACACGAGCGGGATCCCCGACTTCAGCAAAAGTGATGCCTTCAAGGAAGCGCTCGGCGACTCGCTGCTCGCGTCGCCGCCCCCCGAAGCGCTCGTCTCCTACGTAGCCGACGAGGCCCTCGAATTCACCCCTGGCACGCGCTACCACTACTCGAACTCGGACAACATCATCGTCGGGCTGATGGTCCAGGCAGCCACACACCGCTCCTACGAGGACGAGTTGCAACGCCTCGTCTTCGGGCCGCTGCGGCTTCGCCACACAAGTCTGCCCAGCGGCGAGCGCATCCCGAGCCCGTCGATGCGCGGCTACAACGTGG
>Ga0182016_10008958_pt1 | contig 10011 bp, 9 predicted proteins | sample 712S2MmetaG_FD_120491 | JGI IMG/M metagenome (GOLD analysis project Ga0182016, IMG submission 120491) | Permafrost microbial communities from Stordalen Mire, Sweden - 712S2M metaG | ecosystem: Environmental > Terrestrial > Soil > Wetlands > Permafrost | place: Sweden: Stordalen | collected... | reverse complement strand
TTGGTTTCGTCAATTAGTCCCATCATGGTGGGGTAAGTGGAAACAAATACGCGGCCCTCGGTTTCCTTCTCCGTGACCAGGTTCACTGGCGATGATTCGGGCAAATGTTTCTTAAACGCATTTACCGCCTGTGTCACCAACGCCACACGATCACACAAAAACAGCACCCGCTTCGCCCAATTGCAGCGCATTAGCACGTCGCTCAACGCGATGACGGTGCGCGTCTTGCCGGCACCAGTGGCCATGACCACCAAAACTTTGCGGTCGTGATCCTTTTCAAAGGCTTCGCCGATGCGACGGATGGCGCGGGTCTGATAATAGCGCTCCACAATGGCTTCGTTGATCTGCGCTGCCGCCAGCGATTTTCTGGTCTGCCGACGTTGAATCAACAATTCTAACTCGGCTTTCTTGTAGAAGCCCTGCACCGGACGCGGCGGATAGTTGATGTCATCCCACAGCCAATGCTCATAGCCATTGGAGTAAAAAATGATGGGCCGACGGCCAAACTTTTTTTCCAAACAATCCGCATAAAGTTTTGCCTGCTGCTGGCCGACACGCGGATCGCGTTTCGTGCGTTTTGCCTCATTCAACGCCAGCGGGAGTCCGTCATCGCCCCAAAGAACATAATCCACGAATCCCTCGCCCGTGTTGTTGGGCATCCCGGTGACAGGATATTCCGTATCCTCACCGGGCTTGGTGAACACCCAGCCCGCCTCGCGCAACAAGAGGTCGATAAAATAATCCCGCGTCTCGGCTTCCGAATAATCGTGGTCATCCGGTCGCGCGGCGTTCGCCTTTTTCACCTCGGCGATTTCATCCCGCACCCGGTTTAATTCTGCGTCCAATGCGGTTTTATCCCGGAACAACCCCGCCAGCTTTTCATCGCGCTCGCGTAACTGGGTTTCCAACCGCTCCAATTGCTCCTGCGTTGGCCCGGACACGGGTGCAGCTTTTGGCAGCAAATCCGGGTTGAAGGCCAAACCATCGGCGGGTTTCACGCCGCGCGCGTAGGTGCGCGCCAGCCAGAAACAGAAATGGAATAACTCCCGCGTGGCCGTTAGGGCATCAAATTGCCGCATCGGTTTATGGCTATGAACCGCGAGATTGCCGACCTCCTTGATGAGCCGCACTTTGGCAAACGTCACGGGGCCGACCGCTTTGCGAAAGGTCGGCTCGTGAATGAGCGCGCTCAAATTTTCCCGATAAGGCAATTTAAGTGCGGGATCATATTTGTAGAGCCAATGCACCGCCAATTCCAGCGCGCGCCGCGCGTAGAAGCAGGCCGACCGGGCATCGGAATATGCCAGCACCTCGGCTTTGACTGCCGATTCGTGCAAGTCAGGCCATTCGGCTTGGAGGAAGGTGAAATTGCTCATGCAGTTCGATTGATGCGGTTTTCCAGATCGCGCACCGTCTCCAATATGATTTCAAACGGCGGTGGGCGGACGAGAAACATATCGCGCATGGAATGGTAGTCCTTCTCCAGTTCAGGCAACCGAAATTCCGGCGGCACGAGGCGGAAGGTGCCGGGCGTGGCAAGATCATAACGCGCCCAACTTGCCGCGAAGAACCGACTCTTCCAATTTGCAACGCGTTGTCGCAAATCGTCACGAGCCAGTGCGCGTTCAGTGATGGCGTGTCGAGCCAGTGCCGCCATGTCAGAATAATGCCGCGAGAAACGGTCACGAATTAGCTTCGCCGGATCGCGATGATATTCCGCGTGCAAAATCGTAGCCTTCTCCCAAAAAGTCCGTTCCAGTTCCAGCGCCACCAGTTCGCAGCGGAAATCTTCAAGCTGCTTCGGAAATTCCTCCGCCACCCACGGTCGAACGGCGTGAGTTCCCACCGGCCTTTGATCCGTCAGCGATCCAAACTCCATCTTCACGAAGCGCCCCAGATACTCAAAGCCGGAAGGTTCGTTGGAAGGATAATGAAAGAGCACCGTTGGCGAATGCGTTGTGGTATCCACTTGGAATTCCATCCATGACGCACCGCCGGATCGTTCACCGAGAACTTCACCAGCAATCCGTTCCAACGTCGGCAGGAACCGGTCACGCACACGCTCAATGCACGCCGCTTCCAGTTCTTCCATTCGCTCCGTTCGCTTGTTCCGGCTTTCAGCCTGTTCCACGAATTCTTCGCTGATGCCCAGGAACGCGGGGCTGACCGACAAATCAATGTCCTCGGAAAACCGGTCAATTACGCCGAATACTTTCGACAATGATGTGCCGCCTTTGAACACCAGTTCTCCGCCGAACTCCGGGTGCGTAAACAATACTGCCAATGTCCACGACACCCAGAAATCTTTCTCTACCATTACGGGCAATAAGCCGCGTCGCGCCGCCGTCTCGCGGATAATCAGCGTCTGTTCCGGCGCGGAGCGTTTGAAAAATTCCAGTTTCACAAATCAATTTCCTGCCAGTTCACGAAAAAGTGTATGCATCCAAGCAGGTGCCAGCGGAAGATCCCGTAACAGCTTCTTTCGCTCCTTGGCGGGCAGCGTGCGTTTCAAGTGCTCCACACGCGCCGGCGTGATGTGTTCTTTGCCCAAATGCCGCAACGCCTGTATCAGCAAGCCGCTCAATCGTTCTGCTGCCGCCATATTTTTCGGAGTAGTGTGACGCAACTGGATTTCCTGCCGTCCGATTTTCACAGTGCGCGATGTTCCGTCCGTAAAAAACACCACCTTGGCCGGCACTTGTTCGGACAACCCCAACAAGTTGGTGGCGTAAGCTCCGGCGGGTTGCAGGCGTATCCGGTCTTTACCAGCCAATGCCTTCGCCACTTTCTGAATATCCGGCGACAGTGTTCCCAGTTCTGGATGCTCGCGGGGATACTCATATAGTCCACGGGAAAGGCGGCGAATGATCTTCCGCCGCAGCAAACGATGCAGGGTGAGATCCACAGCCCGACGGCTGCCAAGGTAAAGAAATTCACTAGGAGTGTGAACACTACCCCTCCCTGAGCCGTAAATGCGGCTTAGAATAGTGCTATCAATGCTTTTAGCGTTTTTCTTCACTTTTATTTTGTAAGAAGTTCTGGCATCTTTTTCTTACAAAAACAAGAGCATTACAAGTCTGAAATGCGCTTATTTTCTTGACAACTTCAGCGCTGCCGCCTAGAACTGCGTCGGACGCAGTTCTAGGCTGTCCCTCGCGCGCGCGGTCGCCCAACTGCACTGCTTCAGAAGCAGTGCAGTTGGGCGACCGAGGCAATGACGAAGGCCAAGTTGGCTCCGCCAACTTGGCCTTCGTCATTATCATTCTCCAAGAAAAATCCCAGAATATGGCGTGCGCATGGCATTGATCCACTTTTTGAGAGTGTCTCGGTTTGCCTCGACGATTGGATAACTGCGTGCCACACAGGTTTTTTTAGCGCCGGGACTCAAGGCGCTGCTGGTTACTACCATTCCAAGCATAGCTTTTTCATAAACGACATCAGAATGTAGGGCTTTCACAACAACCTTTTCAACAGTGTCCTTTTGACGTTTGCATTGCACAAGAATCAAAGGTGGCTGCTTGGCTTCATCTTTGTTGGCCCATATTCTGGCATCCACACTATCATCATTTCGTCCCCGGCCAATTTCGACCTTGAGTCCAACTCGGTGGAAAAATTCGCATGTTAATCCCTCAAACTTGCGCCAATTGATTTTATCAATTGAATCAAAATTGTGGGAAAGATAATCCAAAAACCTTTGATCAAAGAATTCACCGTGATGGGTCGAGAGCTTTTCAGAATTAAATAATTCGGCCAGACCCACGGTGTCATTCCATTGAATTCTCCGAAATGCGCCGAGTGAACTTTTGTGCATGTCTTCCAAAACACATTGTGCGATTATCAACGCCACGGCTTGGCCTTCAACACCATGAAAGTTTTTTGCCTGCTCAACAAACTTGGTTAAATCAATTGGGCCTGAATCGTTATTGAAAGATTCCTCACAAAAACGGTTGAAGAATTCTTGGACTTTGAGGTAAACGGGCAATAACCGCTGGTCTTTTTCAAACCTTCGATAAAGGCCATAAATACTCGGCATGAACTCCGGCGATTTTATGCTCCCGATTTCGTAAAGCAGTCGGCAAAAAAGTTCCTCAAACTCCTCCGAACGGACACGCAGTGGAGCGTCATCGTTTCCAGCTAGAATGTTTGGGCCATCGGATTTTAGAAATCCCTGCATTTGTTCGCGGGTCAGGGCGACGCCAGCCTTGTAGCCGACAAGCTCATTGAGCGTTGTGACCAACTCGATTCGTCGAAAATATATCGCGCCCATGGCAATTTATTTTCAGTTTTCTTCTGCGGCCTCTCGCATTTCGTCTTTGAACGCCTTCAATGCTTTGGAAAATTGGCTTTTGTATTTGCCCCCATCGCGATTCCAATAATTTGCAAAATCCCGATGCAAACCTTTGCGCTGAAAGAAAGTTGAAGGGTCTTTGGCTTTCTCGCCCGTTCCTCGACGCGAACGGTAGAACTGGATGACACCTTTGTAGGCCAGATTGCAAAGTTTGCCCAAGGATTCAAAATTACTCCGCTCATTCACGCGGATGAATAGCGCCCGCTGGTGGCGCGTGCCCAAAATCTTCGCCATCGATTGCCAAACGAAATGAGTGACCACCCATTTTGCGTAGGCCCGTTCGGGATAACCCCGCGCGGCGAATTGAGTATAAGCCACCAGCCAATAGCGCGGCAGATAGTAATTTGGATCGGCGTTGGGGAAAACCTGATTGTAAAACCGTTCCTCGAACAGCCGTTCCTTGCCTTCCCGCACGATGGACGGATCGAGGTCGCAAGCGGCGACTGCCTGCGCGAGTTCGTCTTTCTTGACGAGAAAACGATGACGCACTCCCGCGTGCCGGCGAGCTTCGCCTTTGCTCTGACGCTTGCGAAGATACTGGTAGTCCAGCTTGCGGAGATTCCGTTCAAGATCAATTTGCCGCCGGTCATTCGACATGAGGTCAGACGCCCGGATGGCATTTTGCCAGTTGGTGGCCGCGACGATTTTGCTGACCAGATTGTCGAACCGGTTTGATTCCTCGTCACAGTCGCGCGGGACACTGATCACGCGAACCAAAACCGTGGCCTTGGAATCCTTGGTGGCCTTTTTGTGCAACGTCCGCGTGGTTTGCTGGCCGTTTATCACTTGCGGATTCACGATTCGCATCACTTTACGCCCGTTGGAATTTTTTTGCTCGGCCTGGTCGCAAATGATGGTGATGCCGTTGTTGTAATACCAAAAATAATCCGGCTCCCTTAATAGCGTCGCTTCCATGTTCTTGTTGACCGCCGTTTCTTCGAGGAAACCCCGGACATTGCGCGCGAACAGCCGGATGCCGGATTGCTCATACATCTCGGCGATATGCCAGACACCCACCGGAAACACCCATGATTCGATCCGTGTATGTCCATCGAATCGCTGCAACACGCCGTCGAGTTTGATACCTTGCCCGTTTTCAATCTCCAGCTCCAGTAACGGCACCGGCGGCGCTACACCATCGAGGTAATCAGCCAGCAGGCGCAAAATTCTTTTTCCGTCAATTATGTCAATGCTGGCTGTGGAATCTCCCTGACGGACAACCCGCTCCGCTTCCTCGGTGAGGGACGGACTGCAACGCCCGGTTGTGACGTAATAAAGCTGCAAACGATACCCCCGGCTGTGGAGACGTTTGCGCGCCGCCTCGGCTTTGCCGGCCGCCGCCGTTTCCAGCCCCTCGATGTAGGACGCAAACGCTTCATTGTCCGCAAAGATGTGGGCCAGATCGGCGAACGCAGTGACATCCGACCGGTGTTCCGTGCCGGCGTCCATGCGATGCCGATACTTGCCCTGAACAACGAAAACTTTTTTGGCCGGTTCATCCACAAAGATGGCGTCTAGGCTTTTATCCTTCGACCCGCCCACAAGCGCGGCAATGGCCTCTTCCTCCTTCTCGGTGACAAAACATTTCAGAAACCACGACACGAACAAATCGCTATCCTGAAGCCGGGGAAATCGTTCCCGCATGTCGGCAATTTCGGTTTTCAGATCTTGTTCGGTGACGGTGTTCATAAATTTTTCATTCCAAAGAATTCATCGTTTCACGTTCCACGATAGACCTGCTCTGCATTGAATTGGTCTGTTAAATATGGCGAAAATCCAGTTAACAAAATAGACATGGCCACCATGTCCCGCATTTCAATGTGGCGTAACACACCGGCAGCATTGCCGCCATGTCGGATTCCTGGATAGTCTGAAGTAAACCCATACAAGTTTTTGAGCGCCCCTTTGATCGCAGCGTGAGGCCAGTTATTTAGCTGGTTGCAGATTTGCCCCAGTTCCCCCGCCGTCACTCCCGGACACTTTCCCCCGACTGCCTCAAGCAAATTTACTTGCTTCTGAATACACGTTTTAATTTTTCCCTCAGATGAATCCGCTCGCAAATCACGAATCGAACTTTCAAATTCCTTCATCAACGCGTCGAGGTGTGCATCATTAGCGGTGACCGCTCGCAATTCACGAACTAATCCAGAAAACACACCCGGCAGCGTCGGACACAACTGGCAAGGACGACGCAAGTCGTAGCGAAGACTAAATTTTTCAATGAATGTAGCGAGCAAATTGAAATAGCGATTTGAAAGTGCATCGCCAGCAAAATCATCGAAGATGTCATAGGCCTTCTCAACGAACATCACTAAATCCCTTTCGCCGACTAAGTCGCTAGCCTTGACCGCAAAAAAAGCATCCCTGCTTTTATCCGAACTATCAATAATGTCAGCAAGTGCTTCCACGGTAGGTTTTGTTTTCAATGCCGGAGCAAGGTTGCGATACAGTTCGCAAAATACGTCCAACGGCACTCCCTCCTCGACCACGAGTTCGTCCCAAATCTCGCGCGGAGTTTCGGTCCAGACGGCTATGAATTCACCTCGCATGATTTATAGTTCTCCGTTAAATGCACTGCATTGCAATGCCGCAAAAAGGGCATCTAACTCTCCAAGGGATGCCTCGTGTGTATCTTTCAGTTGTTCGACCACGCGCAATCGCCGAGCAAAGTTTTGTTGCAAAGAAATGGGAGGCAATGAAATTGCGAGACTTTTTACATCTTGTTGATTAAGGCTTGCCTGATTCACGGCTCGTTTACACCGATTCCTAAAAACTGCACGAACGGCATCGTTTTTTAGCAAATGCAAAAGCCATACCGGTTCAACCGTATCAAGTTTAGGCCGAAGCCGAAGAAGATTGATTCCATGGATCAAAGGTGTTGGTGTGCCTGAATAAATTGCAGTTTTACCAATATGCTCAACACTATTGATATGGCTAAATAAAATATCCCCAGGATGAAGTTGAAAATCTCCTAGCAAGGATGGGTCTGGTTCAATCCAGCGCACGCGCTCAATGTCTATTGTGCCGTCTGAAATAGTCTCAATTCGGGTAATTGGCCAACCTCCGGGATTTGTTAGCTGTTCGGCATTTACGCCACTTCGTATCGCAGCTAAGGCGTCGCCGAGCGTGCATGCTGACCATCGCTCCAAGTTCGTAGCCGGATTGCCAAAGAGATCAAGGAAGAGAGATTTAGAGAGGGCGTCAATTTGGGCGAGAGCAGCGCGGCGCTTGGCCCGTAAATACTCAGCTCGATCCAGCACCTCAACAATCCTTTGCTGTTCTGCCAGTGGCGGCACCGTAACCGGAATTGTCTTCAGGTTGCCAATGGAAACGCTCGCTTGGTTGACGGCCTTGTTAATAAAGTTGGAAAGCCGCGTCCGAAATTCAATACCTCGTATCAAATACTTTCCAAACTCAGGCAGAAGTTTTGATGTATCACAGCGAAAGCAAAGCAGATTCATTCCATGAATCAATTTTTCCGGCACGCCACGGTAAACCGCACATTTGCCAATGTGCTCAACACTATTGATATGGCTAAATAGAATGTCGCCGGGTTCCAGCAACCAATCGCTGCATTCGGACTCTTTTAGACCAGCATAGCCGACGCGAGACGCATCCACCGTGGCATCTGAAATCGTTTCGATGCGAGTGATCGGAAGTCCATCGCCAGACTTATCCTGCTTCACATTCATTCCGTTTCGAATGAAATGGAATAGCGTGCCGAATTCAACGGGGTTCACTCGCTTTGCCCTCGAATTTTGATCATGCATTCAATTCTCCTTTAAATGCACGGTTTTGCAGTGCAGCAAACAGATCGTCCAGTTCCGCCAGCGACGCGTGCTGCGCCGTCTTCAGCGCCTCCACCGCCGTCACTCGCCGGGTGAATTCGCGCTGCTGACTCATCGAAGGAAGCGGAATTAGAAAGCTCTGGATTTGGTCAAGATGGAGATCAGGAACACCAATGCCTTTAATGCGGCGGTCGGCCTGGTTCTTCACGGCAGCAGTCCCCATCGCGGCATTCAGGAAATGTGGATCAATGAGGTCTTTTCGCGGCTTGATGATGCACACACTGACGTAAAGTGAAAACTCGCGGTCAGTTTCCACAATCGCTGGCCGTCCGTATGTATGCGACTGACGGAGCACGTTTGAATCCAGACTGAAAATATGACTTTCGGCGGTTTAAGGCTGCTTCAACCGGAAGAAAACATTTCCCGTCGGCGGTGAATTGGTCACGCTGGTATTCACCACCGCGCCGGCGTAATTGCCCCAGGTGCCGGTCGAGAGATTGTTGTTTGTCTGAAGCGTCCAGCCTGTGGCCGAAGGATCCCATGACACGATGGCCTGGCTGCCGATGTGGGTGATGATGAGAGTCGGTGCGCCCGGTGTTTGCACGACTTGAATCAATGACCAGTAACCGCCGGTGACGGAATAATTGCCGCCGCTCATTGCACCGCTGGCATCGGGCTGACCAATGGTGCCGCTGACTTGATACGTTCCTCCCGTGCTTGTGCCACCGCCGCCGGAGACCTTATACCAGTCGATGGAATATTGTTGTGCGAAGCCGAATGCCGGCATCAGCAAACCCAAAAGCAGAAATATTCTTTTCATGATTGCCTCATTTCCGTGCTGCAAGCTGTTTCACGATAGCTTCCACCTGATTCAAACGTTCAGCAAGCAAATCATTCTGTTGTTTCAACTTCGCGTTCTCGGCGTCTTCGCGGTTTAGCTCGTCCTGTAGTTTTTGGTTCAACCCCTGGATGGCCGCCAGCGCCACGCCGCCCTCATCCACCACGGAGATGTGTTTGTCATCCGCGCCGTCCAGTTGAAAGGCGGCGTGGAAATCCTGCGCCATCGGGCCAATGTGCTGCACTCCGGCTTTATCCGTCTTGTAATTCCATTCCGTCAGCGGCAGCGCCGCCACTTTGGCCAGCACCGCCTGATTGTCCACCGGCTGGAAATGCTCCTTGGCATTGCGGTCGCTGGTCAACGCCACACCGTTGGCATAGACTGTGCCCGCCAGATAGGTGGCCGTCTGGGTTCCCTCGGTGCCGATGCGGATGATGTTATTTTCTGTCTGGGAAAAACTCGTCCCATCCCCTGTGTTGCCGATGTAAATGTCGCCGCTGCCGGTCGTGAGGCCGTAACCGGCGGCGTAGCCAATTGCAATATTTCCTTCGCCCCCCGAGGAACCTGCAAGTGCATAAGATCCATAGGCAGTGTTGTAAAAGCCATCCGTATTGTTAATAAGCGCTTCATAGCCAACGGCCGTGTTTTCGGCGCCGTCAGTATTGGCAGCCAGCGCACTATAACCGACGGCCGTGTTATCGCCATTGCCAGAATATCCTTCTCCGTAAGCATTATCATTCTCTAGCGCATGGTAGCCAATGGCCACGATCTGGTTGTCATTGGTGTTGTTGCCCAGCGCCAAATGGCCAATCGCGACGTTTTCATAGCCAACCATATTTAATTTCATCGCGTCCTGACCGACGGCTACGTTTAGATAGCCGCTCGTATTGCCGTAAAGCGCATTATAGCCATCCGCCGTGTTCTCGTAGCCGTTTTGGTTTGAAAAGAGGGCTTCATAACCATTCGCCGTGTTGTCATAGCCATTCGTATTAAATTCAAGCGCGTCAAAACCAATGGCCGTGTTGTCGGAGCCGCTC
>Ga0182016_10008955_pt1 | contig 10012 bp, 5 predicted proteins | sample 712S2MmetaG_FD_120491 | JGI IMG/M metagenome (GOLD analysis project Ga0182016, IMG submission 120491) | Permafrost microbial communities from Stordalen Mire, Sweden - 712S2M metaG | ecosystem: Environmental > Terrestrial > Soil > Wetlands > Permafrost | place: Sweden: Stordalen | collected... | reverse complement strand
GGCGTTGGCTGAGGTGGGCCCGGCTTTGACGGCTTTTTGCAAGGTTTCCACCGCCTTTTCATAGGCGCCATTTGCCAGAAGGATTCGACCTTGCGTCAGGAGCCCTTGCGGATCGGCTGGGTTCGCCCGCAGGATTTCCTCAGCCAGAGGGGCGGCTTCCGCCGTTCGGTTTAGATCGAGCAACGCTTCGGCTAAGTGGTTCTTGATCGAGAAATCTCTCGGCTTGGCGTTCGCTAGCGATTGAAACTCCTCCACTGCCTTCAGCTTTTGACCGGTCGATAGGTAGAACCTCCCTAGTGCCTCGTACACCTCGGGGTTTTCGGGAGCAATCCGCTTCAAACTGGCGTAGGTAGCCTCCGCATCGGTCATCCTTCCCATAGCCATATAGATCCGGGCAAGGAAAATTCGCGGCGTGATCGCCCGCGCGTCCAGATCGCACGCTTCCCGCATTTCGTCTTCGGCTTCGGCTAGTTTGCCCACAGAAAACAGATATTGGCCGAGTTCCGCGCGAGCCGGAGCGGACTTGGGATTGTGTTTCAGCGCCCTGCGGTAGGCGGCCTCGGCGTCGGCAAGCTGTCCCGCGGCGCGATACGCTGCCCCCAGGGCGGCGTAGGGCTGGATTTTGTCGGGATCGAGTGCAATGGCTTTCTGAAACTCCTCGATGGCTTTCGGAAAATCGTGGTTTAGCGTATGTTCTTCACCCAGAAGGGCGTGGGCGCGTGCATTGTCGGGGTCTGCGGCGAGCACCGTCTGCAAGAGGGATTGAGCTTGCGCCAACTGGAGCCGATCGAGAAGCAGCGCAGCGAGGTCCAAATGCGCCTGAGCGTTCGATGGATCCAGAGTCACCGATTCGTTCAATTCGTGGAAGGCCGGATCTGATTTCTTAAGCGCCAGGTACGTTTTGGCGAGCTGATAGTGGGCGGTCGCGGACCGGGGATCGATCTCCAAAGCGTTGCGGTATTCGATGACCGCTTCCTGGTACTTGGCCGATTTGTAGAATTTATCGCCATCGGCGAGATATTTGAGTTTCCGTGTGTTGGGATCCGAGGAACAGCCTGCCAACCAGGCCGCCCCGGCCAGGATGAGGCTTGCTTTAAAGGCTAGGGATTTCATGCATTGCGTCCATCAAGCGATAGCATGTGACGGGCCGTAGTCCACCAAATTGTTCCAACAAAATCGGTTATGCCGTGCCTCACCTTCCATTGGACAGGCTGACGGCGAATGGGGAGTGTCGCCGACCCCAGAAAATGGGATATAATTCCGGTCCATTGCCTCGCCTCTCGATAAATACTACCACCTTTTCAGACACTTACATGCGGCATTCGAATTGCTTCAGCGGCAGCCACCCTATAGTGGATATGGGTCGATAGCGATAACGAAGAGGGGCGTTTCGGGCGAAAAACATGTTGTGCAGTTTTGCTGACGCTGGCTAGCTTCGCCCCCTACGGACGCGCTGAGACCAGTGTTCTTAAGGCGGTGACAACCGTGAAGACTGGAACGCCCCTGACGATTGTGATGCCTGAGCCGTCGAGTCCGACCGTCTTGGCGGTTGATTTGTTGTCAGCAGGGGCTCTTGTCTTGCTGTTACGCCGGAGAACCGGCGTAGTTCGATAGTATTCGGGCCAACTTTCCCGCGTGGTGGGTCAGTGAAACTGCCCCACCACCTCTTCTACAGGCCGGTATTCGATATCTCTCTAAATTCTGCTTATTGTGCCCACCAAACTTTCTTCATTGTTGAAATTCCCGTCGGAGAATCGTGGGCTAATATTTCGCTGCGGAAATCGCCAAAAAATAAGCCATATAACCGAAATGTTTTCCGCAAAAAGTACTATAGTGTATTTGTTTTTAATAACTTAGGATATGGCCTCTGGAATGCAATCTAAAGGGAGCCGGACTCGGCTTACTGCCAAAGATGTTATAGTATATTGACCGGTAGTGATGAATTGGGTCTGTGGGCGTTCGGAGGAAACGTAAGAAATATGTTGAAACGATTGCAGATGGTAGTTCCTGTTCTGGTGTGTTTATCGCTTGGTGCATGGGCGCAGGATTCGATGGTGCTCACGAGTCCGGGAGCTTGGGCAGCTATGGGGGGTGTTTACACCAGCCCTTACGGCATTTCGATCGACAGTGGCGTCCCAACGCTGTTAATTTGCGACGATTACACCACCGACATCTCACTTGGACAGTCGTGGACAGCCGACGCTACCACTTTGACAGCGGTGGATAGCGGTGACGTGGCCAACCTGAAATTCGCCAACGCGGCGTACAATACAACTCCTGGGATTCAAGGAGGCACACCGCCTAACACCCCGTCGTTGGCGACTGTGGCTAACGATTATGCCACGGCAGCAGTCCTCGCCGCGGAATTACTTTCGACGTCAAACGTCGGTACGCCCTCCGAGCCCACCGAGACGGTCGGTGAGCTCAGCTATGCTCTTTGGGGAGTCTTCGACGCTCCCTTGTTGACTTCCACAAACACCGGCTACGGAACGTTGAGCCCCGGCGAATTGGCGGCTGCCCAAAACGATCTCCTGGCGGCTCAAGCGCTCGTGAATGCTGCCACTGTGGGCGGCGTAACGACGCTCAGCAACATCTCCGTTAACGGAGCGCAGATAGCCAGCATGACGGTGTACACGCCGATTCTACCGAACGGCTTGGCTTCCTCACAGGAATTTGTCACCGTAGCGATGCCTGAGGCCTCCTATCCGTCGGTTCTTGCTCTCGACCTCCTGGCGGCTGCAGGCTTGGGATTCTTATTCCGCCGGCGCATATCGGCGATCCGAAGCTAGCCGGTATCGGCGGCCCAGAAAAACAGCCCGGTCCCGCGGACACCCGCGGGACCGGGCTTTTACTTTTTGTCGCGGTGTTCCGGGAACGAAGGCGAACAGGATGAACGCCGGAGCTCACACCAATGGCTTTGTTTTTCGGTATCCGGCCGCGGAGAAGGCATCCAGGCCGGCCGCCGAGTGTCTCCGAATCCTGACCCGGGTTCGAGCACGCCCATGTGGCCCGCACGCAAGCTTACGGGCCTCAGTGAGCCGCCAGCGTGCCACCTGAAGCCTTGGCGACCTCTTTTCGGGTTGTCTCAACAATGTTAACCAAAGAGAGGATCGACATCGCATTCTGGGTGTACTAGTATTGCCACATGACCAGTCCTATTGTAACCCTTCCTGGTGAGAGTACCTGGAGCGATCAACAAGGAGCTTTCTTTCCTGGCGACGAGCGCGAGCAGTTTGTGGAGTCCCCAGAGCACCGGAGACACTCCGGTCGGGGGGCCTTGACCGGTGTACTGCTGGGTGCGGGACTTTGGGCGGTCATTCTCACAGCGACGGGCGTCATTAAGCTCTAGAACTAGAGCCCGTCGAACCAGTTGTAGGTGAATGCCGTCGCGGTCGCGCTTCGCCCGACTCACATTTCAGTTCCGGCCAGTTTCGAGTTGAGTTGAGGCCGTCTGAGCAGCCACAATAATATCCCCAACATCAGCATGGCCAGAGCCGCAAACGGCAGCCCACCCTGCTTGTGCAGTTGACCGTGAAAGAAATCCGCATTCACGTGGATACCCAGCCACGCGATCGTCACAATGCGTAGCGCGTTCTTGAAGATGGCGATCGGAACGATGCACAACACGAAGAAAATCTTCTTGCCGGGACCCTTCAATAAAACGTGCTGTAAGAGCAGTCCGGCGATGAACAGGGCCAGTGCGGAGTGAATGCCGCTGCATTGTTCCGCCACCTCGATATCCACTCCAGGCAACGAAAACTGAAAGCCATGCCGGACGAATGGTACTCCCACCAGGCGAAACAGGGCGTAGCAGGTTTCGGCGGAGCCTTTTTGCAGCCAGGAAACGAACTTATCCGCGAAAGCGATCGGTAGCGGTATCATCAGCAACAAGAACAATAGGGGGAACGCGCCGGCTTTGAACGCACCCATTCCGTAGCTGAGGATAAACACGCCGATCCATGCCAAAACGATAGTGGATGCCGCCCCAGACAATCGATCCGCGTTGTCTAGGCGGGAGAGGGGAGTTCTTAGGGCAAACCAGGAGACTGCGGCAGCTAGAATGAGGGCCACACCGATCGAGGGGCACCAGCGAGGACACTGAAAGATCGTTTTCCGCTGGAGAAAAAGGAAGCACGCGCTCATTAACGGAATCAACAGAAGGTGGGAGGAACGCTCATCCTGGAAAGAGAGTCTTGCCAGACCGATCAAGGACTGGCGAAACAGGACCAGCGACAACAACCAGAGGCTCACGGCACACACATGCCGCGACGGATGGGAGAACGGCTGCCCTGGAAGTCCCCGGTCAGTCCTCCTGGCTGCTTCTGTTGTATCCATGGTATTGGTAATAAAGATGGTTCCGAGGCTCGACGCCGTTCAGCACCACGCCTAAGATCTTCTGCTTCCCGAGCAGCTCAATGGTTTGCTCCAGGGCCTCGCGCGGAGTTTGCCCAGCACGCGTGACCAGGAGGCTGCCATCGAGGTGCTGTTGGAGGGATAGCGCGTCGGTAAGCGGGATTACGGGCGGGGAATCGATCAGAATCCAATCGAAATAGGGAGCCAGCTTCTGCATCAGCTGACCGAAAGCCGGAGTTTGAAGCAGTTCCGTGGGGTTCTTGCGAGGCTCGCCGGCCGGGAGGAGATACCAGCCAAACGGCTCGATTTTGCGAATAGCCGAGAGCGGTGGGATTGCGTCCGCGAGGCATTCGGTCAGGCCTGCCCATGGCTTCAGCTTCAGACTCTCGGATAGCGTCGAGTGGTGTAGATCCGCCTCCACAACGAGGACACTGTGCTTACCCCGTTCCGCGAGCGCTGTGGCAAGGTTCAGCGTAACTGTAGATTTTCCGTCATGAGCCACGGGGCTTGTGATCAACAGCTTCTTCAGTTTTCCCGAGCGCCACCGCTCCTTGAGCCGCATTCGAAGTAGCCGGTAACGGTCGGCTGCCGGGCTGCGGGGTTCGGAGTAATAGGCGAGCCGGTTTTCGGGACGCAGGCGAGCTTCCTCGACCGGAAACGTTGCAGGAGCAGCCGGCGCCTCGGTAGCCAGATCGGCCACTGCAGTGTTTCCTTGAATCGGGGTCGCGGCAGCCGCGAGCGGAATCGGTTCATTCCCCGTGGTTTTATGGAAAAGGTTGCGTAGGTGGCTCATCTTGGGTTGTCGCTTTGCCTACTTTAGACCGCGGGTATAGACGTAGAATTCGGCGCCCATCAACACCACGAGCATCGCACAAGCGGCCGTCCATTGAAGCAGCATGCTCCACCGTTTCTTCCTTTTTTCCAGAGGAGTCGGGAGGACCGGAATACCTATGACGAAGGGCAGCCCCAGGTGTTCGGTAACCTCTAGTTCGGTGTGATAGGATGTATCCCGCATCTCCATCAAAAACGCTAATCCGACCCCCAAAACAAGGCCAAACATCAAACCACTAAGGCTAGTCTTCACTCGTTTTGGACTGGTGGGCACCGTGGGAAGGCTCGGCGGATCAATCTGGCGAAACTGCTGTCCCCCTTGTTGCTTATACAGGTTAGTGGCTAACTGCGAGTCCTGTTCCTTCTTCTGCAATTCCGCATATTGCGCCCGCAGAACTTCGGTATCGCGCAGGATGCCGGATTCCTGTTGTTCCCGAACCGGCGTTTGCTCAATGCGATTTTCGTATTGAGCGATAGAGGTCCTCAACCGTGCCTCATGCTTGAGGAGGTTCTCGATCTCTACGCGGTTGCCTTCGAGGTTACTCCTGAGCTGGGCTGCAACTGCGTCGTCCGCGGTCTCAACCGATTGCGAAACGCCGCTGCCGGGCGCCGGAGTACTCGCAGCTTCAGTGGCGGCCGCGATCGCCTCAGTCTTTGCCTGTTTGAGCTTGTCCTGGGCCTCCACGATTTCCCTGTGGTTGCTGATTACATCCGGGTGTTCGGGTTTGTCTCCTTTGGCCAGAAGCTTCGATCTGTCGGCTTCCAGAGCGTTGAGACTGTTTTGCGCCGTTTGCACCGCGATTTGAGCTGGTGTCTGGCCTGAGTTGCCTAGACTAAATGCCCGACTCTCCGGGGTGGCGCGACGCCGGGGCGTTGACTCCAACTCTGCTTGTAGGAATGCGCGCTGCTGTTGGGCACGTTCCAGGCCGGTCATGATATTCGACAACTCGCCTTGCAGCCCGTTAAATATTCCCAGGTTTCCTTGCTGCTGCTCCGGCAGCTCCCCGACATGGCTCATCTTGAAGTCTTTGAGACGGGTTTCCTGCGCCTCCAGCTCTTTCCCCTTTTGTTCCACCTGGCGGTGGAGGAACTCCGTGGTGTCGGTGGTGCTCTTGGTTCCGTTGCGAATGTACTCCTTAATGAAGAGCGAGGTCAGATTGTTCGTAACCTGTTGGGCAACAAGGGCATTTTCGGTAGTGAAGGAGATTTTGAAAGCATCGAAATCCTTGGTTGGTTGAAGAGGATTCTCGACGGTCGGCATCACTTCGATATCGCCGAGCATCAGGGTGACCAGCTGCTCCGGGGCCAGGCGATTCCTCTGCTTCGGATAGAGTCCGAAATCATTGATCATCCTTAGCACCTGGGTCCGGGATAGAATCTCTTCCTTCATGGCCTGAAGTGAGGAGATCAAGTCCGTTTCACTGTTCGGAACCACATAACGCTGCGGCACCTGTTGTTGCACCACCAAAAGGGTGGCTGTCGACGTGTAGCGATTCGGAATGAACGACAGCGCTACGATGGTCGCGATCGGGACGCAAAACAACGGGCCTAAAATCCACCAGCGGCGCCTCGTGAGGAATCCGAACAGCCGCGCGACGCTTTGGTTGATGTTCAGACTACTTTCATCTTCGCGTTCAGGCAATTGCTTCTATCTCCAGGCGCTAGGGATGTAGTAAGGTTGAGCATTTTGAGTGCCATTTCCCGGGGAAGCTGTTGGCCTCTAATCCGATGCCCAGCGATTATCCACTGTCTGGACACAGGCTGAGCGTTATGGGAAGACGATTGGGATTTCGTCCCACTTCAGCGCACAGGGCAGAGCCCGACCGCTTAAGCAGCGGCGAGGCAAGTTTTCGCCAGAGCGGGCCGGGCTGCGGGAAAAGAATAGGAGGCTTTCGCGAAGTATGTCAGCACTGGGGCAAAGGAGTTCTTTCGTTAGCGAGTTCTCCCTGGTTTCGGCTGACGCTTACGGCTGAACGGCGGATCCGATATGATCTGGAAACTGGCAATTGGCTACCGAGAAGTGCATCTGTCGTTGAACCTCGGGGGTCACCCAAAACCGGCCATAGAGGGTCACTTCAAAACCGGCCAACGATAAACGGCTAAACCAGGACGTTAACTCAGGCGTGAGGGCGAGTACCCTGCGTCGATGTGAGCAACGTCTTGAACGAGCAAATCAAACAGCAAATCATAGCGCTGGGGCGGCTGGGATGGTCGCTGCGCCGCATTCAGAAGAGCACGGGCGTCCGGCGTGAAACGGCGGCGACCTATCTAAAAGAGGCCGGCGTTGCGGTTCGAGCACCAGGTCGATGGGGACGCGGATCGCCGGTCGCCGACCCACTGCCGGTAACGGCCGGCGAAGCCGGTTCTCAACTGCCCGGCGCAAAACCGGCCATAGCGGTGACCACCGACTTTGGCGCGGAGTTGGCAACCGAGGCGGGTTCCGTCGAAACTCCTTCGGATGCCGATGGTGCTACCGCCGCACCGGTGACTGACGTTGCCAACGGGGTCGGCGCCGACCTGGTCGGCGCAAAACCGGCCATCGGGGTGACCACCGACTTTGGCGTGGCTTCCGTCGAGCAAACGGCGGCGGCGCCGACATCGGCCAGCGCGTGCGCCGTGCATCGCGAGGACATCGAACTGGGGCTCTCCCGTGGCCGCAACGCCATGGCGATCTGGCAGGATCTGGTCGACACCCGCGGCTTCACGGGCGGCTATCAGAGCGTCAAGCGCTTCGTGCGCAAGCTGGCCGGCGGGTCGTCCAAAGAAGCCTGCGCCGTTATTGAGACTACGGTCGGGGAAGAGGCCCAGGTCGATTACGGCACCGGCCCCATGGTCCGCGACCCGCACACCGGCAAGTACCGCCGCATGCGCCTGTTCGTGATGACCCTCGGCTACAGCCGCAAGTCGGTCCGCCTCCTGGTGTTCCAATCCGGCACGCAGACCTGGGCCGAACTGCACGAGAAAGCCTTCCGCCGACTGGGTGGCTGCACGCGTGTGGTGGTGCTCGACAACCTTCGCGAAGGTGTGCTCAAACCCGACATCTACGATCCCACCATCAATCCGGTATACGCCGACATGCTGCGGCACTACGGCGTGGTCGCGATGCCCTGCCGGGTGCGGGACCCGGATCGCAAGGGCTTGAACTCATACTGCACCTCGTGAAGTTTGTTTCGATGAGCTTACTGTTTCAGCCTGATATTCCCGCTTATGAGCATACTTCCCTGGCAGGTCTTCTGGCGGGATTTCGTAGAGATAGTTGCCTCGATCATCAATGGGGTGCGCGCGAAGCAGACCGCGGCGGCGCCATAGGTGTACGGTTGACAGCACGGTGCCATAGCGGGCGGCCACATCTTGCGGGGTCAGAAGCCCCTGGGCCAGCAGTCGCGTACGCCGATCGGTGAGACGGTAGATCGTGCGCAGCCGGCCGATGCGCGCGGCCGTCCACGGAGTTGTCACCACGGTACGCACGCCTCGTTCATTCAGCACATCCGCGATTTCCCCGTCCGTATAGGTGTCGATGAGCCCATCGATCTCCTTGACGACCTCCGCATCGGTGGTGCGCAGTTCCATGCATGACTTCGGCAGCGGTATATCGAGCGAACGTGTCGCTCCGCCGGCAAAGCGTATATCAACATGCAGTGCGTCACCCTTGGTGAGGGTTACGTCTTCGATCAACAGCCGCAGCATGCGTTTTTTCTCTTTCATCTGCGTGCGCGGATCGCGCCAGAGACGTGGGAAATCGGTGGAGAGGGCCATTAGTTCGGCGCGCTCGGCATCGGTTACAACGCTAGCGTCGGCGGCCTTTGCTTTCTCGTATGCTTCCTGTGCCACGGCAAGCGCACGAAGCTTTCCGTTCCAGTCCGCTTCTAGTGAATCGGCCACCAGCCGATTGTCGGGATCGACCTTCAGAAAGCGTCGCTGCGCAAGATCCGCTTCATAACGCGCACGCTCCACATGTTGACGCCGTAACCGGTCCGCTTCCTCGTGGCGGCTCGCGAGTTCCTGGCGCACTGTAAGCGCTACTTCAATCGCCAAAGGCGTCATGGCCTCGATAACGACATCGCCGATCGCCGCATCGAGCGCAGTGCCATGGACGGTCTGACAAAGACTGTCTTCGCCCCGCTGCAGTGGCCCCCGGCCGCACCAATAGGTCGGCACGTTCTGATTGCGGTGCGAGTGGTAGCGGACGGACATGCGTTCACCGCAGGTTCCACAGACCACCAGCCCCTGCAGCAGCGCCGTGCCCTCGCGTGCCGGTCCACGGTGCCGTTCCTTGCTCCAGGCGAGCGCGTTGCCCTTCACTCGCTGGCGGTTCAACTGGTACTCTTCCCAGGTAATATAGCCCGGATGAATGTCGCGAAGCAGTATCCACTCCTCGCTCGGTACCAGACGAGAGCACACCTTGCCATTGGGCAGATGGCGCTGTTTAGTGCGACCGAAAACGAATGCGCCGGCATAGCGCGGGTTGTGGATGATCTGCCGTGCGCGGCAGTGCAGAAGTTCAGCCCAGACAAGTTCACCCTTATGCGCCCCGCTGCGCAGTCGCCGCGGGAACAGGAGTTGCTTCGAATGGAACTCTTTGACCACCGCCAGACAGGACCCGGTCCTCTGAAAAGTCTGGAAGAACAAGCGCACCGAGGCCTGCACCTGGGCATCGGGATCGAGGATGACACGATCCTGCGCGTCATGTACAAAGCCGATGGGCACCATCTGCTTGAGTTCCCCGCGGCGGGCACGGCTCAGGATGCCACCTCGAAGTCGTGCCTTCAGCACGTGCAACTCCGCTTCGCTCATGGTGCCCTTCAGGCCCAACAGCAGGCGATCGTTG
>Ga0182016_10008949_pt1 | contig 10016 bp, 16 predicted proteins | sample 712S2MmetaG_FD_120491 | JGI IMG/M metagenome (GOLD analysis project Ga0182016, IMG submission 120491) | Permafrost microbial communities from Stordalen Mire, Sweden - 712S2M metaG | ecosystem: Environmental > Terrestrial > Soil > Wetlands > Permafrost | place: Sweden: Stordalen | collected... | reverse complement strand
GATATCATTGCTATGATCACGCACAACTCTGCCCATCGCCTTTTCGTCAAGCTTGTAGTGCTTCATAAGTTCACTTGGCTTTTCAGAAATTATGTCATTCCACGTTGGTTTTGCCATGCTCTTTCCCCTTTTGACTAATCTTATGATATGTTTCTAGTCCTTTGTGATGGACTTCTATTGCTTCTTTCATGTGGCGATGTTCTTGATCATGCTGCTTTAAATGAGCATCAATCTCATGAACCGATTTTTCTGTACGAGCCCGAACCAATCCAACGCTTGCATTTATTTCATTCATATGAACCTGAGCATGAACCTTGAGTTTTTCAGCTTCAATCTTTGTCATATCAACTTCAAACTGCGCTTGGTTCTTCTGCGCTTCCATCTTAAGTTTTTCCATATCAATATGCATCTTCATCATGGCCGGATTATTTTGAGCTTCTTGTTGTTGTGCTTGCATAGCTTGTTGTTTCATTTGCTCTTGTTCTTTCTGGAATTCATCAACAGACTGCTTCAACTGTTCAACTCCACGACCTTCGACGTTATCCAGAACAAAGTTAATGCCTTTAGTGCCAATGAACTCAGCAACTTGAGGACTCATTTGCATCACTTCTTTAATCATGCCAATAGTACGTGCTTTCTGCACTTGGAAACTTGCGCCAGCTTTAACTACAACATTTAAAGCATCTGTATCAAAGTCAAATGGCAATCCTTGCTCTTGATTAATCTTCACAAAGTTACGTTTTCCTTCTTCGTCCATTATTGGGATAGTACGAGGAGTAGTGTAGTATTTAGGAAGTAAATCAACATAAATTTGCGAAGCGCGCTGTAAACCCTGCATGAATCCAACAACATACGGCATAGCAGCACTGTTTGATTGAGTAGCTCCTTCAACAATTGCCACACCAGAGAGTTGATTATTATTAATTCCGAGAGAAGCATCATAAGAACCTAGTATTTGCTCCATGAGTGAATCAGCACCAGTAAACGCCTGTACTATTTCAGGGGGAGCAGGAACGCGTTGAACCTCTCTTATTGGATTAGGAATAGCTTGATCTGGATTCTCTTCATAGAATGCATTGAATACATAGTTACTAGCTTTCTGAACGTCTTTGTATGCCTCTAGCCAGCCTTCTTCTTTCGGTAATGCCTCTTTAGCAACCATGACTTTATGCTGAACCTGATTTTCAATCTCGTTAGCAAGAGCAATACCTGCAAAGTTTTTAAGCCTTTGCGCACCTTTTGCATGATAAACGTAGGGTAAACACACCTGCTTGATATTTCCATTCTTAGGAGTGCGTACCATAGAACTAGAGCCATCGACAAAAACCAAAGGCAACATATCGTAATCAGTTTCCTCATATTCAAGCACCTGGTTTTCTATTACTCGATAACGGACTATTTTATCAATCATGGTTTTTCGTGGCTTACCGACAATTGATGGGGGAACAGTTAAATCATCCCATTCATTAACCATCTTATTATATTCTTCTTTCGTCATAACTTTGCCGTCACGAACTTGAACGATAGTTTTCTCTTGCTTTTTCTTTTCGTAATAATCAGCGACTAGAAGTATCTCTGAATTATCGTTGATATATGACCATTGGAAGCCTGCAAAGTTACGTTTGAATGATACGGTTGACAAAGAAACATCTGGGTATTCTGCTTCGAATTCCTCTTTGCTTTTCGGGAATAGTTCAGCGCAGTACATGCCATCGCCTTTATGCGGGAAGCGTGCGAGCTTATCGAATACGCAAAGTGTGGGTTCGGCCCGATCGAATTTGATTACTTGATCCATCGACATTGAAGAGGCGTAATCAGTATAAACCTTCAATACACTAAAGCCGCCTACCAGCAAGTCTTTCATGACATTATAGCGTGTGTGATGATTATCGATATCAAGCAGTACATGGCGTAGATGCTGCTCTACAACCTTTAATGTAATAACATCAACTTTTTCCTGATCATCTGCCGTCACCATTATATCTGGTTCTTGCTTGCTGAATTCACCAAGCAATCTCGCTACTCGACTGGCAAGCGTATTGAACTCTAATTGTGGTCTGCCCATAGTTTGCAGCAATGTAACTTCGTCGCCTGTAAGATTGCTTTCACAAACAAAGCGGGTGAATTCATTATAACGATCATAGTTTTCTATAAAGTAATCATGCGATTGACGAACGGATGTTTTAATACGTGATAGGCTTGATTGATAACGGTCGGCGACTGGCTTCACTGCGTATGCCCTCAACGTTTGTATGCTGAATCCCGTAATTTACCGACTTTATTATGTTGATGGGTTAAGCTACGGGCGATTTGATTATAATCTGTTTTATTAAGTGTAGTGTGAATTAAAGTTTTGTCAATAAGAGCTATCTTGATTGCGTCTGCGCAAGTGTCCGCAATATCGTCATGTCTATGTGTATCATTGGCTGTTATTTTAACCATGTGTTTAATACACATATCAACATGTCTTGCGCCTTCGGTGAATGATATTTTTCTCGCGGCGACATGAGGTTGACATTGTAAGAATCTTGCGGCCTTGCTTCCAGACGAACGATTGCGTTCAATATCCCGCACTTGAATGCCGCGCATTTCCTTGATTACTGATAGCAATGTGACGCCCGTTGACTTCTTCTCTATGGCTGCCAGCAATGGAGGCACTTTGTGAATCATGCAATCTTGCCAGAAGTCTAAGAACGCATCACGTAAATCTTTAGGCTCTATGCGTATCTCTGCACAGTCTATCCAATGCAACCCAAACTCCCCGGTTTTCCGTCCCATGGTTTCGATTTCATATACACCCCAAAAACTAAACACTGTAGCATCATTGTAAGATTTATCGGTTTCCGCAGTATCAGCGGTGATGAATGTTTGAAGTATTTCTGGTTCGAAGTCGAGTAAAGCAAACCATTCAGGCTTGAATAGTGCGCCTCCAGCAGGAACTGGTTCTTGTTGCATTTGTGAAGAAAATACATACGGGTCTCTCTCCTGCTTTATACGTAACATTTCTAGCGGGAAGGCTTCCGGGTAGAGTGCGTTCCCTGCTTCATCAATGGATTGAAGCTTTACGTGCTCCCATTCATACCCATCATCACCAGATAATAAATAAGCCGATAAATCTGCCTCATGAACACGTTGCCCGATTGATACAAAAGGAACGTTTATACCCCGCGCCCGTTGTTGTATTGTTTCTCGGTAATTGCTAATAATAGAATTTCTAATAGTCTCCGAATGTGCTTCATCTACTTTCAACATGTCGTCTAAAATAACAGCCCCTGAAAATCGATTAAGGCCCGGCAAACCACCATCCGTACCAACTATACTCCCGCTAGAGCCAAATGCTGCAACCGCTCCACCAGCAGTAGTTTGAAAAAATTCCTTTCCTCTTGAATCATGACGTATAGATACATCAAATAAATATCTATAATGAGCCAGGGAAATGACACGCTTAATTGTCTCAGTGTGTTTAGCAGCAAGCGAAGATGAATAACTTATGTATAAATACTTTGAATCAGGATAACTTGCTAAAGTCCAAGCCACCCACATAATCATCATGGTACTTTTGCCATGACCTGGAGGCACTGAAATTACCAGTCGATTGCTTGGAATTTCCATTCGCGCCACACGAGTTAACGCGCGACATATCGTAACTATATGCGGCTCTCTTCCTACTGGATTGGATATTATAAATTCCCGACCAGTCAATAAAGGATAAAACGTACGCGTAAACTCGAATAAAGAACCCTTTAACTTTGATGCTAATTCTTCCTTTTCTATATCGATCATATTAGGCTTGTGGTATAGTTTAATTAATATCAAACCATAATAGGCTATTTAACATGACTGATCAAGAAATATGGAAAGATGTTCCTGGGTGGAAAGGATTATATTCCGTTTCAAATACTGGAATAGTTAGGAGTAAAAAAAGAATAATAAATGCTTCAACCAAAGATGGATTAAGACAACAAAGTTATATTGTTCCCGAAAAGATTTTAAAGGCCTCTGTACAACCAACAGGACATTTAAGGGTAAGCTTATCCAAAAACAGTAAAATTTCTTATAGAATGATCCATACATTAGTTTTACTTGCATTTGTAGGAGAAAGACCTTCTGACAAAGAATGTTGTCATATAGATGGAAATCCACAAAACAATAACATATCAAACCTGTATTATGGCACGCGCTCACAAAATATAAGTGATGCTAAACGTCACGGCACTTTTCCCATGGGAATAAATAGACCAGGAGCGATTATTAATCCAGAAATAGCCAAAGAAATTTATGCTTTATCAAAAGCTGGAATGAAAGCCCCAGAGATAGCTAAGAAATTCAATTTAACCACTTCATGTATAGCTCAAGTAACATTAGGAAACAACTGGAAAGAACATACTGGAGGGGAAAAAATAGATAACAGTTTATACAAATACAATAAAATATCCGAAGAACACAAACAAATAATTATGAACCCAGATATTCCAATAATGAAAGCTGCCAATTTACTGGGAATTGAACGACATACAGCGGCACGCTGGCGAAAAAGATTTACTCAATAACTGCTTTTATTCTTCTCGTCCAACTGCGCTCTCAAGGCTGCAAGCTCTGCTTTTAATGATTCATTCTCAGATGTAGTTTGCTCTATGATTTGTTTGTCGCCGTAGATTTTAGGAGCTAAACGCGCGGCAGTCCACTTGCGATTGTTAATCTTGGCAATAAGCAAGCTAGCAGAGGGCGGATCGATTCTTTCTTGGCCTTTGTCATCTGTAATATACCTTATCCCGCAATCAATCATATCGTCTATTTCTTCAACAAGTAGTTGAGATTGGAACGATTTGGCCTCTAAATACCAAGCAGAAAATTCTGAATGTTGTTTGCGCCAAGCTTTAATTGTTGAGTGTTCTGGCATGTCAGAATAGAGAGTTAAAAGAGTTTCAAGACCAACAGGATTGGTGGCAACTCTTTCGCAAATAAGCTTGCCTAATTCTGGGGTATATTTAGTAGGTCGACCAGCTGCCATTGCCGCACCTATATTTTAGCATACTCTTCATCAAATATTTCCACTGCCTTTTCGCGTGAAATATCCTCAGAAGCCATTATTTTAGCAATCGACTCTTTATAAGACTTAGAGCGTCTATCGATTACCACCGTTTGAGCCTTAACAACTGGCTTATCATATATCTTACCAAGACCATCGCATAAAGGACAGTCTTTCATCATAAAACCACCGCCCATGATTTCACCAGAGCCTACGCATGTTGGGCAGCGTTTAGAGTCCATATTTAACCTTCACTTCATCTAGCCAGAGACGAGTATCATCGAGCCTTTTGCGTAAATCTTTTAAATATTGTTCTAAGTCAGTCATGAGTTATCCACAAATTCTGGGGATAAGATTTAGTTATCCACAATTAATGAATTAAATATAACGATGCTTTGAAATAATGTCAAATAAGTGTTGACATATCCCAAGTACTTGGTATACTATCATCAACAAGACGCGCAGGGCGGATTGAGAAACAAAGGAAGAAATAGAATGAACGCAGAACAAATAATGCAAAAAATCCAAAACAAAGAATTAGAAATGACGCCTGAATTAGCTAAACAGATTTATGATGAATTAATACAGGAAGCTGCTAGAGAAAAACCAACAAAATATAATTATTCATATTACGGAGATTAATTCATGAAATGGTTAAATATAAAACAATACGAGATGCCACAAAATACAGCTTTAATACTTAGAATTAAAAACAATGATGGAGAAATAACGTTTCAAACGGGTGAAGTAATTTCTGATGGTGAAAACTATTTTATGCAGTTTGATCGTGATACCTGTACTGAAAGACATATTACACATTTTTGCATACCTGATCCGGTTGAGATAGATAAAGGCCAGTTCAATTAATTTATATCAAATACTTGACATATAAAATAATCAGCGTATAATAACAAACATACCGAGGCGCAGGGCTGAGGTGAATAAAACTAGGATGGAAAAAATGACAAACCAAGAAATAATCAACCTATACATCGAAGGCTACGAATCAGGATCATGTGACCTAAGAAGTGCTAATCGTTGGCTCAAAGAATTAAACATCAATGTAAAACTAATCGCAAAAAGTGGAATCATAATCAAAGTTGAATTGCTTAGCGCGTAATGCGCTAGGCTAAACAGGGGAATGAAATGAAAGTGGTATATTTTATAGTAAATCATGGTGTGAGCGAACGCCATAATGCAATGTTTACCCGTATTTTTAGAAAGCTCTGCGCAGCGCGCGCATTTGTAAATGACTTTGAGGCAGAGGGCTATAGTACAAAATATTGGCAAATACTGAGATATGAAGATACTAGCGAAAACGGACTAGATACAAACCACATAAAAACAACGTTAATTGAAGACCAAGACGGAAAAATTAAAAAGGAAATCGAATAATGCAAACAGAAAAAGAATTCAAAGAACTAGCGCAGGCGTGGAATATAGAAAAATACACGAAAGAAATAGCAACGCGCATACAAGAAAAAATAGTAATCATAGAAACTATTGAATCCACAAGAGGCGACGATTTGGACATAGGAAAAATTAACGGCCTTAATTGCGCCTTAAATATTATTAGTGATTTTATGTATGAGGAATTAAATAATGCAAAGTGAAAAAGAATTTAAAGAATTAGGCCAGTGCTGGGCAGACGATTGCCCAATAATAAGCCGGATGAATCACAGTGTATATGAGCGCAGTATTGAATCTATATTAGAACTAATGTGGCGCTCATACAACCAAGCAATTGAAGACTATGTGAGACAAGATTCATGAGAGAATATGACAGCGTAAAATACAAAGTAGAAACAACAGAGGTACACGAATATACGCACGGAGACCATGAAGAATATAAAACTGGTTACGTCTACTACATAGATGATTACGACTATGAGTCACCAGACTGGTACGAAACAGAATCCGAAGCAGTAATCGCATCGGAACACATGATAGGGCGATTGGATAGTGAAAGAGAGGGCCCATGCGCTGAATACGATATATCACCAGGATATGAAGACCATGACTAAACAAGAAATCCTAGACAAACTGGAATCTATAGAGCTACAACTAGCAGAATTCACCAATATGCTATACACCATCAGAAAAGAAATTGAGGAGCAACTAGAATGAACCCAGAACTAGCAGAGTACTTAAACATTATAGAGATGAAGCTTAACGGATTAATCCAAGATATTAAAAACATCCGAAGCAGACTAAGCGAACCAGAGAACCCAACTAGAGCCAGTGGACGACCATCATTTTTTGATGCATTAAAATCAGATGATGATGCAAATATAGTTGGAGTGCGTCCATAATGTTGAAGCTAACCAGATACACTGGGCAGAAGGTATATATAAACGACGAAATAATAGTCTTGGTGATGAATGTGGACAGAGTGACAGGCCAGGTAAAACTGGGATTCGAGGCACCAAAAGATACAGAAATTGACCGTGAGGAAGTTTACTTTCGTCGTAAATCAGGCTGGACGTTACCGAAACATTTATCAGAGGATGACATAAAATGCCTACAAAAATACAATACGATCTTGTCACTCAACAATGCAACGCGATGACCGCTCTTGGTTATCCGACAAGAATAGGCATGTCAACAGCGCCTACTAGGCCTGATCCAATCATCTTGGTTGACGGTTTTACGAAAAGCTGGCGATTTTCCGATCCTGACTGGGATATAGTTAGCAGGCAATTAGCAACACTTTACATAAACTTAAAGAGGAAAAAATGCTAAAGAGAACAAAACGAATACCAAACCGACCAAGTGGAAACGATTTACCGTTTTTCAAAGACTACTTGGACGAGGTACTTTTCAAGTTAGAGGTTAAGCATGTAGTATCGATGCCATGCACGCCGGAAGCAAAGCCACAGCCAGTTCCAAAAGACCAAATTCCTACAATGAAGCTATAGTCTTCCAAAGCGTTAGCCCCACGATACGGGGCACTGAATATGACAATCGCGGAGTGGATAAGAACACCGGAAAAGTAGAGGGGTAGTTCCTTGAAAACCGTATCGTGCGGGTCGCTGTCTACGGACACTTCTACGCCTACATAGCATTTACCCAACAGTGCCGATTGTCACCAATCAATAAATGGCGCCCCAACGATGCCGCCGCCTCTTTCGCGGTAATTAACAAGGTTTTTGAGTGCGGGCAACATGTCTTCATCATCTCAAAGTTGGCTTGTTAACTTATTGGGGCATAACAAGGGTGGGAGGGATATCCCCGAATAAGTGGCGAACTTATCTCCGGCCTCCCATAAATCATGACATACGGATAAAACCGATTTTAAGGCACCTACAAGGCACGCAATACAAAACAGCTACTGCGCATCAGAAATAACACGAACGTCTTCTGCCGTCATTCCCTTAGCGCTAGGAACATTTTTAAATTCAACTCTGTCGTTTTCTTTTAGAGTTTTGAATCCTTCACTGACGATTGAGCGAAAGTGAACAAAAACATCTTTTCCGCCATCTTCTGGGGTTATAAACCCAAAACCTTTTTCTTCATTGAACCATTTCACGTTACCGGTATTTACCATTTTCAACCAACTCCCGAATGAATGTATTTGCGTTCCGTCTGCCAATGTTTTGCTGACGATAAACGATATCAGTGGATTGAATGCCTTGCAAGAATTTCTCGCTGTATTCTGTGAGTATGCGTTTGTGCAACTGTTGCGGAATATGCAACAGTTGGGATTTAATAAATTTTATGTCGTCGCGTAGGAGTTGTATTCCTAGCGACGAGCAGTGGGATTGGAAGGTCATTTAGTAAACATCATGAAAACCTAATCCGGTTACTAGAAACCTAGTCTCGCGATCTGCACGTGAACAGGTATCTGGAACATTACACGCTTTCATAGCAGTAAATATATCTGGTATATAATTATACATATGATTGAACGTAACAAAACATTTTCTACATTTCCAAGTTGAATAACGCAAAATTCTGTTTTCATTTTCTCCTGTGAATTTCTTTTGCCTCCATACGTGAATTGATCCATGTCCTTCTCCGGTAACTTCTGTTTTATATTTCATATTATTGCCTATTTATTGTTGATAGTTACTGTTTTGGTGAGACCTCGCGCATAGGTCTCACCACAGGTCTCACCTCTACAAGCCAATACTGGCGCGACTTCGTGAGACCTGTGAGACCGTGAGACCTATTTTGCATTTATCCTGTAAATCTGTGTGCTATATATATACATACATATATTATTATTATTATTATTATAATATAGTCTCACAGGTCTCACAGGTCTCACATAACTTGCTGAGTCTGGGTTATAAGTGTGAGACCTCAAAAATATAGGTCTCACAAGGTCTCACATTAGGTCTCACATTGCGGTATCATTCTCGGCATAAAGTAGTTATATCTTTTTCTTCCTTTTCCTTTTTGATATCCTCTTTTCATTAAAATATTTCCCATGTGAGTTGTTTGTGCTTTAGTTGGATTGTTATATCCAATAATTGAGAGAACTTCAGTTGCATTCATCCATATTCGATCATTCCAATCGTCATCAAAATATTCATCCAGTTTTAATTCAAATGGATCTAAATATTCAAATTCCTTGTTTAATGAATTTAATTGTTCAAGCTCATTTAACAATAAAATTGGCGATTCCCCTTCCTTCCATAACTCATATATAGCTCGCCAAACCTGTTGCATATCTAAGCCATGACGTGTATTTATTGGTTCTGTAATGCTTATAGTCCACCACCTTCTATTGCCAGTTACATCGACTAAAAATCTTGGTTCATTAACCGTTGCCGCTAAAACACTTCGTCTTGCCATCCGACTATTGCGTACTGCATGAGGTCTTCTCACAGTATCCACGTCATTTGAAACATGAGATTTTAATCTGGCAATATCTGCTTTTCGAAAAGTCGCATCAAGTTCCGCTAATTCACCGATCCAGCATTCTGATGAGGTAAAAATATCGTCTTTTTTTGACGGATCTAGTGAAAGACCACCTTTTACG
>Ga0182016_10008948_pt1 | contig 10016 bp, 9 predicted proteins | sample 712S2MmetaG_FD_120491 | JGI IMG/M metagenome (GOLD analysis project Ga0182016, IMG submission 120491) | Permafrost microbial communities from Stordalen Mire, Sweden - 712S2M metaG | ecosystem: Environmental > Terrestrial > Soil > Wetlands > Permafrost | place: Sweden: Stordalen | collected... | reverse complement strand
TCGGGCCAGGCTTTGCCGCCATTGTGGAAAAAAGGCCCAACGGCGTTCGCCTCGCGGTCATTTGCCTGGATCCGGCCCCGGCGCTGGCGCCTGTTTTTCGCGCCGCTTCCTCGGCCATTTTGTTTTCCGCCACCCTTTCTCCTCTTGACGTAACGCAGCGGTTGCTGGGCTTGGAAAAAGGACGCGCCCGGCGGCTGTCGCTGCCGCCTCCTTTTCCGCCGGAAAATCGCAAGGTATTGATTTTGCCGCAAGTGCAGACCACTTACGCGGCGCGCGCCCGACACTTTGGGCCAATCGCGGGGCTGATCGCCCAGATGTCCGACGCGCAAAGAGGCAATGTCCTGGTTTTGTTCCCCAGCTACCAATTTCTGCAACAAGTGGCGGAAAAAATGCCGCCGCTCCGCGCCTCCGTCCTGGTGCAACGGCCCGGCCTGGGTGAGATGGAACGGGAAACCATCCTGCGCTCGCTCGCGTCCGCCCCGCCTGAAGGCGTGGTATTATTCGCGGTTTTAGGGGGAATGTATGCCGAGGGCGTCGATTATCCGGGAGAACTTCTCACCGGCGTCTATATTGTTTCGCCCGCGCTGCCCCAGGTTTCTTTCGAGCGCGAACTCCTGCGCCGCTATTTTGATGAAACCGAGCAGGCCGGTTTCGCTTACGCCTACTTGCAGCCGGGGATGACACGAGTCGTACAGGCGGCCGGGCGTTTGATTCGCAGTGAAACGGACCGCGGCGTCATTGCTCTGCTCTGCCGGCGGTTCACGCAGGAGCCCTATACGAGCTATCTGCCGCGTGATTGGTACCACGATTCGCCCCGCGAACTGGTGGTTCAATCCCCTGCGGCGGAAATCGAGAGTTTCTTCCGCAAATCGGGCATCAATTCCTCGGCCACGATGTAATGAACACATTGCAGCGCGCCGCAATGGCAGGGATGCTCCTGGAAATCCTCCAAATCGTATCCGTAATTAAAGGTGACTTCCTCTCCTGGACGAATATCGCGCAGGGCCGTGATCCAGATTCGCCCTTCCTCGCAAACCGCTTCGCAATTGGGCGCGCAGCTATGATTCAGAAAACGCGCCGGATTCCATTCCACATTCCCGTCCAGATCAAACTCATCATCCAGCCCGAAGATGAACCAATTCATGGCTTCGCACCGCCGCGCCGATTCCACTTTGGTAATTCTTTCGCCTACATATTCAATGACCCGGCTGCCAGCCGGAAGGGGTGATTTCGCAAAGCCGCCCAGCCCTTGAATCGGAGAGGGGGCAATTTGAAGAAGGTCTGTCATCGGCTTAAAACTTCCACTGCTCAGTAAATGACAGATAACACTTTTTCAATGACTAATTTTAAATCGAGCCGGTAACTGAGGCGGTTGGAACGGCTGTGGCCGCTAAAAAAGCAAAATGCAACCGCGACGACGGACGCCACATTTTGCATTTACCCGCTGGGCCGGGCTGGCCATCTTGGGTGAGTGGCGGCGAGCGATAAAGTGCGATTGTTTGTGGCGATCTTTCCGCCGGAATCCGTTATCCAACGGCTCATGGAAACCATCCGGACCCTGGCTGAGACTCTGCCGAAAAAGGCAATAGCCTGGTCCTCGCCGGAACAGATTCATTTGACTCTCAATTTTCTTGGAGGCACCCCACGGGACCGAATCCCTGACCTGGAACGAGCGTTGGCTGAAGTTTGTTCGTTCGCGAAATGCCACTATTTGGAAGCAGCGGGATTGGGATGCTTCCCTACTCCGCGCCGGCCACGGGTCGTTTGGGCGGGACTGGCTGATCCGTCTGGCGCCCTCTTGTCGCTGAAAAATAAACTGGATGAACGTCTGACGGAACTTGGTTACGCCAAAGAGGAAAGGACTTTCCAACCGCATCTCACGATCGGCCGCGTCAAAGAATTGGACGCCGCGATGCGTCTGGACGTCACGCCAGCGGTGAAGGAAATACGCGAGCGGTCCTTTGGGCGATGGACCGTAAGTCAGGTTGATTTAATGCAGAGCGTGCTGTCTCCCCACGGAGCCCTGTACTCCGTGGTAAAATCGTTTCCGCTGAGTTCTACCCTTCCTTGAGCCATTGCGCGGCGGCGACGGCGGAGTAAGTGATGATAAAATCCGCGCCCGCGCGGCGCATGGCAAGCAAGGTCTCCAAAGTCACGGCCCGCTCGTCAATCCAGCCTTGAGCGGCGGCGGCTTTGATCATTGCAAACTCCCCGCTGACGGCGTAGGCCGCCGTGGGGTAACCAAACTCCGTTTTGACGCGGTGCAGGATATCCAAATACGCCAGGGCCGGTTTGACCATCACCATGTCCGCTCCTTCCCGAATATCGAGCGCGACCTCGCGCAAGGCTTCCTGCGCGTTGGCGGCATCCATTTGGTAGGCGCGGCGGTCGCCAAATTTGGGCGCGGACTCCGCCGCGTCGCGAAATGGGCCGTAATAAGCGGACGCGAATTTTGCCGCATAGGAAAGGATCGGCGTTTCGGAAAAACCATTTTTGTCCAGTGCCTGGCGAATGGCCGCCACCCGTCCATCCATCATGTCGCTGGGGGCCACCAAATCCGCGCCCGCCTCCGCATGGCTGACGGCGGCGCGGGCCAACAGGGTCAAAGTGGGATCGTTGGCCACTTGGCCTCCCTTTGTCAGCAGGCCGCAATGGCCGTGGCTCATGTATTCGCACAGGCAAACATCTGTAAAGACCAGCATTTCCGGCAATTGCTTTTTCAGCAAACGGATCGCCTGTTGCACAATGCCGGTGCGGGCATACGCGCCCGAGGCTTTTTCATCCTTTTCCGCCGGAATGCCAAAAAGCAAAACCGCCGGCACACCCGCCGCCCACGCTTGCTCCGCCTCGCGGACGGCTTCGTCAGGCGATAATTGGCAAACGCCGGGCATGGAAGCAACCGGTTGGCGCAACTTGCGGCCGGGGCGGACGAAGAGCGGCAGGACCAACCTCTGCGCCGTCAAAGAAGTTTCGCGCACCAGGCCGCGCCACATAGGCGATTGGCGGAGGCGTCGTGGCCGATAGGCCGGAAATTCTCCAAACGCGGAAAAACTCATGCCGCCAGCGTAATGAAACGGCGGCACTGGGGCAACAGCCTTTCCGGTTTTGTTCTTGGTTTGGGAATGGACAGCAGGACCTGAAACGTGCTTCATGGCGCGGGGGGCGCAGAGCAGAGAACTAACTTGACTTAGTCCCCATACTCGACTAATCAATGTTCGTCATTCACAATGATCAAAACATTTCCAATCGAACTCGATGAGGAGCTGCACAAGCGCGCCAAAATCGCGGCTATTCAAGAAGGCACGACCCTTCATGGTTGGATCATCAACACTTTGGAAGAAAAACTTTCCAGTCATGACGACTCTCGCCCCAGCAAAGAAAAACGGAACGCCCATTTTAAACGGAACCGTTCAAATTAAGCCAAAGAAGACAAGGCGCGTGGCCCGGGGCATCGCGACAAACGAGCTTATCTTCTCGGCCTGCCAGGCCACCAACGACGAGGTATTCCCCGACGTGTTGAAGCTCTTTGTGGCGGAGGGCAGCCTTGTGGCCGATGTCACTTACGGCAAGGGGGTGTTCTGGAAGAATATTCCACCGGGCGCGTACGACGTTCGAGCAACTGACCTGCGCGACAGAGTGGATTGCCGCAAGCTGCCCTATGGCGATGCGACCTTTGATTGCGTAGTGTTCGATCCGCCCTACATGCATACGCCCGGCGGCACCGCGCATCAAAACCACCAGAATTTCGAGCACTATTATTACAACAATCGTACGGAAAATGGCGCAAAGAAATATCACGAAGCCGTCCTCGACCTTTATTTTAAAGGGGCGGCGGAAGCGTACCGGGTGCTGAAGCCCAAGGGGATTTATATTGTGAAGTGCCAGGACGAGGTTTGCGCCAATCAACAAAGGTTGACCCATGTGGAAATCATCAACGAGTTGGGCACCATGGGCTTCGTGGTGGAGGATCTCTTTGTGGTGCTCCGCAAGAACAAGCCAGGGGTAAGCCGAATGCTCCGCCAGATCCATGCGCGCAAGAATCACTCGTACTTTCTGGTTTTCCGCAAGGCTACCTCGGCAAGGTATCTGCCTCCAAGAAAAACTGCCCAAACGGTTTTACACTTAGCGGAGGAAAAACCTCGTTCAACTTCTCGTACGTAACCGGCACGTCCAGATAATAAACCCGTTTTAATTGCGCGATGTGCAGTTGATAGATGCGCCATTGGTCCGGCAGACAAATCTCAATCACCTCGCGCTTGAGGCGGTCAGTCTTGGTTTCGCCGAGAATGACCGGAGTTCCGAGAAAGCGCCCAGTCCCGTAAACGCCATCGAGCACCCGTTGATGGGCCCAGACTTGAATGACGCGTTCGCGAGTTGAGGTCTTCACCGGCACGTGGAATTTCGGACGATTTTCTCCCAGGTCGAACACGAAATCCGTCGGCAAGGTGGCCTCCATATCGAGATTCAACACAGGCAACCGCACCTTGGGATTGACCTCCAGCCGCCATGCAAACAGATGGCCTATTAAATACTCGAAGAATGTGCCCGGCGTCTTTTGGTCACCAACTTTTGTTAAATCGATGTAACAAAAGAAACTCATGGCGACGGAATAAATAATCCGCGTGATGCTTTCCACGTCGAGTTCGGGCGCTTTTTTTGCCGTGAAGCCACGGCAAAATCGGTCCCACTCTGACGGCTCATTAAGAAACAGGCGCTTATTGACCGCTCTCGAAACCTTCTTTCCATCCGTGAAGCCGAAATACTCCTTATTGGGGATGAGGGAGCGCAATTCCGTGGTCTTGAGATGGGAGAGATACTTGCATGATGCCGTGAAAACCTCCCCCAAAAATCTTTGGTTCGCGACGTTCTTTATATCAGCGGCGAAGGCCCCCTGAAGCTCTTGATAAGCAGATAGCGGAGTTGGGGCTTTGGCCATAACTCATGTTTTTAAGGGTCGCTGGCCTCTAATTCAAGCGCGTTCGCGACCAGTCGCGAACGATGAGCAAACCCCAAGCCAGTTTTGGGAAGGCTGAGTTACGCAACTCGGTAAAAGGGTATCCTCATGAACCGGCGCTGGTTTTGCCTTTTGCGACCGCGCCAGCGGGCCTAAACTCACCGGCATGTGGAAGAAAATCGCCGCCGCCTTCTTCGTTTGCGCCTTCATGCTCGGGGTGGGGTTGTTTCTTGGCTTGGTGGGTTATCGCTATGCGGGCCACAGCCTCGGCTTCGGGGGGCTGTGGAATACCGCAACCGTCGTCAAAAGGGTGCAGACTCTCTCCCAGTTTACGACGGTTCGTTACACGTTGGAAAAAGTGGTGGTCTTCGAGGACGCCAAATGGTACGGCGACAACCGGGTCTTGCTGGTAGCGCATGGAGTGGTCAAAGCGGGGCTCGACCTGGATCAAATTGGCCCAAACGACATTCGGATCGAGGGCAAAAAGATTCAGATAACGCTCCCGCGACCGCGGGTCACGGATGTTTATCTCGACGATCAACGCACGCAAATTGTGGAACGATCCACCGGCCTGCTGCGGACTTTCGATAAGGATCTCGAACAAAACGCGCGCGCGGCGGCGGTGGAGGAATTGCGGCGGGGCGCGTTACAGAACGGCATCCTCAAAGACGCCACCGAACGGGGCCAGGCACAGTTGACGATCCTGCTTTACCAACTGGGCTTTACAGAGATTGAACTCCGTTCCAAATACATCCACGACTCGCCGGAGAAGTGAAATCTCTCGGAGGAAATGCTCTGTCGGCAGGAGTCTGACGGGACCTGCGGAGAAGACGTCGCTCCCTGGGGGGAGATGTAATCCGCCACGAATTCACCTTGGCAGCGATACCGGCATTTGGTTATCTGAGACGGTTGATAAAAGAACCGTGTCGTTTGCTGGTCTGCGCCTTTTTCCTGGCGTTGACGGTGGCGTGTGCAGCGCAACAAAGCGACCCTTGGCAGATTCATGGCGTTGATAGCCGGAGCGAATTTGAATCCAAGGGTAATACCAACTACTTCACCCAGGGAGTCATGGCGAGCAATCTCAACACGGTCATCAAGGCGGAGCAGGCGGCAGCGGATGATCTGACGGGCGAAGTCGTGGCGGAAGGCGATGTTGAAATACTGGACCACGGGCACCTCTGGCGCGGTTCCAATTTCATTTACAATTTCAAATCGGGTGACGTGCGAGCCGGGGCCTTCAAGACGGGGCAGATGCCTTTCTTCGTGTCCGGCCAACAACTCAAAGGCAACAGCAACCAGGTCTTTACCGCCACCAACGCTTACATTTCGACCGATGATTATGCCATTCCCGGCAGCCGCCTCCGGGCGCGCCGCATGAGGATCGTTCCAGGCGCTTATATTGAAGCTTGGGACGCGACCTATTATGTCGGGAAAACCCCGGTCTTCTATTGGCCGTACTTAAAGCGGACACTGGGACAACACACCCAAAACTGGGAATTCGCTCCAGGCTATCGCAGTATTTTTGGCCCCTATCTGTTGAGCACCTACAATTGGTATGGCACTGGGATTCTCGACGGTTCGCTTCATTTCGACGAACGCGAACGCCGCGGCGAAGCGGGCGGACCGGACTTGTTGCTGCATGGGGGCAATTGGGGCGAAGCCGCCTTCCGCTACTATTACGCACAGGATACCGATCCGGGGGCGGACGGCATTTCCGCGCCGCACCTGAAAGAAGAGCGGCAGCGGATGAGCTTTTTTTACACAGACCGCCCTGCCACCAACGCCATTGTGCAGGTGGTGGCCAATTACCAAAGCGATCCCCTGATCATCCGTGATTTTTACTGGCACGAGTACCAGGGCAATGTGGAGCCCGCTTCTTTTGCCGAGGGCACAAAACTGTGGCCTAATTGGGTGCTCGACGGGATGGTCCAGCCGCAACTGGTCAATTTCTTTGAAACCGTCGAGCGTTTTCCAGACGTTAAGCTCACTGGCGTGCGGCAGGAGGTCGGCGTCACTCCGGTCTATTATGAAAGCGAGACCTCGGTCGGCTATTACGAGCGCGCTTTTGCCAACACCAACAGCCCAACCCCTTTTACCAACCTGACGCTGGCCCCGAACGGTCTCGCCTACCTCACCCTGCACGGCACCACCCCTAATCCCGCCAATTACAGTGCCAGCCGGGCCGACACTTTCCATCAATTCACCTTGCCGGAGACTTTTTTTGGCTGGCTCAACGTCACCCCGCGCGTGGGGGGGCGCGCCACTTATTACAGCGATGTCGATGGTCCGCAAGTCCACACCAACCAACAGGTGCGGGGCGTTTTCGACACCGGGGTGGATGTCTCTTTTAAAGCGTCGCAAGTGTTTCGCGACGTGGAGATACCCATGCTGGACGCGCATGAATTGCGGCATATCATCGAGCCCGATTTCGACTATGCCTATATGCCCGCGCCGACGCGCTCGCCCTCGCGTCTGCCGCAATTCGATTACCAAATCCCGAGCTTGCGGCAGTTGCCGATTGAATTTCCATCCTACAATTCCATTGACTCCATCACCCGTCAGGATGTTCTGTGTCTGCAATTGCGGAATATCCTGCAAACCCACCGCAAGGATGGAATAGAGGACCTGGTCAATTGGGCCGTTTATACAGACTGGAACCTTCAGCCACGGACGAACGCCTTTACCGATCTCTATTCCGACCTGGATATTCGGCCCCGCACCTGGATCACCTTCAGTTCCTCCCTGCGCTACGACTTGGTTGATTCACGCTGGCGCGAGGCCATCGAACGCATTTTCATTCAACCCACTCCGGAATGGAGTTTGTCCTTGGGCTATTATTACTTGATGAATAACGATCCGGAGTTTCAAAGTTATCCCGGCCAAAACCTGCCGGGACACAATTTGTTTGATGTCACTTTGTATTATCGAATGAATGAAAATTGGGGCTTGCGGATGTCAGATTTTTACGAAGCGCAAGACGGCTATATGCAGCGGCAAATGTATTCCATTTACCGCGATCTGCGCAGTTGGACTTCCGCCCTCAATTTTATGGTGACCCAGGGGCCCAACCAGCCGACCGATTTTACTGTCGCCATCACCTTCTCTCTCAAAGCCGACCCGCGCTACCATCTGAATTCGGACAACAGCCGGCCGAACCTAATGATGATGAGTCCGACCCCGGTCGATCTCCGCAGCCAGTTTTAGCCCGCGACTTTTTCCTTGTCAAAAGACCTCCGGTAGTATTAGCTCAGACCCGCGATCCGGTTATCAGTAATGCCGTGAGTTCGCCCCTCGTTTTTTCTAAAATCGGACGCGAAAAAAACTTATGAAATCTATCGCAATGATCGGTTTGGCAGCCATTCTGGCAACCGCAACTATCGGGCACTCCCATGCCCAAGACACCTCCAAAAAGGATGAGAAAGCCCCCGCTAAAAGCGACGCTGAGATGATGGCGGCCATGACGGAATTGGCCCAGCCTGGGGAACAGCACAAAGTGTTGGCGCGTACGGTCGGCACTTGGACTTACAAGTCCAAGTGGTGGTCAAGTCCGCAAGCTCCCCCGATCGAGTCAAGCGGGACACACTCCACTAAATCCGTCATGGATGGCCGGTATGTTATTTCTGAATTTAACGGCAAAATGTCCGTTCCTGGACCGGACGGCAAACCGGTGGAAGTGCCGTTCAAAGGCATGGGGACCGACGGTTATGATAACGCCAAAAAGAAGTATGTCTCGTCGTGGATTGATAATTTTGGGACTGGGATCATGATGCTGGAAGGGACGTACGATCCAGGGACCAAATCGGTCATTTATACGGGCGAGGAGGAACCGTTGCCGGGAATGAAAATCAAAATCCGCGAGGTAGTCAAAGCCATCGACGATGACCACATTAGCATCGACTTCTACGAAGAGCGCGGCGGAACGGAAGTGAAGACGATGGAAATCACCTCCACCCGTTCATAAAGACGATTAGGGTGGCGCGGCAACAGCGCTCCACCAACCTCGGTAGGGCGTCGCTGCGGCAACGCCCAAATCTCAAGCAAATTCTGCTCAGTTAGGACTGCCCGCAAGACTGCTTGGCGAAGGCTTCTTTGGCCAAAGCGGCCATTTGCTCTGGCGTATAATCGTGTTTGTGGGTGGCCACGGACCAGGAGTGGCCAAAGGGGTCTTCGAGCACACCGTAGCGGTCCCCCCAGAATTGGTCCATTACCGGCATGATCACTTTGCATCCCGCCTTGGCGGCGCGATCAAAAAGCGTGTCCACATCTTCCACATAAAGACTCATGGTCACGCTGGTGCCGCCCCGGCTCTTCGGCGAAAGGCAATGAGGCGGGAATTCTCCCGCCAGCATAAAAAACGAATCGCCCAGTTTCATTAACCCATGCATGAGGCTCTTGCCGTCCGGCATGAAGTGGCGTCCACAATCACGGGCGCCAAAGGCTTTCTCGTAAAAATCCATCGCCGCTCCGCCGTCGGCGACAACAAGATGTGGTGTGATGGTATGAAAACCATCTGGAATGGGTTTAGACATAATCTGGGCCTTGGAAAAATGTGATTTGATTTGAAAACAACGCGCCAGCCCGGTCCGACCAGCTACACGTCGATACGCTGGCCGGAATCATAAGAATTGTCAACCATTTTCGAACGGGTGGTGGCGGCGCGTGCGCATCCTAATTTTGTTCATCGAAAAGGGCCAGAGGACAGGCGCAGTCCAAGACGCTTCGCGCTTCATTTGCGTCGGGGAAAAACGCGCCAGCGTCTTGGAGTGCGATCCCCATGGATCGGAACCGCTTTGCCTGCATCATTATTAAGATGCGCGGTGGCGGTCCCCCGAATCCACTAACGAGGGTAAACCATTGTCACAAAAGACTCTCTAAATCGATTCATGAGCGCGATTGCACCAAAGCCTGGAAGCGGGCGCCGAGGTGTTCCGGGTGCGTGAGGGTTTGGAATTGGCGGACGTTTTTTTGGTTCCATCCTCCGAAAACTTCGGGCGCGGCTTGGCTTTGCGCCATGATTCGCGTCAGGAATTGCGCTTGCCGGTATCGGCCCGCGGTTCGCAGC
>Ga0182016_10008947_pt1 | contig 10017 bp, 18 predicted proteins | sample 712S2MmetaG_FD_120491 | JGI IMG/M metagenome (GOLD analysis project Ga0182016, IMG submission 120491) | Permafrost microbial communities from Stordalen Mire, Sweden - 712S2M metaG | ecosystem: Environmental > Terrestrial > Soil > Wetlands > Permafrost | place: Sweden: Stordalen | collected... | reverse complement strand
TGTTCAATGCGGTGATGTCCACCAGGATGAGCGGCTGACCGTGCGGGCCGATAAAGGGTGGTCCAGTGACGCGGATCGAGTCGGTACCGAAGATGTCTATCCAGGTTGAGTACCGGGGTGAGGATTTGGCTATAGTGGCCTTCATGGTTCAACTCCATTTCTTGGGTAGGCGAAACGTATCGTATCCATTTGTCAGCCAGTTGCAACGGCAGAAGACGCCTTTTTGGGGGTGAGTGGGGCAGCCCTTTTGATATCGATCAATCGCCGCGCGCAGTGTGGTGCCGCAGAGTTTACCGTGGCTGAAGCTGGCCGTTGTGTAGCCGCTGCCGTTCCAGGCACCAACCACGTCGACTCCGGCGGATCTCAGGATCCGCATGATGGCGGTAATTTCCCTGGACATAAATGGATTGACGATCACGTGATTAGGGCTGTATACGGGCTTCGCGATGATGAAGATAAAGACTGGAAGGCCGTTAAAGGCTACCGGCGCTAGTCGCACGTGGCAGCGGAGTAACTCTACACCGCAGCTTATCCCGTGGTGCGTGAGGATTGCTGTGTCCGGTTGCTCGACGTCCAGCCATTTGAGGGCAGCGGCGATTAATTTAGTGGCTGTTTCGGGTGAGGATATGGTGGCTTTCATATTTGAACACACACTTTCGGGTGGGCCTCCGTGCCGCCTGCCTCAAGGAATAGACAGGATTCCCGGCCCTTAATCCTCACACTCCTGCCGGCCGCCTTTTCTTCCGTCACCACTTCCTTAACCTTTTCGAGGGTGTCCGGCGAACGCCACATCAGCGCGCGCACCATGGCGTCCGGGAGTTGAGCTTTCGCGTCTTCCTCGACCATTTTGACGATGTCGGCCGCCAGATCCTTTTTCAGCGTCACGATATCTTCGTCTGTGGCTTTGTCCATCTGGTCGATCCAGACTTCGTAGGCTCGCCAGATCAAGTACGGTACAGACGTGTCAGCCTTGAGTGATTTGAGCAGCTTGGGACCGAACTCCCGCAATTGCTTAACGGGCGCCGTCAGAATGGGAGACAAACACTCCTCCACGGCGGACTCGTAGCGATCGACGCCATCTTTGTCATGGGCCATCGCCAAGCCCACGATGGTTTCGTGCCATCTCTTCACCAACTCGTCAACATCCATAGAGGGCCTCTTTTTCCTTCCTGTACGTGGCTGCTCCTCGCAGCTGTAATAGATCAGGCAACCCAAATCTCTAATACGCTGAGGTGCGGAACCTGCGGTGATATTGGGGAATCCGTCGCAGGCATAGAACATTCGCGGGATTTCATACGAACTCCAGAGGAGAGTCCGGATGCCCACTTGTGCGACGGCATAGCTGGCGTTATTGAGAGCCATGGTTCCCATGAAATCGTCCTTGGGCTCAAGAAATCTGTCCAGTGCCTCACTATCCTCCGAGGCCCCTTGCTGTGTTTCGTCGATTTTGCAGGTGAACGCTGCCCTCGGCTTTTTCATCGCAAAAACTCCTCAATCATTACTGCCTCAACTTCCTCAAGCCGCTCTCTCTCTGCCTCACGTTGAGCTTTCAATTCCGCCTGACCTACTCGCCAGCCTGCAAGCCAACTCAGCCACTCGGCACCGGTATCGAAATTGCGCGGTTCTTCGTGCTTGTCCGATAGCCCGCGAAAGTACCCAACGTCCCGTGCAAATGCAAGCCGTTCTTTGAGATCTCGTACTGGTTGCGGTTTGTTGATGATTCGCGTCAGGGTCGCCATCCGGGTCTTCTTGGGTGGCTGGATATTGGCGCGGTAGGGGAGTACTTCACGCTTGGCGCGGCGGTCTGGTATGAATTGGGAGAGGGCGCTCATAAATCAACTCCTTTTGTCGCGCGAGACTGTTGTAGACCTGCAGGGGTTTGGTTCTCCGCGGGCAACTTGCCGGTCCGTTTCCCGAGCATCCTCTTGGCGCGGATGGCCTCGGGATCTCCAAATCGGAGCGGCTGGTGCAGAACACGGTCGATCATCTCCAGAGCCTCGCGTTCCTTTTGCTGCCTGTTCTTCGCCGCGATTCTGTTCTTCAGTGCCGCGGTTTCCCGTAAGTGGCAATCGGTGCAGAGGGTTCGCAAGTTGTCGATGCCGCATTCCCCGCCGCCCTCGATTACGGGGATAATGTGATCAGCCTGCCAGAGATCGCCCGACCCGCGGGACTTGCGAAGCCGCGGCGATCCGTTGCGATAAAACGCCGCCGCTTCAAACACGTCCTTCCCGCAAACGGCGCAGATTCCCTTGTCACGCTCGAACACCATGTGGCGGGCATGAGCCGGGTTAGTTTTAACCGAAAAGGCGTCGGCGCAGCGTTTCGAGCAGAAGGTGCGGCGTCTATCCGTTATGTCGCCGTCGCACTCCAGACAAGCCGGGCGCCCGTTCGATCCCTGTTTCTGCTTCGTGCTGTAGGTCTGGCGGCTGCGGCGCGTGCTCATGACGAGGCGGATACTCCTTCCTTAGCCTCTTCCTCGTCATCCTCGGCAAACATTAGGTCGACTGCAGCCAGTTCCATCCGCGCTAAACGTCTGTCCTCTTCGCTTGAATCCGGATCGCGCAGTACGGCTTCCAGGTGTTCATCTCGATCAAGCCGGGCTTTAGCCTTTGCTTTCGCGGCTTCCCGTTCATTGCGACGGTAGAGTCGCCGGGTTGAATTTGGAACCGGGGTGTAGAGATCAGCGACGGCCGCGCGGACCTGGCGCAGCTCGAACAGGCAAAGCTGAGTGATGAAATCGCCGTCTTTCTCGGCGCGCCGGAATATTGAGATATGGATGGGGATTCGGGTGCCGATCATCGTGCCGCCCTCTTTTTTTCGATTTCGCGGGCCAGTCGCACAATCAGGTCATCTGTATCGATTGCGTCCGATCCGTCGAGGTTCTCGCCCCCAAGAATTACGGCAACGAAGACGTTGCCTTTATTTGCTCCCCACTTGAACCGGTCTATCCGATATCGCGGTGTCGATCCGGGCGCCGGCGGGCGGGGAAAGGTGTCGATTTTCTTTAAGCGGATGATGTCGCCGACCCTCATAAATCTCCTCCTTTGCCGCGGGAATATGTTGTGCGCTGGGAGAGTGTTGGTTCTCCGCGGGCATCATTGTCGAGTTTGATCGCAAACGCCAGCATCAGCAGCGCATTCCTGACGCGCACACTTCTGCCGCCGCCCTGGTGCGTCCGGAATCGCAGCGTCTCCATTGGCCGCTTGCCCTGCACGTCTACCCAGGCGTCCCCGTCTTCCCCGATGACCACCACCAACTTGCCTTGTCCGGTGCCGTCGTGATCGTCGTGGAGGCGCTCGTAGCGCTCACGAGCTTCGAGACCCTCCGGCCAGATCATCGATTCGCCCAACAGCGCCTCGATATCCGCGGTGGTGTATTCCCGCTTCCGGGCGCTCATAACTGCCCCCCGGTGAGATAATCCGTTGGTGCAGCGACGCCTGGCGCGGTTCCATCGGAGGAGGAGAGACCGCGCCTCTGGACGTCACCCGCTCGAATCGATGAGGCAACCGAGCGGAAACCTTTGTGAAACAATGAATACGTCAAGTCCCTAGCTCCTTCGATGAAATACCGGGCGTCAATCCGTTTACCGCGGCTGGCGCCCCAAAACTCCCTACAATTCTTCTCCTGCCGGCCTAATGGTTCAACTGCCGGGCCATCGGTTTCGCGGAGCCTTTGGGGGTCCAGAGTTTCATTTCGCCAATCCCCCTTTAATCGCGGCATCCACATGGTCGATGAGCGGCCGGTCGCGGGTCTCGTCCTTCTCGTGCTCCGTCCGGGGGTATGCGCTTCTCAGCAGCCTCTGGTCAAGCCGCTCACTTTCTTCCCTTGAGCGATCCGCGCAGCGCTGGCAGAGTACCGACCCATAGATGTGATTTCGTGTATTCCACGGCAGCCCGGTGAATGCTTCCACGAGCCGCACCACTTGATCCTGCGTTTTCAGGTGGCGGATATGTATAAACCGGTGGTAGCGATGCGCTGAGTCGCTCCGCAGCCAGCAGAACCACGTGCCGTTTTGCCCATCCGCCAGTTCAATTCCCAGATCTTCCGTGCCGGCGAACATACGCCGATCTGGACAATCCAGGCACGAGCCAAGCCATAACGTCCACTGCTTGGTGGGCTGGCGGTCGAATTGGCTCCATTTGAAGCCTACGGACTTCAGCCAGTCTTCGGTGATCATCTTCACGTCCTCAGACACCGCACACCCCCATACATTCAGCCGCGAAGTTGATCGATAGTTGGGATTTGCGTGGGTCGGGCCGGGTGTCAGCGCCTAGATTCAGAATGTGAAATTCCCTCATCTCAGATATCGAATCCGTGCGCGCGGCAAAGTAGTGTGAAAGCCACTGCGACAGTAAGCGGGACGACTCCATTTCCCACGCTTCGAATCCGATCCGTTCTCCCGTCGCGGAACTCCAGTTCAGGGGCCATCCCATCAGCCAGCAATCGAAGAAGATATTCAGTCTCCTCCTGTGCGAGGGCAGGACGCAGCCAGGGGTGAGACACCAGCACGGCTTCCCATCTTTTCCAGTCGCCGGTACGGTAGGGCGGGAAGTAGAGCGGCGCGCCTGTTGATCGAGTCCCATTTCCTTGACCCGCTTGCCGCCCCTGCTGCGAAACGAATCCGTGGCCGGGGTCTGCCAGTTTTCCGCTGGGGTTTGGAATGCCTGAGTCGCGCCGGTTAGCAGAAGTTCTCGGCTCCGTCGCCCCGAACGATGTGTCTGACTGTCTTCTGCTGCCTTCGCGAGCGGTCGCGATCCGAGGTGCTTCTTTGCCGTCTCCGGGTCGATCTCGCCGCTCCGGTGATCCCGGCTCTGAGGCGATTGCCGGTTCTCCATTTGGCCCACGAGCGTCTGAATCTTTTTCTCGTGATTTCCCCGGCTGTAGCAGTACGAAGCCCCGCGCGAATCCGTCTCCCGTGGGCTGCCCCAGTTTTCCGCTTGTTCCGCCAGCACCACTTGATGCCCGTCGCCCTTCGATATATCCCGCGTCCTGGGGCCTCCCTGTCCCGGCGCGTCCGGTGTGCGCCAGTTTTCCGCTTCCTTCGCCAGCATCATCCCCGCCCGCTGGTCGCCGTAGATATAGCGACTGTTTGAAGCCCGCTTGCCTTCCGTAGCGCTCGTTGTAGGCCAGAGCGAAAAGTCTGACCCTCTCATGCGGCGCGCCCATTTCCTCCGCGCTAAACAGTCCTGCCCGAGTTTCGTAGCCCAGCTTTCGAAGGTCGTGGCAGACTTGCCGGAACCCGTTGCGGAGGTGGGCCCGGACATTCTCGATAAACACCATGGCAGGCTGGGCTTCTCCGATGATGCGGCGGATGTGCGGCCAGAGGTGGCGGGGATCTTTCCGGCCCAGTTGCTTACCCGCGCATGAGAACGGCTGGCAGGGGTACGTCGCAAGGATGCAATGAACGATGCCACGCCACGGGCGGCCGTTGAAGGTCTTTGCATCCGTCCACACAGGTGCTTGAGCCAGACAGCCTTCTTCCATTGAGCGAACCAGCGTTGCGGTGCAATATGCTTCTCTCTCCACGTGGAAGATCGTGCGAGCGCCTGGAATCGCCAGTCGGAGCCCGAGATCTCCTGCTCCGGTTCCTGAGCAGATCGACCCGATGGTAAACCCGGAACGTATATCCACACTCACAATGCCCCTTTCAAATAGAGCGGCGAAGGATGCCGGTTACCCCGCGAAGAATTACAAGGCTTGCACGCCGGAACTATATTCCCCGGTTCATGCTTTCCTCCCTTAGACAACGGCATCACGTGATCCATTTCGAGCGGAACGCCCGTTCTGTGACACCATGCGCACTTTTCATCGTGCTCTCGCAATATATTCACCCAGTCCTCGCTCGTTACGCGACCGATACGCATCCCCCGCCGGTGCTCCTCTTTCAGTCGCATCCAAAGCTTACCTTCCTTGGTTTTCTGCCACTTTCGCTTCTTTTCCTGGTAGTATTTGCGAGCACGATCTCTCTGGGCTTGGGCGTGACGTTCGTAATATTCGCGAGATAGTTCATTCGCCCGCTCTGGATTCTTTGCCCGCCATTCGGCTACGTTTTGTGCGTTGCGAACAGTGCCAATCGTGCGGTACTTACGCTGGTCACGGGTCAGTCCATCGTTTATTTTTTTACTCATAACACCCGCGTGACAGCGCCTGGAACCGCCAGTCGGACGCCAAGATCACCGAGTCGACGTTCGGATTACCCACTTCTGAATCCGGATCGAGGGCCGCGAGAATCTCGTGCAGTTTGGAGTTGTCGCCCCGCCGGCGATAGTCCTCCAGTTCGTGTTCGGCTTTCTCAATTGCTTCGCGTAGGGTCATGCCTTTCTCCTTCAGCGATCTCCAATACAGGCGTGCAGACGTGCGGTCCTTCAATTGGCTCCCGGCAGTGCTGGCACAGGAAGTTTTCTTCCGGTGGATCGGTTGGTTCGACTACTTGCCGGCGCGACCAGGCGAGGAGTTGGCCTACCGTGGTGCTCTGCGGGATCGCTCGCGGGAAGTGTTTCACATAGTCCTCCCAGAGTTCCTCAAATATCTCGTGTATGGCTCCGTGGCGGATCTGGTGCTCTTCAAATAGGGTCATCTGGACCTCACCTTCAGCGCAGCCAATCCGGCGCACACAGCAGCAAGAGTGTAGATACCGGCCACTCTCCAGAGCAGCGTCAGGATTGCGGCCGCAACTGCAAAAAGGCAGGCTATGCAGATTGTTTCAGCGTAACGAGGTTTCATGAGGCTCTCCTGTCTCGCTCTTCTCCATTAACTGCCAGCGCGCTATGATTCCGCGGATCACATTCGACACTTCGTGGAGTCTCTCGGAATAGACGGCCACTTCTCTCAGGATCTGGGCGTCACTCGATTCGCTGATGCAGTTCTGGCTTTTCCATACGAGTTCGGTCGCCTCTGTGAGATATTCGCGCAGGTCCTGTTTCATTCGCTCTGCCATCAGTTCGATCACTTCCTCTGCGATGACGTCGTGGAGAGCCTGCTGGTCGAGCCATTCCTGGGAGCGGGTCGGACCGGTGACGTCGATACCGCGGTGTCTGTTTTCTTCCTGCTGTCCCACTACGATGCCTCCTTCAGATGGCTCTTTTCCTTCATCCGTTTTTGCCTCCCCAGAAATACAGCCGTAGGAGCGCACACAGGACAGCCACAATGGAGCACACAGCGCTCACAGTGCTCCGAGTAGGCGCAGCATAGGCAACTCAGCCAGAATTCACCGCAACACGCACAGAGGGCCGGTATCGGGATTACTGGAGGCAAGGGCGGGTACATCAGGCACCTCTCGCCTTTTCCTCGCCAAGTGTCCGGCGTACGGCGAGATCCGCTTCGACGCGAAGCATGTCGGCTGTTAGCATCGGCCGCAGTTTCTTGATCTCCGGAATTCTTGCATTGACCAGCCGATCGAATTCTTGTTTGCCCATCGCGTCGATCAGGTCTTCCACGTGACTCTCGCGCTCGACGTCTGCCTGACGGCCGGCTTCCCGTTCGTTGTCGCGTGTGTCAGCGCGCCGTTGTTCCGCTGCTAACCTGTCGGCTGTGTTCTTCCGGTCGCGTCTCCAGGTTGCGAAAGCAATGGGCTCAAATTGCTTGGGGACTGCCTTCAGCAGGAAGCCGGCGGCGGTTTCCCGTGTCTTGGCGAGCGGACCTTTTTCGTGGATGACCGCAACAACCTCAGTGACCTTGGCGTCAGGCGATTGCTCAAGGCACAGTCTTACGAGCTTCCGCGCGGCGGTGTCGTCGGTTGGGCCATACTCCGCCATTGCGTCGGCGACTTTCTGAATATCAGTGATCTGCGCTTCCGGTTCTCTCGCACGGGCTGTTGCGGTTCCGGTTTGATTGTTTATTGATGAGGCGCTCCTCCTCCTCAGTTCTTCTTCGTTTCGCGAAGAGGAGGAGGAGGACTCTCCGCTATTTGAATGAACCTCTGAAGCGGCGGAAGCGCCGGCTGTTCTTTTCCCTTCGTTCTTTTCAGGGTTCTTTTCTAGTTGTGGACGCTGAGCGGCTACGGTAACGCGCTTTTTTGCGTTTTCCTTGACTACGGTTTTGGCCTTGCGGTAGGTTTCAGCGGCTACGGCTAAATCCTTTTGGTAGTCTTCTGCTGCTGCGGTCACTTCCGCATGGAGGTAGTCGTTAGAGACTACGGATTCAGGGTCAATCTTCAGGCCGAGTGTTTTGAGGGTTTGGGAAACCTTAAGAAAAGGCGAAAGTTGGGCGAAAGACCGTAGTCTTTTATTGACTACGCCCCCCCCTGGTTTTTCGCAAAACGGGCGGAAGAAGAAGAATAACAGAATTTCACCTTCCTGGAGGTTTTTTCTGCGATCGGGTGTGAGGTCCTTAAGCGGAGTCCCGTCGCGGAGCGTCCTGAGCGCCTTGCCTTCCCTCTCCAACTCGACCAGCGCCTTGCGAAAGTTTTGCCGCGAAACATAGAATTCCTTGTTCTGTTCAGCGGTGAGTTCAAAACCCGCTAACTTCGCCGATTCGAGAGCGACCTTGAGAAGTTCTCGCCGGATGTGCCTCGATGTGACGGGTTGAAGTCCCTGACCTTTTACCTGCCTGACAGCCAACTCGCCTTTGTAGCCGGCGGTCGACAGTATTCCGTAATTCCAGATTCGGTCCTTTAGGCTGGTTGTACTACTGGGCCGCATTCCGGCTTCGAATTGGGGTTTCATGGAAACCATCCATTCCTTGTCCTTTATGCCGGCGTCGCGGAACCACTCTTTGTGGCCGTTGGGCTCCTTTCCGATGCGCGCCAATTCACGCGGGACGGCATTCTCGGCCCAGGCGCTGATCGCCTTTTCGCGGGCGGCGTCCAGCGCGGCGATATCTGACTGAGAAGGGATCCGGCCTTCCGGCGCCGGCGTGCGCCCTTGTGACGGCGCGCTCATTTCAGCATCCTCCCCGTCCGCGCGCCACTTGGGTCGATCCGGCCGCCCTCCGCGTAACCGAGCGAGAATGCCATTGTCCCGCTTGAGTCCCCGCCGAACCCTCCCCGCTCACCGCGGAACTTAAGAGCCGAGTACATCCTTAGCGCCAGGGCGTTGCCTATGTGAACGAGTTCACCGTATACGGGGTTCGCAGCGAGCGTCTCCGCCTTCTGTTGACGAGCCATCTCCAAAATTCGCCAAGCCGCGCCGCAGCGAAAATCGGCAAACTCCTGGTTTCCATAGAGGAGATTTCTCGTCTTCGCACCAGCCACCAGGGCCTCAACGGATTCAGTGAGGTACTCGAAGGTCGTCGCCGCGGCCTCAACATTGGCGCGTAGCCCGATGAAGGTATAGCGCCATCCAAAATGGCGGCTACCCGTGAAGTAATTGAGGACGTCGAACATTTCCCTGCATATTTTTGCAAGAATCCCCGTGTGGGAAGGTGTGCGCCTGAACGGGTTCCCGGCTTCCATTGATGTGCCCGGGTCTTCCTTGAGAAGCACTTGGCCGAGATCCAAATTGTGTTTGGCGAGCAGCTCCTGAACACGGGCCGCCGCATTTGCCGCCTCCGCCTCCGTTCCAGCGCGCTCTGCAAGAGCGTGGATCTTGCGAATCTTGTCAAGGATTGGGTTTAATGGAGCGCTCATCTGACACCGCCCCCTCGTGCGATCTGCACGGCCAACTGAGCACCTCCGCATTCCGGGCAGCATGCGTCACATCTGAAGCCGTAGCAGGTGGTGGGGCAGTGGATCTTCGCCTGCGTTTGGCCGCACGTCGAGCACTCGCCGACGCAACGCAGCCGAATGCAGAGCGGAACGGTCTTTGCCTCGTACCGTCGCGTCTCGGAGTTCCGCCTGGGCGAGGGAGCGGCCATGCGGGCGCGAAGTTTCTTACGGGCCAGGACCGTCATCGCGCACCTCCCGAAAGCTGAAAAAGGGGGACCATCGCACCCGGATACAAGTACGTCAGACCCCCCTCGGACGGCAGGCAAGTGGCAGCTAGGTCCGCTTGGTCTCCGTTCGGATCGGACGCGCTGAAGTGGGGGCAGCAGGGCGGCCGGAAATTTTGCAATGTCGTTGTTGTGCCGGAAGTCACCGCG
>Ga0182016_10008946_pt1 | contig 10017 bp, 6 predicted proteins | sample 712S2MmetaG_FD_120491 | JGI IMG/M metagenome (GOLD analysis project Ga0182016, IMG submission 120491) | Permafrost microbial communities from Stordalen Mire, Sweden - 712S2M metaG | ecosystem: Environmental > Terrestrial > Soil > Wetlands > Permafrost | place: Sweden: Stordalen | collected... | reverse complement strand
GCCGTCACGCCCGCAAGCGTGACTGCCAGCCATAACCGCTGTGAACGTCGGCCAGCCAGAAGGCCAAGCACCATTGCGGCTACGGCGGCCAAAAGCAAGGCGACGATATTCATGCGTGATTGAAGCCGCTGCCCCGCACCGGCCCGGGCCACCAGCCCAAGAAAGAGGGCACCAGCCAAGCTGCAAGTTGAGGGTGAAAGAAATCCACCCCCAAATAATCCAGCTTCGCCACCAAAATCCGTCGAAACGCAAAAGGCCAGTTCATGAACAGACAGGAAAAAATTTCCTGAGGATTATTCTGCGAAAGCCGGCGCGGAATTCAAATCAAATTGATTTGCCAAAATTGTTGAAAACAACCCATTGATTGTCCGCTACCGTCAAGTGCCTGGCCGACTTATGCGCGCGGATGCGCCGCGTCGTAGGCCTTCTTCAGCCGCTCCGTCGTGACGTGCGTGTAAACCTGCGTGGTCATGAGGTGCGCGTGGCCGAGCAGTTCCTGCACGCTCCGCAAGTCCGCGCCGGCATCCAGCAGGTGCGTCGCGTAACTGTGCCGCAGCTTATGCGGCGTGAGCGTCGGATCCAGCCCGGCGATCGCCAGATAATTTTTCAGCCGGCGCGACAGTTGCAGCGGAGACAACGGCGCGGCCTTGCTCGTGTCCGCGCGAAACACCGGCTGGATGCCCGCCGGCGGTTCCAACAACATCGTCCAGTAATTTTGAATCGCCGCCAGTGCCGGCTGACCGATCGGCACCAGCCGTTCCTTTTTTCCTTTGCCGCGAACGCGCACGATTTGTTCGCTCCAGTCAATGTCATCCACGCGCAGGCCGCACAGCTCGCTGATGCGCAGGCCACAGGAATAAATGGTTTCCAGCACCGCGATGTCGCGCCGACAAACCTCCGCCGAAAGTGGCCGGCCCGGACCTTTTTTTTGCTTTTGCGTTTCGAGCAGTTTTGCGGGTCCGATGAGCAAATCCTCCATTTGCTGCCTGGTCAAAAATTTCGGCAGCCGCTTTTCCAATTTTGGCAGCGACAGGTTTTTGATCGGCAGATTTTCCACGACGCCGTGCCGCATCAAAAATCTGTAAAATGTCCGCAGCGCGGAAAACCGGAGCTGCACTGCCGCACGGCTCAAATTATTCCGTCCGAGAAACCGGACAAACGCGCGAAAATCATCGCGCTGAAGTTTTTCCCAAGCCGGCGCGGATTTGCGTTCAGCCAGATGCCAGCGGGCAAATTCCGTCAACGCCTGCGCATAATTCCGCCGGGTGTAAACCGACGCACCGCGATCCGTCGCGAGGTGGGCGAGAAATTTTGAAATCCATTTGTCGCGGATTTCAGGCTGGACTGGCGGCGGCGTTTCCATCGGCTCCGAGCTTAACGGAAATACCGCCAAACTCAAACCAGCTGGAGAAAATCCAACACAAGGTTCAAAAATTCCTCCGGCTGGTCTGCATGAATCCAGTGACCGGCCCCGGCGATGGTGGTGATTTCCGACTGCGGAAACAGTTCTCGCATCAGCGGCTCGTCTTCGGCATTGATGTAATTTGATTTGCCACCGCGGATGAACAATGTCGGTTTCACAAACGGAGCCGGAGCGGAAACCGGCTCGCCAAGTCGCGGATAATTTTCCGCCAGGCCGCGCAGGTTGATTTTCCAAAAGAATTTCCCGGCGGAATCCCGTCCGAGATTTTTCAGCAGAAACCGGCGCAGCACCAGATCGGGGATTTCCGGCGCAAGCGCGTCCTCGATTTGCTGCCGCGTCTGAAACGACGGCAAGTCCAGCGCCAGTTGCGCGGCGATGATCTTCGCATACACGGGCGCGTAGGCACGGGGAGCCATGTCCGCGACGACCAGCTTTTCGACGCGGTTGGGAAACTGCAGCGCGAATTGCATCGCCGTCTTGCCGCCCATCGAATGACCGACGACGAACGCGCATACAATTCCGCGCGCGCGGAAAAACTTTTCCACATCGGCGGCCATGAGCAGATAAGTCATCTCGTCGTTGTGCGGCGACTGGCCGTGATTGCGCTGGTCCACCGCGAAGACATGAAAGTTTTCCGCCAGCCGCAGCGCGATGTGATGCCAGTTGTCCGCCGAACCGAAAAGTCCGTGCAACAAAATGACCACCCTGCCCTGGCCGGATTCTTTGAAATGAAGTTGCATGTTGGCGCAAAAATTCGCCGGAGTTCTGTCGGCGGCGCAGCGCAGCCGGTTGGTTTAATTCACGAGCACCACGGCCACCGCGTCCTGCGATGCCTGGATCACGTCTCCAAATTTGCGATTGTCGGACAGATTGGCCGGTTTGAGCTTGAACAACCCGCCGGGCACGGAATCCAGCAGTGTTTTGGCGCAGGAGCTTTTAATGGCATAGTTCACATTCTCCGGCGCGATTCCTTCTCTAATGTCTGCTTCCGATGCCCTCAAAGTGGCCGAAACAATGCCGACCACGTTGCCGTGCTCGTCCAGCAGCGCGCCGCCCGAATTGCCCGGCTGCACCGGCACGCTGATCTGGTAATCATCCGGATTGTCCTGCATTCCGGTGAGACTGCTGATTTCGCCGCGCGTCAGCTTCGGCTGCCAGCCTTGCAAATCAGGTCTGGGAAAACCAATCGTGAAGACGGCTTCGCCCAAACTGACCGTGTTGCTGGAGACCAGAGGCAGCGAAGAAAATGTGCCGGTCACTTTGAGCAGGGCGACATCCTTGACCGGATCGGATTGCACCAGGTCCGCGTAAAACAATCCGCGCTTGGTGCCCACTTGGATGCTGGCGGCATTGTTGACGACATGAAAACAGGTGAGCAAATAACCGCTGTCCGTGATAAAAAATCCCGTGCCCACACGTCTGGCCCGGCTTTCGGCGTCGGCGATTTGCTGTTCGTTAATTTTTTCCCGGGTCTTCTCGTCGTCCGCCTTCCATTGTGCCTGCCACCGGCTTTCGGCCTGCTTCTGCTTCGATTCAAAAGCGGCGGCGTTGGTGGGATTATAGCCGAATTGCTGCTGCAAGCCGTCGGACAAATCCTTGAATTTGAGTTTCGCGATGCCGAGCCCGCCGTCAGCCTGCGTATAGGCGATCACCAGACCGTCGGGAACCATTTTCTGCACGACCACGCCCTTGTAAGCCACTCCTTCCCGCGTGACGATCTGGCCGCCGGCGATCTGCGGCGGATGGGTTGAACCTGCGGATTGCTGGCCAACGGCGGCGACTCGCATCATCAGCATCAGAATCAACCAAATTGACCAGATCCTTTTCATGTCAAAAAATAGTTTTATTCCCCGCCGGCATCACTCGCTTTCGTCATCGCGCGTCGGAAACTCAAACGTGATCTTGCCCTTTTTGTCCATCACCAGATACGCCGGGAACGGCTTGCCGGACTTGGAGATGAATTTTTCCAGCACGTCGCTCTTTTTGTCCTTGAGAATTTTCGCCGCCTGCACCGCATCAATCGGCTGCTCCAAAATCGTCTTGCCGATGGGCTTGAAGGTGCAGCGTTTCACTTCGCGCTGCGAATTTTCGCAAAGATAGCCGGCCTCGGTGTCAAACACCTGGCCGCCGCACTTCGGGCATTTGCCGACAACGGTCTTGCCGGTGAAATCAATCTTCGGCGGCGGCTCGCCGGACTTGGTCCGGGTTTTGCCTTCGCGCGGCTTGAACTCGAATCCGGTTTTGCCGTCCTTCACGACGAGGAACGCCTCGAACTTGCGGTTCGTCTTGTTGGAGACAAAGCCCTTCAGCAAATCCGTTTTGCCTTCCGCCAGCATTTTCTTCACCTGCTCCGGCGAAATCTCCTGCTGCAAAATGATTTTGCCCGTGCGGAATTTGCATGTCTGCTCCGCGCCGGCTTGTTTTTCACAGACGTAATTCATCCCGCCGTCATAGACGTTCGCGCCGCACGCCGGACATTTGCCGAGCGGTTCCTTGCCGGTGAAATCAATCGGGGCCGCGCCCGCGCCGTCCTTGCCGCCGTTGCCAAAATCAAATTCAACCTTGTGCTCCGGCGTCATCTTCAACACGGCGGCGAACGGAAAGCCCTGCTTGCTGCGAAACCCTTGCAGCGGGCCGACGACTTTGTCCGTGATGATCTTCTCGACTTCTTCCGGCTCAAACATCCGGCTGCATAGCGTCTTCCAAAACGCGAAATCGCACTTCACGCACTGATATTGTTTGTAGCGCTCGTGAATTTCGCCGCCGCACTTCGGGCACGGCACGGTGAGCTTGCCGAAGTCGCCGGGAATCGTGTCGTATTCATATTTCTTGGCGCTGTCCACGATGCGGCGCGTCATGTCTGCGATGCCCGCCATGAACTGCTCGCGGCTGACTTTTTTCCGCTGCATCTCTTTCAACTGGAATTCCCAGTCGCCCGTCAACTCCGGCTTCGTCAATTCTGGAATACCGAGGCCGTTCAATAATTCCATCAGCGAAAACGCCTTCGCCGTGGCCTGCAACTCACGGCCGTTGCGATGAACATACTCCTCGTAAATCAAACCTTCGATCGTCGCCGCGCGCGTGGCCGGCGTGCCGAGACCTTTCTCGCTCATCGCCTCGCGCAGTTCGTCGTCATCAATGAGCTTGCCCGCGCCTTCCATCGCCGAAAGCAGCGTCGCTTCCGAATACCGCGCCGGCGGTTTGGTGACATTGTCCTTCACCTCGATGTTCGCGGTCTTGACCGTTTCGCCCGGCTTCACCGGCGCAAGGCTTGGCGTCTCGTCGGAATCAGATTGCTTGCCATAAACCGTCAGCCAGCCGGGCGACACCAACACTTTGCCCGCGCTCTTAAACGGCTCGCCTTCGACGCGTGTGAGGCGGTTGGTTTCCAGAAATTCCGCCGCCGGATAAAAAATCGCGAGAAAACGCTTCGTGACGAGGTCGTAAAGTTTCTGCTCCGGCTCGCTCAACGATTTTGGCGCAAGCTGCGTCGGGATGATAGCGAAGTGATCCGAGACTTTCGCATTGTTGAAAATGCGCTTGTTCGGATGCACCCAGCCGCTTTTCAAAATCTGGTCAGCGAAGCCCGAATAACCCGTCACACCTTCCAACATGCCGAGCGTGGATTTCACCGTGCCGATATAATCTTCCGGCAACGCGCGCGAATCCGTTCTCGGATATGTCAGCACCTTGTGCTTTTCGTAAAGCGCCTGCGCCAGGCCGAGCGTGTTCTTCGCGCTGAAACCGAAGCGCGAGTTTGCGTCGCGCTGTAAGCTCGTCAAATCGTAGAGCAGCGGCGACAACGAGGTCGTCGGCTTGCTTTCTTCCGTGACAATGCCAGGCTTGCCGAGACATTTCGCGCGGATGGCCTCGGCTTTTTCCTTTTGCCAAATGCGTTCGGCTTTGAGCTGGTCTTCGTCAATCGTAGTGGCACGGGCATCTTGCCCGTGTGTTTCTGATCCAGAAACGCCGCTCTCGCTGGAACTCACAGGCGGGACGCCTGTGCCACTATGCTTGGAAAATTTTTCATCAAACCAGCGTCCGGCATATTGTCCCGCTGCCGCGTCGAACGTGCCGAGGACTTCCCAATAACCACGAGGCACAAACTTGCGGATCTTCGCCTCGCGCTCCACGAGAATCGCCAGCGTCGGCGTCTGCACGCGGCCCACCGTCGTCTTGAAAAAGCCGCCGAGCTTGGAATTGAACGCCGTCATGGCGCGCGTACCGTTGATGCCCACGAGCCAGTCGGCCTCGCTGCGGCTCATCGCCGCGTCGGATAGCGGCAGCATGGATTCATCGCTCTTCAACGCCGCGAAACCTTCACGGATGGCGGCGGGCGTCATGGATTGCAACCAGAGCCGCTGGATGGGCTGCGGCGCTTTCGTGTAGCGGACGATGTTGCGGAAAATCAATTCCCCCTCGCGCCCGGCGTCGCAGGCATTGATAAGCGCGGTGACGTCTTTGCGTTTGATGAGCTTCGCGACGGCCCGCAGGCGCGGCGCGGTCTTCTCAATCGGCGTGAGATCAAAGTGCGGCGGGATGACCGGCAGGCATTTGAACGTCCACTTGCCGCGCGCGGCCTCGACGCCTTCCGGCGGCACGATGGTGAGCAGATGGCCGACCGCCGACGTGACGACAAACTCGTCGTTCTCGAAGTAATCGTCGTGCTTTTGGAACTTGCCGAGCGCCTTGCTGATGTCGCTGGCGACGGACGGTTTTTCCGCGATGATGAGTGCTTTACCCATTTGTTGAGCCGCAACCTTGCGGAGAAATTTCCGTTTGTCAACACTCGCGCGATTGACACCGGCAAAAAGTTCTGCGGAAATGTCCCGCAATCCAAACACCATGACGACGCCAAACCAGACCATTTCCACCGAATCGCTGCAACACGCAGGCCGCACGTTCCCGCCCTCGCCCGAAATCGTGCAGCACGCGCTCATCAACGCCGCGCAATACGACGCGCTGTATCAGCGCTCCCTCCGCGAGCCGGAAAAATTCTGGCTGGAACAGGCGCAGTCGCTGGCGTGGTTCAAGGCACCCAAGCACGCGCGCAAGTTCAACTGGAACACCGCCGCGCGGAAAATCGAGCACACCTGGTTTGCAGATGGCCAGCTCAACGTCACGGTGAACTGCCTGGACCGCCACCTCAAGACGCGCGGCCAGCAGACCGCCATCATCTGGCAGGGCGAAGTGGAGGAGGACGTGAAGCGCATCACCTACGCGGAATTGCACGCGGAAGTCTGCAAGTTCGCCAACGTGCTGAAATCGCTCGGCATCCAGAAAGGCGACCGCGTGGCGATCTACATGCCGATGATTCCCGAAGCCGCCGTGGCCATGCTCGGCTGCGCGCGCATCGGCGCGATCCATTCGGTGGTGTTCGGCGGGTTCAGCTCGGACTCGCTCGCGGGCCGCATCAACGATTCCGAATGCAAATTGCTCATTACCGCCAACGTCTCCCTGCGCGCCGGCAAACACGTTCCGCTCAAGGAACTCGCCGACGCCGCGCTCAAACACACGCCCAGCATCGAGCACGTCATCGTCGTCCAGCGCAACGCCGAGCCGTGCAATATCGTTCCCGTCAGCGACAAGTGGTATCACGAGTTGATGGCGAAAGCGTCGGCGGATTGTCCGGCGGAAACACTGAACGCGGAAGATTATCTGTTCATCCTCTACACCAGCGGCTCCACCGGCAAGCCCAAGGGCGTCGTCCACAGCAATGCCGGTTATCTGCTCTGGAGCGCGCTCACGCACAAATACGTTTTCGATATTCACGAAGGCGACGTTTTTTTCTGCACCGCCGACATCGGCTGGGTCACCGGCCACAGCTACGTCATCTATGGCCCGCTCTGCAACGGCGGCACCACGCTGATGTTCGAGGGCGTGCCGACGTATCCCGACGCCGGGCGCTTCTGGAAAATTGTCGACAAGTTCAAGGTGAATTCCTTTTACACCGCGCCCACTGCCATCCGCGCGCTCATCCGGCTCGGCGATGAATGGCCGGCGAAACATGATTTAAGTTCCCTGCGCGTGCTCGGCACCGTGGGCGAACCGATCAATCCCGAGGCGTGGTTGTGGTATCACAAACACATCGGCCGCGAACGCTGTCCCATCGTGGACACCTGGTGGCAGACCGAGACTGGCGGACATCTTATCACTCACCTGCCCGGCGCGCACACGCTCAAGCCCGGCAGCGCGGGCAAACCGTTCTTCGGCGTCGAGCCGGTGGTGCTGCGCGACGACGGCACCGAATGCAAACCGAACGAGGGCGGCAAGCTCTGCATCAAGACGCCGTGGCCCGGCATCATGCGCACGACGTGGGGCGATCACAGCCGGTTTATCAACACCTATTTCGCCACATTCAAGGACATGTATTTCACCGGCGACGGCTGCCGCGTGGATGCCGACGGCGATTACTGGCTGCTCGGCCGCGTGGACGACGTGGTGAACGTCTCCGGCCATCGCATCGGCACGGCGGAAGTCGAGAGCGCGCTCGTGAGCCATGAGAAAGTGGCCGAAGCCGCCGTCGCGCCCATGCCGCACGACATCAAGGGCCAGGCGCTCTACGCGTTCGTGACGTTGAAGGACGGTGTCCACGAAAGCGAAGAGTTGAAAAAGGAACTCGCCGCGCACGTTCGCAAGGAAATTGGCGCGATTGCCGTGCCGGACAAAATCCAATTTGCGCCCGGCCTGCCCAAGACGCGCAGCGGGAAAATCATGCGCCGCATCCTGCGGAAGATCGCCGAGAACCAGACCGACCAGATCGGCGACGTTTCCACGCTGGCTGAACCGGGCGTGGTGGATGCGCTGGTCCGGGGGAAACAGTAAAATTGCGCCAATGAACTTAAAGGTGAAATACTTTCAAAAATGGAAAAAGAATAGGCTGTAAGGTCTGCCGGCCATTATCCAAAGGCGCCATTACACGTTGTGAAAAAGCTCACGATTATTGGATTGTCAGTCGCTATTTTCGTTGCGTGCATGTTGTTGCTTTGGCAGCACGTCAAGATTTCCAGAGATAGAGACTTTCGGCAAAGTTTGGCGGGAGTTTGGTCTTGGGAACTTGAAAATATGCGATGCACAAACATAGTCGCTCCGGATGGCAGTTTTGTAAGCCAGTTGATGTTTAGCCATCCCGACCGCACGAATACATACCAGATGGCAGGAACATGGCATATCAAAGATGGGAGTTTGATTGAGACAGTGACCAGTGACAGCAACAAACGAGCGCGAGTGCCTCGAACACATAGCGGTCAGATTGTCCGCATGGATGCCAGCGAGTTTGTTGTAGCTTGGCAGGGTTCTACAAACAAATCAGTATGGCAAAGAGTCAGTCCATGATGGTTATTGTGTGAATAGGCTGCAACCAAGATGCCACCGGCGACGCAACCTTGGGCTGAATGATTGAATCCCATCGGGCTTCCCGAAAATAGCCCAGAGCTTCAGCTCTGGGTTGCGGCGCGCAAACCAGCATCGAGTCCCGGCAGGGACGGCAGAACCATCCGCGCATCTTCTTTCGTCCCTCCCGGGACTTCATGGAGTCCGTGCGCAAGCACATTTGTAACATTCAAGTAATTGACAGGAGCAAGATTCACTACCAAACTTGTGCCTCATTAAGTTTAAAGGCTGGCGGCAGATTCAGTTTTCCGAGTCAGACAGCATTGGATGCTTATGAAAAAGTTCACGCTAATCCTGGCCGCACTGGCAACAGTGTGTTTCGCAAGTCAAAGTCATTCCCAAGGCACTTCAACGCCGTTGCATTTGTATACCAGCGGCAATGGCAGCGTCACGCCGCTGCAAGACGGGGACTTGCTCGTCATCGGCCAGACTTATGACATGGAGGCGATTCCATGCTCCGACTCTGTCTTCAGCAGTTGGCAGCCAGTCAACGTCACGACAGTTACTCAATTTGATCTTGATGCCAATGGCAATCCGGTTCCTATTTATATTTCCATCGTGCCGTCACCGGTGCCGGATTATTCCTATCAGCCAATATTGGAATTCACCATGCAACCTAACACCGTGATTGCAGATACTCCAACCTTAACAATCGTTCAGAGTTATGGCTGGCAGGCAAATTTTGCGCCCGTCCCGGAGCCGACCAGCCTCGCGCTGATTGCGTGTGGTCTCACAGCAATATTATTCGGTTGGTCAAAACAATTTCGGAACAACAACCATGTCGCCCAATTTCTACATAGGCGGCACCCAACGCAGCGGTGACGGGGGCCTTTGGCTGAATGATTGAAATCCCTTCGGGCTTCCCGAAAATAGCCCAGAGCTTCAGCTCTGGGTTGCGGCACGCCAACCAGCATCGAGTCCCGGCAGGGACGGCAGAAACACCCGCACATTTTCTTTCGTCCCATCCGGGACTTTGACCCTTTGTTGAACGATTAACTCAGCCATGAATGGCTGGGCTATTATCGGGCAAGGCCGGCGTCCCGCTGGCCGGTGCGGATGCCCTGCCCGCCTCTGACCGCATGCCAGCGGCGAAACCGAATGGATTCAAAACCGGCGGTTGAGAATGGATCTTATTCCGGTGGATTTTCTTCGAAAGATTCTCTGAAAATTCTTATTCCTTTTTCCGTCTTTTGATTTTTCTT
>Ga0182016_10008944_pt1 | contig 10018 bp, 7 predicted proteins | sample 712S2MmetaG_FD_120491 | JGI IMG/M metagenome (GOLD analysis project Ga0182016, IMG submission 120491) | Permafrost microbial communities from Stordalen Mire, Sweden - 712S2M metaG | ecosystem: Environmental > Terrestrial > Soil > Wetlands > Permafrost | place: Sweden: Stordalen | collected... | reverse complement strand
GCAAGCCAGGCGCCAATGACGGGGCCGGTAAGTGAATACAATGTGATAATCCCCCGGGCGGTCGAGATAGAGGCCTTTGAAAGCACGATTGACGGTCAGTACCGTTTTGGGTTCGCCATTGGCGGTGGCGGAGAAATCCCGGGCCTGGCCCTCGGTAAGGCAGACCACCCCGGCGGACGGGACATGGATCTCAAAGGCCGTGGAATTGGCCAGCAATTGATAATTGGTGGCCGCCAGAATGACCGCCGGCTCCGCGGTCGCCAGTTCCCGCAAGCCTGGCTGCGTGGCGATTTCCTGCGGGGTCAGCGCGGCAAAGGGGTGTTGGCCATGCTGGACGAGCCGCTGGATGAATTCGCCGGTGGTGGCGATGGAAACCACCCGGTCGGTAAAAAACGCCCGAGGCCAAACTTCCAAGTTCTCCACCACGCCAAAATCGCTTCGGTCCGTGACGCGCAAATTGGGCGTCGGAGAAACCGAGATCCCGGTCGGGTACAGCAGATACTTGACGTTCAGCAAATTCAACAGCGGCTGTGCCAACACCGCGCGCTGGACGATAAGAATCCACTCATAATCGAACTGCATGCCTGGAAAATTCTGGACCAGGTCCATATAGTCGCCGCTGGTCAACGGATCACACGAACGGATGTCCTCCAGACCGTAAACCGACGCATAATCGCCAAACAAATTATGTTGCATTCCCACCACGCGAAACGGGCCGGAGCCGTCCGTCTTGATTTTTTCAATCGCCGGGCTGGGACTGTCCAGAACCATTCGCGGGCCCACCAGCAGCAGCAAGTCCTTGTCGCCAAAACTATAAAGTCCAAAGCGGAATTGGGCGATCAAGCCCAGCAGAATAATCGCCGCCCAACCAGCGGCTGATATCCACGGCTTGCGGCTTTTCAAGTAAGCAAAAAGCAGCGGGGCTCCCACCGCTGCCGTGCCCACGCAGAAAAAATAGTTCCAGGGAATGGGCCGGTGGGAGAAGCTGAAAGAATAGCCCGCCAACATCCCGGCAAAAACCAGGGCGATCAAAAGCATCTCCTTCACCGCCCGCCGAAAATTCTGTTCCTGGGCCAGCGCCCGGAAGCCATAAGCACTTTGGAGGGTCAGATGGATTACCAGCAGATAAGAGAAATCCGTGAAGGTATGGCCATCCCGGTTCAGGAAGGGAATGAGCACCAGCAACGAGGCCGGAACCCATCCAAAGATGCAACCGCCCCATAGCCCAATGGCGCCGCAATTGATCCAAAAGAATGTTTCGTGTCTCATTTGCCGCCAGCGCAAAACCGAAAGGAGGCAACCCGCCAATACCAGCAAGCTGGCTCCCGGCGCGACGGCCGGATAGGCGTCACTCGGTACGAGTAGGAGATACAGCAGGTTGTCAAATGCGCCCGGCAGACTCCACAATGGCAGCTGATAAACATGCACTTCGGCGTGCGACGAAAACGCGCCATTCAGGGCCGCCAGAAAGGACATCCAGACCGGTGCCGTCAATCCGAGAAAAAGCACGGTGCCCACCATTAGTCGTCCCAAAACCGTGACGAATTCGGCTGCCCGGCGACAAGCCAGCCCGGCGTCAACCAGCGCCGCCAAATTCAGGCCCGCGATCAACAGCACCGCCACTTCCACATGGCCGGCGTTGAAACAGGCGAAATTAACCAGCAGCCAAACCAACCCCCAGCGAAAGTGGTGGCTGACTCGCGGGTTGAGCCACGTCAGTGCAGAAAGCAGAATCCACGGGCCATAGGAGAAGACAAAAAAGACCGGGTGGTTGTTAATATAGAAAAAGGCGCCGCAATAGGCCCCCAGCACCGCAAAGATCAGCCCCAGTGGCTGGCTGCCCGAAACCCGCAAAACCAGCAGCCCGAAACCCGTGCAGAAAAGCAGCTTGGCCGTGAGAAACTTAAGATCCCAGGCGATGGCGGAGCCTCGGCCAAAGATGACAATCAGTTGCAACGGGTCACCCAACATGGTCACTGCCTGGCCGAGAAACACGCTCCCCGCATGGCTGTAGCGGTTCCACAAGGGAAGCTCGCCATGTTGCAAGAGGCTGCGAGACTCGATAAATCCCCACGGCACACCCTGAACCATCATCGCTCCCGTGTCGCTGCCGTGAGCCGATACCTGTAGTGTCGGCTCCATTCCGGGAAACAGCGGGAGCCATGAATAAACCAGCACCCCGGTACTTGAGGGAGAGACATAGCTGCGACCGCAGAAGATGACGGGGTGGCAATTGACAATCACCGCCAGCAAAGCAACGAGCACCATTGCCAGAACCGGATGGCGGGCATTCCACGCCGAGCAATAAGCGGCTAATCGAGATTCTTGTGCGTTGGTTGCCAAATTTGGCTCCAGGTCGTCGTGTGCGGCAGCGTGCAGATGCGGCATCTTAAGAGGTGCCGGGTTCAGCGTCAAAAAAATTTGAATTGACGTTTGCCGTAAACGCAGCCAGTCCCCCCAACAAGGTCCCTCAATTGGAGTTAAACCAGAACACGTCGATTGCATGGGTGGCCGTCCGCAAAGACCTTACGGGGCGTAAGCTGTCCGCCAAGCATGTGGTGCGAATTGTCAACATAATTATGAATCATTCAGACGGCATTACATAAGAATGTGTTATTAAAATCCCGGCACCTCGTTGAAAAGTCTGCCCAGCGATCGGCGATTTCCTTGAATTCATAGGAGTGGAGGCTTGAGCTTTTACCCAAGTCGCGCTAAGTTAAACGAAAGGGAAAGGGATTCGCCTTTCCCCCAGGTGTATAATTTATGCAGCGCAAAGCATCGGCCGTTTGGCACGGCGATTTAAAAAGTGGCAAAGGTAGCATTTCGACCTCCAGCGGGGTCTTGATGGAGACGCAGTACTCCTTCAGCACCCGCTTTGAGAATGGAATCGGTACGAATCCAGAGGAACTCATTGGCGCGGCCCATGCGGGCTGTTTTGCCATGGCGTTTTCCGCCGAACTTGGGAAGGCCGGCTTTACCCCTGCGGCCATCCACGCAACGGCCACCGTGACCATGGACAAAACCGATGCCGGGTGGACAGTCACCGAGTCGCATCTGGACATCACGGCGAAAATTCCCGGCATTGATGCGGACCAGTTCAATCGCATCGCCAGCGCCGCGAAGACCGGCTGCCCCATTTCCCGCCTACTCAACGCCAAGGTTAGCCTGAACGCCAAACTCGAAGCGTAACGGCCAAAAGTGTTTCTGTTTATTCCCTATCACTTCTGCGTAGCATCCGTTTCAAATCATGAGCCTGCCGTCACATCCTACTCTTCGTAACCAAACTGCCAAACTGCCCTCGGTTTTCAGCAAAGTTTTTCGCTGGCAGCCCGATTTTCCCGGCGGACCGCTGCCCGTTAAAGTTGAAATCGTTGGCTCTTTCACCGGCTGGAAAAAGACGCCGCTGAAATATGACCGGGTTAATGGCATCTGGCAACTGACCTTGGAAAACATTCCCGGAAATCGCACGCACAACTATATGCTGCTCGTAAACGGACGACCCGCCAGCGACAAGAATTCAGACGGCTTGGCGGTTCCGAGGACCGAGGAGGAGGAGCAATATCAATTGGAGACGCCGCGCGGGCCACGGGTGTTCATGCTTTTTAGCCAGACAAAATAGACTGGTCAAAGTGCCAGCGTGCGGCTGACGTGAAACACGGCCAGGCAGGCTCGCACCGCGGCGGGATCGTTCAGGCACAGCGCGCCTTCAAAAATCCGCGGCACCGGTTGCCCTTCGAATCGCAGAGGATATTTATCCTCCAAACCTTGCGCATAAGCAGGGAAATCCGCAAATCCTTCAGCGCGGAGTTGCACCGCATTAGCCAATCGAAAAATGCCGGTGCTGTTTTGACAGGTCTGCCGCATCAGTTCCACCAAAACCCGTCCCATGGTATAACGCGGGTTGATTTCCACCACGGGTTTTAATCGCACGCTGCCGAGGGAGTCCCGATAGACGAAAGCGTCCAGTCCCAGCGGGCCGGTAAAATCCAGGGCGCGCAATTCGGCCTCCAAAAAGGCAAGCACCAGATCGTAAAAATCCAGGAGCTGGCCCGAAATGTCCTTAGGCTGGCGGAACCGCGCCACGACTCGGTTGGGAATGCGCTGATGAAAATGCGACTCCGCGAAGTTAGCCACGAACTGTCCGCGGGCGTCGCTCACCAGGCCGGTGAAACCACATAACTTCAGACCCGCGGGCGTCATTTCGAGCTGTACCGAAAAATCCTGAACGCGGTTCAGCCACGGCTCGACGACGAGCTCGCGCTTTTGCGCGAAGGCACGACTCATCCAACGCAGCTGCGCTTCCAAAACGCAGGGTTCCAGGAGACGCAACGCGTTACCGCCCGCGACGCCAAAGGCCTGTTTCACCACCACGTTGTGCTGCCCGCGACCGCGGATCCCAGCGATGACGGCAAGCGCCTCGTCCAGGGAATTCACCGGCACCCCGATTTCATTTTCAGAGCACAGCCACTCGCGACTGTATGGCCGCTTGACGGTTTGCGCCTGGTCCTGCCGGCTGGTCCCGGAAACAATTTTTCGCAGAAAATTCGCGCTCCAGGATTTGGAGTACAGCTGAGCCAGGCCGGGATTGAATCGCTTTTCGTCGGGACGTTTTTCGCCGGTGACGTTGGGAAAAATGGGCTTTAGCAATTCCATGCTGTCCGGTCCCCAAGCCCATGGACGCAAGCTGCCGAGTTTGCGGCTGGCAAGGTTATGCAATGCGGCTTCCGAAAATTCCACAAATTCTGGCAGCGGGAATCCAGCCTGCTTTATCCGGCTCAAAAATTCCACTGAAGGTTTCCGGCCCGTCAATACAATGTCGTCTTGTCGGCAAAGGAATTGAGGCAGGTTTTCCAGGTCGCGCGCTAGTTGCAACTGGTGCTTCGCCGGGTTGAAGACTCTATTTTCAGCCAGGCGACCTTCAGTAAACGCATTGAACACGAACACATTTGGGGTGCGGCCTTTCGATTGAGAATAGACATTGAGCTGGGCGATGAATAGCGGATCAAGTCCGGCCGCGCGGCGACCGGCGAGGTTCAGCGCGAAGCCTTTGGCGCGTTGCGGCGACAGCGGAAACTTAAGCGTACGGCAGAAGGCATCCCAGTCGGATTCGTCCGGATTTTTCCAGCGGCGAAACCATTTCAAGCCATAGGCGACATGGCCGATTTCATCGCGATATATTTTGTCGAGCAGTTTCGCCGTGTCGGCGTCGCCCACGGTGGCGAAGCTGCGGCTATAATGGCCCGCGAAATCGAGGTTGGCCTGTTCGAAAGTGAGGCAGAGGCCAGCAACGTAATCAATGGGGTGTTCCATCGGCGAAACGCAGCGCCAGAAATAACCGCTGACGGGGAGGTCGCCCAATTCGATGCCACATGATTTCATACGTTCCATGTACCGTCGTGTGTGCTCCTGCTCGTCCTGAAGGGTTTGCAACACGCCTTTGCGGAAGGCAGAAGGCGCGGCAGGAAATTTCAGCAGCACCAAGGCCATAAGTTCGGTGGCGAGCAGCTCATGATTGCCAAAAAAATGCAACAGCTTGCCGCGCTCGGAAATTTCTTCGAGTCGGTGCAGTCCAGGGAAATCGCTTTTGCCAGCCGCGTGGACCTTGAACCGCAGGTTCGCCGGACGGCCCGGCATGCCGGGCGTAGCCAGCGCAGGTCCCGGATGCTCGTCCGTCAAGGTGTCTGGCGCTCGCAATTTTTCGTCCAGCGTGGTGGCGAATAAAACTTGTTCGGCAAATTGGCGGATTTCCATGCAAAAATCAGGCGCGAAGCTCGCCTTAAAAAATCAAAATTGGCCAGGAACCGGTTGTAATTCAGCAAATCAGCTGAAAATTCCCGCCGGCGCCCCGCGGCGTAACGAGGGTTTTAGCGCATCAATTGCTCGATATCGCCGGGTTCGATCGGAATGTCCTCCATCAGGTCAAGCGGTCCATTTTCGGTGACCACGACGGTGTTTTCCAACCGGACGCCAAAACCCTCGCTGCGGAGGTATATTCCCGGCTCGACGGTTACCACCCAGCCCGGGGCGAGTTTGAAGTGATTGTAAGTCACGTCATGCACATCCAAACCGATCGGATGCGAAACACCGTGCATGAAAAATTTTTTGACCACGGGTTCGTCCGGCTTCTGTTTTTTGAGGTCCGACATTTTTAGCAGGCCCAGATCAACGCACGCCCGGGCGGTCCGCTCCTCGCATTCCAGCCGCAAATCCTTGGTCGTCTTGCCGGGAATACAGGCAGCCACCTGCGCGCGAAAAATGCGCAACACCGCATTGTACACCTGTTTTTGTCGGCGCGTGAATTTTCCGCTCACCGGAATGGTGCGCGTTAAGTCGCTCATGTAATTTCCGAGGCCGGCAGCGACATCGAGCAGCAGCAGGTCGCCGGGTTTGCATGGCTGGTCATTTTGGTTGTAATGCAGGATATTGTTGTTGGTGCCTCCGGCAATGATGGGTGGATAAGCGAACTCGCCCTTGTGACGGATGAATTCGTGGGCAAATTCTGCCTCGACTTCGGTTTCATTCACGCCGGGCTTTAGAAATTTGCAGACGCGCCGAAAGCCCCGACCGGTCAGGTTGCAGGCGGCCTTTATGGCGTCGATTTCATAGGCGGACTTGACCGCCCGAAGCTCGTGCATGAGGGGAGCCAGTCGCTGGTAATGATGCAGCGGAAACTTGGCCCGGCAGTCCCGGATAAAGCGTTGATCCCGAGTCTCCACCGCCACGTCGGCGCGCTGATGCTCATTGGTGTTGAGGTAAACATGCTCCATCTCGCAGATCACCTGCCGGAAGATGCCAGGAAAATCCGTGAGCCACTTCACATTCGTGATGCCCGAAATGGCCGTCGCCTGGTCCTTGGTAAGCTTATGGCCTTCCCAGATGGCGAGCTGTTCATTGGGTTGGCGCACGAACAGGATTTCCCGGTGCTGGCGATCAAAGGCGTCGGGGGCGAGCAGGAGGATGGTTTCCTCCTGTCGCACGCCGGTCAGGTAAAACAAGTCGGCGTTTTGACTATGGCCCATGATGCCGTCGGCATTAGTGGGCATGAGATCGTTGGCGTTCAGCACGGCGACCGAACGCGCGGGCAATTTTCTAACCAGTCCTTCGCGGTTCTGGGTGAACAAGGCAGATGGTAGCGGGACAGCTTTCATTCCCGGGAGTGTAAGGCCCTGGCAGGGGAAAATTAAGCGAATTCATCCGGGTCTGGGAGGCGGGCTGGGGCAAGCGGCATTGCGCTGAGTTTCAGAGGAACGCAAGACCCGCGCGCAAGTTAATTGGGCTTGCCACCGAAACGCAGGACGGCTTAGTTATAACCAGATGCTATACGAACGATGGCAGAAGGTTGTGCGCGAACGGCCCAATGAAATCGCTTTGCGTGATCTGGCTGCCCGGCAAAGCTGGACATTTTCACAACTACATGCCGAAGCTGAGGTGGCGCTGCCGGAAATGCCGGCGATGATTTATCCCCAAGGCAATTCCCCGGAATTCATCCTGGCGGTGTTACGCGCGTGGCGCAACGAAGTCGTGGTTTGTCCGCTCGAAGCGCAACGTCAGCCGCTGCCCGGACTGCCTCCCCCGGCACCGTGCCGCCACCTCAAGACCACGCCCGCCAGCACCGGCGTGCCCCGGGCCGTGGCCTTTACCGATGCACAACTGGCCGCCGATGCGGACAACATTGTGGCCACGATGGGATTACGACCCGACTGGCCTAACTTGGGGGTTATTTCACCAGCGTACTCGTACGGATTTTCCAGCCTTGTGCTGCCCTTGTTGCTGCACGGCATACCGCTATTTATGGTGCCTTCACCCCTGCCGGAGGTGGTACGCAGTGCCGCGCACGAGCACAGTAACTTTACGGTGGCCAGCGTGCCCGCCTTGTGGCATGTCTGGCACAAGGCGGGAGCGATTTTTAGTAACGTGCGCCTGGCAATATCGGCCGGCGCCCCGTTGCCGCTATCGCTTGAACGCGCGGTCTTCGAGCAGCATGACGTGAAAATCCATAATTTTTATGGCGCCACTGAATGTGGCGGGATTGCGTATGATGACACCGAGACGCCGCGCACGGATGAAGCTTGCGTTGGCCGCCCGCTTAGGAATGTGCAGGTGGAAATTGGCGAGGGAGGCGCCTTGCGGGTTCGGAGCCAGGCTGTCGGTTCAGGTTATTGGCCTGTGCCTGAGGCTTTGCTTGGCGGCGGACAGTTTCAAACCTGCGACCTGGGCGCAATCCGGGGAGGCGAAGTTTTTTTGCGGGGGCGCACGGATGATCATATCAATGTCGCAGGACGCAAAGTGTCACCCACCACCATCGAACAGACCTTGCGAGAACATCAGGCAGTCGCCGAATGCGTGGTCTTTGGCGTACCAAGTGACGCGGCCGACCGCACGGACATGGTGGTGGCCTGCGTGGCCGCGGACCATACGGTTTGCCGGGACGAGCTGAAACAGTTTCTGCTGCAAAAGCTGCCCGGCTGGCAAGTGCCGCGGGAATGGTGGTTTGTCGATGACATCAGCAGCAATGGAGCAGGGAAACCATTGCGCTCAGCATGGCGGCAGAATTTTCTGGCACACCGGGCCGAGCAAGGCGCGGCCAGCTTTCAGGTGGAGTAAAACTGGCGCGCGATCTGGTCAAAAAAATCCAGGGTGGTGGTGTCGTTTCTCGTTACCAGGCTGAAAACGGCGCCGTCGGGTCGGATGGCAACCAGGATTCTGCCGCCCGAAAAAGTCCACACCAGCCGTTGGGCCTTAAAATCGTGGCTGCTCAGGAGGGCCAAGGTATGGGTCAGATGGAGCATCGTTTTTTCCAGGGTTTCAGAGGGGCAGCTCGCGTGATAGCTGCAAACTTGATGGGTGCGGTCCGGCAGCCGGACGCCTCCGCCCAGCGCGCCTGGCGCAGCGGCGCAATCCTTTAAAAGCTGGCCAAGGGCTTGGTTCATGCTTCGGGGGGTTGAAGTGCCACGCTCACGAATATGAGCCGATCGGAACCGAACAACGCCACGGCGCGGTGGGCCGGTTGCCGGATTTCCAGGCGCTCAAATTTCCCAAGCGGCAATTCCTTGCTCAAGAGAGCGGCCTGCTGGGCAATATTTTGCAGCAGGGCGACGCGGTCCAGCACGTCCGCACATTGCCACTGGTAAATCGGGCTGCCTTCGTGGGAGCAAACCAGGGTTTCGGCGATGACGACCTTCGGTTTGGTTTTAGGCGCGGCTGCGGCAGGGGCCTCCAAAGCCGGGGCCGGGGCTGAGAGAGCGGCAGCCGCTGGCGCAGGGACGGCCGGGGTATGCGAGGCGACTTCATCACGCACGCGCGCGGCCTCCATCAATAAAAATTCCCAGGAGCCATCAATGGTCTGGTTTCCCGGCGCTTGAAATGGGAGGAGCTTGAATTCGCCACCGGATACCGCGAGTAGCTTTTGCAAAGCTTTCTCTCCGGTCTCCTCGCCAAGCACCGCATGGACGATGCTGCCTTCTTTGATAAATATCCGGCCATAAGTCTGCTGGCTTTGGATTTCCAGGATGGACGAGTTGCGTCCCAGACATTCCATCTGGATCACGTCATTCAAGCCCACCTTCCGCAGCATGCCGTGAAAGCCCACCGTGGGCGCCCAGGTGGTCAGTTCCTCCAATATAATAAAAACGGATTTGAAGCCCTCCACGGTACGCGGCTTTTCAATGAAAAACTCGGCGCCGTTGGCCAGACAGGCAGCACGGTTTTCCTCGGTGGCGTAGGCGGTCAGGGTGACCTTCTTGACCCCGGGGAAGCGGCGGTTAAGAATGCGGAGGAACTGCAAACCATCCAGCATCGGCATGTTTATATCCACCACGGCCAGGTCAATTTTTTGCCGTTTGAGAATCTCCAGGGCCGCGTCCGCTGAACCGGCACGGTGCATCTGCCAGCGTCGGCCACTTAACTCGCTGAAAGTGTCGGTGACGACTTGGAGAAAATCCGGCTCGTCATCGACAAATAGAATCTGCGGTTGTGGTTTCGGTTCAGTCACTTCTGTTTGATAATTACTGTATCACCT
>Ga0182016_10008943_pt1 | contig 10019 bp, 8 predicted proteins | sample 712S2MmetaG_FD_120491 | JGI IMG/M metagenome (GOLD analysis project Ga0182016, IMG submission 120491) | Permafrost microbial communities from Stordalen Mire, Sweden - 712S2M metaG | ecosystem: Environmental > Terrestrial > Soil > Wetlands > Permafrost | place: Sweden: Stordalen | collected... | reverse complement strand
TGGCTCGACACCGGTACGCCCGACTCGTTGCTGGAGGCGGCGGAGTTCATCCGCGCGCTGGAGAAGCGCCAAGGAGTCAAAGTCGCCTGTCCGGAGGAGATCGCCTATCGCCAGGGCTGGATCTCTCACGATGCGCTGATCGAACAGGCGAAATTGTACAAGGGGGACTATGGCGCCTATCTGCGACGGCTGGAGACGGACGCCAGATGAACGTCACCGATCTCGTCGCGATCGACGTCCACACCCACGCGGAAGTTTCCTGCCGCCAGCCGGCGGACGCGATGTGGGAGCCCTACGAGGCGGCGGCGAGCAAATATTTCAAGGTGGGAAAGCGACCAACCATCGCCGAAACGCTCGCCTATTATCGCGAGCGCAAGATCGGCCTCGTGATGTTCACGGTCGATTCCGAGTTCCAGATCGGCAGCCGGCGCATTCCCAACGAGGAGGTTGTCGACGCCGCGCGCGACAATGCCGACATCATGATCGCCTTCGCCAGCATCGATCCGCACAAGGGCATGATGGGCGCGCGCGAGGCGCGCGACCTGATCGAAGGCGGGATCGTCAAGGGATTCAAGTTCCATCCGACCTGCCAGGGGTTTTTTCCCAACGACCGGCTCGCCTACAAGCTTTATGAAGTCATCGCCGAGCACAAGTTGCCGGCGATCTTTCACACCGGCCATTCCGGCATCGGCACGGGCATGCGCGGCGGCGGCGGCCTCAGGCTGAAATACTCACAGCCGATTCACATCGACGACGTCGCGGTCGATTTCCCCGACATGACGATCATAATGGCCCACCCTTCCTGGCCCTGGACCGATGAGGCGTTGTCGATCGCGCTGCACAAGCCCAATGTCTACATCGATCTCTCCGGCTGGATGCCGAAATATTTTCCCCCGCAGGTCGTGCAATACGCCAACACGCAGCTGAGGGAAAAAATGCTGTTCGGCTCGGATTTTCCGCTGATCGCCCCCGACCGCTGGATCGCCGATTTCGAAAAGGCGGCGTTCAAGCCGGAGGTGCGCGATCTCATCCTCAAGCAGAATGCGATTCGCGCGTTGGGCCTTGCCGTTTAGCGGGCGGCGCTCGCAAACCAGAAAGGCGATCGCCTTACGGCGGACCTTGCGATGACAAGTCGAGGTGGGGAGGCGGCGCCGCGCCGGATCGCCGCGATCGACGTCGCGCGCGGGCTGGCGCTGATCGGCATGGCGGTCTACCACCTCAGCTGGGACCTCGCCTATTTCGGACTCGCGCCCGCGGCTCTGCCGTTCTCGCCGGGAATGCGCATTTTCTCGCACATCGTGGCAAGCTCGTTTCTCGGTCTCGCGGGCGTATCGCTCGCCATTGCGCATCGATTCGGCACGCGATGGCGTGCTTTCTTCCTTCGCCTGTTGAAAATTGCCGCCGCGGCGGCGCTGGTGACCTTGGGCTCGTATTTCGCGGCGCCGGACGAAACGATCTGGTTCGGCATTCTGCATTGCATCGCGGCGGCGAGCCTTCTCGCCGCGCCGCTGCTCCGCGCGCCGCCATGGGCCGCGCTTCTCGCGGGGGCGGCCGCGATTGCGGCGCCGCGCGTCGTCCAGAGCGCTGTCTTCAATCCGCCGGTCCTGTTGTGGCTGGGCTTGGGAACGGAGCCACCCTCGACGCTGGACTGGCGCCCGCTACTGCCCTGGGCCGGGGCGACGCTGATGGGCCTCGGGCTGACCCGGCTTTTTCTGCCGCAGCTTTTCTCCAGGCCTTTGGCGCTTTGGCGCCCGCGCGCGTCGCCGGGGCGCGCGCTCGCCTCCGCGGGCCGTCACAGCCTCATCATCTATCTCGTCCATCAGCCCATCCTGTTCGGCCTCATCTACGCGCTCACGCAGCTGACCGGCGTCGCCGCGCTGCAGGGTCGTGACCGTTACATCGCGACGTGCCGGCCCGCTTGCGTCGAAGCGGGGGGCGAACCCGAAGCCTGCAAGACGGCTTGTGAGTGCGTGACGGCGCGCGCGGAAAACGCGGGCCTTGCGGCGTCGCTAACCTCGCACGCGATAAGCCAGGCCGACCGCGCGCGGCTTAGCGAGATCGTGAAGTCCTGCGGTTCCGAGTCGCCCTGAAATTCAGGCGAGCAGCCACTCGTGCGCAGGATCGTTGTGGAAGCGCCACATGCGCTTCGGACCCGCCATAACGTTGAGATAGTAGAGGTCATAGCCATGCGCGGCGCTGACGGGATGATAGCCGCGCGGCACCAGCACGACGTCGCGGTCGCTGACCGCCAGCGTCTCGTCAATCGAACGATCTTCGGTGTAAATCCGTTGCAGAGCAAATCCCTGCTGCGGCGAAAGGCGGTGATAATACGTCTCCTCCAGCAGCGTCTCCGCCGGCGGTTCGTCGCGGTCGTGCTTGTGCGGGGGATAGCTCGACCAGTGTCCGGCGGGCGTGATGACTTCGACGACGAGCAGGCTCTCCGCCGGCGCGGTCTCAGAAAGGATGTTGCGGATGAAGCGTTCGTTGGTTTCCTTGCCGCGCGTCAGCGTTTCGACGTCGCTCGGGGGAATTACGCGCGCGGGGAACTTGCCGACCGCCGGCGAGGAGCAGATCGCGACCTCGCAATCCTCTGCCGCTTCAATCACGACATTATGGTGCGGCGGCACGTAGACCGACCATGGCAGACCGGAGAAAACATCCTCGCGCTCTCCAATGATTCCGGAATCGAAATCCTTCGTGGTCACCCGCGCCTTGCCGGTGAGGATGACGACGCAAATCTCGCGAAGCCCGGTCTTCAGGGCGTTGCGCTTGCCTTTGTTGATCTCACGCGACTCGAAGCCGACGTACTTCCAGCCCGCGCTTTTGGGCGTGATCTTGTGACGCAGCCCGCCGGGGGAATGCCGGGGGTGAACGAGCAGCTTCGGGCGCGCCATGGGCAAAGATCCTTAGTTGAGACTCAGACAAGTCCGCTTTCGCGGAACGCCTCTCGCAAATGCGCGACACCCTTCCTGGCGTAGGCGAGCGTCGGGGCCTTCCTGGGATCCTGTTCGGCCTCAAGTATGACCCAGCCCGAATAGCCCCGCAATTCTCTGAAGACCGCGACGTAATCGACCATTCCGTCGCCGGGGACCGTGTAGGCGCCGAGTTCCGAACCGACGCCGAGGATCGAATCGAGGAAGCTGAGGTCGGCGGCGTTCGCGGCCTCCATCTTGGCCTTGCGAACGTCCTTGGCGTGAACGTGGCCGATGCGGTCGCGATAGCGGCGCGCCAGCGCCGCCGGGTCCGCGCCGCCCCAAGTTGCATGGCCGGTGTCGAGCAGCAGATGAACCGGCGCCTTGGCATGCGCCATGAACGCGTCGATGTCGGCTTCCGATTGAACGACCGTGCCCATGTGGTGGTGATAGCAAAGCGTCAGTCCCTGGTCGGCGACGCGGCTTGCGAACTCCGTCATTTTTGCGCCAAAGCCCGCCCAGTCTTCCCTCGCCAAATGTGGACGCTTCGAGAGCGGAACGCCGCGGTCGCCGTGGATCGTGTTCGAGGTCTCGGCTGCGATAAGGATGCTCGCGCCCGCGCCTGTGGTCATGGCAATGTGAGCCTTGGCGGCTTCGAATTCCTCGCGCGGCGAGCGCCGCAGAAGTTCCGTCGAGTACCAGCCGCCGACAAAAACCATGCCGAACTCCGCGAGCTTGGCTTTCAGCGCCGCACCGTCGCTCGGCATCTTGTTGCCCTTTTCCATGCCTTCGAAGCCCGCTTCCCGCGCTTCCGCGAGGCACGTCTCCAACGGCGTGTCGCCGCCGATTTCCTGCAAGTCGTCGTTGGACCAACCGATCGGGTTGGCGCCCAGGCGTATCGTCATGAGTTCAGTCTCCGATGCGCCGGGAGGCCAGCGCCTTCTCATAGTTTTTGCGCGCCTTGTTGACCTCGATGCGGGTCGAGGTCGCGGGCACCGCGACGTCCCACCAGGCGCCGCCAGCGTCGGTCGTCCCCATCGGGTCGGTGTCGACGATGATCGCCTGAGTGGTCTTCGCCTTGCGCGCCGCGGCGAACGCGCTTTCGAGTTCCCCGATCGAATGAACTTTGACGGCCTCGGCGCCAAGCGAGCGCGCATGAGCGACGAAATCGACTTCGGGCAGCGCTTCGTGCTTGGCGTCGCGCAGCAGATTGTTGAAGGATTCCCCGCCGGTCGCAAGCTGTAGGCGGTTGATGCAGCCAAATCCCCGATTGTCGTTGACGACGATGATGAGCTTTTGCCCGAGCATCACCGAGGTCGCGATTTCCGAATTCATCATCAGATAGGAGCCGTCGCCGACGACGACGATCACTTCGCGGTCAGGATGCGCAAGCTTGACGCCGATGCCGCCGGCGATTTCATAGCCCATGCAGGAATAGCCGTATTCGAGGTGATAGCCGAGCGGTGCTCCGGCCTGCCAGAGCTTGTGCAGTTCCCCCGGCAGGCCGCCCGCCGCGCCGACCACAATGTCGCTCGGTTTGCCCTCGCGCAGCAGCGCGCCAAGGACTTGCGCGTCGGTCGGATTGACCGCGTTGGTTGAGGCGAGATAGCGCGCGGCGACCGGCAACCACTCGCGCTTCGCTTCCGACGCGAACCCGGTCCACACGGCGGGCGCGCGCCAATCGCCGAGCGCCGCGTCGAGCGCTGCGATCCCGGCCCGCGCGTCGGCGACGAGCGGCAACGCGCGATGCTTGGCGGCGTCGAACGCCTGCACGTTGAGGCCGATGAAACGCCGGTTCGGATTCTTGAACAAGGCCCACGAGCCCGACGTGAAGTCGGCGAGCCGCGTTCCCATCGCAAGCACGACATCGGCCTCTTCGGCGAGGCGATTGGCCGCCTCGGTCCCCGTCACGCCGATCGCGCCGGCGTGCAGGGCGTGATCCGGCGGCGTCGCCGATTTGCCGGCCTGCGTCTCCGCGATCGGAATGCCCCGCTTTTCGCAGAAGGCGAGCAGTTGCTTCTCCGCGTCGGAATAGAGCACGCCTCCGCCGGAGATGACGAGCGGCTTCTTCGCCGCGCGCAGCGCCGCGACGGCCTCGTCGAGTTCGTGCGCATCTGGCGGCGCGCGGCGCGGGCGATGCAGCCGCTCGGCGAAGAACGACGCGGGGTAATCGTAGGCCTCCGCCTGGACGTCCTGGCAGAACGCCAGCGTCACGGGCCCGCATTCCGCAGGATCGGTCAATACGGCGATCGCGCGCGACAGCGCCGGGATGATTTGCTCGGGGCGCGTTATCCGATCGAAGTAGCGCGAGACCGGACGGAAGCAATCATTGACGCTCGCGGTTCCGTCGCCAAAATTTTCAATCTGCTGCAGCACGGGGTCGGGCATGCGATTGGCGAAGACGTCGCCGGGTAGAAACAGCACCGGAAGCCGATTGACATGCGCGACCGCCGCCGCCGTCACCATGTTCGTGGCGCCGGGGCCGATCGACGAAGTGCAGGCCATCATGCGGCGCCGGCGGGACGCCTTGGCGAAGGCGATCGCGGTAAGCGCCATCGCCTGCTCGTTATGCGATCTGTAGGTCGGTAGCGTCTCGCGCGCGCCATAAAGGGCCTCGCCCATCGCCGCGACATTGCCGTGGCCGAAGATCGCGAAGACACCCGCGAACAGCGGAACCTTCCGGCCCTCGATCTCGGTCATCTGCGCGCTGAGGAAACGTATGGTCGCCTGCGCGGCGGTGAGCTTCAGGGTTTTCATCGGCGTCCTCTCCATTCGCTAGCGCGGCGCGGTCGTTGCGCCGGGCTCCCAGAGCGCGCAGAGGCGTGCGAAGGACTCAGCCATCGCGCGCGTCGCTTCGGCGTCGTCGATGCGGCCGGCGAACCAATCGTGCGCCGGCTGCATGAAGATCGTGCGCCCGACTGCGAACCCTCTAACATGCCGCCGCCCGCGAGCGATCGCGAACGACTTTGCAAGCTGTTCAACCGGCGCGTCGAGGCCAAGCAGGATGATGCCGCGGCAGAGCGGATCGCCGGCGTCGATCGCATCCGCGATTCGGTCCCAGGCGGCGGCGCTCGCTTGTCCCTCCAGCTTCCACCAGTCCGGCTTGATCCCGATCTCATAGAGGCGTGCGATGACGCTGGCGACCGTCGCATCGCTAACAGGGCCGTGCTTGCTGGCGATAATTTCGATCAGCAATTCGCGCCCGAGCGTGCGCGCGGCGTCGTAGAGACGCAAAAGCTCGCGCTCCTGCCGCGCTTTCATCTCCCTCGAATCGTCGGGATGATAGAAGCAGAGGCACTTGATCGTGTGCGCGATCGGCCATTCCACAAGCTTTGCGCCGAGCGATCCGCCAAATTCGAAATCGAGCGGGCGCGAGCCCGGCTCCTCCACCGGGCGGCCGATCCAGAGATTGTGGTCGGCCGCGCGGAACAAGGCCTCGCGTCCGTACTTGCCGTCGAGCAGCATTCCATATCCCGGCCGGCCGGCGGCGACCTTCGCGGCGGCGTCAACCGCAAGCCGCTTGAAAACGGATATGCGCTCGCGGGGCGCGCCCGCTTCGTCCGCTACCTTTTCGAGTTGCGCGCGATGATCGATCGCGAGCGCCATAACGCCGGGCGCCTCGGCGCGCCGCGTCGTCGCCCAGTGGATATGGTTGAGGTCCTGGTCGCGCCGCAGCGCCCGATGCGACGAGCCGCGATCCAGGAACTGCCGCAGCTCCGCCCAGGTCGGATATTCCGCCGAGCACAAGAGGCGCGAAACCGCAAAGGCGCCGCCCGCGTTGGCATAGGCGCAGCAGGTCTCGATCGGTTCGTCCCGCAGCCAGCCGCGTAGAAAACCCGACATGAACGCGTCGCCCGCGCCAAGGACATTGTAGACTTCGACGGGAAAGCCCGGGCCCTTGACGCCCATTTCGATCGAGTCAGGGATGTCGCCGGGAAATACGACGCAGCCCATCGGACCGCGCTTCATCACGATCGTCGCGTTGCTCCGGGCGCGCACGGCTTTGAGCGCCGCCAGCGGCTCATCGACCCCGCCCGCGATCATGATCTCTTCCTCTGTGCCGACAATCAAATCGCAGGACGGCAGGATCGGCTGCAGATGCGCCGAGACCTGATCGGACTTGATATAGCGCTCCTCCCCCGCGCCGTGCCCCGCGAGGCCCCAGAGATTCGGCCGGTAGTCGATGTCGAAGGCGACCTTTCGGCCATGTTTCTTGGCGTAGCGGATCGCGAGGTTTTGCGCGGCGGCGGCGTTCGCCTTGGCGAAATGCGTGCCCGTCACCACGATCGCTTTGGCGCGCGCGATGTAAAACTCATCGATGTCGCCTTCGTCGAGCGCGCTATCGGCGCAATTGTCGCGATAGAAGATGAGCGGGAAAGTCTTGTCGTCGCGGATTCCGAGCACAACCAGCGCCGTCAGCCGCGCCGGGTCGGTCTTGACGCCCGCCACGTCGACGCCCTCTCTCACGCATTGCTCGCGGATGAAGCGGCCCATGTGCTCGTCGCCGACCCGCGTGATCAGGCCGCTCTTCAGGCCGAGCCGCGCCGTTCCGATGGCGATGTTGGTCGGGCAGCCGCCGACCGCCTTGGAGAAGCTCGCCATGTCCTCGAGCCGTCCGCCAACCTGCGCGCCGTAGAGGTCCACGGACGAACGGCCTATCGTGATGACGTCGAGCGTGGGATCAGGCACGCGGGAAGGCTCCGGGGTTCGCGAGGTTTCTGGGTCAGCTTTCAGGGCTCCAGCGGCGGATCGCCCGTCCCGACCACCATCTGGTCGAAGTCGAGATTCGAGCCGGTCATCAGGCCGGACTCGCCGGAGGCGAGATAAGCGCAGGCGCGCGCGACCTCCCTCGGATCGATGAGACGGCCGAACGGGCGCGACTTGACCGCTTCGTCCAGCCAGCCGTCCTTGGCGCCGTGATATTTCTTCATGATCCTGTCCTCGCCCGGCGTCGACATCCAGCCGATATTGAGGCCGTTGACCCGAATGCGGAACTTCAGCAGCGAATGGGCGACATTGCGCGTGAGCGTGGCGAGCGCGCCCTTGGAGGCGCAATAGGCGGTGATAAAGGGTTGGCCGCCATGCGCCGACATCGACTGGATGTTGACGATGGAGCCCTGGATCTTTTCGCGCCGCATGATCGTGACGGCGCCCTGGATCAGAAAGAACGGCGCGCGCACGTTGACGTCGAAAATCTCGTTGTAGCGCTCTTCGGTGGTATCGAAGATATTGCCGCGGTCGGTGAGCGCCGCCGCGTTGACGAGCACGTCGATCCGGCGGAAATGGCGATCGGCCTCGGCGATAACGAGCTTGCAGTCCGCGACCTTCGCCAAGTCCGCCCTAACGAAGTGCGTAGGACAGCCTGTCGCAGAAATCTCCTCGGCGACGCGCTCGCCGTTGGCGCCGTTGCGGCCGCAAATCACAAGGCCCGCTGCGCCGCGTTCGGCGAAAAGCCGGGCTACCGTTTCCCCCAAGCCCTGCGATCCGCCCGTTACGACAGCGACTTTGCCATTGAGATTTGCGGGCCCGTCGTAAAGCGCGCGCGCGGCGGCGGCGGGTTTCGCCATGGGTTTCCTCCTCGAAAGACAGGCGCCGCAATTTCCGGCCCGGACCGGTTTGCGGCCTTACCGCTATTTTGCGGATCGCGAAACGGAAATTATTTAAGCGAGTAAAACCGGAATGTGTATTCCTTTTTTGCGGATCGCTTGGCAAAAGCGGTCGCGGACGGGCCGCGCGACGGCCAATGGGGAGGAACACATGAAGTTCGGCATTATTGGCGCGGGGCGGATCGGCAGGATTCATGCCGCCAACGTCGCCGCCCGCAAGGACAGCGAGGTCGCTATTGTCGCCGATGCGGATGCCGCCGCGGCAAAGAGCCTTGCCGAATCGACCGGCGGCAAAGTCGGGTCGATCGACGAGATTTTCTCATCCTCGTCGATTGATGCCGTCGCCATCTGCGCGCCGACCGACATGCACGCCGACCTGATCGAGCGAGCGGCGCGCGCCAAGAAGGCGATATTTTGCGAAAAGCCGATCGACCTCGACGCCGAGCGGGTGCGCAAATGTCTTGATGTCGTTAAAAGCGCGGGGGCGACCCTGATGGTCGGATTCAACCGCCGGTTCGATCCCAATTTCGCATCTGTGCGCCAGAGAATCGCGGACGGCGTCATTGGCGAACTCGAGATCGTGTCGATCACTTCGCGCGACCCCGGCCCTCCGCCGATCTCCTATATCGCGCGCTCGGGCGGGCTATTTCGCGACATGATGATCCACGATTTCGACATGGCGCGATTTCTGCTCGCAGAGGAGCCGATCGTCGTGAGCGCAATGGCCTCGGCGCTGGTGGACAAGGCGATCGGAGAGGCCGGCGACGTCGACACCGCAGTCGTCATCATGCAGACGAAGTCGGGCAAGGTTGCCCAAATCTCGAATTCGCGCCGTGCGAGCTATGGCTATGACCAGCGCATCGAGGCGCACGGCTCCAAGGGCATGCTGCAGGCCGATAACATCCGCGAGACGACGGTCGAGTTCGCCGGGGCGACCGGCTACTCAAGGGACAAGGCGCTCAATTTCTTTCTCGAGCGATACGCCTCGGCCTACCGCGACGAACTCGACGCGTTCGTTTCGGCGGTGAACTCCGGCGCCAAGCCGCGTCCCGACGGCGAAGACGGGCTGCAAGCCAATCGGCTGGCCGACGCAGCCTATCTTTCGTGGAAGACGAACAAGCGGGTGGCATTGGCCTGACCGCGTCGCTTCTCGACAGGCCGAAACGGTCGCGCTAGAGCCTCACCGCCGCGCGTTTGGCGCGGCCCGTTCCGGAGAAGCCCGCATGCGATCCCGCGCCGCCGTCGCCTGGGAAGCCAACAAACCGCTTACCATCGAGACCGTTGAAATCGGCGGGCCGAAGTCGGGCGAAGTTCTCGTCGAGATCAAGGCAACTGGCGTCTGCCATACCGATGCCTACACGCTGTCCGGGCTCGATTCCGAGGGCAAGTTTCCTGCGATCCTGGGGCATGAAGGCGCGGGGATTGTGCGCGAGATCGGCGCTGGCGTGACGTCGGTGAAAGTCGGCGACCACGTTATTCCGCTCTACACGCCCGAATGCCG
>Ga0182016_10008942_pt1 | contig 10019 bp, 8 predicted proteins | sample 712S2MmetaG_FD_120491 | JGI IMG/M metagenome (GOLD analysis project Ga0182016, IMG submission 120491) | Permafrost microbial communities from Stordalen Mire, Sweden - 712S2M metaG | ecosystem: Environmental > Terrestrial > Soil > Wetlands > Permafrost | place: Sweden: Stordalen | collected... | reverse complement strand
GACTTTTGCACGGGTTCCCCTCGCTTTCGAGCGGGGCGAGGGCGTTTGGCTCTTCGCCACCAATGGCGAGCGCTATCTCGATTTCACCTCAGGCGTCGCCGTCAATGCGCTCGGCCACGCGCATCCGCATCTGGTCGCTGCCTTGACCGCGCAGGCGCAGAAACTGTGGCACGTCTCCAATCTCTACCAGATCCCGGAAGCCGAACAGGTCGCCGAACGGCTCTGCGCCGCGAGTTTTGCCGACGTCGTGTTTTTCTGCAATTCCGGCGCCGAAGCGGTCGAGGGCGCCATCAAGACCGCGCGCAAATACCAGGCTGTGAGCGTTCATCCCGAGCGTTACCGCATCATCACCTTCGAGGGTGCGTTCCACGGCCGCACCTTGGCGACGCTCGCCGCCGGCGGACAAAAAAAATATCTCGACGGCTTCGGTCCCGTGGTCGAAGGTTTCGATCAAGTTCCCTTCGCCGACCTCGAGGCTGTCAGGCGCGCGATCGGCAGCGAGACCGCGGCGATCATGATCGAGCCGCTGATGGGCGAGGGCGGCGTGCGGACGAACCCGCCACCGTTCCTGCGCGCGCTGCGCGACCTGTGCGACGAGCATGGTCTTCTCCTCATCTTCGACGAGGTCCAGAGCGGCATGGGCCGCACCGGCGAATTGTTTGCCCACCAGCGCAGCGGCGTCACGCCGGACGTCATGGCGCTCGCCAAGGCCTTGGGCGGCGGCTTCCCGGTCGGCGCCTGCCTTGCGACCACGGAAGCGGCGAAAGGCATGACGGCGGGCACCCATGGCTCGACCTTCGGCGGCAATCCGCTGGCGATGAGCGCGGCAAACGCCACGCTCGACGTCATGCTGGCGCCGGGCTTTTTCGACCACGTCAACCGCATCGCCATTCTGCTCAAGCAGCGGCTTGCCGAAATCAAGGACCGCTATCCGTCGGTGATCGCCGAGGTGCGCGGCGAAGGGCTGTTGATCGGCCTCAAGGCGCTCGTTCCGGCCGGCGAACTGGTCGATGCCTTGCGCGCGGAAAACATGCTGACGGTCGCGGCCGGCGACAATGTCGTGCGCTTGCTGCCGCCGCTGATCATCAGCGAGACGGAAATGGCCGACGGGGTCGACCGCCTCGACCGCGCCTGCGGCCGATTGAGCGCTTCGCATGCGACAGAAGTCAACAAGGCGCCGGCCGCATGAGCGCGGTGCGCCACTTCCTCGATCTCATCGACATCCCGAGCGCGGAACTGCGCGGGATGATCGAGGTGGCGCGCGCCATCAAAGCCAAGCACAAGGCGACCCCCGGCGCCCGCACCGAGGGGCCGCTCGCCGGCAAGACTCTGGCGATGATTTTCGAACGGCCGTCGACGCGCACGCGGGTCTCGTTCGAAGTCGCAATGCGGCAGCTCGGCGGCGACACCATTCTGCTGACGGCGGAAGAGATGCAGCTCGGCCGCGGCGAGACGCTCGCCGATACCGCGCGCGTGCTGTCGCGCTACATCGACGCCATCATGATCCGCACGCTCGATCCCGACGACGTTGCGGAGCTGGCGCGCCACGCCAGCGTGCCGGTAATCAACGGCCTCACCCGGCGGTCCCATCCGTGTCAGGTGATGGCCGATGTCATGACTTTCGAGGAGCATCGCGGTCCGATCCGCGGCCGCACCGTGGCCTGGACCGGCGACACCAATAACGTTTTGACGTCATGGCTGCATGCCGCCGAGCGCTTCGCGTTCCAACTGCGGGTGGCGACACCGCCGGAACTCGCGCCGAAGAAACCGCTCCTCGACTGGATAAAATCCTCCGGTGCACCGATCACGCTCGGCACCGATCCGGACGAGGCGGTCAAGGGTGCGGATTGCGTCGTCACCGACACCTGGGTCTCGATGGGCGATCGCAACGGCGCCCGCCGCCACAATCTCCTCAAGCGCTATCAGGTCAATGCGCGGCTCATGGCGCGGGCCAAGCCGGACGCCCTCTTTATGCACTGCCTGCCGGCGCATCGCGGCGAAGAGGTCACCGACGAGGTGATGGACGGACCGCACTCGGTCGTGTTCGACGAAGCCGAAAATCGGCTGCACGCTCAAAAAGGCATATTGGCGTGGTGCCTGCACGCCAATGCGGGCTGACCGCCGCGGACCGAAGCGCGAGGCGTCAAGGCCTCACAATTCGTCCGCCGTCGCCTATATTCTTTGGCCATGAACCATCCCGATTTTGCCATTCCCGTTCGCGAGCCGGCGCAGACCGGGCTCGATGACTCGATCTTGCCGTTCGCCGTCAAGGCGCTCGATCTGCGCGGCCGGATCGTCCGGCTCGGGCCGGCGGTCGATACTATCCTGGCCAGCCACGATTATCCGGTGCCGGTGGCGAAGCTGCTCGGCGAAGCGATCGTGCTCACGGTGATGCTCGGCTCGAGCCTTAAATTCGAGGGCCGCTTCATCCTGCAAACGCAGAGCGATGGGCCGGTGCGCATGCTGGTGGTCGACTTTACGTCGCCCGGCAATGTGCGGGCTTGCGCTCGCTTCGATGCCAATCGCGTTGCCGCCTCTATCGCCGCGAACGAGGTTGAGCCCGGCAAGCTTCTCGGCCACGGCCACCTTGCCATGACCATCGACCAGGGACCGGAAATGAGCCGTTATCAGGGGCTTGTGCCGCTCGAGGGCGGCGATCTCGAACGCGCGGCGCATGAATATTTCTCGCGCTCGGAACAGATCCCGACCCGCGTGCGGCTTGCCGTTGCCGAAGAGTTCCGCGCCGGCGAGAGCGGCCGGCGCTGGCGTGCCGGCGGCATCCTGCTGCAGTTCCTGCCGAGTTCGGTCGAACGGCAACGTCAGGCCGATATCGATCCGGGCGACGCACCGCCCGGCACGGCGCCGCACGTCGTGATGGAAGACGAGGCCTGGGTCGAGGGCCGGTCGCTGGTCGCCACCGTCGACGCCATCGAATTGATCGATCCCGACCTATCGAGCGAGCGGCTGGCTTACCGCCTGTTTCATGAGCGCGGCGTCCACGTATTCCCGGCCGTGGCCGTCAACGCGCAATGCACCTGCTCGCGCGGCAATGTCGAGAACATGTTGAAGAGCTTTTCGCAGGAAGACCGCAACGACATGGTGGAGGACGGCCGGATCACGGTGACCTGCGAATTTTGCAGTTCGACCTATGTGTTCGCTCCGGACGAAGTCGCGACCGAGCCCGCTTAGTTATCCCGATCCTGCGCGATCGCGGCACGGCTCCGCTCGTAGGCCGCACGCCAGCGCTGCGCGAGCTTCTGCGTAAACACCGGATCCAGCTCCGCGGCGACGAGATCGCTAGGTGCCGCCGGTTCGGCAATGCTGCCGGTCGTTTCATACTGGTCATAATGGGCGGCTCCGGCCCGTACGCATTCCGCGCCGACCAGGACCGCCAATAATGCCAAGCCGGCCGGGAGCAGCTTTACCCCCGGCAATGTGCCTTGTTCGATCATGTTCGAAGGTCTTTCTTGTCCGGTTCCGACTCACTATGGCGTACAATCTAGCCTTTTTTGTGCATTGCAATATGTCAATCGACATGGCAGCCCAGCCAGAGCGCAATACATTGTATTTATTGATTTATTAATCTTGTGCGCTGCGGTAGCACGCGTCATCCGCGCGGTCCCGGCTAAATGCTTGGAACCAAAAACGCTTTAGACGATTGGCCTCTCGTTGGGGTTGCGGCGGGAGACTGTCAATGGACAAAATTCTCCTCGGCGCGGCGACGGCCGCGGTCTGGTTCGCCCTCGTCTATGTGGCGAGCGGGATCTGAATTCGGCACACCGGTCACGCGGCTACCGATCAACGCGCCTTGAGTGCCCGGCCGACGCCGCCGACGCACACGGCTTGCTCGCGTAAAGCTAATTGATCGTTCGCTTGCTTTCGACGCTGTCGAGCGAGAAGGCCGGAACTTCGATATCGAAGTGCTCGCCGGCCGCGCTCACCATCCCGTAACTGCCGACCATGAACCCGGACGGCGTCTGTAACGGCACCCCGCTGGTATATTCGAACGTCTCGCCCGCCTTCAGCACCGGCTCCTCGCCGACCACACCGGCGCCGCGTACTTCCTGGCGCCGACCGTGGGCGTCGGTGATGCGCCAGTGCCGGGTCTTCAATTGCACCGTTTCGGCGCCGTTGTTGATGATCGATATCGTATAGGCCCAGAAGAAATAATTATTCTCCGGCGAAGACCGATCGGCCACAAAGCGCGGAGTCACCACGACCTCGATATTGCGGGTCACCGCGCGATACATGCTACCGTTCCTCCCGCCATTATCATCCCGCTCTCGCGCCGCTTCAGTTTGCGCTACTCTATCGACGCAATGCCCGCCACGGCGTGGAGGGTGATGCCACGGAGAAGTGAATAACGTCAGTCCGTGCGTTGCAATAACTATGCTGGCGCGCTTTCTCAAGCCACACTTGTTCTTGAGCCGCATTTGCCGGACTAGATTGAAGCGTGACGCCATTGCAGCGTGCGGCGCATGGCGGCGGCCGGAAGCGGTCAAGGAGTTCGGGTTGCACGGCATATGTTCGCAAAGCACATGCTGGTAAGGCCTTTAGCGGCGGCGTCCGCGCCGGTCCCGATCGGGAACGAGCGCGACCTGCGGCTCGATCTGTTCCGCGGCGTGGCGCTGTGGCTCATCTTCCTCGACCACATTCCCGAAAACATCATGAACTGGTTCACGATCCGTAATTACGGATTCAGTGACGCGACCGAGATCTTCATCTTCATCTCCGGCTATACGGCGGCCTTCGTCTACGGCCGCGCCATGCGCGAACGCGGCATCGTCATCGCCAGCGCCCGCGTGCTGCGGCGGGCCTGGCAGATCTACGTGGCGCACATCTTTCTGTTCACCATCTTCATGGCCGAGATCGCCTATGTGGCGGCGACTTTCGACAATCCGCTTTACGCGGAAGAAATGAACATCCTCGATTTCCTCAAGCAGCCGGACATCACGATCTTTCAGGCGCTGTTGTTGAAGTTCAAGCCCGTCAACATGGACGTGCTGCCGCTCTACATCGCGCTGTTGCTGTTTTTCCCGCCGATGCTCTGGCTCTTGCTGTGGCAGCCGGCCTTGGCCTTGGCGGGCTCGGCCTTGGTCTATGTACTGGCCTGGAACTTCGACTGGAATTTGCCGGCCTATCCGAACGGCGTCTGGTTCTTCAATCCGTTCGCCTGGCAATTGCTGTTCGTGTTCGGCGCGTGGTGCGCGCTCGGCGGCGCGCAACGGCTGTCGCCCGTGCTGCGCTCGCCCGCCGTGCTCACGGTCGCGATTGCTTACTTGTTGTTCGCCTTCGCCATCACCTTAACCTGGTATATCGAGCCGTTGCAGCGCTTCGTGCCGGGCTGGTTAAGCGATTGGATGTATCCGATCGACAAGACCAATCTCGACGTGTTGCGTTTTGCCCACTTCCTGGCGCTTGCCGCGGTAACGGTGCGTTTCGTGCCGCGCGATTGGCCGCTTCTGAAATCGCCGCTGCTGCGGCCGGCGATCCTGTGCGGCCAGCATTCACTGGAAATTTTCTGTCTCGGCGTATTTCTGGCGTTTGCCGGCCAATTCATCATCGGTGAGTGGTCCGGCGGCCCCTTGATACAAGCGGCAATTAGTCTCTTAGGCATCCTGATCATGATCGCCACAGCGAGCCTGATATCGTGGTACAAGCATATGGAAGGGCGAAGTCCCGGCTCGCGCGTCAAATCGCCAGACGCCGACCTCGCGGGGGGCGAGGCATGACGTTGAATAAATCGATCGCCGTAACGCTTGCGCTCGGCGCCGTGTGCTTCATGGCGTATCTGGCGGATGGCGCGCGCGCCGCGCCGCCGGCGGAGGAATGCGATATTCCGCAATCCTTCGTCGAAAGCGAGATCGATTTGCCGCGCACTTTGACCGAGATCAAAGACAAGCACCGGCTGGATGTTAGCGTGGTCGGTACCGGTTCCTCGGGTTTGGCGGGCACCGAGGGCGCGCGCTATGCCTATCCGGCGCGGCTCGACGAAGCGCTCAAAGCGCATTTGAAGGGCTTCGACGTCAAAGTCACAGCGCATGTCCAGCCGAAGCAGATAACGGCCGCCATGGTTTCGGGAATGGGCAAGATCCTATCCGACGACAAGCCCGCTTTGGTGATCTGGCAGGCCGGCACGGCCGACGCACTTTCCGGCGTCGAGCCCGAAGATTTTCGTTCGAGCCTCGACCAAGGCGTCGAACAGATTCAAAGCGCCGACGCCGATGTCATATTGATGAACATGCAATACAGCCCGCGCACCGAATCCATGCTCGACGTGTCGGCTTATGCGGATGTCATGCGCGTGGTCGCGCAACAGCGCGGCGCGCTATTGTTCGACCGCTTGGCGCTCATGCATTATTGGAATGATGAGGGCACGTTCGACCTCTATGCCGCCACCAAGAAGTATGATATGGCGCGTCGCGTTCACGACTGCATAGGCCGGGGCTTGGCGTCACAAATCATCAATGCTGCTCATCTTGACGCCGTGAGAATGCAAACAACACGCTAATGGCATCAAACAATCAGAAAATAACAGCCTGCTGGAGGCGGGCCGCGGCACTAACCGCGCTTGTTGCAGTGCACACTCTTCTTGCAGTGCACACTCCAGTGCAGGCGCAGACGATTGCGCCTGCGGCAGCGCCTGCGCTTTTTGTCGCACCTCAGTTAATTCCGATTGCCGCGCCCGCGGGCACGCCGGCGGCCGTGCCGGCTCTGGCGCATCCGGCTCCGGCCGACGTAACCAAACATGCTGCCGTACCGCCGGCTGCGGCGGCCGTTCCCACAACCTCAGTTGCGTGCAACACGCCGTTCGAGTTTTCGCGCTTCGATCGTCCGCTGCTGCGGACCATGCGGCGGCTCGCGAGTGGCAAGCCGTTGACCATCGTGGCGATCGGATCGTCGTCGACCGCTGGCGCCGGCGCGAGCTCACCCGACGCGAGTTATCCGAGCCGGCTTGCGATGGAGCTGCGCCAGCGCTTTCCCGGCCACGACATCACCGTGCTCAATCGCGGCATCAACGGCGAAGAGACCAACAATATGATGGCGCGGTTCACAACCGACGTCATTGCCGCGCATCCGCAACTCGTGCTGTGGCAGGTCGGCACCAATTCGGTGCTGCGCGATCGCCCGCTCGACCGTCATGAGGCGGAGCTCTACCAGGGCATCGACGAACTCAAGGCAGCCGACGCCGACGTCGTCTTGATCGACCTGCAATACTCCCCTGCGGTGATCGCCAAGCCCGAAACCGACGGCATGCTCGAGCAGATCGCGTTCGCCGCCAAGAACGAGAATGTCGATCTGTTCCGCCGCTTCGCGGTGATGCGCGACTGGCATGACGCTCAGCATCTTTCCTTCGACAAGTTCGTGTCGCCGGATCAGTTGCACATGAACGACTGGAGCTATGCCTGCATGGCCAAGCTCCTCGGGGGCGCCATCGCCGAAGCCGCGAGCCGCCCGATCGCCTCGGCCGCGGCCCATCCGGGGCACTAAGCTTTTCAGCCGTTTTCAGTCGTCAGTTCGGCTTGTGCTGGAATGAAGCGATCACACCGCTTCCAGCGCGCCGAGCACGTCTTCCATAATGTCGTCGGGGTGTTCGAGCCCGACCGAAACGCGCACCAAGCCGTCGCTGATGCCGAGCTCCGCACGCTGCTCGGGCTTCAGCCGCTGATGCGTGGTCGTCGCCGGATGCGTGATCAGGCTTTTGGCATCGCCGAGATTGTTGCTGATGCGAACGAGCCTGAGCGCATCCTGAAACCGGAAGGCGGCCTCTTTGCCGCCATCGATCTCGAAGGCGACGAGCGTCGAGCCGCCGCTCATCTGCTTTTTCACGACGGCGGCCTGCGGGTGGTCGGGCCGTCCGGGATAGATCAGCCGCGTAATCTTGGCGTGACCGGCGAGCGCGTCGGCAAGCGTTGTGGCGCTGGCGGTCTGCTGCCGCACCCGCACGGCGAGCGTCTCCAGACCCTTGAGCAGGACCCAGGCATTGAACGGCGAGATCGACGGGCCGGTCTGGCGCAACAGCGTATGGACATTGTCCATGATGAATTTCTGCGAGGCGAGCACGACGCCGCCGAGGCAGCGGCCCTGTCCGTCGATATGCTTGGTCGCCGAATAGACGACGCAATCAGCGCCGAGCGCGAGCGGGCTCTGAAACAGCGGCGTCGCGAATACATTGTCGACGACGAGCGTTGCGCCGGCTGAGTGCGCGATCTTGGCGACTTCGGCGATGTCGATGACTTCGAGCGCCGGATTGGTCGGGCTTTCCAGAAAGAAGGTCTTGGTATTCGGCCGCACCGCGTTGCGCCAGGAATCAAGATCGCAGCCATCCACCAGCGTCGAGGCGACGCCGAAGCGCGGCAGATAATCCTCGACGACGTAGCGGCAGGAGCCGAACATCGCCTTCGAGGCAACGACGTGATCGCCGGCCTTGAGCTGACCGACCAGGGATAAAGTGACCGCGGCCATGCCGGTGGCGGTGGCGCGCGCTGCTTCCGCGCCCTCGAACGCCGCCATGCGCCGTTCGAACATGTCGATGGTCGGATTGGCAAAGCGCGAATATTGGTAACCCGGATCCTCGCCCTTGAAGCGGGCTTCGGCTTGGGCGGCGCTCTCGTAAACATAGCCCTGGGTCAGGAACAGCGCTTCGGAAGTCTCGCCGAACGGCGAGCGCAGCGTGCCTGATTGAACGAGGCGGGTTTCCGGGCGGTAGTTTCTTGTCGCGGACGCGGACATGCGGCCCTCCTTTGGGCAATAAAAAACCGGCCGAGAGGAAAATCCTCAGGCCGGGCTCACGCGTCCCCGGCCTTTTAGCGATTTGTTTTACGTGGCTGCAAGCCGGCCGGCTCAAATGACCACGGGATAACGGGGCTTATACGCCGCGCCCGTCTTTGCGTCAAACCGGGCGTCGGGTTAGATCGCTGCGGGCCGCGACGCCGGCTCCGACGGTGATCGTGTGACTTTAGCTTTCGCGCCATCCGACCAGGGAATCCTGCCCGACCGCATGATCGCGGCGCTGGCGCAAGACGGCGGCATCCGCGCGCTTCGTCCCTTCGCACCCGATCAGATCCAGCCGGCCAGTCTCGATCTCCGCCTCGGGAGCATCGCTTATCGGGTGCGCGCGAGTTTTCTGCCCGGCCCCGGGACCACCGTGGCGCAGCGCATTGCTGAACTGAAACTGCACGAATTCTCGCTCGCCGACGGCGCGGTCCTGGAAACGAACTGCGTCTATATCGTGCCGCTGCTTGAGAGGCTTGCTCTGCCGCCGGATATCGCAGCGGCCACCAATCCGAAAAGCTCGACCGGCCGGCTCGATGTCTTCACCCGCGTCATCGCCGACGAGACGCGCGGCTTCGATCGTGTCGCCTGCGGCTACCGCGGGCCGCTCTATGCCGAGATCAGCCCGAAGACTTTCCCGGTCCTGGTCCGCGAAGGCTCGCGGCTGTCGCAATTGCGGTTGCGCCGCGGCGATGCCGCGCTGAGCGCCGATGCGCTACGCGCGCTGCATGCGCGCGAACGGCTGGTCGACCGCTCCGAAGCGGTGATGGGCGATGGCGTCGCGGTCAGTATCGATCTGTCGGGGACATTGGAAGCGAAGACGGGCGCAGTCATCGTCGGCTATCGCGCCAAACGCCACACCGCGGTCATCGAGGTCGAACGGCGCGCCGCCTATGAGGTCGCCGACTTCTGGGAGCCGATCGCCGCGCGCGCCGACAAGAGCCTGATCCTCGACCCCGACGAGTTTTATATCCTGGCGTCGAACGAGGCGGTTCAGGTGCCGCCCGACTATGCCGCCGAAATGGTGCCGTTCGATCCGCTGGTCGGCGAATTCCGCGTCCATTACGCCGGCTTCTTCGATCCGGGCTTTGGTTATGCGGGATCTGGCGGCCTCGGCTCGCGCGCGGTGCTCGAAGTGCGCTCGCGCGAAGTGCCGTTCATCCTCGAACACGGCCAGATCGTCGGCCGGCTGGTCTATGAAAAAATGCTGGCGCGGCCCGATAAGCTTTATGGCACCGCGATAG
>Ga0182016_10008941_pt1 | contig 10020 bp, 8 predicted proteins | sample 712S2MmetaG_FD_120491 | JGI IMG/M metagenome (GOLD analysis project Ga0182016, IMG submission 120491) | Permafrost microbial communities from Stordalen Mire, Sweden - 712S2M metaG | ecosystem: Environmental > Terrestrial > Soil > Wetlands > Permafrost | place: Sweden: Stordalen | collected... | reverse complement strand
GGCGGCGCCGATCGCCTGCGCGACGCGGCCCCAGTTGGGATCGCCGCCGAACAGCGCCGCCTTGACGAGCGGCGAGTTGGCGACGCCGCGCGCCACCCGCGCGACCGTCTCCTCGCCGCCGCCGCGCACGTGCACGCGCCCGATCCGCCGGGCGCCCTCGCCGTCGGCGACGATCCGCAGCGCGAGCTGGCGCAGCAGCGCATCGAGCGCCTCGCCGAAGCGCAGCTCGTCCTCGCTCTCGCGCTCGATGCGCACACCGCTGCACCCGCTCGCCATCAGGATCACGGTGTCGTTGGTGGACAGCTGGCCGTCGACGCTGATCCGGTCAAAGGACCGCTTCACCGTCACGCCGAGCAGCAGCTCAGCGGTCTGCGCGTCGAGCGCCGCGTCGGTCTGCACGAAGCAGAGCATCGTCGCGAAGCGCGGCGAGATCATCCCGGCGCCCTTGCACTGAGCGGAAATCCTTATGCTGCCTGACGGCAGATCGAGCTTCAGCGCAACATGCTTGTCGAGGACGTCGGTCGTACGGATCGCATGGGCGAAACCGGCAGGCTCCTCTCCCAGCGACGCGGCCAGGCCCGGCAGCGCCGCCGCGATCCGCCCACCCGGCAGCAGCACGCCGATGACCCCGGTCGAGGCGACCGCCACCTCCCGCGGATCGAGTCCGAGTGCCGCGGCCGCCGCGTCCTGCACGGCCACCGCCTGCTCGATCCCCGCCTCGCCGGTGGCAGCGTTCGCGTTGCCGGAGTTTGCGACGACGGCCCGCAAGCCGTGCGGGTCACAGCGCTCGCGTGTGACCACGACGGGTGCTGCGAGCACGCCCGAGTCGCAGAAGCGCACGGCGCTGACGGTGCCCGCCACGTCAGAGACGATCAGGCCGACGTCGAGCCGCGCCGGCGTCGCGTCCTTGACCCCGGCGGCCAGCGCGGCGAAGCGAAAGCCCGCCGGGATCGCTGCGCAGTCGAGCAGCCCGGGCGGGCGCGACACCCAGCGGGAGGTGAAGAAGCTCTCGCTCACCGCAGCCCCGCCGCCTCGTCGAAGCCGAACATCAGGTTCAGATTCGCGACCGCCTGCGACGCGGTGCCCTTCCAGAGGTTGTCGATCGCGGCGAACACGAACAGCTTTCCCGTGCGCTCGTCGGCGTGGACGTTGATCGCGCACACGTTGGTCTCGCGCACGTCGCGCACGCCCGGCGCCACGGCGACGAGCTCGATGAACGGCTCGCCGCCGTAGTGCTCGGCGTAGAGCGCCTCGAGCGCCGCCTGCGCAAGCGGTCGCGTCGGCGTGACGTAGCAGGAGAGCAGCTCGCCCTCGTCGATCGGCAGCAGGTGAGGGACGAAGGTGACCGGGACCGGCGCGCCGAGCGCGGCCAGCTCCTGGTCGATCTCCGGCATGTGCCGGTGCGCCCCGACGCCGTAGGGCCGCACGTTCTCCGTCACGGCGACGAAGTGGTTGGCGTCGCGCGGCTGCTTGCCCATCCCGGACACCCCGGTCTTGGCGTCGATCACGGCATCGCCGATCAGCCCTGCCGCGGCGAGCGGCGCGAGCGCGAGGATCGCGGCGGTCGGGAAGCAGCCCGGGCAGGCGACCAGCGATGCCGTCGCGATCTCTTCGCGGTGGAGCTCGGTCAGGCCGTAGACGGCGCGCTCGATCAGCTCCGGGTGGGTATGGGGCACGTACCAGCGCTCGTAGCACTCCACGTCGCGCAGGCGAAAGTCTGCCGAGAGGTCCACGACGCGAACGCCGCGATCGAGCAGCGCCGCGACGACCGGCGCCGCCGTACCGTGCGGGTAGGCGACGACCGCGGCGTCGGCGTCGCGCGCGCGGTCGAGGTCGAGCTGCTCGAGCACGAGCGGCACCCGGTGGTGGGGGTAGAGCTCGTTCAGCGGCCGGCCCGCGTCCTCGCGCGCGGTGATCGCGGCAAGCTCGAATCCGGGATGGCGCCAGAGCAGGGCGGCGGCGATCGCACCGGCGTAGCCGGAGGCGCCGATCACGATCACCCTGGGGCGCTCAGCCACGTAGCTCACCGCCAAGCCGCGCTTGCAGGGCCGCGGCGATCGCGCGCCGCGCAAGCGCGACGTCCTCGTCGGTGAGCGTGCGGTCGGCGGCGCGGAACTCGAGGTGCAGGGCGAGCGACACGCGCCCCTCCCCCACCTGCGCGCCGCGGTAGACGTCGAAGATCTCCACGCGCGCCAGATCGCCACCGCCGGCCTCGCGCACGACCGAGACCACATCGGCGGCCGGGCAGTCCTGCGCGACCGTCACCGCGAGGTCCTCACGCACAGCCGGGTACTCGGCGAACGACGCGTAGCGCACGAGCTCGGGCGCGAGCTCGGCGGCCCGGTCGAGGTCGATCACCCAGACGGCCGCCGCGTCGAGGTCCCACGCCGCGGCGACCAGCGGGTGCAGCTCGCCGACGAAACCCAGTCGCATCGCGCCGGCGAACACCGACGCGCTGCGCCCGGGATGCAGGAACGGCCACTCGCCGGCCGCCACGCTCCACGCCACGCCGAGCGTGTCGAGCACCGCCGCGAGCAGCCCTTTGGCGGCGAAGAAGCCCGCGGCCACGGCCGGCTCCCCGTGCCAGCTCGCGGGCGCCACCTCGCCGGCGATCAGCACGCCGAGCGCCTGATGCTCGGCCGCGAGCGGCCCCGACGGCGCCGCGCGATAGACGGTGCCCGATTCGAACAGCGCCAGGTCGCGCACGCCGCGGGCGCGGTTGTGCGCGGCGGCGTCGAGCAGCGAGCCGAGCAGCGTCGGGCGCATGATCGACCAGGTCTCAGACAGCGGGTTCTCGATCATCACGACCTCGCGCATCGGATCGCCCGGTCCGACCCGCAGCCGATCGAGCAGCGCCGGCTCGGCGAAGCTCCAGCCGACGATCTCGTAGAGGCCGCGCGCGGCGAGCGTGTCCTGCGAGCGCCGGCGCAACAGCTGCGAATGGCTGAGGCGCCCCGCCGCGCCGCGGCGCGGCGGCAGCGTCGCCGGCAGCCGCTCGAGCCCGTCGATGCGCGCCACCTCCTCGATCAGGTCAACCTCGCGCGTCACATCGCCGCGGAAGTGCGGCACGCCCACGGCGATCGCTTCCTCGGATGCGGCGCTCACCTCGAAGCCGAGCGAGGTCAGGATCTCGCCGCAGCGCTGCGCCGCGATCGCGCTGCCGAGCAGGGCCGCCACGCGCGCGGGGCGAAGCGTCAGCTGCGGCGAGCGCTCGCCCGGGCCGCCGACGTCGATCGTGCCGGGCAGCACCCGCGCGCCGCAGAGCTCGACGAGCAGCGCCGTCGCAAGCGCCTGGGCCTCGAGCGTGCTGCCAACCGACAGCCCCTTCTCGAACCGCGCCGAGGCCTCGCTGCGCAAGCCGAGGCGGACCGCGCTGCGCTGGATGTTCGCGCCGTTCCAGCTCGCCGCCTCGAGCAGCACGCGCGTCGTCTGGGCGCCCACCTCGGAGCGCTCGCCGCCCATCACGCCCGCGATCGACGTCGGGCCGGCGCTGTCGCAGATCACGACCATGTCGCTGTCAAGCGTCCTGGTCTGGCCATCGAGCGTCGCGATCGTCTCGCCGTCCAGCGCGCGCCGGACGCGCAGGCGGCCGCCGGCGACCCGGTCGAGGTCGAACGCGTGGACCGGCTGCCCGCTCAGCAGCATCACGTAGTTGGTGATGTCGACGACGTTTGAGATGGGGCGCATGCCGGCGGCGAGCAGGCGGGCCGCGAGCCACAGCGGCGACGGGCCGATCGTGACGTCCTCGAACACGCGCGCGGTGAAGCGCGGGCACAGTTCGGGGCACTCGACGTCGATCTCGATCCCCGCCGGCTCACCCTCGAGCGAGCCGGCGTCCGCCGCCCACGGCGGCGGGCCCAGCTGGGCGCCGGTCGCGGCGGCGGCCTCGCGCGCGATGCCGTAGACGCTCAGGCAGTCCGGGCGGTTCGGCGTGATCTCGAACTCGATCACGTCGGTGCCGAGCGGCAGGACCTCCGCGAGCGGCGTGCCGGCGGCGGGGCCGTCGGCGAGCACGAGGATCCCCGCGTGGTCCCCGCCGAGGGCGATCTCGTCCGTCGCGAGGATCATGCCCTCGCTGACGATGCCCCGCAGCTTGGCGGCGCGCAGCGTGCGGCCGTCTGGCAGCCGCGCGCCGGGCCGCGCGACCGCGACGGTCTGGCCGGCCGCGACGTTCGGCGCGCCGCAGACGATCGTGGCCGCCTCGGCCTCGCCGAGATCGACGCGGCAGACGCGCAGGCGGTCGGCGTCGGGGTGAGGGCCCGCCTCGAGCACGAGGCCGACGACGTAGTGCTCGCCGGACGGCGGGCCGTGGCGGAACCAGCGCTCGGCCTTGGTCCCCGTGAGCGTCAGGCGCGCCGCCAGTTCCGCCGTCGTGAGCGGCGGGTCGGCGAACGTGCGCAGCCATTCGAGCGCAACGAGCATCAGTCGCGCCCGCCGGCGGCTCGATCGACGCCATGGCGGCGCCGGTAGCAGCTGCGAACGTCGGGGCCGACCATCAGCGGGCCCCGAACTGCTCGAGGAAGCGCAGGTCGTTCTCGAAATACAGCCGCAGGTCGGGAATGCCGTGGCGGAGCATCGCGATCCGCTCGATGCCCATGCCGAACGCGAATCCCGTGACCACGTCGGGGTCGTATCCGTAGTCGCGCACGTAGGCGAAGACGTTCGGGTCGACCATCCCGGCGCCGAGGATCTCGAGCCAGCCGGAGCCCTTGCAGAGCGGGCAGCGCGAGCCGTCCCCCATGTAACCGCCTTTGCAGTTGAAGCAGGACACGTCGACCTCGACGCTCGGCTCGGTGAAGGGGAAGAAGTCCGGGCGCAGCTGCACCTCGCGCTGCTCGCCGAAGATCGCGCGAGCGAACGCGAGCAGCGTTCCCTTCAGGTCGGCGAGGGTGATCCCGTCGTCCACCGCGAGGCCCTCGAGCTGGTGAAACTGCGGCGTGTGCGTGGCGTCGTGGTCGAGGCGGAACACCCGCCCCGGCGCGACCACATAAAGCGGCGGCGGCGATGCCATCATCGAGCGCACCTGCACCGGCGAGGTGTGCGTGCGAAGGACCACCTCGTCGCTGACGTAGAAGGTGTCGCTGCGAGCTCGCGACGGGTGTGTGACGTCGGTGTTGAGCGCGTCGAAGTTGTACGCCGTCGATTCGATCTCGGGGCCCTCGGCAATGGAGAAGCCGAGCCCGATGAAGACGTCCTCGAGGTCGCGGCGGGTCTGCGTCAGCAGGTGCAGGTGTCCGCGTGCGAAGGCGGGAGCGCCGGGGAGCGTGACGTCGACGCGGTCGGACGCCAGGCGCGCGTCGAGCTCGGCGCCGGCCAGCTGCGCCTCGCGCGCCGAGATCAGCGCGGCCAGGGCCTGGCGGGCCGCGTTGGCTGCGGCGCCGACCGCCGAGCGCTGCGACGGCTCGAGCTCGGCGACGCCGCGCAGCAGCTGTGGCAGTTCCGCCTTGCGCCCGAGGTAGGCGATCCGCAGCTCCTCGAGCGCGGCGCTGTCGCGGGCCTGCGCGATCGCCGCCTCCGCCTGCGCGCGCAGTGCCGCTATGCGCTCCAGTGCGCTCATCCCGCGGCCATCCTAGTCGCCTCATACAACGCCACCGTCGCGGCCATCGCAACGTTCAGCGAGTCCCCCGCCGCCTGCGCGATGTGGCGGACCTCGTGGCAACCGGCGAGCAACTCCGCCGGCAATCCCTCGCGCTCGCCGCCCAGCAGCAGCGTCGCCGTGCCCTCGATCGGGCCTTCCAGCGGGTCGCCGGCGCCGGGCACGAGCGCGATGATCCGGCCCGGCAGCTCGGCCAGCCCCGCAAAGCGGGCGAGCGTTGTCGCGAAGATCGCCCCCATCGAGGCGCGCACCGCCTTGGGCCCGTAGGGGTCTGCGCTGCCCGGCCCCAGCGCCACCGCGGAGGCACCGAAGGCGTGCGCCGCGCGGATGATCGTGCCGACATTGCCCGGATCGCCGACCCCCCACAGCGCGACCGCCAGCGGCCCGGCCGCCACGCCGAAGCGCTGCTCGAAGACGCCGATCACGCGAGCGGAGGACCCCAGCGCCGACACCTTCGCGAGCAGCGCGGGAGCGACCTCGAGCCAGCCCGCGGCGCGCGCCGACTCGTGGCCTTGAGCGCAGAGCACATAGAGCGGTGAGACCCGGGCGGCGTCAGCCGCCGCCAACAAATCCTCTCCCTCGACGACGAAGCGGCGCGAGCTCCTCCGCGCCGGGGCGCGCGCGAGCTTGCGAATTTCGCGCAGATGCTGATTTGTCGGGGAGGTGATTGTCATTGCACAAAAAAAGGCGCCGTCCTTGAGGAGCGGCGCCCGGGAGGTGATTGCATTCGGCGTGCAGTGTCAGGCAGCCGAAGCCTCGCGGGCGGCGTCGGCAAATCGGCGGAAGGTCTCGGGATCGCGCACGGCGATGTCGGACAGCACCTTGCGATCAAGTGTGATGCCGGCCAGCGCGAGGCCGTGAATCAGCTGTGAGTAACTCATGCCACACTCCCGCGCGGCGGCGTTGATCCGGGTGATCCACAGGCGGCGGAAGTCGCGCTTGCGGTTGCGCCGGTCGCGATAGGCGTAGGCGTCCGCCTTCATCAGCGCTTCCTTCGCCCGCTTGTAATTCGAGTTCGCCTCGCCGCGGAAGCCCTTGGTCAGCTCGAGCGTCGCGCGGCGCTTCTTCTTCGCGTGCAGCGAGCGCTTGACGCGGGTCATTTGCCGACCCCCAGCATCTTCTTGATCCGCGGCGCGTCGTGGTCGGAGATCATCGCGTCCTGGCCGAGATGGCGCTTACGCTTCGGCGACTTCTTCTCGAGGATGTGGCTCGTGAAGGCGTGCCTGCCCTTGACCTTGCCGGTGGCGGTCAGCTTGAAGCGCTTCTTCGCGCCGGAGTGCGTCTTCATCTTGGGCATCGCGACGAAGGAGTATGGCAGACGGGGCGCCGCGAGCCCGGCTACTGCGCGTCGGCGGCGCCCGGCACGACCGCCGTCTGCGTGTCGGGCACCTCGTCGCCGTCGGGTGCCTGCGGCAGCTCGTCGGAGTCGGGCGGCGCGGGCACATCGTTGACATCGGGTGCGTCAGGGCGCTCGCCGGTGTCCGGCGTGCCGGGCAGATCGTCGCCGGCAGGCGGCTCGACGATCTCGGCCGCCGGCGCGTCGCCGTTTACGGCGTGGGCGGACTCGGCGGCGTCCGGCCCGTCGAGCGCCGGCTCATCGGCGCCGTTGCCGTTGGTGTGCTTGTCGAACTGCCCGGCGAGCACAGCCTTCGAGGGCCCGAGCATCATCGTCATGTTGCGACCGTCCTGCAGCGGGCGCTGCTCGACGATCGCGAACTCGGCGAGCTCCTCGGCGAGGCGGTCGAGGATCGCGACGCCGCGCTCGGGATGGGTGACCTCGCGCCCGCGGAACATGATCGTCACCTTGACCTTGTCCTTGTGGCGCAGGAAGCGCTCGACATGGCCCTTCTTGGTGTCGTAGTCGTGCTGGGCGATCTTCGGCCGGAACTTGATCTCGCGGATCGTGATCTGCTGCTGGTGCTTGCGCGCCGCCTTCAGCTTCTGCGCCTGCTCGTACTTGTACTTGGAGTAGTCGAGCACGCGGCAGACGGGCGGCTTGGCCTCGGGCGCCACCTCGACCAGGTCGAGATCGCGCTCCGCGGCGTAGCGCAGGGCGTCGTCGATCTTCATCAGGCCGATCTGTTCGCCGTCCTCCCCGATCAGCCGGACCTCGGGGACCCGGATGCGCTCGTTGATCCTGGTCGGATCGCGCTCTGGCGGGCGCCGGTCGAATCTACGCGGGACCGGCACTAATGCTCACACGCGCGCGTCAAGCGGGCTGCCGGCGCGGCATGGTGGTTGGTGCGAAGGCCAAGATGGGCGAGTATAGCGGGGCGAGCGGCCCGTGGCGAGGGATTGTTGGCAAGCTGTGAAGCGGCGCTCAGCGCGAGCGCTGCTCGGTCTCGGTACGCAGCCGCTCCACGAACTCCTCGAGCGCGACAACGCCGACGTCGCCGGCGCTGCGCTCGCGCACCGCCACGGTCCCGGCCGCCGCCTCACGCTCGCCGACCACCAGCATGTACGGGAGCTTGCGCAGCTGCGCATCGCGGATCTTGCGTCCGACCGACTCCGAGCGGCCGTCCAGCTCGCCGCGCAGTCCGGCGGCGCTCAGCGCCGCGAGCACGTCGGCGCCGGCGGCGTTCTGGTGGTCGGTGATCGGCAGCACGATCGCCTGCACCGGCGAGAGCCAGACCGGCAGCTGGCCGTCGAGGTGCTCGAGCAGGATCCCGATGAAGCGCTCGAAGGAGCCAAACAGCGCGCGGTGGATCATCACCGGGCGATGCTCGGCGTTGTCGGCGCCGGTGTAGGTGAGCTCGAAGCGCTCGGGGAAGTTGTAATCCAGCTGCACTGTGCCGAGCTGCCAGGAGCGCCCGAGCGAGTCGGTCATGTGCATGTCGATCTTGGGGGCGTAGAACGCTCCCTCCCCTTCCATAACCCTGTACTCGAGGCCGAGACTTTCCAGCGCCGCTGCCAGCACCCCCTCGGCGTGATCCCAGAACGCGTCGTCGCCGAAGCGCTGCTGCGGTCTGGTCGAAAGCTCGATGCGCGTCTCGAAGCCGAACAGGCGATAGACCTCGAAGCCGAAGCCGACGCAGCCGGCGACCTCGTCGCGAATCTGCTCCTCGGTGCAGAAGATGTGCGCGTCGTCCTGCGCGAAGGCGCGGGCGCGCAGCAGGCCGTGCAGCGTGCCGGATGGCTCGTTGCGGTGCAGCAGGCCGGGCTCGGAGAAGCGCACGGGCAGGTCGCGGTAGGAGCGGGGCTCCATCGCGTAGAGCACGCAATGTCCCGGGCAGTTCATCGGCTTCAGCGCCATCGGGCGCTCCTCGTCCTGGGTGACGAACATGTTCTCGCGGTATTTGTCCCAGTGGCCCGAGATGCGCCACAGCTGGGCGTCGAACAGCTGCGGCGTCTTGACCTCCGTGTAGCCGTGCGCGCGCGTCAACTCGCCGGCTAGGTCACGCAGGCTGTTCCACAGCGTCGTGCCGTGCGGCGTCCAGAAGGCGTTGCCGGGTGCGAGCTCGGAGAAGTTGAACAACCCGAGCTCGCGGCCGAGCCGGCGGTGGTCGCGCGCCCGCGCCAGCTCGAGACGCTCGAGATGCTCGTCGAGCTCGGCCTTGGACAGAAAGGCGGTGCCATAGATCCGCGTCAGCATCTGGCGTTTGGAGTCGCCGCGCCAGTAGGCGCCGGCGACGGACTGCAGCGCGAACGCGTTGATCGCGGCCGTGCTCGGGGCATGCGGGCCGCGACAGAGGTCGGTGAACGGGCCGTTGGTGTAGAGCGAGACGGTCGAGACCTGCTGGTCGCGCACGAGATCGTCGATCAGCTCGACCTTGTAGGGCTCCTCCTGCGCGAGGAAGCGCTCGCGCGCGGCGTCGACCGTCACGTCCTCGCGCACGAAGGGCTCGGCCCGCTTGACGTGATCGCGCATCCGCTCCTCGATCGCCGGGAAGTCCTCCTCGGAGATCGATGTGCCCGCCGGAAAGTCGAAGTCGTAATAGAAGCCGTTCTCGATCGCGGGGCCGATGCTGATCTTCACGCCCGGATATAGCTCCGTCACCGCGGCGGCGAGGACGTGCGCGGCATCATGGCGGATCAGGCCGAGCGCCCCCTCCCCCTTGGCTGTCAGGATTGAGACCGCCGCACCGTCCGCCACCGGGCGCGCCAGGTCACGCAGTTCGCCGTCGACCTCGATCGCGAGCGCCGCGCGGGCCAGTCCCGCACCGATCGCCGCCGCGACGTCGGCGCCGGTTGCCCCGTCGGGCAGCTCGAGCGACTTTCCGTCGGGGAGTGTCACGTGCATGCTCATCGCCGTAGCGATCCTACGTCAAGCGGGCCCGCCGATCCTCGTCACGCGTCGGCGCGGGTACGCTGACGGCCATGGAATCGCTGCGCGGGAAGCTCCTGATCGCCCCGCCGATGCTGGCCGACCCCAACTTCACGCGCACCGTCGTGCTGATCGCCGCACACGACGAGGAGGGCGCACT
>Ga0182016_10008940_pt1 | contig 10020 bp, 8 predicted proteins | sample 712S2MmetaG_FD_120491 | JGI IMG/M metagenome (GOLD analysis project Ga0182016, IMG submission 120491) | Permafrost microbial communities from Stordalen Mire, Sweden - 712S2M metaG | ecosystem: Environmental > Terrestrial > Soil > Wetlands > Permafrost | place: Sweden: Stordalen | collected... | reverse complement strand
TTCGAAAAGCTGCACTCCAGCATGGCGCAGGTGGCCACGGTATCCTTGCAACCGCACTGGCAGCCGATATGGGCGGCCACGCGGCGAACGTCCACGCTGGGTTTTTCCGCGACGGTTTGGGCGACGGCGACGGGGCACAGAAACAGAACGAGCAAGAGCGGGGCTGAGAGCCCCGCGCAGGCCGAGGGCCTGCCCCACAGGCTATTTCGGAACTTCCGCATATTTCCTTGTAATCCCGACTACTTCGGTGCGGGCGTATTGCATCTTCACTTTGCTGGGGACCAGGCACACCAGCGTGCCGCCGATCAGCACCAGGCCTCCGATCCAGATCCAGGAAACCAGCGGGAAAACGTAAGCTTGAATGACCGCGCGGACGCCGTCGTCGGACATGCCGCCGAAGTTCAGATACAGATCTTCGTTGAGGCGGGGGCGCACCCCCACTTCCGAAGTACCCTGGCGGCTGGCTTTATAGAAACGCTTTTCGGGTTCCAGCGTGCCGATGATATCGCCATCGCGCATGACGTCCACATTGGCGCGATGCCAACTGTAAACGTCGTTTTCGCCTTCTTTCAGGTCCACCATTTTCAGATCGTAGCGCCCCAGCTTCAAGGTATCGCCAACGCTCATTTCCTTCACGTCGGACTTATTGAAAGCCGCTCCGGTAAAGCCGATGAATATGAGCACGATACCCATGTGAACCAGGTATCCGCCGTAGCGGCGCGTGTTGCGATGGGTCAGCTCCACGGTGGCGCGCAGCAGGTTCATATTGTTCTTAGCGGCGATGGCGCGGCCGCCTTTGTAGAACTCCATCAGCACGGTGAGCGCCACGAAGAGGCAGAAGCCGAAGGAAATGAGCGCGTAGAAGCCGCGTGCGCCGGCGGCCAGCAGCGCGCCAACCAGAACCAGCGACGCAACGCCCGGCCACAGGAAGTTACGGCGCAGACTTTCCGAGGATGTGCGGCGCCAGGCGAACAACGGACCGACTCCGGTCAGGATCAGAAGGAACAGCCCGATGGGGATCATGAGCTTGTTGAACCAGACCGCATCGAGGCTGATTTTTTCGCCGGAGACCGCTTCCGAGATCACCGGGAACAGAGTGCCCCAGAGCACCGCGAAGCAGCTTGCCAGCAGGATCAGGTTATTGAACAGGAAGCTGGATTCGCGCGAGATCACGCTTTCCAGTTGGGCTTCGCTCTTCAGGTATTGGAGACGGTCGAGGATCAGGTAAGCAATGCCGGCGATGCAGATGGCCAGAAACGAGAAACAGTACTTGCCGAGGGGACTCTGCGCAAAGGCGTGCACGGAACTGACTAACCCTGTGCGGGTGAGCGAGGTGCCGAAGATACAAAGCAGGAAGGTGGTGGAGATCAGCACGATGTTCCAAACCTTCATCATGCCTTTCTTCTCCTGCATCATGACGGAGTGGAGGAAGGCCGTACCGCTGAGCCAGGGAAGCAAAGACGCATTTTCGACCGGGTCCCAACCCCAGTAGCCGCCCCATCCGAGCACGTGGTAGGCCCATGCCATACCGAGCATCACGCCGGTCGACTGAAAGAGCCAGGTGACGAGGGTCCAGCGGCGCGTGGTATGAATCCAGGCTTCGCCCGGCTGGCGGGTGATCAGCGACGCGATGGCGAAGGCGAACGGCACCGTGAAACCCACATAGCCGAGGTAGAGCATGGGCGGGTGGATGGCCATGGCGGGATACTGCAGCAGTGGGTTCAAACCTTGCCCATCCTGGAACGGGACAATAGCGCCTTCCTGCGACAACATCTTGAAGGGACTGACCACGAAGTTATTCAGGAGCAGGAAGAAGGTTTGCACGACCATCAGCACGCCGACGACGTAAGGCATCATGTCGCGATGCTTGCGGCGGTTGGTGAAAACCACGACGGCGGAGTAACTGGAGAGCAGCCAGCTCCAGAACAGCAGCGAGCCCTCTTGTCCGCCCCACCAGGCGGCGAACTTATAGAGCAGCGGCATGGCGCGGTTACTGTGCTGGACGACATAGGAAAAACGGAAGTCGCCCGTGACCAGAGCATAGACCAGGATGCCGGAGCCAATGGTGAGGAGCGCCCAAACGGAGTAGACCGCACGCTCACCCGAAACGATCAGAAAAGGTTTGCGTTGGATGCGGCCGACAACGGAGGCGAGCAAAGCGTAAATAGCGGCGCAAAAAGCCAGAAGTACAGCCAGCGATGCCACGTTTTCCATGCGTTCGCCTTTCTAGGTCGTTTTATTGATAGGGGGCGCCGGTGCGCCGCGCAACTGGCCCGGCTTGGCTTCGTATTTGGAAGCGCACTTGGCCTGAATTTTGCTGGCATGGAAGACGCCATCGTGGCCCATGTGGCCGTCGGCGAGGGCTTGCGCGCCGTCGCGGAACGTGTCGGGAAGGGGATCGCTGCCGGTGTAGGCCACTTTCAGTTGAGTCTTGTCCTGGGTGAGGGTGAACAAGACCTGCCCCTGAGCGTGTTGGATGGAGCCGCCTGCAACGTCGCCCGCCACGCGCAGGCGCTCCGAGAAGGCGCGGTCACCCATCTGGCCGACTTCGGCAATGGTTTTGTAGTAGGTTTTAGTTTCGCTGACACCGGTGCTGGCAAGCCAGACCAGAGCCGCGATTACGACCGCGATGAGCGCGGCGAATTTCCCATATTTTTTCATACTGGCCCTCTGAAGCACTAGTATATCTGAAAGTGGTGCGGATAGCTGGAGTGGGTTTAGCGGAGCGGGTCTGGAGACGCGCTGCACGGCTGAAAACCCGCCGCAGGTTATTGAAATTGGAGGGCGGCCAATCTTGGCCGCAGCCGCCTTTTTAGGCGGCCGGAAGCCGGCTGAAAGCCGGCGGCCGGCAAAATTGCCCGCCCCACAGGGGGTTGTTGGGCATATCAGTGAGGGGTCAGGTTCTCAAACAGGGAGAGGCGCTCTTGCCGGCCACTACGAAGTCGAGGTGGCCGTTGCCGCTGGTTCGCGCACCGCCTCTTCTGGAGCGGGAACCCCGGCCCCGCCGGCGGCGAGTGGAAGGAACACATGATCGAGACCGGTTCGCCCGTGGAGTTCGCTTTTCTGGTGGATCTCGACAACGACGGCAAAGCCCACGAAGTGCTTCCCGAGTTCGGCGACACCAACGTGCCGCTGGCCTGGTATGAAGCGAAGCCCGACGCCGAGAACGGCGAGTTCGTCAAGCACATCATCAGCCCCAAAAGCTGGGGCCACGGCATCGGCGTGGGCGACGTGAACGTCTTCCGATAGATCTCCGGGATCGTCCCGTGGTGTCGCCCTCAGGTACTGCCGTGTGAACGGATAAATGTCCGTGTTTACGTAGTAAGCGGACCAGTCCGAAATTCCCGCGCCGCCGACCGACACGGCCTTGAACCGGTCGCTGTAAGTGGTGATGAACGCCGAGATGTAACCGCACTCGCTCCAGCCCATCGAACCCAAGCGAGATCCTCGAACAAGGGATGCCGACCGGCGCCTTTCCAGGGGAGCTACTGGACTATGATGTTCTCGTACTTGAAGGTGTACTTCCAGGTAGCTTGACCGCCTAAAGAAAGTCCCGGCGCTGAAAACGACGCCGCAGTGGACGGGTCCGGCTCCTCCTCGATAACCAGTTCTAGATTGTTCCCTTCGATGAATTCGGGACTTATGGTGATCGAACCCGCGGATGCCGGCGCCAGCCACGCAAAAGGGTACGTACTCACGCCCGGTCCGTTGTAGACCAACTTCACCGTGACCCAGGCGTTGGGATCGCCGCCCAACCAGGTGATGGTGGACGGCTGGTTGACCTGAAAGACCTCCCCGGCCCAGTTGTCCAGGACCTGGATGGGCGCCCCGATCTGGATCGCCGATTGGAAGGCGCCCACGTCGGATCCGCCCGCGGCGGCGACCGTAAAGGCTCCGGGCTGGACGGCGCTCGCGGGCAGGCTCGCCTGATATACCGTCAGCCCGCTGGCCTGCCCCGATTGTACCGGGGCGATGAGGGTGCAATTCCTGTAGCACCCCGTAGTGATGGTGCCGGGGTGGAAGGGGGTCAGCGCAGCTGCGACCGGCGCAACACTAGGAGCCTGCGCCGTGACGGTGCCCGCTCCGAGGCTCCGGTAACCCGGGATGGCACACGAGGTGCCGAAGTAGGCTCTGTCGCCCGGAAGCTCCCCGCCCTGAGCATAAGCCGACGTGTAGGACACCAGGGTGGGCGCCTGCCTTCCGGGCGACGCCTGCAACGAAACCGTGAGAGTATCGTCCTCCACGACTTGGTACGGTTCGGAAGTGGTCACCGTCTTCTGCCAGGTGATTTGGCCATAACCCGAGAAGGGAGGGTCGGCGCATTTCCCGCGGCCCGCCGCTATGCTAATGGTGACCGGAGCGCTCATGGTGTTAAAGCCGTTGAGTTGCAAGGGCACGGCGCACCCCTCCCGCACCGTCGGCGGAATCTCGAAATCAGCCTGGTCGAGACCGACAAAGCCGGGGGCTAGACCCTCCCAGAACCAGTCGCCGCCTGCACCCCATAGGAAGTCAAATAAGGGGCTTGACCCAGGGTTCTCCGCGTACAACGGGCTCAAAGGGGCGGGGGTGCCATCGGGAGGCGGATGGGCGATGAAGCCCATGCCGGTGCCGTAGATGGAGATATAATCTCCCGGCGCCGCGCTGTTGGTGGCAGAGTTTAGCGAGGTGCTGCCGTCCGGCGCGACGTTCAGCACCGCGGCCGGGCCGCAGCCGCTGGCGTCCTGCGTGAAAATGCCGGATGCATCGGAACCTCCGCCGGGCTCGACGCCCGTGTAGACATCGCTCGACCCGGCGGCGGTGGTGACCACGATGCCCGGCGTGTTGCCGTTTGATGTTGGCCACTGGAAGTTGATCTGGGTGGGAGAGACGTAGAATAGGGGTGCGGCTATGCCATAGACGGTGACCGAGGTGCCTTGGAGCTGTATTGGAAGGGGCACGCTCTGGGCCGACGCGGTAGCCGAAGCCAGGTTGACGCCGAATATGGTGGCAATGGATCCCTCGGTCAGGTAGGGCGTAGGGGTAGGGTCCGTGACGGTGGTGAGGACACCTGTGTCATAACTGGCGGCGTTCACCACGGCGGAGATTACCGGTTTCTGGCCCCAGGCCGCCGGCGTCAAGAGTGCGAGCACCAGAGAAGCATGTTTGATGGACATAGCCGCATCCTTCTAGTGGGCTCCGGATGCCGGGCCGGAAACCGTGAAGGTGAACATCTGATCTTGCCCCGACGTGGTTTGGAAGGGGATCAGCGACCCAGAGGTGTCCACCGCGGCGCCACTCGAGTCGTTCAGGGCGACATCGGTGCTGTAAAGCCAGAGCTTGAATGGCGCGCCCGCGGGCACGATCAACTGGTAGTCGCGCCCCCCGCCATCAACGCCCGTGTTATCGGCGCCCTGGTAGGCGCCATTGCCGTACTTAACACCCACGACTAATTTTCGGCGCGTCCAGATGCCGTCCACCGCTTGGGGGAGCAGCCCGCCCGGATCGTCGACCCTCACCTTCAAGAATACTCCCTTGGTGAGCACGATGGTCCGGGTGGCGGCCGTGCCGGCCGTGACCTGCGTCTGTACGGGATAGTGCCACACACAAGGGTCGAGATAAGCCGAGGCCGGCACAGTGACGCAAAGCGAGTAGTTCCCGGCCGGCAATCGAGAGAGCAGGAATGCGCCACTCGCGTCCGAGGTCCCGGTGCCCGCGACGCCGGGACTGCTCGATCTGCCGCCCGAGAGCGCCGGTGGAACAAGTAGCTGGTAGCTCACCTGGGCGTCGGCCACCGGAAGGCCGTTCGAGTCCATCACGGACCCCAGCACGCTGCCTGTCGCGGCCGTGGTCTGGGCAACACCGGACGAAACGGCCAGAAGCATCATGGTGCAAAACATCTTCGTGGTAGTCACAAGCTGCTCCCTAGTGGTGGGTGGGCGTGTAAGGACCTTGCCCGTTGTAGTTCACGTTCTGGTAGGTTGTCTGGCTCGACGGGCCTCCGCCGTAGGCGAAGCAGCCACCCGAGGCGTCCGCCAATTCCATAAAGGGCCTGAAGGTCACCGTATACGACGCAAGCGCACTCTGATTAAATCCGGCCACATTGTTATTAGCCGCATCTGTGGCATTTGTAATCGTCAGCCCTGGCCAGCACAGACCGCCGCCGCCGGTTACGTACCCCGCGGAGGTCTGCCCCGAATACGTCTCGCCGATGACAATGTCGGCGGGCTGCTGGCTAGCGAGGATGAGGAAATGCGGGATATCGCCGTAGTCCACGGCGGCGACCTGCTGCAATAGCGCATCTGTGGTCGTCCCGCCATTGACGTGCGGGTAAACGTGGGTGTCGACTATGTCCGGGAGCGTGCTGGACATCGGGCTCGTGAACATATTCCCGCCTGTTATCGAGCCGTTGCACTCTAGATCGTGGGCAGCGGTAGCCGAGCTGGAGATCCCAATCGGGCCGCCGATGATGGCTTGCGTCACCTCGTCCATGCCCCCGTTTCGTGCATAATCCGTATAGACATTGGCGCAGTTGTAGGTGGGGGCCGTTGCGTCAGTGTCCTCATAGAGGAAGCCGTAGGGCGACGCGGCCTGGGTCAAACCCGTGAGCGCTCATCAGGGACCGAAGGTTGGAAAGAACGTTCACTGTCTGCCCCGCCGCCAGCCCAGCCGACTGCGGCATCGAGTTGTCGTAGATGAATCGGTCCTCGACGGTCCAACCTTCCAGGTCCAGTTCGTCCTGAATCCCCATTTCGTAGACTGTGACCCAACCCTGGGCCTGTGCCAGGACGGCGTTGATCACGTTGAAGATATTTGTCCAACCCAGAAAGTATTGACTGTTTATGGGTGCCTTGTTGTATCCTTGATTGCCGCACGTTGGGTTGCTGTAATACCCCCCGATAGGGTAGTAGTGGTTTGACGCGTCAAAGCCGAACGGAGCGAACTCATTGAAGTATATTGTGTTGGGAGTGTCGGGACAGCAGTTCCCTGGCGTGGAGCATGCCCCTGCAGGGCTGGAAGCAGCGCTGATCGCTTCGCTCTTCGGAAACCCCCCGGTCGCGCCGAACAGTATGGTGACGTTCTGGATCCCGGCGTTGTGAACATCTTGGAAGAAATAGCCAACGTTCTGGATCCATGTTTTGCCGGGATCCATATTCGGGTTCCAGGCCACTTGCCCGTAAGGCGAATAACAGTTGGCAAATGCCTTCGAGTCGGAAGTGCAGAACGTCACGAAAATCCGGATGCCAGTGACGCCCTGCGCCCGGACATTTGCGAGGATTGTCTGGAAGCAGCTTCGGATGCTCACATTTGACGGGCAACTTACCGAGAAGCCGTTCCCAGTAGCCGGGGTAGCGGTGTAGTTGCTAAATGGCATGAAGCTCATCGTGACCTGTAGGTAGCTTGATGTCCCGATGGTTGTCCCGTGCGCCGGCGGAGCACACAGAAGGGCCGCGGCCAGCGTCAGCGGGCTGAGCCACGGAAAACTCGGTCGCGGGGCGCGACGGCGCGGAGTTGTTCGCGTTTGTTGTGCCGATTCCATCCTGTCCTCGATTCAGCATCCTCGTCGCAGCCGCCAGGGTCGAAACGGGAAGCTTATTTAGGATAATAGCACCTGCAATTATCTTGTCAAGCGAAAGATAGTTACAACAGCGCGCGGCATCCATTTCCCCAGCTTCTCCAGTCGCCGTTGAAGCGCACGCATCAGTTTATCCTGACAGCGGCCAACCTCACGCCACCGCTTCCATGACGCGCCGCACGCGCGCCGTGAGGCGGTGATGCCGGCGGTCTGCGGCAACCTGCGCCATGCGCGCCGTCACCTGCTCGGCGGACGCGCTGGGTTCCAGTTCCGAATCTCCTTCACCCGCGCCGCTAAGTCGGGGCGGCTTGCACCCGCGGCAGGCGTGGTTGATCCATTTCCTTTCTGTGAGTTGCCTGATAACGCCACATAGCACTAGCTATCTCGGTGACCGATATCTGGCGGAAAGGTGGCTCCGCCTGCCAACATATCGGAGCACGTCAGTCGCCCGCTGCGCTCGCCGCCAGGACTCGCCGATCTGACTGCCCGCGGTCATTGGCATTGGAAGCTCGCCGTCACGTTCGCCGTGGCGTCGCTGGCCTGCGTGGTCAGCGCCCCGATAGCCCGCAGCGCGCCCGCTCCAAAGGAGACGGTGTGCGTCGTAGCGGGGCAACTCACGGTAGAGCCGGACGAAAGGGTGCAGGCCAACGCTGCCGATGTGTGCGAGCAGCTCACGATATCCACGCGGCCGTCGCCGTTGACATCGAGCGGCAGATCCGAGAAGTTATCGATGTAGTTGTTGGTGTAGGGCAGGGAGCGGAACTTGTGCTTGATCCAGCTAGGGGCTTCGTACCAGTTCTCGCCGGAGACGATGTCGGGCCGGCCGTCGCCGTTGATGTCGGCGATGGCGCAGCTTTCGTTGGCCCCGACATCGAGGGTGTGTTTCTCGAAAGGGATGTCGGCGGGGCGGGTGGCCGAGCGTTGAGCAAGCAGGGCGAGGACCCCGGCCAGGCAAACGCATGCGGCAAACAAGAGGCGGCTCATGCCGCGATTGTAACTCGGGGTATGCTGGGTGATTATGCGAAAGCTATTTGGCGTGTTGGTTCTGGCGATGGTTTGTTTGGGGCAGGAGGCGGGAGATCCTTGGGCCAAGGCGGAGTTCATGGAGCCCGCGGCGCTGGTTGAGGCGCTGCACTCGGCCAAGCCTCCGGTCGTCTTGTGTACGGCCTTTTCGGTGTTGTATCGCAGCAAGCGCATCCCGCATGCGCTGGAGGCAGGGCCGGGATCGAAGCCTGAGGGGATTGCATTACTGAAGAAGGCCGCCGCGGACTTGCCGAAGGATGCCGATATCGTCCTTTATTGCGGATGCTGCCCGATGGACAGGTGCCCGAACATCCGGCCGGCGTACCGCGTGCTGCGGGAGATGGGCTTCCAGCATGTGCGCGTGCTGGACATTCCGGCGAACATGCATGTGGATTGGTTCGGCAAGGGGTATCCGGCAGAGGGCCACGGCGAGTGAGCAGTCACTCGTAGCGGAGCGCCACCAGGGGATCGACTGCGGCGGCCCGGCGCGCGGGGATGTAACAGGCCAGCAAGGCCACTGTGGATAAGACCGCGGCGACTACAATCAACGTGACTGGGTCGCGCGGCGAAATGCCGAATAACAGGCTGGCGAGCAGGCGCGTGAGCGCCAGTGCGCCGGCGGCTCCGATGGCGAGTCCGATCAGCGTCAATTGCATGCCGCGGCGAATCACCATGCCGAGCAGGCTGCCGCGGCTTGCGCCCAGAGCCGCGCGAATGCCTAGCTCGTGGGTCCGCTGGGTGACGGAATAGCTGATGACGCCGTAAATGCCGATGGCTGCCAGCAACAAGGCCAGCGCGGCGAAGATGGCCAGCAGCATGGTCTGCATGCGGTCGCTGGAGACGGTTCCGGATTTGATCTGCTCCAATGTTTCCAGGTCGGCGATGGCCTGATCCTTATCGACTGCCCGGACCGCGGCGTGGATGGCGGAAGTGAGCATCCGCGGATCGAGCGAGGCGCGCAGGACCATGTTCAGGTCGTTGGTCGGGCTTTGGTCGAAAGTGACGTAGACGCCTGGGCTTTTCGTGTCGATCAGACTGCCTGTCTGTTCGTCGCCCACGATGCCCACCACTTCCCAAGGGATCTCCGGGCCGAGGCCGGGCTGGCCGTAAAGGATTTCCTGGATGAGAATGCGCTTGCCGAGCGGATCTTCCCCTTTGAAATAACGGCGGGCCATCTCCTCGTTGATAACGATGACGGGCGCGCCGCCCCGTGTATCGTCGCCCGAGAAAGTCCGGCCCCGCAGCAAGCGGATCTCGAGCGTGCGGAAGTAGGAACCGGTGACGCGCTTATAGAAGCAGGCGCGGCGATTGGCGCGGTCGACGAAGGCGCGTCCGGCGATGAGGAAGGGCATGCCGTCGCCCCAGCCTTGCATGGGCAGCACATTGCTGAAGGCCACGGCGCGCACGCCGGGGGCCGCGCGCAGGCGATCGTCGAGCAGGCGCAC
>Ga0182016_10008938_pt1 | contig 10020 bp, 22 predicted proteins | sample 712S2MmetaG_FD_120491 | JGI IMG/M metagenome (GOLD analysis project Ga0182016, IMG submission 120491) | Permafrost microbial communities from Stordalen Mire, Sweden - 712S2M metaG | ecosystem: Environmental > Terrestrial > Soil > Wetlands > Permafrost | place: Sweden: Stordalen | collected... | reverse complement strand
GGTGGGCTAACGCCGTTTGCCCAGATGGTGTTCCGAGCGATCTCGACCTATGGCATGGTTGTGCTCGATCAAGGGGGCGCGGTGATGCTTGAGGCTGAGCAGTCAAGCGACTGGAAGGCCGAGGGGCACTCGGGTACTGACCCAATCACGGCAAGTTGGCAGGGTCAGCAGGAGTACAAAGTAGTGGCTGCGCTGCCGTGGGGTTCGCTACAGGCCCTCAACGTGCCCGTGAGCGCCGTGCAACAACCTCGGCCATCGGGTGAACCATTCTACCCGTGGGCGTCTTAGAAGCTACCATTTGGTTTTTTGGATTTTGGCAAATGATCTATCGCTGCAAGGTCAGGATTATACTCTAACATTTAATCCAAATTCATATGTTTCAAAAGCAAACAGAGCGTTGTCCAGTCTTTGTTGAGCAGCTTCAGACTCAGCAACACCTTCCTCTGGTGTGTCGGCAAAGCTATAGAACCGCCACTTGTAGGCAACCCTCTTGGTGTTTTGTACAGCTCTTACTACTTCTAGAGCCAAGGGGTAATCAGTTGGGTAATCAGTTGTGTCCATTATGCTCCTATTCTCACCACCACACCACGATCAGGTACATCCCGGTCGGGATAATTCCTTTGCGAGCCAAGTCCCACAAGATGACCTCAGAACTCGGCCCGTGTTCGCGGGTGAACTCGAAGTCGTACTTGTACCCTCCTGGCCACGGAGCATTGAGCCACTTGGCAAGCTGCTCTTCGCCTTCTTCCCACGGGTTGTTGTTGCCGTCCACCTCTACCTTTTGGTGGGTGTCCTGACCCAGCATTTCCCGTTGCTGAAGGCTATAGGGTTTGTTGTAGAACTCCGACACGAACTTGCTGAAGTCGGACTCCCACACCTCGTAATAGGTGACGAGTTTGGACGGGAAATCACTCACTTAACTGCCTTTCTGCACGAGCACCACGCCGGGTGCTATCCTACTTATAAGGAACCCAGGTCGAGACCCTTTCCATGCAAATTCCATTAGGGTTTCTCCAACCCAGACTTGCAACTCATTGTGATTATAGAATTTCTGAAAGGTGTTAGCCGAAGTTTTTACCCCGTCCTTATAGGGTTCATAATGCAAGTCCTTAGGCGGCGGGCCAAGCCTGGCTGAAACTAGAAGGTACTTTTTGGTGAGATGGAAGGCCTTTAGTAGAGCCGTGGCTCGTTCAAGTCTGTCCTCTATGACACATACGACATAACCTAGGTTGACGGTATCACTTTTGATAAGAGGGTGGTCCTTGAAGTAGTAGGGGTCCCAGCCGTCGGCGTGATACCCCATCTGCTTGAGGATCTTAACGTCATCCCCGCGACCACACCCGTAGTCAAAGATAGTATCGTCTTTACATATAAGTCCTTCTTTGAAGGCTAGTTTAAACGGGACCGATAGTTTGTTCCGTTTGATAGCTGTGCGAAAACAATCAATCATCCGTGGTATCCTTGTGTATAGCAGACCCGAACCCTCATGATATGATCCTCCTACGAGAAACCCATTTAGTTTTGATGTAGAACCTAAAGGGAGGTTCACCATCCCAGCTTTCTCTGACGCGCCACCCTACAAGATCACGTCTCCAACCCTTCTTGAGAATCCACACGGCCACAGTCTCGCCTCTCAATGGACGATAAAGGGCGGTTTGTGTTTCGGGTGTGGGCATCACGGGTGGCCCGGTCATAATCCCTCAGGCGTTGGGACAATGACTACTCTGTGCAACTGATTAATGCTTACCTTCCGCTGGTTATCGATGGTCCACCAACTAGGGTCATTAGCCTTACGTGTCCCTTCCTGATAACGATTGACGGTCAGAGTATAACGAGCGTACCCGCGATAGCCATCAGCAGTCCCATAAGAACCAGACAACGGCCAGAGAGGGTACGCAGGCTTAGGTGTGTTGTTACGACCAGCCAAGTCATAAGCGTCGCGGTCCTTGTAATACTGCTGCAGCTTAGGAAGATCCTCAGCACTGAGAGTATCGTTGACCTTGATCACTCTGGCCAAGACCATGCGAGCACTAGTTCCACCAGTAGGGTAGACAATGAAGTCCCCTACTTTAATCTCGTGATCTAGAAAGTCTCTAGGTGCGTCAGGGACGTTCCTCATGGCACCATGGGAACAGGGATCTTAGTAGCCCGTACGAAATTGCGGCCCTTCTCTGCTATTTCAGCGAGAGAAAAGAACTGGAGCGCTCCCCACGCTGCGTTCTTCAATGGGTAATCTGATACGCGTGAATCGTTGTGAGCAAACGTAACTGTTTTCTTGTTGGTAGTTACCTCGATAACTTGATAAGTCCACCACGGGCTTTTGTCGTAGTTGGACTTCATTTCGAACAGGTCTCCGGGTTGTAGATCAGGTACCAAAACTACCACACGCTCCAACCAGTTCTTTTCGTTCCACCCTCCAGCATATAAATAAGGGACAACCCCCATGTCGGATAAAGACATATCATGTTCCCAGTCACGCTCGTCCCTAACCTTAACCCAGAGTGAACCACCCCTTAAGAACGGCTCTCCGATTATTTCTTCGGTGTAATAACTAGGCCCAAAGTCCACATTGTTCCACCGCACCTTGAGCCCTGGTTTGATGTCATCAAGACGAGTGATCTGGTTACCATGAAAGATCCTTTTATCAACTACCATTTGTTTTCTCCGTTCGATAATCTACTACGTCTAGTTGTTTGATTTGGCAAGCGCGAAGCTGACACACCCCATCGATATTGACCCACACTACTTTTCCATCTTCACGGACCACGATCTCGACACCTTCAGGTGCTGTGATGTCGATCAAGGCCGAGGCAATCTGTACTGAATTGTTTCAATCTTGCTCTTCAAGGTAACCTTGTCCCACCCAGACTCTAGGTAATCCCAGACGCGGTCCAAAGGATCCCCGTAGATCCCACCATTTTCGACTTCGCCTTCCAATTCAAAAGTATTCCACGCAGTCCAAACATAAGTAGGGCTGTATTTGGCTCTGCACTGTAGGTGTCTTACTGGTGTAGGCATTATATCTCCATTCCTAGAAGCTCTCGCAAACCAGAGAGCATGTCGTTGGTTGTAACGGTAGGTACAGCTTCGACTTGACCGTACATCTGGTCCCTAAGTTCCTTAGGAACGAACACCAGCGAAGCCTTGACCGAAGGGGTGCCCCACCTGCGAGCAGCGTTCAGCTTGTTGGCTCCAGGCTTGTTGCCGATGACGAGAAGGGTAGTATAACGATCCACCGTCTTGTCAACGTGGCCCCCTCTTTCCTCTATGTCAAGAAAGATCTCATCGCGGGTCATCCCAATGACGGAACCCGTGATGCAGACTCGCTTTCCTTGAACAATGTCAGGCATTCTTACTCCGTTCTCTTGAGCCAAAGACTAAGGCCCTTGGGGTCTGCGATGATCACTTCTCGAAGGATCGCGTGCCCCTCTTCAAGATAAAGTACCTCGTAAAAGCGATTACCAAACTGGTTCACACCCCGAACATATCCATGACCAGGACCATTGTGGCACTGCACTAAATCACCAGTCTCGATAGGTTCTACCTTAGGGGTTCTAAATCCCATAAACCTCAACCTCCTTCTGGTCAAGTGTCATCAAATTCTGTTCTTCTTCGCTCCACCAATCATTCCCGTAGATTTCAATGGGATGTTGGCGCAAGACGTGAACACAAACACGGTCTACGAAATCCTCAGTGGCAGTGCCTCGCTTGAGTGCGCGCGACCAAGAGGTAGCCATGTTCTTGCCCATAACGTGCTGCATGCCTGCTTTTGCTGTCGTGTGGTACTCAGTTACCCCCCGACCTGTTGTAACAATAATATGTTCATTTTGGCAGGTCAAATAAAACCTTAGAGCGGTGTCTAGAGGGGTTGTGGGCAGTTTATGGTCTCTAAGTCCCATAAACCTCAACCTCCTTCTGGTCAAGCGGTTTAAGCTGGTCGATCAGACAGTCTGTAGCAGCCTTATCAGTCTTCAGCCTAGGGTTGACCGGCTGCAGTAGGTGACCCTCTTCAGAGAAACTAAGGTACTGAACGTCCAAAACTGTACCAACCTTAGCACTAGGACCATCGCCTGTCAAGGCAGAGACCTTTCCTATCTCTACGACGTGCCTGTCCTTGCCAAGCTTGTCGTATACCCCCAGGACCAGGTTATTCTTGCCATCTTCTCCGATGCGGAGGACAAAGCAGTCTACAGACTGTGTAAATTTAATCTTGATAGAACTTTTAGACCTAACCCCCGGCAAGTAAGGCGCGTCCATTTGCCTGGCGATGATCCCCTCAGCATCGTGGTCCTTCAACCAGTTGAAGAAGACCAGCTTGTGCTCAGCGTCAGTAGCTCTGGGCGCCAGCTGGATGGCCTTATCCTTGCCCCAGAGGGTGCTACAGAGCCCTGAGAGGACTTGGATGCGCTCAGAGTAAGGATTTCCCTCGTTGACGATCGTAACGCCCCCTACGGCCACCTGAGGGGCGTCAAAGACTCTCAGGACTCCGTCTGACATCAACTCTCCGTCAATGATGTAATGTCCTGTCGGGAGCCTTTTAAAGAGACGTTGAAGTCTCTCCGGTCCTTGAACCTTCTTACCATCCCGTCCATAAAACTTGGCAGTAGTTCTCCCGTCTTGGGTTATCTCCGAAATTAACCTACGACCATCATATTTTTGGAAGAAGGCCCAGTTAGGATCGGTAGCTAAAGAACCGATCATGGACTTGTCAACCGGCGTACTAAGCATCGGGTAAATCTTGATCACCCTCTTCGTTCCAACAGACACCTTCACTGGTCCCGTTGACGCTGAATAGGTCAGGTTCGTATTCATTCTCGAACGGGTCGTCGTAATAAGCCTCGTCCATTAAAGTTCTCCTGCCTCCTTGAGGACGCGCCTTGCCTCTGCTATCTTCTCAGCCTTGTTACGCTCGGCACTGCCGTTTTGATATTCCTTCAAGTCTTGTAGGAACTTAATCTCCCACTCCTCAGCAAGACGCCAGCCCTCGATGTTGATGATAGCCTCGGCGTCACCATCGTAACCATCTTGGACTTCAGCGTAAAATTCAGTACCACCTAGGTGTTTTTGGCCCCACTCGTGGAGGAACTCTTCTACTTCTTGAACAGTAGAGTGTTGCTCAATGGTATCACGATCCTTGACCCACAGCCCGTCCTGGTCGCTCCGAAAAACTATGTGGTGGGCAGCAAGAGGCCACTTGTTAAAGACTGAGCCGTATTGGAAACGACTAAAGTTGGCAAACTCTGGTTGTCTTACTTGCTTTGTCATCATACGCCTCTCTTGACGCGCTCACGGCCCTTGGATGTCAAGAGCCTGCCTTGTGCTGTTAGAGTAATGAACTTCTTCTTCAACAACGCCCCTTCAACTTCAAATAGGATGTTTTGGTGCATCCTGGTAATCCTAGACAGCGGGGCCTGGCCCAACTGCCCATCGTTCTCCCAAAGGGCCTGCATGTACCTTATGTGCCTAGGTGTAAGCCCGTCAGGCTCACGACCAAGGAACTTCAGTACGTTCTCTACGCTTACCTCTTCAGAGTGGAGTAGAGTTTGATAAGCAGAGACCAGCTTGCCTCCCGTCCTAGGAGAACCTAAAGCGGCATCAGCTAGCCTTACTATGTCGGCTTCAGGAATAACTACCTGCAACTTGTCAGCCATAGCTTCAAGGATCCTTTTGAGATCCTCTGAACGGTAATCCTGCATCTCTACTATGAGGAACCGATCAAGTAGAGCGTCGTCTAGCTTCTCTTCTCTCGTGGTGGCAGCTATAGCCGACAGGTAAGATATATCCTCAGCAAACCCGTCGGGCATAATCAGTTTCCCCTCGGACAACCACTGCAACACCATTTCCTGCTGTTCTTTCTTGGCTCGTTGAACTTCATCCAAAAAGATCAGGGGCCGGTCAGTCTGTAGAAGGATGCGTGCCAACCTCTTGGATGTCATCTGAGATAGATCTAACTCTTCCATCTTGTAGTCCATCTCGTTGGCTATCACCCTGGCAAGAGCGGTCTTGCCCATGCCGGGGGAGGAAGTCAAAAGTATGTGAGGGAAGATCTGCCCAGGTATTGAAGCCTGGGCGATTATCTTGGTCAGTTGAGAAGTTACCTGAGGCTGACCTATGAACTCGTTAAGAGTTTTGGGGTAGAGTACATCCATTACTTACCTCCACTTCAAACAAGGCCGCTACCTTCTCGAACATTTCCTTGTTACCAACCAAGATTTTTGCATTTACTTTCCCTCTTCTTTAACCGGTACGTCGATTGTGATTGTGCGCTTGAAATCAGAACCATTTTGAAAGATTGTCGAAAGATAAGCCTCCTGGACCTTTCCCCCAGCCGCCAAAACAAAGTTCACAGTATAAGTGTTGACCTGGGTAATGCTATAACGAAGGCCGTTCATGGTAAAAGTGTCATTAGGTTGGAGATCGAGAACGGGTGGTGGATCGTTGATATACTCCCGGTTGACCGTCCTACCGTCCTCAGACTTGAGCCTGACACTCTCCACTTCACCAAGATCTAGTATTTTTTGGACCAAGGGAACGTACTTATCCCACCCTTGGACAGGCGTGAACTTATCAGGGTAACCGTCCGTCTTAAAGTAGCGTCTCTGCATTTCATTCCTCCGTTATAGTGAAGTTACCGAAGCGCCCATAATCTATGAAGCCCTTACCAATCCCGCTTTCCAGGTGAAGTGTCACCTCGTAGGATTTACTACGCAGGTGCTTTCCGACCTCGTGGAAAACTTCCTCTGCTATGCGATCAGCATTCTCAGCTTCTACCACGAGGTCAGCTACGTTATGGTTCCGACCAACGCGGTCGAAATGTACGCGGTACTTAGTCATTCTCCTATCCAGTCGTCCATATCGTTGGTAATTTCTATCAGGTTGTCTAGATCCTCCAGAGATTCCTCAAACGAGGTCAGTAGAAGATCAAACGGGGTTTTCTTTATCTCGTCCAGCATATTTTCAGCCTCGCCTGCCTTTTCGAGGATCGGTAGCCCGTCTCTCTCGTACCGGCGTAGCGCAGCAGAGAAAACGTCTTGAAGCTGTCCACAAAGCTGCCAAGCAAGGAGTCTTTGATTGAGGAACTTAAGCCGTTCAGTAAGATCCATTCGGTCCTTTTCTTTTTAGAGGGTTTGGAAAAAACTAGGGAAGATTTTTCTGACCTTACAGGTTTTCACTTAAGGAACTGGTCCTAGTGGTTACCCAGACGCGATAGTCTTCATCGCACCAATCGTAAAAAGTAGAAAATGTCGCTGACGTCTAATTTGTACTTCCAGTTAGCCATTATTTGTGCGCCAAGGTGAAACCCGCCTGGGCGAGCAGGGCGTGAACGTAAGCCAACTCACGTAATCGTTGTCCCTCGTCTATATCCGAGAAGGCGTTGGGTGGCTTGTTATAGACCTTTGCTTCTTCGTCTAAAAGGCGTTCAGCCTCTAAGTAGTGTTCTGATGCGCTCATTTCTACTCCTTCCAGTTCGTCAGAGCGTGATAACGCTCAGGTTCGGGCAACGGCGGGATATAAAGCTCTGCCAGGTGAAAAAGACGGAAGTTCACCATGTCAAAACGGCCATCTATGTGCCTGTAGTAGGGTTCGCCAAACTCCGTATCCTGCCAGATAGGCCTCCGACACTCTTGACAGCGCATGGGAGGACCAACAAGCTCTGTTTCTGGCTTACGCTCTTCAGCGGGAGCCTCATGAACAGCTACAGGCTCTACAGGATTTTTACGGTTCCTAGGCATGAGCTTTCCTAGCCAACTGGAGGGCACGCTCCAGATTGAGGATAAGATCGTCCGCTTCGACTGCCTTGGGCTCGATAACCTCTCCTGATTTTGCAGCGAGGATTTTAGCAAGTGTCTGGCGTCTCTCGTCGGAGAATACTTCGATGTCCACTGCATCTGCCATCGTCTCCATCAGTTCAGCAGCCATGGATAGAAGCTTGGGGTCGGCTGCGCCAGAGGGCATCTCGTCCAGTTCGGCTAGGTCTTGTGGCCTCACCAAAGACTGAAGCAAAAGTTGGCCTTCCCACACGTCCAGTCTGTACCCTTGTGTCGCTACGTTCCCGTTCACCTTAGCCACCCCGTACAAGCATAGCGTAGGATGAGAGGCCATGGCGCGGAAAACATCGTACTGACGAGCTAGCTCTTCGCGAGTCTTGGGAGATAGTGGACGTGTCCCCTTCTTGGTGGGGATCCTAAGCCTATAGGCTGCTCCATCAGGACGGGCTACCTTAGCAAGCTCGCTGCGCTCGGTAACGTGCATTTCAAACACGCCTGTAGGATAATTGTCCTTCAGTTCTGCTACTTCGTCAGCCGTCAGAGGGACAAGACCATCTTCGGTCTCACGAGCACGAGTCAGTTCGCTAGGAAGGAACGGACCGTGTTCGTCAGGGCAGAAGAACCGTTGACCACCCTTGACACTCAGAGCGCACGTCGGGCAAGTAGTAACAAGGCTGACTGCTTTGGCTGAATTGGTCTTTCGGATTGGAGCTACGTCTACTGATATACTAGCCAAGCCCAACCTAAGAGTAAAGTTGGACGCTGTGCTTTTCTGTTCAGATCCCATGTTAGTTATCCCTTTCTATTGATTAGCTCGAAAAAATGCTTGTGCAAATCCTTCTGGCGTAATACTTCGCTGTATTTGTCGTTTAGTCATGTCTGGGTCTAATTTATAATCTCCTGGGATTGCCGGTAACACCCTGGCGTTTGATCTAGTCGCTTCGCCGTGATGGGTATATTCTTGCTTCTTAGGTGAATTAAAGTAACCCCATATGTCAGTAGCTTTGTTATACTTTTCCCCAAACTCAGAGGCGTCAAAACTAAAGGGTGGTTTACCTAAAAACTGTCTTAACAGAGCTTTAGGGTTTTCAAGAGCCCAAAATGCCAGCTTGTTGTGATGCCGGGCTTCCCATACAATGCGTAAGGTATCTTCAACAGCCTCCATGGCTTGCTTTAAGTCTCTAGGAGTTTTGGCAGTGGTTCTAGCTAAACTAAACATCGTACAAGGAGGGGCTGCCAAAATACCGTACACCTGTTCGTTTTTAAGGTCTATCATGTTCTCTAATCCCAGATAGTGAATATCGTGATCAGGCTTAGTAAAGACCCTAACATCATAACCAGCATCCTTATATGGTTTAGACCAAGAACCAGTACCACCATACAAATCAAGAATGATTTTACTCATTTTCCGTGAACTCGTCGGCGTCTACTCGTGTAGACGTTCCCTTTGAAAAATCGTAAACGTCAAACACTGTTGCTGTGGACGCAGGATCGCGTTGTATCTCTAAAGCTACCAGAGCAGCCTTTTGCGGAGTCTCTGCTTCTAGCTCCATTTGCCATGTAATCAGGTACTTGCTCATAGTGGTCTCACCATCTTCCCAGGTTGAAGAGCCATGGCATTCCCTTTGATCCTCAATCCTACCACAACTCCCTTCGGATCCTCATAACGAGTGTCTACTTTGTCTCCATCGATCACAGGGACTCCATGGAACTCAGTAGGAAGCGGGATTTGCCAGTGGCCGTTGGTGCGGTACTTGGCGTTAAAGACTACTGCTACGTTCTCTCCTGATTTGACCCTCCTGACTATCTCGGCATCAGAAGTCCTATCCGAGGCGCTGAAGAGCAGGTGATAGTTGGATGGAACCGTTCGATTTGGCCATTTTGAATAATCGTACCAAGTTACGTTGGGAGTTTCCAAGAGCCACGGGCAAACAGTTTCCCATGTGATGTCCGAGAAGGCGTTGAGCCGTACTCCTATTTCACCATGCTTTTTGACGGCAGCTAAAACCTCCTTTTTGACTAGAGTGCAGAACGCACTCGGGTCTTCGATGAGGAACTTCACCTTTAGAGCACGTCCCCTGGCTATCCGGTTTACAAAACCCTTTTTAACCATCCTGGCTCGGCCCTGGTGAGCTATGCAGCCGTTCTTACAGGTTTCTGTAAAGTACCGACAGACATTAACGATTTCTTCCTTCCCGTTGATAACCATCGGGCCAGAAGTATCCGCTGGAGCTAGAGACAGAGAATAATC
>Ga0182016_10008935_pt1 | contig 10023 bp, 8 predicted proteins | sample 712S2MmetaG_FD_120491 | JGI IMG/M metagenome (GOLD analysis project Ga0182016, IMG submission 120491) | Permafrost microbial communities from Stordalen Mire, Sweden - 712S2M metaG | ecosystem: Environmental > Terrestrial > Soil > Wetlands > Permafrost | place: Sweden: Stordalen | collected... | reverse complement strand
GTTCGCCCGAGGAGTTTGCCGCAGGCCATTTGCCCAACGCCAAGAACTACAACTTGACGGACGACGCCACTTACAAGGATGTGCTGGCCACCATCACCGACAAATCCAAATGGTATCTTGTCCACAGCGCCGTGGGCCATTACCGGACGGTGCGGGCTTTGGAATATTTTGAAGCAAACCACTTTGACCATGTGGTCGCGATTGATGGCGGTTACAGGGCTTGGCGGGAAGCCGGACAGCAAGTAGTGAAAGACAATTAATCAGAAACCTTCTTCAATAAAAGGCCTTTATGAAACATCAACAATGCAGTTGCGCTTCTTTTCTTTGCATCATCGCTGGCCTCTTTTTTTTGGCCACTCCTATTATCCATGCGCAAGCTTCGAATGCGGAGGGTATTTGGACCTGGAGCACTCCAGGGCGCAACGGCGGGCCGGATCGAACCAATACCTTGACCCTCAAAATTGAGGGCTCAAAATTGTCCGGAAAAGTCGCCGCTCCCGGACGAGGCGGCCAGGTTGCCGAAACGGCCATTGCGGAGGGAAAAATCGAAGGAGCGGAGAACGTCTCGTTCGTTGTGGTCCGCGAATTCAATGGCAACTCTGTAACCAATAAGTATTCCGGCAAGATTAGCGGCAATAAGATTACTGGCAAAATAGAGTTTACGCGGGACGGAGAAGCCCAGTCGCGCAATTGGGAAGCTAGCCGCTTGACGGATGCCAAATAGTTGTTATGAGTTCGTTCGTGGCTAATCCCTCTATAGACGAATCCACAGTCGAGCCGGCCCGTGCCGGCTGGCAGGAGCTCTGGTCCAAGGAAGATTGGTGGGCCGTCTGGTTAGGGCTGGGAATAGCCGTCCTGGCTGCCGTCCTGTTTCTCGCGGGTTCCAGTATTTCCTGGATCGCAGTCGTTCCTGGGAAATGGTCGAATTTCTCCCAACTTGGCGCTCAATTTGCCCCGAACGGCTGGCGGTATGCCGGCCAGTTCGTCGCGTTCGTCGCCGTGTTCACCGTGGCGACGTCGTTTATGGGAAAGAAGCCTAGGCCCTTCATCGCGTCCTTCGCGTTCATTTATGTTTTGTCTCTTGTCATACTGATCGCGGGCAACTGGGATCAATCTCAGCACTACAATATCGAGGCGCCGCTCGTCGCGCTGGTGCTGGGACTCGTCATTTCCAACATCATTGGCTTGCCCCGCTGGCTGGACGAAGGTTTCCGGGTCGAATTCTATATCAAACTGGGCATTGTCCTCCTTGGAGCGACCTTGCCTTTTACTCTGATCCTCTGGGCTGGACCGGTCGCGATTCTGCAGGCTTCCGTCGTGTCGCTCGCCACATTTTCGGTGATTTATTTTGTGGGCCGAAGGCTGGGTTTGGAGCAGCGCCTGGCTGCCGTCCTTGGGGCGGGTGGGGCAGTTTGCGGGGTTTCGGCAGCCATTGCCGTGGCCGGGGCTGTTCGTGCCAAAAAAGAGCATCCGCCCATCGCCATTACGCTCGTTGTCCTTTGGGCCATTGTTCTCATCTTCGCTTTGCCGCTCGTTTCGCGAACGCTGCACCTGCCGACGGGCGTTGGCGGGGCCTGGATCGGCACCTCTGAATTCGCTGACGCGGCCGGGTTGGCCGCCGCCCAATCCTATGGCGGACTGGCAGGCCCGGCTACGGGAATCTCAGGGACATCAGAGCAGGCGCTGGCTTCTTATACTTTGATTAAAGTCATTGGCCGGGATATGTGGATTGGAATTTGGGCCTTCGCCCTGGCCGTCATTGCGGTCACCAAATGGGAGCGCTCGGAAATCCATTCCCAGGCGCAGGCGAGCCAGATTTGGTCGCGCTTTCCCAAGTTCGTCATCGGGTTTCTGGTCGCATCGGTTTTGACTACCTTGATTGTCCGCGGCCATACGCTGGCCGACTACAACAAGGTGGTGAAGCCATTACTGATCGCCCCCATCACATCGCTGCGCACTTGGGCCTTCACCTTTAGCTTTCTCAGCATTGGACTGACGACGCGCTTGCGCGAGTTGGCCAGCGCTGGGAGCAAGCCCTTTCTTGCCTTTACCGCCGGGGTGATTGTCAACGTGATATTGGGCTACATCCTGTCGGTCGTGATCTTCGGCCACTACTGGGCGGCGGTCGCGACCCATTAATGCGGTGAGGAGAACAAAACTGGCAGAACTGAACGCGTTTTGCGGGACTTGCCGGCATTTTCAAAACAATCCCGTCATCCTTGAAAAAACTTGGCCCGGCCTGACCAGCATGTGTTCCGGGTTTGCTTCCGTGCGGGGCGCCGACGGATTGTGCAACCGGCACGATCTGTATCTTTCCGACAGAGATAGTTGTCCTGACCACGCCTTCGCGGGAGATCAAAGACAACTCGCCGACGGGCAAACTTAAGGGGCTGCGTTTGCAACTTTCCCGGTTGGCCTTTAGCTCGGCCTACCCCGCAACGCCCAAGGCCTGATCAATGTCCGCCTTGATGTCTTCAACATCCTCCAGGCCGACGGAGAGCCGGACGTAATCGGGCGTCACGCCTGTCTGCGCTTGCTCCTCAACCGTCAATTGTTGATGCGTCGTCGAAGCCGGATGAATCACGAGCGTCTTGGCGTCGCCAATGTTGGCCAGATGCGACAGCAGCTTCACCGAGTTGATGAATGTTTTGCCAGCCTCCAGCCCTCCTTTGATTCCGAAACCCACTAATCCGCCAAAACCACCCTTCAAATACTTCGCGGCGATCTTATGGTTCGGATCGTCGGGCAGCCCAGGATAGGTGACCCAGTTGACCAAGGGATGGGATTTCAACCAGCGCGCGATTTCCAGGGCATTGGCGGAACGCTGCTTTTGGCGGAGCAACAGCGTCTCCAGGCCGAGTAAGAACTCGTGAGCGTTGAAGGGGCTTAAAGCCGCCCCGGTATCGCGCAGAAGCGTGACGCGGATTTTCAGAATGAAAGCCACATTGCCTAATCCAGGAACGTTGTTGAGCGCGTCCCAATAAACCAAGCCGTGGTAACTCGGATCAGGTTCAGTGAATTCCGGAAACTTGCCGTTGTTCCACTGAAACCGTCCTGCGTCCACGATCACTCCACCGATGCTGGTCCCGTGGCCGCCAATATATTTGGTAGCGGAATTGGCCAGGATGTCCGCGCCAAAATCAATCGGCCGCACTAGGCCGATTCCGACCGTGTTGTCCACGACCAGCGGAATGCCGGCCTCGTGCGCGATCTTGGCCAGCACCTCGAAATCCGGCACGTCCAGCTTCGGATTGCCCACCGTCTCGGCGTAAAGCGCCCGCGTTTTGGGCGTGATCGCCTGGCGAAACGCCTCCGGGTCGCGCGAGTCAACAAATTTCACCGTGCGCCCCAGTTTGGGCAGGGTGTGATGGAAGAGTTGGTAAGTGCCGCCGTAGAGGTTGTTGGCCGAGACAATCTCATCGCCCAGGCGCGTGATGGCCAGGAGCGCATAGGTAATGGCCGATTGCCCCGAAGCCACCGCCAGCGCGCCGGTGCCGCCTTCCAGCGCGGCGACGCGCTGCTCGAAGACATCATTGGTCGGGTTCATCAGGCGGGTGTAGATGTTCCCAAATTCCTTCAGGGCGAAAAGATTGGCCGCGTGGTCGGCGCTCTTAAAGACGTAAGAACTTGTCTGGTAAATGGGGACGGCGCGGGCGCCAGTCGTTGGGTCAGGGATTTGACCGGCGTGCAACGCCAGGGTGTTGAGTCCTTTGGATTTTGTACTCATAGTTTTCTGCGCGGGATTGAAAGTCTGATTTATTTAAGTCCATTGGCTGAAGGTCGGATTTGATCGCGTCAGCGAGCGCGTTCAGAGGAACTTGAACGCGACGAAAGCGCCTGTTGTCCGACCTCCAGCCTAAATTACTTGTTCATTAGAATTCCCACTTCGTGGTGAGACCCCAGACGCCATTGGCCTCGTGATTCAGGACATTGCCGAAATGACCGTAACCAGCGGCTACTGTCAGGTGTTTGTTCACGACATAAGCGGCGTCGAAGGTCGCCCAGTCTCCCTCCCGTTTCACCAGATTGCCAATGGCCTGGTAATCTCGCGGCTGCTCTTTGTACTCCGCGGCCAGGACGAAATTGCCGGTGACGAACACCACGACGTTTCCTTCAAAGACAGCGCTGTAACTGCGGGTGAATCCACCCAAGCCGTCCCAGACCGCTTCGGTGGCCCGTCCGCCGAGTTCCAGCAGCACGGGCCGCGGCGTTTGCGTGAAGAGCTTGGAGGCGTAGAGCGTGTAATCGACCCCTTGCTTGCGCGAGAGGCCAGCCTGGCCCAGCAAGTCCGCCCCCGCGCCCGTTTCGACTTCGTTTCTCACCTCGTTGATGCCGTCGTTGTATTTGTAATGCACACCGGCCGTGACGGCAGGAATCCATTTCTGTTCAAATTCGCCCTCCGTCAATAATTGGAGGCGCGCATTGAAGTTGTGCAGTTGGACTTCGTTGGCGTGATAATTCGCGAGGCCGGCGTTTCTCAATGCCAGCGGAAGATCACCCAAACCGAGATTGTCCCAGCCGTAGCCCAGTTCCAGCCGCTTGAAAGGCGATTCAGTGATGGTCAACGCTTCGAGGTTTTTATCGGACCCGAGGTTGATATAAGCAAACCCCACGCTGGGCCGGCCGACCAGCTCGCCGTCCCGCGGCGGATTAACGATGTAGGCCGACAGCGTGGAGAAAATGCCGCCGTTGCCTTCAATCTGATGCAATGGCAATGGGGCAGGTTTATCCGCCGCGGCGGGTGCGTTGGTCTGGGCCTGCAAGACGGGAGCGGCTGCGAGAACCGCCATGGCGCAGAGGGCCGATGGCTTGATGGAATGGTGTTTGAATTTCATTGTTTGAGTTTTTGTGGGATTGCGGTTTGCTGTGGCTTATTTGACTGATGGAGTGGTGGCTGACGGAGTAACTTTCTGTCGGGCTTCTTCGGCCAAGGCGGTGCTGAGATAGCGTTCACCGGTGCTGCAACCAATCGTGACGATGAGTTTGCCTTTGTTTTCAGGACGGCGTGCCACCTGCAAAGCCGCCCAGACATTCGCTCCAGTGGAGATGCCGACCAGAAGGCCTTCTTCCGCTGCCAGCCGCCGGGCGGTGACGATGGCGTCCTCGTTGCTGACCGTGATGACCTCGTCGAGGATTTGCAGATTGAGATTCTTCGGAACGAATCCCGCGCCGGTGCCCTGAATTTTATGGGGTCCGGGCTTGACCGGCTGGCCGTTGAGAGTCTGCGTGATGACGGGCGAATCCTTTGGTTCAACCGCAATGGAGCGAAAGCCCTTCTTGCGCGACTTGATCACTTCGCTGATCCCGGTAATGGTTCCGCCTGTGCCTACCGCGGATACCAATATGTCTGCCTGGCCATCGGTGTCCGACCAGATTTCCTCCGCCGTGGTTCGGCGGTGGATTTCGGGATTGGCCGGGTTGCTGAACTGCTGCGGAATCCAGGAGTCAGCAATTTCTTTGTTCAACTCCTCGGCTCTTCTGATGGCTCCCTTCATCCCTTCCTGGGCGGGGGTGAGGACCAGTTTCGCCCCGAGCAACGCCAGCAACGTGCGGCGTTCCAGACTCATGCTTTCCGGCATCGTCAGGACCAGCTTGTAGCCTTTGGCCGACGCGACAAAGGCCAGCGCAATGCCCGTATTCCCCGAGGTGGGCTCGATGATGGTCGTGGTGGGCTTGAGTAATCCGTCGCGCTCGCCCGCAGCGATCATCGCGTCGCCAATGCGATCTTTGACGCTGCCCAAAGGGTTGAAGAACTCGCCTTTGACCGCGATGGTGGCGTCAAGCCCTTCGGCGAGCCGGTTTAATTTGACCAAAGGGGTACGGCCAATGGTGGCGGTAATATTGGGATATATTTTTGAATGTGCCATAGTCTTTAATTTAGTATCTATATTAAATAACTAGATATAGTTTAATAGTCAATCCTTTGCTTTGCGCTATCCAGATATTGGCTTTTTCTCTCCATTTATTGCGGATTAGCATATTAGTTTACTAGGCTTTATTTACATCTCCCGGCGATCGGTTGTTTTTCTCTTTCGCGTCGATTAGGGCCGCTAAACCCGTGCTGAGTCCATCGGTGAGGTTCCTGGTTTTAGTCGAGAAACGACGTTGACATGATCTAACCTGCTCGCAACTATGCAACAGGCTGGCGGGGGGACCAAACCCCAACGGACCTTTGCTGGCCTAATTATTTAGCGCAAAAAACAAGACGGGGTGCCGGCTGGACCACTGGAGGCTTCCTATAATCGAAAAGATATCACATTACTCTATGAGCGCAGCCCCATCAGCAACCGCCGGCCCACGCCTGAGCTTGAGCGCGTCCGCCGCGCGCAATCTCGCTACCGCGACCGTTACCGTCCCGCAAATGACGGAGATTACAGCAAATCAGGCTGACCGTTGAGGCGGTCAAAGAGCGCGAGGAATGGGAACTGATCAACAACCCCGAATTTGGCCTGCTTCACGAAGTAGCACCGTCCCAACGGATCGACACGCGCAAAGGCCCGCCCACGCCGGACGACCTGGACGAGCTCTTGACGCTGGTTTGGAAGAAACCCGCCTTCTTCCTCGCCCATCCCAAGGCCATCGCCGCCTTTGGCCGCGAATGCACCCGCCGCGGCGTGCCGCCCCCCACCGTGAATTTGTTCGGCTCCCCGTTCCTGACTTGGCGCGGTGTTCCGCTGATTCCAACCAATAAGCTGCAACTGGAAGCCAAGTCAAAATCGGGTCCCGACTCTACGAGCATCCTTCTGCTGCGTGTCGGTGAGGGTGAGCAGGGCGTCGTCGGCTTGCAAAAGGCGGGTGTGACGGGCGAAGTGGAGCCCGGACTTTCCGTCCGCTATATGGGCACCGATCAGAATTCCATCGCCTCGCATTTGGTCACGCGTTACTTCTCGGCTTCGGTGTTGACGGTGGACGCGATCGCGCGCTTGGATAACGTCCTGGTGGGCCAATACCATGAATACAATTACAAATAACGGTCTTCCCCCTTCGCTCGCCCCGGAGACACTGGCGGCGGAAGATCCGTCCGGCACCCGCTTGATCTCGCACCTAGCCAACGAGATTTATTCGGAGTTGCAAAGGCGTGTCCCGGCTTCGGTCCCTCGAACTGCTCCGCCATCTGGCGATAGCATGGCCGTTCTGCCGGTTCATCCCGAACACGCCACTCTTGTCGATCAAACTCCCAAGCGAGCCACCCCTTCTTCAGGCGCCGCGGGCGCGGAGAATTCCCATTCGTTCGGAGAGCCACATTGCGAAACCAGCCACGGAGATTCCAAGAGTGCCGTCGAACCGGGGCTGGATCACCCGTCGAACTTCAGCGCGACTCCTGACTATTATTTCCTGCAATCCAACGATGTTCGCGCCGGCACTGCCCAGCCCGCCTCTCCCGCGCTGGCCTCAGGATGGGACATCGGCTCCGTCCGGCGCGATTTTCCAGCCCTTCACCAACATGTCAACGGGCGCCCGTTGATCTGGCTGGATAACGCCGCGACGACGCACAAGCCCCAAGCGGTGATCGACGCGACTTCGCGGTTTTATGCCCGCGATAACTCGAACATCCATCGCGCGGCCCATGCCCTGGCCGTCCGTTCAACCGACTTGTTCGAAGGAGCCCGCGAAAAGGTGCGGAAATTTCTTGGGGCCTCGTCGGCCAAGGAAATCATTTTCGTCCGCGGCACAACCGAGGGTATCAACCTCGTTGCGCAAAGTTTCGGCCGCAAAAACATCGGCGCGGGCGATGAGATCATCCTCACCGAGTTGGAACATCACGCCAACATCGTCCCGTGGCAATTGCTGGCTGAACAGACTGGCGCGGTCCTCCGCGTCGTCCCGATTAATGATCGCGGCGAGGTGATCCTTGAAGAATACGCAAAGCTCCTGGGACCGCGGACGAAGATTGTCTCCGTCGGGCATGTCTCCAACGCGCTGGGAACGATCACTCCCATTGAGGAAATAATCGCGCTGGCGCACGCCCGCGGCGTCCCTGTGCTCGTGGACGGAGCGCAATCCACGCCGCATTTTCCAGTCAATGTCACCGCCCTCGACGTTGATTTCTTTGTGTTCTCAGCGCACAAGGTTTTCGGCCCGACCGGCATTGGCGCGTTGTATGGCAAAGCGCCGTTGCTGGAATCCATGCCACCGTGGCAGGGCGGGGGACACATGATCAAAGATGTGCGTTTCGAGAAGACAACCTACCAAAATGCGCCGGAAAAATTTGAAGCTGGCACACCGGATATCGCTGGCGCGGCCGGTCTCGGCGCGGCGATTGATTACGTGAGCAAGATCGGTCTGCCGGCCCTCGCGGCCTATGAGCATTCATTACTTGAGTATGCCACGGAAGCACTCTCCTCGGTTCCCGGACTGCGGCCTATTGGCACAGCAGCCAGCAAGGCCAGCGTGCTGTCCTTTGTCATTCCGGGCGTCTCGACCGAGAGCATTGCCCGGCATCTTGACCAGCACGGCATCGCCGTGCGAGCCGGGCACCATTGCGCGCAACCGGCGCACCGTCATTTCGGGCTCGAAAGCACGGTCCGCCCTTCGCTGGCATTTTATAACACGCGCGATGAGGTGGATGCTTTGGTCCGGGCGCTGCGATTGCTTCGCCGAAGCTGAACCTTGGGCTATGCCGTTGAATCCTAATATTGTCAGTGCTGTTGGCCGCACTCCCTTAATCCAGCTCAACCGCATCGCCGCCGGCGTGGGCGCGACCATTGCCCTGAAGGCGGAGTTTCTCAATCCCCTGGGCAGCGTCAAAGACCGCGTGGGTTACGCGATGGTGGACGCGGCTGAACGCGATGGGAAACTAACCCCGGCAACCACGATTATTGAGCCGACCAGCGGAAATACGGGTATCGCGCTCGCGTTCGTCGCTGCGGCCAGGGGTTACAAGCTGATTCTGACCATGCCTGACAGCATGAGCCTGGAACGCCGCATCCTGCTCGCCCTGCTCGGCGCTCAACTCGTCTTGACACCAGCCGCGGAGGGAATGAAGGGCGCCATTCTCAAAGCCGTGGAATTGCAAAAGAAAATCACACCTTCATGGATTCCGGAGCAATTTGACAACCCCGCCAATCCTGAAATTCACCGCAAAACCACGGCTGAGGAGATTTGGAAGGATAGCAACGGCGCCGTTGACATTGTGGTTTCTGCCGTTGGCACCGGCGGCACGATTACCGGTGTGAGCGAAGTTCTCAAGTCACGCAAGAAAGGCTTTCGATCCATCGCGGTTGAACCGAAGGACTCGGCTGTGATCACGCAGACCCGCAACAAGGAGCCGCTCAAACCCGGCCCGCACAAGATTCAAGGCACGGGGGCGGGCTTTGTTCCAAGAAACTTAAACCTGGAGATCGTGGACGAAGTCATCACCGTGACCAACGACGATGCAATCCAAACCGCGCGCCGACTTGCTGCCGAGGAGGGGATTCTAGCCGGCATCTCCTCGGGCGCAAATGTCTGGGCGGCATTGCAGGTGGCTGGCCGGCCCGAAAACAAAGGCAAACTCATCGTTACGTTCGGTTGCAGCACTGGCGAGCGCTACCTCACCACCGCCCTGGCGGAAGAAGCAAGAAAACAAGTCCTTTCGTAATTTGCCGCGTTCGCGCACAGGCTGTCCCCAGGGCTGGCTCGCTTGTTCAACAGCTGTCACCTATGCAGTTCGCTTGCATCCTCTAAGAGTGGCTTCAATGATGGGCTTTTCGAGCTTTCTCGCGCAGCTTGAGCAGTCGCTCGCCGGCGGCTTGCAGCGTGGCGGTTTGTTTGGCGAAATGAAACCGGATCAAATGTTTGACTGGCTCGCGAAAGAAGCTTGAGCCCGGCACGGGCGCGACCCCGACGTCTCGCGCCAGCCATTCGCTGAATGCGGTGTCGTCGTTCCAGCCGAATTCCGAGATGTCCACCATTACATAATAAGCACCCTGCGGCTTGGTGTAAGTTAAGCCTGCCTGATCGAGGTATTTCAGAAACACCTCGCGCTTTTCGGCATAGACGGCTTGCAGTTCATGGTAATAGCTGTCGGGCAATTCCAAGCCT
>Ga0182016_10008933_pt1 | contig 10025 bp, 6 predicted proteins | sample 712S2MmetaG_FD_120491 | JGI IMG/M metagenome (GOLD analysis project Ga0182016, IMG submission 120491) | Permafrost microbial communities from Stordalen Mire, Sweden - 712S2M metaG | ecosystem: Environmental > Terrestrial > Soil > Wetlands > Permafrost | place: Sweden: Stordalen | collected... | reverse complement strand
GAATTTACGACGGCGGGCCGCACCCCCGACCCGCGCCGCCAGATCGAGGCCTACAGGCAATCGGCGGCGACCTTGAACCTGCTGCGTGCCTTCGCCACCGGCGGCTACGCCAATCTCGAGAACGTCCACCGCTGGATGCTCGGCTTCGTCAAGGACAGCCCGTTCTCCGAGCGCTACCAGGAGCTCGCCGACCGCATCACCGAGACGCTCGCCTTCATGCGCGCGATCGGCCTCAATCCGGAGGCGAGCCCCGAACTGCGGGCGACCGACTTCTACACCTCGCACGAGGCGCTGCTGCTCGGTTACGAGCAGGCGATGACCCGGCTCGACTCGACCTCGGGCGACTATTACGCGACCTCGGGCCACATGGTGTGGATCGGCGACCGCACCCGTCAGCTCGGCGGCGCGCATGTCGAATATTGCCGCGGGGTAAAGAACCCGATCGGCGTCAAGTGCGGCCCGTCGCTCCACCCCGACGAGCTCATCCGCCTGCTCGACGCGCTCGATCCCGACGCCGAGCCCGGCCGGCTGTCGCTGATCTGCCGTTTCGGCGCGGACAAGGTCGAGGCGTCGTTGCCGGCGCTGATCCGCGCGGTCAAGCGCGAGGGCCGGCGCGTGCTGTGGGTCTGCGACCCGATGCACGGCAACACGATCAAGACCGCAAGCGGCTACAAGACCCGGCCGACCGAGCGCATCGCCGCCGAGATCAAGTCGTTCTTCGCCGTCTGCCGCGGCGAGCAGGCTTACGCCGGCGGCGTCCATCTCGAGATGACCGGCAAGAACGTCACCGAATGCACCGGCGGCGCGCGGGCGATCTCCGAGGGCGACCTGCGCAACCGCTACCACACCTATTGCGACCCGCGGCTCAACGCCGAGCAGGCGATCGAGATCGCTTTCCTGATCGCCGAATTGCTCAAGACCGAGCGCCTCGCCGCGCCGGCGCGGCCGGTCGAGGCGGCGGAGTAACCCGTCTCCCGGAGGGAGAGGGGCAGGGGTGAGGGGACCGCGCGTCATCGAATTGCGCTGTCGCTACGTCCCTCGCGGCGCGATCCCTCATCCGGCGCTTCGCGCCACCTTCCCCCGAACGGGGGAGGGGTTGCGCAATCGGTTTGCGCCGCGCGCCGCGGCGCCGCAAAATGAGGCCATGCCCGTTCCCGCCAATCGTCTCGTCATCGCGCTCGCGCAGATTCCCTCGATCGTCGGCGACATCGACGGCAATCTGAAACGGCTGAGCGAGGCGCGCGCCGAGGCGGCGGCGTTCGGCGCCGATCTCGTCATGGCGCCGGAGCTCTACCTCTCCGGCTATCCGCCGGAAGACCTGGTGCTCAAGCCGGCCTTCCAGGAGGCCTGCCGCCGCGCCTGCGAGACGCTGGCGCGCGCGACCGCCGACGGCGGCCCGGCCGCGCTGGTCGGCCTGCCGTGGGTCGAGGGCGGCGAGCTTTACAACGCCGCAGCGCTGCTGAAAAACGGACGGATCGAATCGGTGCGCTTCAAGGTCGACCTGCCGAACTACGGCGTGTTCGACGAGAAGCGCGTCTTCCGTCGCGGCCCCGACCCCGGGCCGCTGGTTTTCGACGGCGTGCGCATCGGCGTGCCGATCTGCGAGGACATCTGGACGCCCGATCCGATCGAATGCATCGTCGAAACCGGCGGCGAGATCCTGCTCGCGCCCAACGCCTCGCCCTACGAGCGCGACAAACTCGCCGTGCGGCTCGCCGTCGCCAAGGCGCGAGTCGCCGAAAGCGGCCTGCCGCTGGTCTATCTCAACCAGGTCGGCGGCCAGGACGAACTGGTGTTCGAGGGCGCCTCGTTTGTCGTCAATGCCGACGGCGCGCTCGCCGCGCAATTGCCGACCTTTCGCTCGGTCGTCGCGCGCACCGTGTGGGAGCGCGGCGCCGACGGCTGGCGCTGCGTCGAGGGCCCGCGCGAGCCGGTCGAGCAGGGCGACGAAGGCGACTACGCCGCCTGCGTGCTGGGCCTGCGCGACTACGTCGACAACAACCGCTTTCCTGGCGTCGTGCTCGGCCTTTCCGGCGGCATCGACTCGGCCTTGTGCGCAGCGATGGCGGTCGACGCGCTGGGGCCGGAGCGGGTGCACGCGGTGATGCTGCCCTATCGCTTCACCGCCGAGGAATCGCTGCGCGACGCCGCCGCCTGCGCCAAGGCGCTGGGAATCCGCTACGACGTCGCCCCCATCGCCGACGTTGTCGAGGGCGCCGAGCGCGCGCTGGCGCCCCTGTTCGCCGGCCGGCCGCGCGACGTGACCGAAGAAAACGTCCAGAGCCGCGCGCGTGGCCTGATCCTGATGTCGATCTCCAACAAGTTCGGCGCGATGGTCGTCACCACCGGCAACAAGTCGGAAATGTCGGTCGGCTACGCGACGCTCTACGGCGACATGAACGGCGGCTTCAACCCGATCAAGGACGTCTACAAGACCGAGGTGTTCCGCCTCGCGACCTTGCGCAACCGCTGGAAGCCGCCCGGCGCGAGGGGCCCGAACGGAATCGTCATCCCGCCCGAAATCATCGTCCGCCCGCCGACCGCCGAGCTGCGCGACAACCAGAAGGACGAGGATTCGCTGCCGCCCTACCCGACCCTCGACGCGATCCTCTATCGCCTGGTCGAGCAGGAGAAGCGGCTCTCCGACATCGTCGCCGAGGGCTTCGAATCCGAGGTCGTGCGCAAGGTTGAACGGCTGCTCTATCTCGCCGAATACAAGCGCCGCCAGTCGGCGCCGGGGGTCAAGGTCGGCCCGAAGAATTTCGGCCGCGACCGCCGCTACCCGATCGTCAACCGCTTCCGCGATTCCGCCCAGCCGGTACGGGCCGCCGATGCGTCGATCGCGCCAAAGGGCCAGGCGGGGACCAGCGAACGGTTCGAGGAATAGGGCGGATTGTTCTTGGGTTGGTCCACGCTCCGCCGTCATGGCCGGGCTTGACGCAAAATCACGCAAAGCACGTCTCCGAGGTTCCGCGCCCGCATGATTCGTCTCGAAGCCATAAGCAAGCAGAATGGTCATCACCTCCTCTTCATCGAAGCCTCCGCGGCGTTGTGGAAAGGGGAGAAGGTCGGCCTGGTCGGCCCCAACGGCGCCGGCAAGACGACGCTCTTCCGCATGATCACTGGGCAGGAACCCCCCGATGAAGGGCAGGTGTCGGTCGATCGCGGCGTCACCATCGGCTACTTCAGCCAGGACGTCGGCGAAATGTCGGGTCGCAGCGCCGTCGCCGAGGTGATGGACGGCGCCGGCCCGGTGAGCGCCGTCGCCGCCGAGTTGCGCGAGCTGGAAATGGCGATGGCCGACCCCGCCCATGCCGACGACCTCGATGCGATCGTCGAGCGCTATGGCGAGACGCATGGCCGGTTCGAGGACCTCGGCGGCTACGCGCTCGAGGCCCGAGCGCGCGAAGTGCTGGCCGGCCTGAGCTTCAGCGAAGAGTCGATGGAGGGCGACGTCGGCGCGCTGTCCGGCGGCTGGAAGATGCGGGTGGCGCTCGCCCGCATCCTGCTGATGCGCCCCGACGCCATGCTGCTCGACGAGCCGAGCAACCATCTCGATCTCGAGAGCCTGATCTGGTTGGAGGCGTTTCTCAAGAGCTATGACGGGGCGTTGCTGATGACCTCGCACGACCGCGAGTTTATGAATCGCATCGTCACCAAGGTGGTCGAAATCGACGGCGGCGCGCTGACGACATTTGCCGGGAACTACGAATTCTACGAACAACAGCGGGCGCAGAACGAGAAACAGCAGCAGGCGCAGTTCGAGCGCCAGCAAGCGATGCTGGCCAAGGAAATCAAGTTCATCGAGCGCTTCAAGGCGCGCGCCTCGCACGCTGCGCAGGTGCAGAGCCGGGTGAAGAAGCTGGACAAGATCGAGCGCGTCGAGCCGCCGAGACGACGCCAGACGATCCTATTCGAGTTTCGGCCCGCGCCACGTTCCGGCGACGACGTGGCGACGCTCAAGCGCGTCGACAAGGGCTACGGCGCGCGCAGCATCTACGCCGGGCTGGATTTTCAGGTGCGCCGGCGCGAGCGCTGGGCGGTGATGGGCGTCAACGGCGCCGGCAAGTCGACGCTGCTGAAGCTGGTGGCGGGCGCCGCGCAGCCGGACTCCGGCGACGTCGCCATCGGCGCCAGCGTGAAGATGGGCTATTTCGCTCAGCATGCGATGGATCTGCTCGACGCCGACCGGAGCGTCTTCCAATCGCTGGAGGACGCCTTCCCGCAGGCTGGCCAGGGTTCGCTGCGTTCGCTCGCCGGCTGCTTCGGATTTTCCGGCGACGACATCGAAAAGAAGTGCCGGGTGCTGTCGGGCGGCGAGAAGGCGCGGCTGGTCATGGCGATCATGCTCTACGATCCGCCGAATTTCCTCGTGCTCGACGAGCCGACCAACCACCTCGATCTGATGACGAAGGAGATGCTGATCGCGGCGCTGTCGCAATACGATGGCGCCATGCTGTTCGTCTCGCACGACCGGCGTTTCCTCGCCTCCCTCTCCAATCGCGTGTTGGAGGTGACCCCCGAGGGGGTCCATCAATACGGCGGCGGCTACACGGAATACGTGGCGCGCACCGGCCATGAGGCGCCAGGCCTGCATAGCCGATGAGCATCCCTTCTCCCCGCGCGCGGGGAGAAGGTTAGGATGAGGGGCGGGGCGAGTCGCCACATGGGAAAGCCAATCTCCTGGCCCCTCACCCGACCTCTCCCCGCAAGCGGGGAGAGGAGCAGTAAGAGGGGACCTGATGACTTTCGATCTCATCGTCCGCGGCGCGACGCTGCCCGACGGCCGGCGCGGAATCGACATCGCCGCGCAGGACGGCCGCATCGCTGCGATCGAGCCCGCCATCGCCGCCGAGGCGCGCGTCGTCGTCGAGGCCGAAGGGCGGCTGGTCGCGCCGCCGTTTGTCGACAGCCATTTCCACATGGACGCGACGCTGTCGCTCGGCCTGCCGCGGCTCAACCAGTCGGGCACCCTGCTCGAGGGCATCGCACTTTGGGGCGAGCTGAAGCCGCTCTTGACCCATGAGGCGGTGATCGAGCGCGCGCTGCGCTATTGCGACCTCGCCGTCGCCCAGGGTCTGCTGGCGGTGCGCTCGCACGTCGACGTCTGCGACGACCGGCTGCTGGCGGTCGAGGCGCTTATCGAGGTGAGGAAGAAGGTCGCGCCGTACCTCGATCTGCAGCTCGTCGCGTTTCCGCAGGACGGCTATTTCCGCTCACCGACCGCCGCCGCCAATTTGAAGCGCGCGCTCGACCTCGGGGTCGACGTGGTCGGCGGCATCCCGCATTTCGAGCGCACGATGGCCGACGGCGCGGCTTCGGTGAAGGCTCTGTGCGAGATCGCCGCCGAGCGCGGGCTGATGGTCGACCTGCATTGCGACGAGAGCGACGACCCGTTGTCGCGCCACGTCGAGACGCTCGCCTATGAGGCCAAGCGCCTCGGCCTCGGCGCGCGCGCGACCGGCTCGCATCTGACCTCGATGCATTCGATGGACAATTACTATGTGTCGAAGCTGCTGCCGCTGATCGCCGAGTCGGGGATCAACGCCATCGCCAATCCGCTGATCAACATCACCCTGCAGGGTCGGCACGACACATACCCGCGCCGCCGCGGCCTGACCCGCATACCCGAGATGCGCGCGCTCGGCGTCGCGGTCGCCCTCGGCCAGGACTGCGTGATGGACCCGTGGTACGGGCTCGGCGGCGCCGACATGCTCGACGTCGCCCATATGGCGGTTCACGCCGCGCCGATGACCAGCCGCGAGGCGATCCGCTGGAGCTTCGACGCGGTGACGGAAATTCCCGCCCGCATCCTCGGCCTCGAAGGCTACGGCCTCGCGGTCGGCAGGAACGCCGACCTGGTGGTGCTGCAGGCCGCCGATCCGATCGAGGCGGTGCGGCTGCGCGCGCCGCGTCTCGCCGTCATTCGCCGCGGCAGGCTGATCGCGGAAACGCCGCCGCGCGTGGCGAGCCTCGGCCTGCCGGGACGGCCAGCGAAGCTCGATCCGGCGGATTACGCGCCGAAGACCTGAGCCAGCGCGGAAGGCGGAGCGAAGCGCGCCGAACTCAGCTTCCCCAAGGGATTGAGCGCGATAGACGCTACGGCGCGCCACGCAAGCCCATGTTGAACAAAATCTAAATTCAAAATTCCAATACCACGTTAATTGAATTCCGGATTCTCAATATTCGCGCACAAGTTTATGCAGTTTTCTTATAACTTCCGTTAGGGCAGCACACTTATAGTTGTTTACGAAGAAACACCTGGCGGGCTCCGTCATGTCCATTGCGTTGAGGGCCAACCCGGACTCGGGTCGGCTGACCAGGATCGCTCTCGTCGCCCTTGCCGTCGCGGCGGCTTCGCTCGGCGGTTGCGTCGATTTCGGCGCGGGTGCCGGGCCGGCGGCGCCGGTCGCGCAGACGCCGCCAGCCGGCCAGGATCAATGGCGCGCCAACGCCGACCAATGGGGCAAGCGTTACGACCAGAGCCCCGGCGACAAGACCGCCTCGATCAACTACGCGCGCGCCTTGCGCGCCTTGTCGCGCTTCGACGAGGCGGCGGCGGTCATGCGCACGGCGGCGGTCGAATCGCCGCAGGACATGGAAGTGCTCGGCGAATACGGCAAGGCGCTCGCCGACGACAGCCAATTGGCCCAGGCCAAGGACGTCCTGACCCGCGCCTATACCGACGATCGCCCCGACTGGACGATCATGTCGGTGCAGGGCGTGGTCGAGGACCAGCTCGGCGACCACGACGGCGCGCGCCGGTTCTACTCCGACGCGCTCAAGATCGCGCCGGGCGAAGCCTTCGTGCTCAACAACCTCGGCCTCTCCTACGCGCTGACCAAGCAGTTGCCGCAGGCCGAGACGACGCTGCGCGAGGCGAGCGCCGGCGCGAGCGCCGACGCGCGGGTGCGCAACAATCTCGCTTTGGTTCTGTCGCTCGAGGGCAAATACGCCCAGGCCGAAGAGATCAGCCGCCAGGACATGTCGGCCGACGCCGCACACGCCAATGTCCAGGCGATCCGGCAAATGATCGCCCGTCGCGGCCTCGCCAGTCTCAACCGTTCGGCGCCGCCGACCGACGTCGCCACTCAATAGACAGCGTTCCCCCATGCAGATGGTCGCCGCCATGGCCCTTCAAGCTCAGATCAACCCGACGCCGCCCGCGTCCCAGTCGCTCGTCGCCTGGGCCGACTACTGGTACACGGCCTCCTCGCAGTTCCTGCTCGCCGCCGGCGTGGTCACCGCGATCGGCGCCTGCGCGATGGTCGTCTGCTTCGTGCTGCAATGGCGCGCGGCCGGCATCCGCGAGGCCCAGGCCGACTGGCTGACCACCAATCTCGAAGCCCAGGCGGCGCAGGCGCGCAAGGAGACCGCCGACGTTCTGGAGCGCGTCGCGACCCTCAACATCGAAGCGGCGCGGCTGCAGCGCAAGAATTTGTCGCTTGTCGAGCTCGTCCAGCCGCGCGAGCTGACCGGCGCTGAGGCGCACGACGTCGCCAAGGCGCTGGCGCCTTACTCGGGCCGCTCGGTGACCTTGTGGTCCTATGGCTTCGACCTCGAGGGCGGCGCGCTCGCCGAGCAGATCCGTCAGTCGCTGATCGACGCGCACGTGATCGTGGTCAACAACATCGGCCAGTTGAACGCCAACGAACGGCCGCGCGTCGGCGTGCAGATCGCCGGCGCCGACGAAAAGCTGGTCGGCTCGCTCTACGACGGCCTGCACGCCGTCGCCGGGTTGGACGCCGCCGTCGTGCAGCTCGGCGACGCCAAGGAGGCGGCCGACGCCGCGCCGGCGGAGATCTTCGTCGGCATGAAGCCTCTGGCGCGGCGGGACGACGAAAAGGTCGCCGAGCGCTCGGCGTTCGACGAACGCACCGCGCTCGCCGCCGTCGCCACCCCCTGAGCGCGCCGCCGCAAGGATCGTCGTCAACGCTTCTCCCGCGGCAAGGGGGAGGCGGTCCCGACGCCGTCGAGCGCGGCCTCGGACTCGTCCTTCAGCCCGACGCCAGTCAGTTGCAGCCTCCGCGCTTCCCGGCAGAGGTGGACGAGGCGGCGCGCGGCTTCGGCGTAAGGCAGGCCCTCGGGACGGATGTTGGAGAGGCAGTTGCGGTCGGCGTCGCTGCGGCCGAGGTGCGGCGCCCAGGTGAGGTAGGCGCCGAGGCTGTCGGGGGTGGTGAGCCCCGGCCGCTCGCCGATCAGCGTCGCCGTCATCGCCGCCTCCAGCCCTGAGCCGATCTCGTCGCCGATCGCCACCCGGCCGCGCGCGACGATCGCGATCGGTCCGACGCGCCAGCCCTCGCTGACCAGCGCCGGCAGCGCCGCGTCGATCAGCGCCGGCGCGTGCTTCGTCGTCGCCTCGGCCGACAATCCATCGGCGAGGACGAAGACGAGATCGAAGCCCCTCGGCGCCGCGGCGATGCGTGCGCGCGAGGCGTCGTCGAGGCGGCGGCCGAGATCGGGCCGGGCGAGATAGACGGTCAGATCGTCGGCGCGGCTCTTCAGCCGCAGCGGCGTCAGGCCGCGCGCCGCCATCGCCGCCGCGAGGCCGTCGGCGTCGAACCGAGCCGCGACTGCGTCGCGGGCGCGCGCATGCGCCGCCTGGAAGGCGAGCGTCTCGCGCGTCGCGACCGCGGCGCCGGCGCGCGCCAGGCCGACGCGCGCCGGCGTCGCCGCGCGCAGCTTTTCCCACAGTCGAGCGAGCTCGCTCGGAACGACCGGCGCCGCCATCTCACGCTCCCGCCAGCAGCGGCGCCATTTGCGCCGGCAACGCGCCCGCCCGCACGCGGCCTTTCGCGTCCGTCAGGCCCATGCGCCCCAGCCAATCGGCGAATTCGGGCGCCGGCTTCAACCCGAACAGCTCGCGCGCCGCCAGCACATCGTGGAACGAGGTGCTCTGGTAGTTGAGCATCACGTCGTCGGCGCCTGGCACGCCCATCACATAGGTCACGCCGGCTGCAGCGAGCAGCAGCAGCAGCGAATCCATGTCGTTCTGATCGGCGTCGGCATGGTTGGTGTAGCAGACGTCGCAGCCCATCGGCAGGCCGAGAAGCTTGCCGCAGAAGTGGTCCTCCAGCCCGGCGCGCAGGATCTCGCGCCCGTCGTAGAGATATTCGGGGCCGATGAAGCCGACGACCGAATTGACCAGCAGCGGCTTGAACGCGCGCGCCACCGCATAGGCGCGCGCTTCCAGCGTCTGCTGGTCGCAGCCGTGATGCGCGCCCGCCGACAGCGAACTGCCCTGCCCAGTCTCGAAATACATCACGTCGTCGCCGACGGTCCCGCGGTTGAGCGACAAGGCCGCCTCGCGCGCCTCCCTGAGATGCGCGAGCGTGAAGCCGAAGCTCGCGTTGGTCGCCTCAGTGCCGCCGATCGATTGGAAGACGAGATCGACCGGCGCGCCCGCTTCGATCAGGTCGATCGACGTCGTCACGTGGGTCAGCACGCAGGACTGGGTCGGGATGTCGAGCCTCAGCCGCACGTCGTCGATCAGCTTGATGAGTTCGGCGCAGCGTTGCGGACTGTCGCTCGCCGGATTGATCCCGATCACCGCGTCGCCGCAGCCGAGCAGCAGGCCGTCGACGACGCTGGCGAGAACGCCCCTGGGATCGTCGGTCGGATGGTTGGGCTGCAGCCGCGCCGAGAGGCGCCCCTTGAGGCCGATCGTGTCGCGGAAACGCGTGACGACCTCGCGCTTGGCGGCGATGGCGATCAGATCCTGGTTGCGGCAGAGCTTCGACGCCGCCGCGACCATCTCCGGCGTCAGGCCGGGCGACAGCGCCGCCAGCGCCGCGCCGGTCGCCGCGTCGGAGAGCAGCCAGTCGCGCAGTTGGCCGACGGTCAACGAGGCGACCGGCGCGAGCGCGTTCGCGTCGACGCCGTCGACGATCAGCCGCGTCACGTCGTCGTCCTCGTAGGGGATGATCGTCTCGCTGAGGAAGACTTTCAGCGGCAGGTCGGCAAGCGCGCATTGCGCGGCGACCCGTTCGGCTGCGCTCTCGGCCGCGACGCCGGCGAGGGCGTCG
>Ga0182016_10008932_pt1 | contig 10025 bp, 4 predicted proteins | sample 712S2MmetaG_FD_120491 | JGI IMG/M metagenome (GOLD analysis project Ga0182016, IMG submission 120491) | Permafrost microbial communities from Stordalen Mire, Sweden - 712S2M metaG | ecosystem: Environmental > Terrestrial > Soil > Wetlands > Permafrost | place: Sweden: Stordalen | collected... | reverse complement strand
TCGGCCTTTGCGGGCAATCCATATCTCATCAGCCTTGAGGTTCTTTGCGACTGGGGCTGGATTGACGTCGAGCGGATCGCCGGACTTGCGGGTCGCGGCGGCAATGTGGACTTTGACGAGGTGGAGGGACGGAAGCTCACCCTGCTGCATGAGGCGGCTGGGGACTTTCTTGACCGGGCGCCTCACGATGCGACGCTGGCCGGCCAATGGGCGGAATTCGAGGAGTTTTGCCGTGCGGAAGCGGGCTGGCTAGTCGACTATGCGTTGTATGCCGTGCTGCGCAAGGAATACAACACGGGAGCGTGGACAGCGTGGCCGGAGTCGGTACGCAAGCGGCAGCCTGAGGTGTTGGCGGACCTTACCCAAAAGCATGGCCGAGCGCTGGCGCAGGAGCAGGTGCTGCAGTTCGCCTTCGCCAAACAATGGAGTAGCCTTCGAGCTGTTGCCGCAAAGAGCGGGATAAGAATCCTCGGCGATGTGGCGATTTTCGTGAACATGGATTCGTCGGATGTGTGGGTACATCCGGAGTTGTTTGAATTGGATGAGGAACTGAAGCCGATACGCATAGCCGGGGTGCCGCCGGATTATTTTTCACCCACAGGACAGCGGTGGGGCAACCCGCTTTATCGCTGGGATGTGCTGAAGACAAGAGGATTTGGCTGGTGGGTCGACCGCATTCGGAGGGCATGCGCGCTCTATGACATTGTGCGGCTCGACCACTTCCGCGGGTTCGAGGCTTACTGGGCGATTCCCGCGAGTGAAGAAACGGCTATCAATGGAGCCTGGGTGAAGGCGCCGGGCCTCGAGTTGTTTCGCGCGCTCGAAGCAGTGCTGGGACCGTTGCCGCTGGTAGCCGAAGACCTGGGACTTATCACGGCTGAAGTGGACGCGCTGCGCCTGGCGCTGGGAATGCCGGGGATGAAAGTGATTCAGTTTGGCTTCAGCGACAAGAGTGCGCACATGCACCTGCCGCAGCAATACACGCCGGGAACCGTGGCCTACACGGGCACCCACGACAACGACACCACGCAAGGCTGGTGGAATACGACGAACGATGCCACGCGTGGCGCCATTGAGGCATTTGCGGGTCCGGTGGGTGAAAGGCCGGTGTGGCCGCTCATCCGAGCCACGGCCGCGAGCGTGGCAGAGATTGCGGTAGTTCCCGCGCAGGATTTGCTGGAGTTGGGCTCGGAGGCGCGCATGAATACGCCGGCGGTGGGGGCAGGGAACTGGGGCTGGCGCGCTCCGGAGGGAAGCTGGAAGCCCGAACTTGCGGCGCGGCTGGCGGCGATTGCCGATGTGACGGATCGGGAAAACGATCCGTTGGGTGCAGTAAGCGCTGAAGAAGTCGGTTAAGAAGCTGAATGATGGGTTAGGGATTCATCTCGTACGTTATTAGCGAGGTCAGGGCTCAGTTTTAGAGGATGCGGGAATACAGGCGCATGGAAATTTTCCCTCGGAGGCTAAAGCCCAATCGCTGTTTTGGCTGGGATGTACGGGCTGAAGCCCTTACCCTTCAAGCGCAGTCAAGTTATCGGGCGGATTCTAAGGGAAGATCTTGTTCAGGTAATCGAGTGAAAGAAGCACGGGAAACTCGTAGACTTCCATCATCCGGTCGATGAGCGCAAACGCTTCGTCGTCGCTGATTCCTGTTGCAAAGCTGCGCGTCGTGCCGTTCGCGTCAAATTTGATCCTGCTTGGGGTATAGCCGGATTCAGCGTCGCAGGTGTACTCCGGAGGCTCATAGCGCAGATGCTCGACGGTCCCGGTCTGAAAGATGCGGGTGCTTAACACCAGCCCAAAGACCTTGCGCTGAAGGATCAACTCCGTCCTGGTCAGAATCAGGTTGGTTTTTCCGCCGAGACACCAGAGGAACCAGCCGGCGCAAAAACATAGGAAAGCAGACCATCCCAACAGGTCGTAGAACGGCTGTGGGGAATGATCCTTGACCTCGAGCACGTGCTGGATCACGTGTGTGCCCGCCAAAAACAAGATCCCCAAACAAGCGCCAAGGACTATTGCAGTCCATGCAAACCTGGCCGGAATTTCTACGTGTAAGACGTTATTTGCTTTTTCCCACCTGAGCCGGCCTGCCAGCGTTTTGAGCATCGTGCGCTCCTTGCCTCTTGATCTTAGCGTGAACTACACTGAGGCGGCCAGTTGCGAAGGGGAACGCGCACCAGGAAGCAAATAAGAGCGCGCGTCCTGTCTGGCCCCAGGTTGAATTCTTCATGCCGCGTCACAACCGGATCAACGCCCTTGTTTCGCCTGTTCTTTCCGCCCTGGTGCTGACGCTGCTTGTGCCTGCGTCCAGCCTACGCGCGCAGAGCACGGAGAAAAGCGCAAATATTTTTCGAAACACGGACCCCTCCGTAGCCTACGTCGGTTCGAAGACCTGCGGTGAATCGGGCTGCCACGCGGAAACCAATCGCGAATACATTCCCTCGCCTCATGGCCAATCGATGGCCGCGGCCAACGTCCCCAGCGACCTGGCGCGCGTGCCGAAGCCGGTGACGGTTTTCAACCGAAAGAACAACCGTTACTACACCGTCTACCAGCAGAACGGCGACATGTACCAAAGCGCTTACGAGTTCGACAAGAATGGGCGCAAGACCTACGAGATTGCGCACAAGATCGACTACGTGACAGGAGGAGAAAGTGTTGGTTACAGCTACCTGTTTCAGGTCGGTCCCTGGATTTTTCAAGCGCCGCTCAGCTACTATGCGCATACGAAGACATGGGAGCTTTCTCCTGGCTACGTGGCCGACGACGTGGGATTCACGCGCGTAATGACCACCGGCTGCCTGCTCTGCCACAACGGCCAGCCTGACCCTGCCGACAGGCGTGGCATGTTGGACGGGAAATTTAATGACCCGCCCTTCCGCTTCGGTGAACTCGGTGTAAGCTGCGAGAGCTGCCACGGCCCAGGCGCCCTTCACGTGCAAGAAATGCGTGCGAAAAAGGGACGAGTACTCGCAGCCAACGAAGTCGACACGAGCATCGTGAATCCAGCCAAGCTCGGGCCGCGACTGGCCGACGACCTCTGCCAGGAATGCCACCAGGCCGGCGATGCGCAGGTCATCTATCCCGGCAAGAGTGTCCTCGATTATCGCCCCGGAACACCCCTCGCCGACACCATCGCAATCGTCAAGCGCCCTATCAAACCGGAGCAGCGAGAAGAGGCCAATCGCCTTGAGACCAATCCCCCCATTCGCGGCAGCCTTGAACAGCCTCTCTGGTGGAAGAACTCCACTCTGGAACTGAGCAAGTGTTACCAGGCAAGCCATGGGAAGCTGACCTGCTCCACATGCCACTCGGTCCATCATGAGACTAAGCCGGGCGAGGAAAAAGCAGCCTACCGCGCGGCATGCCTCACCTGCCATACAGTAAAAAGCTGCACCCTCAAGCCCGACGACAGCAAGCGCGTTGCGGCAGCCGATTATTGCATTGAATGCCACATGGAGAAACGCCCCGTTGCAGGCATTGCCCACTCGAATGACACCAAGCATCGCATCGTCCGCTATCCCGGCCAGCCGCTGCCTGACATCGCCTTCGAGCAACCCAAGCCAGACCTTCCCGGCCTCTTGTGGATGAATCGCCCTGCCGGCGAACCCGACGCGCGCATGCCCGGCCTTGGCCAATTGGAGGCGTACTTCACAGCCGCCCGCAAGGATCCGAGCCTGTGGCCTCTGTGGTTCCGCAAGCTAAACGAGTTGAGCAAGTCAGACCCCGACAATCCCACCGTATTGGCTTCCCTTGGGGCCGTCGCAATGGCCCAGACCAAAGACAATGCCACCGCCGCGAAGGATTTCGCGCTGGCCATCAAAAATGGCTCGGAAGAGCTGATAACGTTCCTGAACCTGGCCACCGCCCTCGAGAACCTTGGCCGTGGACAGGAGGCTGCGGCGGTGCTGGAGAAAGGGCTGGCCGCGTATCCCTACTCAGGTCAGTTGACCGCGCGGTTGGCGCAGCAATATGCAATGGACGGACAGACCGCCAAAGCGCGCAAACTCGTAGACAAGTACCGAGCGCTGTTTCCGGAAGACCCTGCGGTACGCGAAGTTGAAAAACATCTGGGCGACATTGGGGTTGTTGACCCGCTTACCAAGCCAGGTCGCTCGCCTCAAGTCCCGCTTCCAAGGTAGGCTCGTCCTCCCCGCAGTTTGGTTCCCCAACCAAATGTTGTTATCCTTGCGGCACATGGAAAATGCGGCGATTCAGACCCATGGACTCACGCGGCGCTTCGGCGCTTTAACCGCTGTCGAGGATGTCACGCTAAGCGTGGCGCCTGGTCAATTCTTCGGTTTTCTGGGGCCGAACGGAGCGGGCAAATCCACCACCATCAAGATGCTCACCGGCCTGCTGGAACCAAGTGCGGGCTCCGTCCAAATTCTCGGCCGTCCCTTCGGAGCCAGCGCACTCGATTTGAAACGCCAGATCGGCGTTGTGCCCGAGGGCATGGCTCTGATGGGCCGTCTTACTGCGACCGAATACCTCCATTTTGTTGGCCGAATGTATGGCCTGGACCGCCAGACAACTAATCAGCGTACTCAGGAATTGCTTGAGTTTATGCAATTGGCCGACGAGAAAAAGAAACTGGTGACGGACTTCTCTCACGGAATGCAGAAAAAGCTGGCACTTGCCGCGGCAGTCATTCATGGGCCCAAGGTGCTGTTTCTCGATGAGCCTTTCGAGGGCGTCGACGCCATTGCGGCAGGCATGCTCAAAACCATGTTGACAGGCATGATCAACCGCGGAGCCACCATCTTTCTCACCACCCACGTATTGGAAATCGTCGAGCGATTGTGCAGTCACGTGGCCATCATTAGCCAGGGTAAGTTGGTGGCAAACGGCTCGCTGGAAGAGCTGCGGGCCGGCGTTGCCTCCACGTTGCCCGGCGCCGAGCAAGAGCAGCGCCTGACTCTGGAAGAAATCTTCCTGGCCATTGTTGGTGCGGGCGGGCAGCAGGAGCAGGCACAGGAGCTGACATGGCTGACCTAGTTGGCGCTGGTGGCTCGGGCGGCCCAGCCGCTATCGATGCCGGCTTGTTCGGTCCATTAGCGCGGGCACAGTATGGCGCCATGTTCCGCCTCCGCTGGGAAATGTTCCGCAGCGGCCTGCGCTCCATTCACGGCATTCTCGATCTGGGTGCGACCGGCATTGCATGGATGATTTACGCCTTCTTCGGATTGCTGTTCGGCACTGGCATGGGCATCGGCGCTTATACCCTCGTCTCCGAATCGGAGTGGCGTTATCTGCCCATTTTGTTCTGGGTGCTTTGCTTCCTCTGGCAGATGATTCCCGTGATGCTCGCCTCTTATCAGGAGCAATTCGACTTAGGGATTCTGCTCCGCTTTCCTGTGCACTTCGGGTCGTATTACTTGCTTTACCTGGTATTCGGGCTGCTCGATGTCTCAACGGTTTTGGGAGGGGTTTGCTGCCTCGGCATTTGGATTGGAGTTGCGGTGGCGCGCCCTGCGCTGCTCCCGTGGACCACGTTAGCGCTGCTGGTATTTGCGGCATCCAATGTCCTGCTGGTGCGTGCCATCTTTGCCTGGATTGAGCGATGGCTGCGGCAGCGCAAGACGCGCGAAATTCTCGGTGCCGTATTCATGGTGCTGGTCCTGAGCGCGCAACTGATGAATCCAGCGATTTACCAGAGGAGGCACTCGGGCCGCAACCATTCTCAGCAACAGGCAGAACAGATTGAAGCGGCAAAGGAGCGGTATGAGCCGTATTTGAAACAGGCCTACGCCGTGCAGAGGTGGCTTCCGCCTGGGCTGGCCGCTCAAGCGCTACGTCAGGCTGTAGAACAGAATCCAGCCGGAGGCTTCGGTTCTCTTGCTGTCTTGGGTCTCTACGGTGCGCTGGTCGGAGCCATTCTCGCGGCCCGGCTCAAGTCCGAATTCCGTGGCGAGAGCCTCAGCGTGGCTCCTGGTCGAGCCAAGTCCGCGAGAGGCCTTGGCAGGGCGGCTGCGGGTATCGGAGCCTCCGGCAAGGAAACACAAGACTATGGCGGCGCTCGCATGCTGGGCGGTTCCGGCCCTATCGCCGCAGTAATCGAGAAAGACCTGCGGGCGCTGGTGAGGACCTTGCCGCTGCTCTATGCCATTGGTGCGCCACTTCTGCTGGTGCTGGTTTTTTCAACTGTCTTCCTCAAGAACGGCCCTTCACAGGCGCCTGTGTTTCCGCTGTCTCTTCCAATCTGCATGGTGTACGCCCAACTCGGATTCACGCAGGTATTCTTCAACAACATGGGCACCGAGGGTGCGGGGATTCAGCTGTATTTTCTCTCCCCCACTCCCATCCGCACGATTCTCCTGGCGAAGAACCTGTTGCACTCCCTGCTGTTCGCCGTCGTGGCCATCGTAGCCGGTGTGCTTGCTGCCTTGCGGCTCGGGATCCCTGACGGCGGAGTGATCGCAGCAACCTGCGCGTGGCTCGTGTTCTCACTGCCGTGCAATCTGGCCGCAGGTAACATCTTTTCTATCAAGATGCCCTATCGCGTAAATCCCGGCCGGATTTCGCGCCAGCGCGGATCACAGGCCAATGCGTTTCTCAGCCTGCTGGTCCAACTGGGAGTCCTCGCCATCGGCGCATCCGTCTTTACGCTCTGCTGGCACCTTGAGCGAATCTGGCTCGCCGTGCCAATCTTTCTTCTTCTTTCCGTCGGCGCGGTATTTGTATGGAGACGCGTGCTCGATAACTCCGACGCAATGGCCAACGAACGCAGAGCCGAGCTAATGGCCACTCTCATGAAAGAAAGCTGAAAAACCACACGGAATCCCGGGCGCGTTCGCAACTTGATCGTCTCGGAAAACAATCTTGCCGAAACTTGCAGTTCAGGGGAGGGGGGTACCACTCTCGGAGAGCAAACCGAACCTTTCCCATCACTGAAATCCGCGCCCCTAACTCCGGACGCGCCAAACACTAACCTAACCACTAATCACTCGCCCGCTACTCCACATCCGCCCAGTTATCCTCCGGGTTACGGTCGATGAGCTTGCTGTAAGGGTCAATCGCGGCACGCGTCGGCGGCTCATTCACAACAAACTCCAAGGTCGTGTGCGGCTGCGTAATCCAGACCTTCTCCGTGTGCAGCGGTTCCTCGCTATCCTTCTTTCCCTTGAAGACGCCGACTTCGATCAGGTCGTGGATGGGTATTTCTGTTTCAGCACCTTCTCCGTTGGCACGCATCTTCTTTGCATCGATAACAAGCGTCACTTTGTACTTATGGTCCGCCGTAGGCTGCACCTTGGCGGAGACCGCCTTGTTATCGTAAAGCGTTATCGTCTCAAACATGTCGGTGATCATGTATTGCAGATCCGGCGGCGTTTGTTTGCGCAGAGATTCGACCAGCCCTCGCGTGTCAGGATACGGTGGGCCATTCATCTTCCACTTATCCAGAAACTCCTTGAGCGCCGTGTTCAGCTTGTCTTCACCAATGGCATCGGAGAGCGCGTAGAAAGCCATCGAGCCCTTCTGGTACCAGACATAAGGCTCGTTCTGTACTAGCGTGAGCGGCGGCTCGTGGCGCACCTCGCCTGCCCGTCCGCGCAGGTAACCGTCGAGTTCGTACTTGAGGAATCGCCGCATATGCTCGTCGCCGTACTTGTGTTGCATGACGCGCAGCGCTGAGTATTCAGCCAGACTCTCCGACATCATGTTGGAGCCTTTCTCAAGGCCGCCGACAAGCTGATGTCCCCACCATTGATGCGCTAACTCATGCGCTGTAACAAACCATGTGAAGTCGATGTCATCGGGCCGTCGCAGTCGTCCGATGAAGCCGATCCCTTCTGAGTAAGGAACGGTATTCGGAAAGGACTGGGCGAAACTGCGGTACCGCGGAAACTCGATGATGCGGAATTGGTCGAATTGATATGGCCCGTAATTCTTCGTGTAGTAATCCAGGCCCGCCTTCGCTGAGCCAAGCATCTTGTCCAGATCGTAAGTGTGCGATGGGATGTAATAGATCTCCAGCTTCACCCCATTCCAGTTATCGTGCTTGACGACAAAATCGCCGGAGATATAGCTGAAAAAGTTCTGGATCTTTGTAGATCCCATACTGTATTCGAAGTACCTGCGTCCGTCCTGCTGCCACTCGCGCCTCAGATCGCCGGGAGAAATGGCAATCTGGCCGGGCGAAGTGCTGACCACCGAGTGATAGGTAACAAAATTCGAATCCGGGACGAACAGATCTGTGTTCATGCCGGTTGCATCGCCACGGTCGGGGAGTTCCTCCAGGGGCCCGAGCTTTTCCTCGCGTCGCCGGACCGGGTTATCCAGTTCGCGTCCAGGGTCGTAGCCAAGGGAGGGGAAAAAGCCGCGATCGAAGAATGTGCCGTTGTATGCGAATTCCGCAGATTCGTTCGCATTGCGGAAACCGGGATTCTCATAACCGCATTGAAAGTGAATTTGCAGCGACTCTCCAGGGTTGAGCGGAGAGGCAAAATGATAAATCCAGAACCCGCGGTCGACGTCGGCCAGCGCTGTGGTGGATGGGCGGTCAAAGGTGACTGACTTAATTGACTTGCGACCGTTGGTTACGTAAATGTCCTGGATGGGCTTGTCGGTCTCATTTACGGCAGTATAAGTTCCGGTTGCATTGAAGCTGCGATTTTCGGGATAGATGTTAACCGCCGTATCCACAGCAACAATCTTCGGAATGGGCGCGCGCTCATATTTCTTGTAGAGCTTTTCGTAGTCAGCCTGCACCTTTCGATTGTCCTGATCGGTAAGAAACGGATTCAGGACGTGTGTGTTGTAGAAATACCAGGAGCCGCTGCCGATCGCGGCCAACAGGGGCAGTGCAAGCAAGGGAGCGTATGCCGGTAGCGACCGCTTCGCTGTTTGCAGTCGCGCCCGCAAGTCGGTTTCCGCGCCGCGCCGCGCGAGCAGGCTGGCCAGCACGCCCAGGAAAACAGTCCATGCCAGCCAGTAGAATGTCGACCAGAAAAGCGGCTTGACGAAGTGACCATAGCCGTTCATGTCGGAATAGGTGTACGGCACGATGTCATCGAAGAGATACAGCCGGTCAGGTGCACCAATCCGCTCCAGAATCGGCGGGACGAGGAAAGCTCCAATTGCAATTCCGTGCGCCACGAATTTATTGGCCACAACCGTCTGAAGAAAGAAAGCCAGGAGCGCGAAGATTAGAACTTGCGGGAAAGTTACGAGATAAAGCTCTTTGAAATATTGCAGAAGCTCGAAGTTATAGTAGCCGCTGATGGCCTGCGAAACGACACCGCATACCATGACTGTAGTCAGGAGGAATAGCTCCGCAGCAGAGAGGGCAAGAAGTTTCCCAAGAGTGTCGATCCAGCCGCGATATGGCAGCGCATCGTGTATCTGTTCAAAGTGCGTGTCCCGCTCGCGCCATACCAGTTCGCCGGCATACATTGTTGCCACGATGAACAGAAATAGTACTCCACCACCTTCGATTGCCTGCAACATGTAATAGGTGACAGGCCAAACTTCCGATCCGTTCACGCTGCCGGCAAAATGGCCGTTCATCATGCAGATTGCAGCCATGACCAACGTGATAGCCCAGAAGGGTATCTCGCGAAAGATATTGCGAAAATAAATACGGGTAAGTGAAAGCAGCTGCCGCATGCCCGTTGCGAATCCAAACCTGGTTGAGACCTTGGGTAACAGGTGATGAAATCTTGGCGCTGGGGGAGCGGTAGACTCCTGCTCGGTTTTCTTGAGTTTGCGGCTGCGGCGGGCGGTCAGCGCCTCAGCCGACATCGGGAAGAAGATGAAGACCGCTGCCAGTGCAATGAGTCCCACCGACCCCCAAACGATTCGATTCCAGAGGAACATGTCCTTGAGTGGAATCCAAAGCGTGTTGCGTTCAGCTACGGTCCAATACCGCGCCACGCTTCCACCAAGCAGCAGTCCAATGGGGTCAAATACTGCCGGCCAGAAGGGCTTGAGGCTGCGTGTCTGCTGCACCGCAACCAGGCCCATGAAATAAACGGCGTAGAGTGCTGCTCCCTGCAGATAGACAACAATTACCCGCCGTG
>Ga0182016_10008930_pt1 | contig 10026 bp, 11 predicted proteins | sample 712S2MmetaG_FD_120491 | JGI IMG/M metagenome (GOLD analysis project Ga0182016, IMG submission 120491) | Permafrost microbial communities from Stordalen Mire, Sweden - 712S2M metaG | ecosystem: Environmental > Terrestrial > Soil > Wetlands > Permafrost | place: Sweden: Stordalen | collected... | reverse complement strand
TTGAGTTCGCAATGCAGAATCGCATCGAGCCAGTGCCATTGCAACGTTGTCGCAAGCGGCAGCTCGCGATAAGCACTCTCTAAATCACGAACGAATTGAAACTGGCGAAACGCCGAAAAGAAGTCCTGTAGCTGATAGGCGGGGTAAACAATGAGTTGTGCGCCGCGAGCGCCCTCCTCAAGAAGCGCGCTGGTGCGCTGTTGCCATGAGACGAGCTCAGGAGTTCGTTGAGTGGCATGGACCAGCTTACGGCTCAAGCGAGCCTTGTCTGACTGCTCAACCGTCCAGCGTCCGATCAAGGCGCCCCCTTGGCTACCAAATTGGGCACGGGCGAGCGGCGCATCCGAATCCTCATCCCCCTCGACCAATCGCAACCAATCGAGCGGGGACATCGCCGTGATAGCTTCCAGAGAAGCCGCGGTTGGCAATAGCCGCAACGTTCCATGCCCAAGATTCAGAGCCGTCTCCAAGGAGCCCTCGATTTCGTGCCGTGCGCTACCGAGTTCAAGGGGGCGCGAAAGCGTCTCTTTGCTGAAAAGCGGCACCAACACCAAATGGTGCATCACGCCGTCCTTGGGCACAGTTCCAGCAAGGGTTCGTAAGATAGACAAAAACCAGGGAAGCGACTGCGGAGCCTCGCTCCGCACCCGAGCCTCGAAGCGCTGCAACGTGGCCGTATCAGACTGGCTCAGACACTCCCCGATGAGGTCAGCGATGACATTGTACTGGGTGGCATCCGCCTGCCCGCTTGCCGCCTGCATCGCACCGTGACGGGCGAGCTCAACGATATTCGATAAATCATCGGGGGTCATCGAGCACTCCGTTACGAACGACCGGCAGCCTGCCTTCCGTGATATCTCACGGCAAACATTCTGCCAGGTTTTAAACAGATTGTCGTGACGAGTTTCTGCTCATTTTGCGCATAAAACTCCGACTCGGCGATCCTTACGCAGTTGGCTCCGGAAACGGGAAGTCGGCGCGCGTCACGATATCGGGACGCACCGCGTTGACAATTCGCCAAGGTGTGAGCCGATCGGTCGGCACCTCAATACAACGAATCCCGAGCCTATCGAGATACTCACGCATTTCCAAATCGATCTGCTGGGACGCCGCGAGATCGTGTACGCGGCCCGCGAGTTCAAAGGCGTCTCGTGAAAGGTCCCGAGTCAGGTAGAAATTAATGTTCTCGAACTGGTTGCGAGCTTGCTCGACAAGATCGAAAAACGCCGGCATATACGACTTCGGTGCGTAGAAAGAGCAAAGCGCGAGCGGCGAGTCGGTCACCGCGTACTCATATTGCCCGCGCAGAATGACTTGTTTGTGATTTTGCTTGGCAAGCAGGTACAGCTGTTCCTCCTTCAACTGCCAGGTCCGTCCCGTCAGCACCAAATATTTGGCGTACTCCGAAACTTCTTCGACCGACATGTGGTAGCTCTTCATGAGCCAAAATACGCCACTTCGCGTGGCGCTCTTGCCGACACCCGGGGGTCCGAATAGGTTGATGACTTTCAGTCGTTTGTGTTCGCTTTTCATAAGTCCCCTTGCACGCACAAGACATCGGGTGCGTGTCGAAGACGTATAGCGGGGTGGCTTATCTGAGTCGGGTGATGAGGCGGCAGACCGAGCGTTGAGCATCTGCTCTCACTGGTCAGTGAGGGCCCTCGGTTTGTAGGCGATCGGCGCAAGGGTCGATAAGCGTGTTGCGTTCAATCTCACGATGCATCCAGTGCTCGGAGGTCTGCACATGATTTGCCCGTACAAACTTTGCAACGCTATGCCTAAAAGCCCCGTAAGGTATCTCACTCGACACGCGCACCACATATCCTTCACGGAGAGGACCTTGGGCGGGCGCGCCGAGCGCCCGCAAGAGCGCCTCATCAAAAGCGCCGCGATAAAGGAGGGGTACGGGCTCGATTCGAAGCAAGGAGAACCACTCGAGGGTGTCATCCCAACTTAACGCCACATTTCGCTCATTCCAAATGGAGAACCCCAAAAAGTAGGAGGGCAGGGCGGCATAAGCGAGTGAATGCTTGGCGTAAAGATTCTCGCCGCAGACTCGCCAACCCGGCGGGATATCCCGCGCGAAGCCACTCCAGTACTGCTTAAGCCAATCGCGCGCCGGGTGCGATCGGCTATCGAGACTTCGGGCATGGGTGTGGTCGGCGTAGAGCGTGGTGTTCTCCCCGTCCATTTTCTCTGTTACCACAACTTCGGTCGCGGCCAGACTCGCGAGCGAGCTCAACACCCGGTCATCGGCGCCGCGCCCTGGGGACCAGGGCAGATGAAAGGTGCGAGGATATTTGACCCACGGTGCGAAAAGCGACAACTTGCCCGCGGCCGCCAGCGTTTTTTGGACATTCTCATCGAAGAAAAGCTCGCCCTTGAAGCGCTGGCCATTCGGTAGCTCCGGGTTTCCCCACTTATCATACGGTTGGGAGGGCTCCAGGTGAGACGGCAGGCAGGGGTCGGTGATTCCGCAAGCGCGGCGCACCTCGGCCACCGAGATATCCGTGCGCTCGCAGGCCAAATGATGCTCCGCGCACACGGAGGCGCCGTTTTTTATGTAATAGCCCCCATCGGGCCACAGCCGCCGGTCAAGGATATGATGTGCATCCACCGAGGGTTCCCCACAAAACACGCAAACGTGCCCGTCTCTGCCAAATACGGCATCGCGAAACTCATCCCGGCTAAAAAGTTTTTGACTCATACTCCGTCCTACCAAGACAATGCGCGGCTGCGACTCCTCGCGCAATCAATCCCGAAAGAGGGGGGGAGGTGGTTTGACCGCAAGAGCCACCGCTCCATCCCCGGGGCTGGAAAAAGGGCTTACGCAGCCGCTTTTTGGGGAGGTCGCGCCTCGGAGATTAGCCAATCGCGAAGTTTGGAGTAGCGCTCCTCGACCTGGCTATCCTGCGCGGCCCTGCGGGTCGCCCGAGGATCGCCGAAAATCAACATCAATTCGCGGGCGCGCGTGATACCCGTGTAGAGCAAATTGCGCTTGAGCATCATGAAATGCCCCCACGACAAGGCCATCAACACCACCGGGAACTCACTGCCCTGCGATCGGTGAATGGTCAGCGCATAAGCGAGCCGCAATTCATCCAAATCCGCAGACACGTACTCTACCTGCCGTCCATCAAAATCAACCGTGACGGTACGATTCGCGGCAATGATCTGGGTGACGAAGCCGATTTCTCCATTAAACACCGCTTTGGTGTAGTTGTTCTTCGTCTGGATGACTTTATCACCGGTGCCAAGCTTTCCGTCCCGAAACACGATCTCGACATCGGGACTCGGATTTAAGCGCCGGCGCAGTTCGGTATTCAACCGATCCACACCGAGTTCGCCTTTTCGCATGGGAGAGAGCACCTGCACATCTCGAAGCGGGTCAAACTGCTTACCCGCGAGGAATTTCCCCGGGCGCCACAAATTCATCGCCGTCTCGAGAAGGGCCGCTTGCGCCTCTTGGTCGTCCGAGAAGCTTAAGAACCCGAAGTCTGCGCCCGGTGTGTAGGTTAAAGTCGGGGGCAGCCCGCCGTTCACACGGTGAGCGTTCATGATGATATGGCTCTCGCGCGCTTGGCGGAAGATTTCCGTGAGTCGCGAAGTCGGAATCACCATTGAATCGATGATATCCGCAAGCACCTTCCCCGGGCCCACGGAGGGGAGCTGATCGACATCCCCCACCAATATCAGGCGAGTCGAGGGCGCGAGCCCCAAAAGTAATGACCTAAATAGGTTCACGTCCACCATCGAAAGCTCATCCACCACCACGGCGTCCGCCTCGAGAGGGTTGTCGCGGCAGTGCACGAAGCGATTGTCTTTCACCTCCAACATGCGGTGAATGGTGCTTGCGGGAATTCCGATCGCCTCGGAGGCTCGCTTGGCGGCTTTACCGGTAGGTGCGCACACTAGGACTCGCATCCCGGCTTCTTTGAACGCCTCTACGATGACCCGCGTAATCGTCGTCTTGCCAGTTCCTGGCCCACCTGTGATGACGGCAACGGACTCGCGCAACGCCATGGACACGGCCGCGCGCTGACTTGCTTCAAGCGCGATATCGAGCTTCATCTCCGCCTCCAAGATGACCGAGTCGATTGCTGGAATAGGATATCGTACATCGGTCTTGACGCGTTCGATGAGCTCCATGGCAATCTCTTGCTCTTTTCGATAGATCTCCGCCAAGAAGAGACAATTTACCTGCTTGACGGGGGATTCAACCAGCACCAGCTTCTCGAGCAGGTCGTTGATTTGCACGTCAATGAGATTCATGCCTTCGGGCTCGAAGTTCAAGAGCTCAATTGCATCGTTCTGTACCTCGAGCCGCGGCAGGCCGCAACTTCCCGAGTCCGTCGCCTCGCGCATCAAATGCCGCAGCGCCGCCTTGATACGAAAAGGATTGGAGGGAGAAATCCCAATCTTGCCCGCCATCGCATCGGCCTTCCTGAAGCCAATGCCATGAATATCCTCTGCCAACTGATAGGGGTTGTTAGTGATGATGGATTTGGTATTCGCACCGTACATCTTGTGAACCTTGCCCGCAAAGGCAGGCGAGAGGCCCAGTCCGCAAAGCCAGGAGAGGATCCCGTGGTTTACGCTGCGTTCGGCCCAAAGTCCAATGATCGACTCGGCGCGCTTTTTGCCAATTCCCGGTACGCTCGATAATCGATGGGGTTCATTTTCAATGACGTAACTGACATCAACGCCGAACGCTTCGACGAGCTTTCGGGCATAAGTCTTGCCAACGCCCGGCAGCGCGCTCGAGAGAAACTTGATGATTCCCTCTTTATCGACCGGTAAGCTCAACCTTACTTCGTTCGCGCGAAATTGGCGTCCGTAGGTCGGATTGTGCTCCCAACGACCTTTGGCCTCCAGATATTCACCCGCCGTAATGGAAGCAGCGGTGCCAACCACGGTCTGCTCTTCGCGCACGCCGGCCACCTGAACCCGGACGATGAAATAGCCGCTCTCTTCCTTGTAAAAGGTCACCCGCAGGATGACGCCCGCGATGGTACGGTCAGAGGCGGCGACTTGGTTGCCTTGCACGTGGGTGCCCGTTGGATTATTGGAAACTTGAGCCATTATACCACACAGCGGATAATAAATACTATGGGTATAGCTGGACTTATTATTCCAGCTAAATTGTCTCCAATACACTGACAGTGAATGTGTGAGCTGGCCGCGGCGGCGCCTCGCACGGCCGTAGCGAGAACTAGTCCTCGAACTTCTTCTTCAACCCGCGCTGGCACCACTTCAAGGGGTTTTCCTGCGAGGCGCGGATGATGTAAAACGCCTCTTCGAACGACGCCCATTTCACCGCCAGCCAGTCCTCACAATCAACATATTCGCGCAATTCGTCTGATTCGGCGATTGCGAGCTCGAATACAACTTCTGCCCCGTCACCGGCAAAGGTCTTGCGGGGACCCATGACCAGTTCAAGGGAAGCTTTGGGCGCGAACAGGGTGCTCTTGACGCGGGCCAAGAGGGCGGCGGAGCTCTCCGACTCGACCCCGACAGGCATTCCCCAGCCAAGGGCTGATTTAACCAGAAGAATCTGGGGACGCGACAAGGACTGATACGCGACGACAATACCGGAAACCATGGGAGCCATTGATAAGCCTATTTTTTATGTGCCGACGAAGGAGCGTAGCCCGAGATAAAAGTACTCACAGGTATAGCAGGGGGGATTTAGCCTGTGAGGGGTAAAAAATACGGCCCCTCTTGAAGAGCGGGCCGTTTGATTGAATTTAAGACTTTGGTTTCCATAAGCGCCATTGCTCGGGAAATCCCTCCAACCCGTGATTCAAAAGCACATCGAGCCAATCGACGCCTTTTTCACCCTCTGGGATGGGCACGGTGGGGAGGTGAATCTCCACTGATTTGCCTGCTGCGATGAGCCGAGCTGCCAGCTTGTCTGCCGCCTCGCGTCCGCGTTTCGATACATCCAGGTCGCCCCAGATAATCACTCGACGAACCGTTTCTGGAATCTCCACAGTTTCCAATAAGGGCGCCGCGACGCAGGACCAGACCGGCATGCGTGTAATAGCGCGCACTGCAAGCATGGTTTCGATCCCTTCGCCAACCCCGAGGATATCGGTGCTTGGAAACAACTTGATAGCCGACCCGGCAAGCGGTTCGGTTTTCATTGTGAGCTTCTTCGCATCGGGAACCGGTGCTTTGTTGCCGTCCGCCGTCAGAAATGTACGGTGTAAGGCAACAATCACGCCTTTGGGGTTTTTGACTGGAGCCAGCATTCCCGGGAAAATCCCGAGAGACTTCTTCTGCTTCATGTCGTAGTAATCCAAGCCGGCGTGGGCACGCAATGTTTGTGGGTGGTTTTCCTCCCAAATACCCCGTGCCGCCAAGTAGCGCTGCGCCGCGGAGCCGCGAAGCTCAATCGACGTCGTCCACAAACGGCGGATGGCCGCCTGCGCCTTGGTCGGATCGGGTGGCACCACAGTTGCCGGCGGCGGACGGTGGACGATGGTGGGCGTTGCAACCTCACCTTCCAACCAGCGTGCCACATCCTTGATGGCATCTTTGAAATCATATCCCCGGACAAACGCCAATATCCCGAATCCCGTGGGCTGATTGCCACAGGAATTGCACACCCCTCCCCCAGTGTTGGGGAAGTCCTTGTACATGCGGAATCCATCGCTGCCGCCGTGAACGGGGCAGGTGACATGAACTCCGCGCGACGCCATGGCCGCGCCAAGCTCCGGTGCGAGATCCGAAAATATGTATTCCCACTTTCCCGTGGCTTCTGCTCTTAAATCTTGGTACGACTTTCTTTTCTGCCGTTCCATGGTTTTTATGACCTCTATGTGATTGTTCTGGTGCGTATAGCCAAAGGGTTTCTGGCTGGGAGGGGGCTCGAGCGAGGCACTCCCTACATCAATCAAAGGAGAGCCGCCCACCATGTCCACCGTTGTTTATGTTCCCTGGTACTGGGCCCCCTACATCGTGGCGCTGGGGGTTTGGGACTTATGGCTCGAGGTCGCCGAAGTGACTCACCGCGCGGCGTTTGAACAAGGAGCCGTCGCGTTGAAGCAGGAAAAGCACACGGTGGTGCGCGTACTCGCTGCGCTCATTTTGCTCTGTACGCTTGTGCTTTTTATCGCTCGAGACCTCATTGCCCCGTGGCTCTCAAGCGGAGCATTTCACCCAAGTTCGCGAGAGCTTCTCTGGGGTTCGGCGACGCTTGCCGTTGCCGGCTTAATCGCAGGTGCCTGGCTGGTCGGTCGAGCTCTTTTTATACGGCTTCGCCAACTTTACCGACGGGGCCTGAAGCGCCTACTGCGAGCACGCGCGGCGAGAGCCTAAACTCCAAACCATTGGTCGCTATACCTCGCAGTAATAAACACGAGGTCATCTTCATGAAAACGATCAAATTGGAAATTGAGTTCTCGAACTCCGACCGTCGCCGCAAGGCTTTGGTCAATGCCGGTGTTGCTCCGTCAACGTTTGGCTTTCGCGTGGCTTCACAAGCACATCGCGACCGTAAAGCGGCATCGAGGCGCGGCGAGCGCAAGCACAAGTCACCTTGGGCTTGAGCTAATTCCCGGTTCGGCACGCGCGATCGATTTTTAGATATCGAGTTGCTACACCTTTAGGTAAGTGTTTCTGTTTCATCAGGCCATCCATTAATCAGGAGTTCACCCCCATGTCCAGTTTCAACATTGCAGTTCCCCAGATTGCTTTCGAAGCGCAGCTTGCCCGCCGCGGTGGTTTTTCCGAGTGGTATCAAGATGCAGACGAATCGGAGCTCACTCATCAGCATGAAGAGCTGTGCGCCGCACTCGCCGAGTTCGAAGCCAAGGGCATTCGCTCAAACGTCACGGATTTGATGGTGGAGCGTCGGGATTTGATCGCTAACATGATCGGTCTCCGCTAAATTCCATTTAACGTTCCGAACCGCTCCTCCAGGAGCGGTTTCCTTTTGTGCGCATTTAAGCCGTTCTCACTACACCCCTGCAGTGAAAACAAACCTTAAGCCGTCCTTCGGGCTGTCGTCGCGGCTCGTGCCCCTGGTGCTTTTAAGCGTCAGCTGCTTGCCGGGCTGCCACCAAACACCGAGCCCCTCCACGACCGAGAGTCCTTTGACGAGGGCCACGACACCGCTCGTGAGCTCGCTACTCCCGGATAAATACCAGAACCGATTTCCCGATGACACGGGGTTGTGGACGAACCCCAGAGTCCTCTCGCATTTGCACACGCTCCTGGGCGCCCAATACCGCACCTTCTTTGGGTGCATCGAATTGAAGGCGCCGGCGCGCGTGGTGAACGGGGTGCTCTACGTGACGGGCTCGAACGTCAGGGACCGAACCTACGCGGGGGTCTTCGCCTTAAAGCTCTCCACCGGGGAACTCTACGTGCGTCTGCGTCAACGCGGGCACGATTCGGAGTTCCCGAAAAGCGGTCCTCCGTTTGCACTACCCGAAGGGCTCCGTCTCTTTACGGGACACTGGGCGCAATGGCCAGAAAGTCGGGCGCTTGCGCAAGGGCGTCCCGTCGTGACCGATGAGAGCGTTGCAAGGGATGAACCCCCTTTCCCCAACGACGCTCGAGCCCTGCCACTTCATCCCCATTCTTGAACTTTTGGAGAATAATCATGTTGAGCATTTTCAAAACGCTAGGTTTTTCAGGCACCGTGGCGAGTGCGCTCATCCTCGCAAGCCTTGCCGGCTCCTCCCCTCGATCCCAGGCGCAGGCTCTACCCTCGTGGGAAGTGGGAAAGAACTATCACGTGCTTCCCAACGTTGCCGTGCAAGCGCCCGATCACGCGGTTGTCGTGACGGAAGTTTTCGGTTACTTCTGCCCCCATTGTTTCCACCTACTTGAGCCGCTGCAGAATTGGGAGAAACAAGGCAAACCGGCCTTTATAAGCTTGAATCTCGTTCCGGTCATTTGGCCCGGAAGCGAGCCGACCGAACAGCTGGCGCGCCTGTACTACACCATCGTCGCCCTGCACCGCGAAAGTGACCTGCACGCCCTGGTCTTCAAGGAGATTCACGTCGAGCACCGCCTCCTCATGAACAAAGACAGTGCGATCGCCGAGCAACTGCAGGCGGATTTTATGGAGAAGCATGGCGTCTCGAAGGCGGAATTTCTAAAAACTTCGCATAGTGCGCAAGTCAACGCCCAGCTCGCGCACGCCGCGGAACTTGCCACCCGCTATCAAGTCGTGAGCGTGCCGACCTTGGTCATCGCCGATAAATATACCGCCGATGCCGGCAGTGCAGGCGGCGAGCAGCAGCTTTTTCAGTTAATTGACGATCTGGCGGCCAGGGAACGGCACTAGCTTCGAGGCCACGCCAATATAACGAGGACTCGCGCGGATCCTCTACTGCGTTAGCAGAAGAACCTCACGGGGGTTCGCGTCGCGTAATTGCTCGACCAAACTGACTATCGAGGCATAGGGGGACTTGCCGTCTGCCCCGACCTCCAACGTCGTAACGCCGGGCTTGATGAGGGATTTGATCTCATCGACGCTCGCCTCATGCCCATCGACCCAGAACTTGCCACTAGCAAGCACCGCGACGCGCAGACTCGTCTGCAGCACCGGCGCGCCCGCCAAAGCCGTGCGTGGTAGCTCCACCGGCAAAGGCTTGACGAAGTGGGGCGCAAGCAGCAGCAGCACCGCAACCAATATGAGCAGCACATCAACCAGCGGAGTGATGTTAATCGAAGCGAGAGGCGCGCGCTTGTGCATTACACGCCTGCGCTTGGAGGGTGGCCCGACGGCGCTGCAAGCGCAGCGGCCATGGCGGCCTGCTCGAGCCGGCGGCGAGCACGATTCTCCGTCAGCTGAATTCGTCGAGCAAATATATTGTACGATGCCGCCGCCGGGATGGCCGAGCCCAATCCTAGGAGCGTCGATGCGAGAGCGGTGGCAATCGGGCCGGCAATGACGCTTGTGTCGGGAGTTGCGCCCCCGATGAGCGTCAGCGCGGTTCGGATATGCAAAACCGTGGCGGCTAGCCCGATAAAGGGCGCCACAGCGGCAATGGTTGCGAGCAGAACCAT
>Ga0182016_10008929_pt1 | contig 10027 bp, 10 predicted proteins | sample 712S2MmetaG_FD_120491 | JGI IMG/M metagenome (GOLD analysis project Ga0182016, IMG submission 120491) | Permafrost microbial communities from Stordalen Mire, Sweden - 712S2M metaG | ecosystem: Environmental > Terrestrial > Soil > Wetlands > Permafrost | place: Sweden: Stordalen | collected... | reverse complement strand
GCCTTGGCGAAGAGTTCGTTGACGGTGAAATCGCGCCAGTAATAGCTCGGCCCGAGATCGCCGTGCGCGAGCGCGCTCAAGTAAGCGAGGTATTGGCGCCAGAGCGGCTCGTCGAGCCGGTAAATGCGATGCAGGTTTTCCATCACCGCGGGGTCGAGCGGGCGCTCGAGATCGAAGGGCCCGCCCGGCGCGGCGCGCATCAGGAAGAAAGCGAGGGTTACGACAACGAGAAGGGTCGGGATCGACCAGGCGATCCGTTGGACGATCATGCGGCCCACGCGGCGCTCCGCCGAATCAAGGTCGTGTCGTCAAGGCATAGGAGGTTCGAGGCCCGATTGCGAGGGACGCCCCTCTCCCGGACGCGGGAGAGGCGAGATTACGCCGCCCGGCTCGTGATGTCTGCAACGCTCGCACGGATCGCTGCGATATTGGCCCCATACGCCGCAGGGCCGCCCCTAAAAATGCCCGAGCCCGCGACGAGAACGTTCGCGCCGGCGGAGACGACCATCGGCGCGGTCTCCGGCGTCACGCCGCCGTCGATTTCGATGTCGATCTTGCGCGCGCCGATCAGCCGCTTCACCCGCGTGACCTTCTCAACGACGGCGGGGATGAACGCCTGCCCGCCGAAGCCGGGATTGACGGTCATTACAAGGACCAGATCGAGCCGGTCGAGCACGTATTCGATCGCGTCCTCGGGCGTCGCGGGATTGAGCGCGACCCCGGCCTTTTTGCCTAGCGCGCGGATCGCCTGCAGCGAGCGGTCGAGATGTTTGGTCGCCTCCGCATGGACGGTGATGATGTCTGCGCCCGCCTTGGCGAAGGCCTCGAGATAGGGATCGCAGGGCTCGATCATCAGATGGCAGTCGAAGACCTTAGTTGAATGGGGACGCAACGCGGCGACGACGGGCGGCCCGAACGTTATGTTGGGCACGAAGTGGCCATCCATCACGTCGAGATGAATCCAGTCGGCGCCGGCGGCGGCGACGTCGCTCACCTCCTGCCTGAGCTCGGAAAAATCGGCGGAAAGGATCGACGGCGCAATGATGACCTTGGCGCTCACGCGGCCGTCTCCTTTTGTTGGAACACGCGGCTTTGCCGGATGTCCTCCGGCTCGATGGTGACGAGTTGGTCGAGCGTCAGCTCGACGTCGCCCGCCGCGAAGCAGCGGTTGGCCTGGCGCAGCCGCGCGCGGTCGAGCGCGTTGCGGATCGAGCGCGCGTTGGCGAAATGCGGCTGACCGCGGCGGATCGGAATATAATCGGCGAGCGCGCGCCGCGCTTCGGCGCTGAGCTTGTAATTGAGCTCGGCGAGCATTTTCTCCGCGATCGCGAGCAGATTGTCGTCGGTGTAATCGGGAAAGTCGATGTGGTGCGCGACTCGAGAGCGGAACCCCGGATTAGACTGGAAGAAACGATCCATCTTGTCGGCGTAGCCCGCGAGGATCACGACGAGATCGTCGCGGTTGTTCTCCATCACCTGCAGCAGGATTTCTATCGCTTCCTGACCGTAGTCGCGCTCGTTCTCCTGGCGATAGAGATAATAGGCCTCGTCGATGAAGAGGACGCCGCCCATTGCCTTTTTCAGCACTTCCTTCGTCTTTGGCGCGGTGTGGCCGATATATTGGCCTACCAGGTCGTCGCGCGTCACCGCGATGAGATGGCCGCGCCTGATATAGCCGAGCTTGTGCAGGATCTCGGCCATGCGCATCGCGACCGTCGTCTTGCCCGTCCCGGGATTCCCGGTGAAGCTCATGTGCAGCGTCGGCGCCTGTGCGCTCAGGCCGAAACGCTGGCGTACGCGATCGACCAGCAGTAGCGCCGCGATCTCGCGGATGCGCTGTTTCACAGGCGCAAGGCCGACCAGCTCATCGTCAAGCTGCTGCAAAACGGGCCCGACGCCAGATTGCGAGAACTCGGCGGCGAGGTTGATTCTTGGGCTCGCCGCGGCTTCGGGCGCGCTGACCGTCACGCTCATTCGTAGCGCTTTCCTTCGGGACGATCGGTAGCATAGGCGCGGGTCGAATAGCGTTGCACGCGACCTTGCGTTTCGGTGCGATCAAGCCGGAAACCGTCTTCGTTCTTCGGCCGGTTGACGAGGAAAGAGATGCGCACCGATTCCCAGCCATGCGAGGAATCGAACGCCGAAAGACGGATATAGCGGTCGCCGTAGACCTTGCGGCAGGCGTGCAGTTCCAGCAGCACGCCCTTAGCGTCGTGCAGATCGAACATCGGCAGGCCCCACATATCCCAATAGGTGTTACGGGGGTGCGGGTCGTCGGTGAACTCGAGGTTCACCGCCCAGCCGTTCTTCAGACAATATTGCACCTGCCCGAGAATCTGATCGTCAGTCAGGTCCGGCAGGAACGAGAAGCAACCTTGAGTGATGCGCATGAGGAACTCCGTTCTAACCCTTCTCCCGGTTTAGGAGAAGGTGGCCCGAAGGGCAGATGGGGGGTCGGCTCCGCAATGCGCCGATTAGTAGGAAACCGAGGGCGTCGGCGCGTAGTCGAGCTGATCGGTCGAGGCATAGTTGAAGGTTACGTCGCCCCAGACGTCGAGCGCGGAGCGCAGCGGCGTGCAGGTCTTGGCCGCCTCGGCTAGAATGGTTGGGCCGTCGTTGATGTAATCGCGGCCTTCGTTTCGCGCGAGCACCATGGCTTCGAGAGCGACGCGGTTTGCGGTCGCGCCCGCTTGAATACCGAGCGGATGGCCGATTGTGCCGCCGCCAAATTGCAGCACGACGTCGTCGCCGAAGAGGTGCAGCAGCTGATGCATCTGCCCGGCGTGAATGCCGCCGGAAGCTACGGGCATCACCTTCTTCAACGACGCCCAGTGCTGATCGAAGAAAATGCCGTGCTCGAGATTCTTCGGGTTAAAATCCTCGCGGCAGATGTCGTAATAGCCCATTGTCGTCGCCGGATCCCCCTCGAGCTTGCCGACGACGGTGCCGGCGTGGATGTGGTCGACCCCGGCGAGGCGCATCCATTTGGCGATCACGCGGAACGAGACGCCGTGCATCTTCTGACGCGTATAGGTGCCATGGCCCGCGCGATGCAGATGTAGGATCATGTCGTTCTTGCGCGCCCAGTTCGACATCGATTGGATCGCGGTATAGCCGATGACAAGATCTATCATGACGATCACGGACCCGAGTTCCTTGGCGAACTCCGCTCGCTCGTACATGTCCTCCATCGTGCCGGCGGTCACGTTCAGATAGGTGCCCTTGACCTCGCCGGTCGCGGCCTGCGCGCGGTTGACCGCTTCCATGCAATAGAGGAAGCGATCGCGCCAGTGCATGAACGGCTGCGAGTTGATGTTCTCGTCGTCCTTGGTGAAGTCCAGCCCGCCCTTTAGCGCTTCATAGACCACGCGGCCGTAGTTGCGCCCGGAGAGGCCGAGCTTGGGCTTGACGGTTGCGCCGAGCAGCGGCCGGCCGAATTTGTCGAGCCGCTCGCGCTCGACGACGATGCCGGTTGCCGGACCCTGAAAGGTCTTCACATAGGCGACGGGGAACCGCATGTCCTCCAGCCGCAGCGCTTTCAGCGGCTTGAAACCAAACACGTTGCCAATGATCGAGGCCGAGAGGTTGGCGATCGAGCCTGACTCGAAGAGATCGAGATCATAGGCGATGTAGGCGAAATATTGCCCTGCGGCGCCCGGCACCGGATCGACGCGATAGCATTTGGCGCGATACTTCTCGGTCGCGGTGAGGCGATCGGTCCAGACAACCGTCCAGGTCGCCGTCGAGGATTCACCGGCGACCGCTGCCGACGCCTCGATAGGATCGACGCCTTCCTGCGGCGAGACCCGGAAAAGCGCGATGATGTCGGTATCCTTGGGAACGTAGTCCGGCTCCCAGTAGCCCATGCGGCGATATTCCATCACGCCGGACTTATAGCGATCCTTGCCCTTGACGGTCTGTGAGGGTTGAACGTTCATGTTTCCTCTCCTTGGCGCGTTGATCGGCGCCGCGATCTGGTGAGACGACTAGGCTGTAAGTCTGTTTGCCGCGTCGACGACCGCGTCGACGGTAATGCCAAAATGTTTGTAGACGTCGGGGCCGGGTGCGCTCGCGCCATAGCTCTTCATGCCGATGAACGCGCCGCGCTCGCCAATCCAGCGGTCCCAGCCGAAGCGCTCCGCGGCCTCGACTGCAATGCGCGGCGCCGTTCCCAGCACTTCGGCCCGGTAATGCTCGCTCTCCTTCTCGAACAAGTCCCAGCAGGGCATCGAGACGACGGCGACTTTTTTGCCCTGGTCGCGCAACACTTTGGCCGCGTCCATCGCCATCGAGACTTCCGATCCCGTTGCCAGCAGCGTCAGATCGCGCGTGCCCCCCGCCTCGCTGAGGATATAGGCGCCTCGCGCGCTTTTGTTGATGTCGCTCGCGTCCCGCAGCGTCGGCAGGTTCTGCCGGGAAAGCGCCAGCGCCGACGGGGTCTTGACCGAGCCGAGCGCCAGTTCCCAGCATTCCGCGGTCTCGACGGCATCGCAGGGGCGGAAGAGGTGCAGGTTCGGCAACGCGCGCAAAGTGGCGAGCTGCTCGATCGGCTGATGCGTCGGGCCGTCCTCGCCGAGGCCAATCGAATCGTGGGTCAGCACATAGATGACGCGAATGCCCATCAGCGCGGAGAGGCGGATCGCGCCGCGCGCGTAGTCGGAGAATATGAGAAAAGTTCCGCCGAACGGGATGAAACCGCCGTGAAGCGAAATGCCGTTCATCGCGGCGCTCATGCCGAATTCGCGGATGCCGTAATGAATGTAGCGGCCGGAGAAGTCGCCCGCCACAATCGAGGAAATGCCTTTCGTGAGCGTGAGATTGGACTCGGTAAGGTCGGCGGAGCCGCCGAGCGCGAAAGGAATCGCGTCGTTGATCACTTCGAGCGCCATTTCCGAGGACTTTCGGGTCGCAACATTGGGCTTGTTGGCGACAAGGCCGGCCTTGTAAGTTGCCATGCGCCCGGAGAAATCGGCGGGAATCTCGCATGCGTTGGCTTTGCTGAACGCCTCGCGATTGGGGTTAGCGGCAAGGCGCGCTTCCCAGGCCTCGCGAATGGCGCGAGAGCGCGCGCCGGCGGTGCGCCAGGCTGAAAGACAATCGGCGGGGATTTCAAACGGCGGATAGGACCAGCCTAGCTTGGCGCGCGTCAACTCGACTTCGGCGGCGCCCAGCGCCGAGCCGTGAGCCTTTTGCGTGCCTTGCTTGTTGGGGGAGCCAAAGCCGATGGTGGTGCGGCAGGCGATCATCGTCGGGCGCGTCTGCTGCTTGGCCTCTTGGAGTGCGGCTTCGACGGCATCTTGGTCGTGCCCGTCGATGCCGATCGTATGCCAGCCCGCCGCCTCGAAGCGCGCGCGCTGGTTATCGCTGGTCGAAAGGCTGGTCGCGCCGTCGATCGTGATGCGGTTGTTGTCCCACATCACGATCAGCTTGGAGAGGCTGAGATGACCGGCAAGGTCGATCGCCTCGTGGCTGACGCCCTCCATCAGGCAGCCGTCGCCGCAGATCACATAGGTGTGATGATCGACGAGGTCCGCGCCGTAGCGTTGCGCCATCGCGGCCTCCGCGATCGCCATGCCGACCGACATCGCAAGTCCCTGGCCCAGCGGCCCCGTCGTCGCCTCGATGCCCGTCGCGTGGCCGTATTCGGGATGGCCGGCGGTCTTCGAGCCGAGCTGGCGAAAGCGCTTGATTTGCTCGATCGTCATGTCGGGATAGCCGGTGAGATAGAGCGAGGCGTAGAGCAGCATCGAGCCATGTCCCGCCGACAGCACGAAGCGGTCGCGATCGGGCCAATGCGGCGCGAGCGGGTCGAATTTCAGGAATTTCGTGAAGAGAACGGTCGCGACGTCCGCCATGCCCATGGGCATGCCGGGATGGCCGGAATTGGCCTTTTGGACGGCGTCGACCGCGAGAAATCTGATCGCGTTCGCCATGACGTCGTGGGAGACGGCAGGTTTCGCTGAGCTCACCATATCGTTCATTGGCAACTCCTGTCAGGCCGCCCTGCGGCGGCGCTCGACCAGCTTGAGGATCATGGGCGTCAGAATCAATTGCATGGCGATGTCGAGCCTGCCGCCGGGGATGACGATCGAATTGGCGCGGCTCATGAAGCTGCCGTGGATCATCGACAGCAAATAAGGAAAATCTATGCCGTGGGGGTTGGCGAAGCGGATGACGACAAGCGATTCATCCGGCGTCGGAATCCAGCGCGCGATGAACGGATTCGACGTATCGACCGTCGGCACGCGCTGAAAGTTGATGTCCGTATGCGTGAATTGAGGAATAATGATGTTGATGTAGTCGGGCATGCGGCGCAGGATGGTGTCCGTCACCGCCTCGGTCGAATAGCCCCGCGCCGAACGGTCGCGATGGAGCTTCTGGATCCATTCGAGATTGAGCACGGGCACGACGCCAATCTTCAAATCCGCGTGTTGGGCGAGGTTGACCTTGTCGGTCACGACACAGCCGTGCAGGCCTTCGTAGAACAACAGGTCCGATCCCGCCGGGAATTCGCCCCAGGGCGTGAACGTGCCGACGGGCGCGCCGTGCAATTCGGATTCGTCGGCGTCATGGATGTAATGGCGCGTCTTGCCGCCGCCGGTCGCGGCATAGTCCGCGAAAGTCGTTTCCAGTTCCTCGAAGAGGTTCGCGTCGGTCCCGAAATGGCTGTAGTGGTTGTCGCCCTTGGCGGCGGCTTCCTTCATCTTCTCGCGCATTTCGAAGCGGTTCCAGCGGTGGAACGCGTCCCCCTCGATGTAGACGGGATTGATTTTCTCACGCCGGAATATCTGCTCGAAGGTGCGCTTGACCGAGGTCGTCCCCGCGCCTGAGGATCCGGTGATCGCGATAATGGGGTGTTTCAGAGACATCCGGGCGTCCTAACTTACCATCAGCGCAGCAGGCCGCGCTTGGCGAACAAGGGGGCGCGCGCGGCGGACCGGTGCTCCTCGACGTAATAGCCGCGGATGCGTTCGACCTTATCGGTCGAACCGAAAATCAGCGGCGTGCGGGCATGGAGCCCTTTTGGCGGAAGATCGAGAATGCGGTTTACGCCGTCGATCGCTAGGCCGCCCGCTTGTTCGACGAGAAAGGCGATCGGATTGGCTTCATAAAGCAGGCGCAGCCGGCCTTGCGCGTAACCCGCGCGCGCATCGTCGGGATAAAGATAGGCGCCGCCGCGACGCAGAACGCGATATGTGTCCGCCACGAGCGAGGCGATCCAGCGCATGTTGAAATCCTTTGCGCGCGGCCCCTGTTCGCCCATCAGGCAATCCTCTACGTAGGCGCGCACCGGTCCCGGCCAGTGCCGCGCATTGGAGGCGTTGATCGCGAATTCGGCCTTGCCCTCCGGGATGTGGACATTGAGCCGGGTCATGCGAAAGGTCTGGGTATCCGGATCGAGGGTCGCGGCATGCGTCCCGGCGCCGAGGGTGACGACGATGTCGGTATGGGGACCGTAAACGATCATTCCCGCCGCGCGCTGGCGATGGCCGGGCTGCAGAAAGTCGCTTTCGTCGAGGTTCGCTGTGTCGGGCGCATCGAGAACGGAAAATATCGAGCCGATGGTGACGTTGACATCGATGTTGGAGGATCCATCGAGCGGATCGAGCGTGACAAGGAAGCGCCCGTGTGCGTCGAGTTCCGTTGGCGCGTCGCGTTCCTCGGAAACGAAACCGCGCACGCCAGCGCTTCGTAGGCCCTCTTCGAACGCCCTGTCGGCAAAAATGTCGAGCGCCTTCTGCACATCCCCGTCGGAATTGGCGCCGACGGGGGCGGCAAGCGACGCTGCGAACGGGCCGCGGCGGATCAGCGAGGCAGTGGGGATCGCGGCGGCCGCAAGTGCGGTCACGACTCGCGCGAGTTCCGGGGACGCGCGCCCTTCGAGAAAGGTAGCGAGGTCTTGGCCAAGCGCGTCGGCTTCCGTCATCGCTCGCTCCTCCTGCGCATCTTTGGGAGCCGCCGGTGGGGCCCAGCAATCTCATTATGACGATTGCCACTGAAATAAAACTGACTTATTTTATGAATTGATTAGAAAAAATTGAATACACGGGAGAGTTCGCCCTGCGCAACCTGACGCTGCAGCAATTCCAGACCCTCGAGGCGATCGCCGGAGCAGGCTCGCTTGTTGCGGCGGCGGCCAAGCTGCATATGACTCCGGCGGCGCTGACAGCGCGTCTCAAGGGGTTGGAGAGCTCGGTCGGCATTGCCCTGTTCGACCGGACGTCTATGGGACTGCGGCTCAATTCCGCTGGCGAGATCGCGCGCGAGCACGCGGCGGGCGTCGATCGAGCTGTCCACGATTTCGTCGAGGCGATGAACGCGGTGCGCACCGGCCACGGCGGTCGCCTTTCGGTTGGGGTCGTCTCCACGGCCAAATATTTCGCCCCGAAGCTAATCGCAGCGTTCGTAGCGCGCCACCCGAAACTGGAACTGAGGTTTCTCATTGGCAATCGCGACGAGACCGTCGCCTCGCTGAAGTCGCGCGATGTCGAGATCGCGCTTGCGGGCCGCCCGCCCGCGGACCTGCCGGTCGCCAAGGCGCCGATCGGGCCGCACCCTTACGTAATGATCGCGCCGCCCGGCCATCGCCTTGCCGGCGCCGGCCGCATCGCGCGCGCCAATCTCGCCGGCGAGGCGTTTCTGTTTCGTGAGGCGGGCTCCGGCACGCGTTCGCTGTTCGATTACTTCATCGGCGACACGGAAATCCGGCGCGTCCAGTTCGGCATGGAGCTCGGCTCGAACGAGACGATCAAACAGGCGGTGATGGCGGGCCTCGGCATCGCGCTGATCTCCGCCCATACCATCGCCGCCGAAATCGCCGACGGCCGGCTCGTCGCGCTCGATGTCGAGGGCCTGCCGATCGTGCGGCAGTGGTTCGTGCTCCACCGCACGGATCGCGCGCTTTCGCCGGCTGGCCGCGCGTTTCGCGATTTCGCGCAGAGCCACGGCGGAAAGTTCTTGCCGGCGGCGCCTCCGGTGGGCGCACGGTGACGCGCAAGTGTTTGCCGCCATGCTATAAGGCTCGCAATAGCCACCCTGGGAGAGCGCGATGCCGGACGACGATGACGATTTGGACAAGATGAGCGCCGACGAACTGCGCAAGCTCAAGCAGGACGTGCTGCTGCGCATCGAGGAGGACGGCTCGCTCGACAGCTCGACAAATTCGCTGGCTTCGGGGGACATTCGGCAGCTCGATGAGCTCCTCGCCGACATCGAGGAGCGCCTCGCCGAACTCGACAATCCGCCAGGGACCTGAGCTCCCAGGCCCTTAGGTCCGTCTTGACCGCGACGGCCCGTCCCGGCATAGGAGCCCGCTTGGCCGCCTCGCGGTCCGCGCACGGCCCGCGTGGATGCGGAGCCACCGTTTAACCTCCGGAGCGAGGCCTATGCCGAGCGATCTGCCGCTTCATCTCAGGCGCCTTGAAGCGGAATCAATTCACATTATGCGTGAGGTAGTATCGGAATTTAGCGCTCCGATCATGCTATATTCGATCGGCAAGGATTCCGGCGTGATGCTGCATGTGGCGCTTAAGGCGTTTCATCCCGCCCCGCTGCCGTTTCCGCTGTTGCATATCGACACCACCTGGAAGTTTCGCGAGATGATCCAGTTTCGCGACGAAACCGCCAAACGTCTCGGCCTCGACCTGCGCGTTCACACCAACCAGGACGGCCTCGCGCGCGGCATCAATCCCATCGTTTCCGGCAGCCAGTTGCACACCCAGGTGATGAAGACAGAGGCGCTGCGCCAGGCGCTGGACGCCGGCAAGTACGATGCCGCCTTTGGCGGGGCGCGGCGCGACGAGGAAAAGAGCCGCGCCAAGGAGCGCATCTTTTCCCACCGCTCGGCCGCGCATGCGTGGGACCCGCGCAATCAGCGCCCCGAGCTCTGGAAAATTTACAACACCCGCATTCGCGAGGGCGAGTCGGTGCGGGTGTTTCCGCTCTCCAACTGGACCGAGCTCGACGTGTGGGAATATGTGCGCGCGGAGGAGATCCCCGTCGTACCCCTCTATTTCGCCAAGGAGCG
>Ga0182016_10008926_pt1 | contig 10030 bp, 9 predicted proteins | sample 712S2MmetaG_FD_120491 | JGI IMG/M metagenome (GOLD analysis project Ga0182016, IMG submission 120491) | Permafrost microbial communities from Stordalen Mire, Sweden - 712S2M metaG | ecosystem: Environmental > Terrestrial > Soil > Wetlands > Permafrost | place: Sweden: Stordalen | collected... | reverse complement strand
GATTTTGATGGCGCTGCCGGTGATCGTGTGGCAAAGCCAGCATCACTTTGTGGCGCTGGCGTGGATGAAGAGCATTCACGCGCGCGACGTGTCGGCGGGAACGACCGACTACTTCATTCCCAGACAGTTCTGGAATACGACCAACCCGGCGACAGTGCCGATATGGTGCGCCGGACTGTGGTTCCTGTTCGCGACTCCAGCCGGCAAGCCCTTCCGCATGCTCGGCTGGATGTATGCGATTCCCCTGATCCTGTTTGTGGTTGTGAGGGGGCGAGAGTACTATCTTGCGCCGGCATACCCGATGTTGATGGCGGCTGGGACGGTGTGGGGCCAAAGCTGGATTGTAGCCAGAAGCCCGCGTGCGCAGAGGGTAATCAAGAGAATCACGCGGAATTCGCTCGTCATTGGGGGACTGTCCGTGTTCGCGCTGACGCTGCCCATTGCGCCGATCCAATCGGCCTGGTGGCGCTTGGCCGACGCGACCACGAACCATCAGAGTTTCAGCATGCAAATCGGCTGGCCCGAACTTGTTGCCACGGTTGCTCATGTGCGCGATTCACTGCCCGCGGAAGATCGCTCCGAGGTTGGAGTGCTTGCAGCAGACGAGGGCGAGGCCGGAGCTGTGAATCTGTATGGACGCGCTTATGGGTTGCCTGAGGCGATCAGTGGCATGAACTCCAACTGGCTGCGCGGATATGGGAACCCTCCGCCGCAGACCGTGATTGCTGTTGGCTTCAAGCGGGAAGAAGTGGAGAAGATTTTTGCTTCGTGTGAAGCAGCAGCTCAACTTTCAATCCCGTACGGGATTGTCAACCAAACCATCGGCGACCGCAATGAGGTTTACGTTTGCCGCAACATTCGCGTGCCGTGGCCGGAATTCTGGAAAGGTTTTCAGTACTACGGGTGAACGCCGAGATAACCTGGCGGGGGAGTTCGCTTCCGCCCGAGCAAAGCTTGGATGGGCACCCCCTCGCTCCCACGAATACGAGACGGTTACGGTCTGATTTCGACGGGGGTGCCGATAGGCGCCAGGTTCCAGATTTGGTCTATCTCGGATAAGCTCTCTTCGCCTGCAGAATTGGCTCGCAAATTCGAGCGGCATAACGCTTTGCTACTGGTTGCAGACCTCACTCATTGGCAATAAGCGTCTTGACCCGAAATACGCCTGTTGCGCCGGCAGGGATGGTATCGGTCCTACGGCTCGTTGAGGATGAGGGCGACTCGGCCGGCTATAAGTTCGTAGGGGGATTCGCCGGGCGCCAGGTCAATGAGTTCGATCGGTGAATTGATGCTGTGGGGGCGGAGGACGAGGCGATTGGAGAGGAAGTCGGCATAGCACAGGGTCAGGCGGCCACCGTTGCGGATGGCCAGAATGTTGGGGCGATTGGGTCGGTAGGGGCGGAGCGAGTTGTAGTGGCGATCGATGAGAACGATGGCTTCGGGAAGGATGAGAGGGTCCATGGGGATGGCATCGGCGGCGGGAATGCGGACGGCAACGAAGCGTTGCCAGGCATTGCGGGAGTGGGCGGCGCGCGCATGAATCGTCTGGAGGAGTCCGACGGGTAGATGGATCCAGCCCTGCGCGGCGGCAGTTCGAATGTAAGGCTCGAACAGCGCGGAATGATGGGATACGAGCGGGACGGAGTCGCGTTCCCCTTCGAAGGGCATGGCGAGCGAAGAGTGAAGCTCGGGTAGGAGGTCAGCGGCCGTCATGTGCTGCGCGGAGAGCACCCGGTCCAGGGCATCAAGGGAAAGTTGGCGCCGGCTGTTGAGGAAGTTGGACAGATGCGACTGGCCAAAACCAGTCTGGCGGGCCAGCAGCGAGACGCTGAGCGTACCCCGCTGAATCCTGCGCAGCAGTTCCATGCGGAGCTTCTCGTGCATCTGCGAAAAATTCATCTGTGGAAATTCCGCCACGAGAAATGGGCAGGGGAGCTAGTCCATTTCTTATAGAAAACTGACAAGGCTGAATAGCCTTTATTTTCAGCGCTTTTTGGGGGGCTGGAAAGCGTCTGTGGAGAAATAGCCTGAAACACGTTGACGCAGAGGAATCCTTTTTCTAGATTGTGTTTACTCAATCTCGCACAAGCTTGTGGGAAATCTATTCGAATCATCTCAATGCCGCAAGGCTGAGGCCAGACGAAAGTCTGACTCCGCCTTAAGCAATTGAACAAGAACCGGGCGGAGAACAATGGCGGATTCGATGTCCCATCAATCTCCCGAGGATGCTCAGCAGAGGCATTCCGGGCAGCTTAGTCGAGAAAATTCCAGTATCTGCGCGCTAAGGTCATGACAAAAAGAGCAGAAACACGGAAGGCAATCCCTCATCTGGACACAAGAATCCCGAGTTGCCTTTTGCTGTTTCATTCACCCCGCGGAACCACCAGATGTACAAAAATCCAGCGGGACGCGGCAGGACTACGGAGAAACAGTCATGGAATTGCGCGTTCAATTGAAAGTTTGCGAGGGTTGCGGTTGTCTTTGGTACCGTGCTCAAACTCAAGGGAGTGTCTACTGCAAGAATTGTGAGGTGAAACTCAGGGCGTTTCCGACAGCGGAGACACGGAAGCGGCCAGGGCGGCCGAGCAGGAGGATTTTAACCAGGGTATGGGCGGTTGCAGATGAGAATCGGGGCGCCTTATGAGCGCCGCCGCGGCACCACTGATATGGGAGGCACGCCGCCAGCAGGTTGCGTGGAAGGAGCTTCGTAAGGACGCACAGCCAAAGCAGACTACGGCAGCAGTAAAACAACCGAAGACCGAGGAAAAGAGCGAGCCGATCACCAGTCTCGGCTTCTATCGCAAGCACACGGAAAGGATGCTGCGCCGATATATGTATGCATCGATGCAGGTGGGCCGGTCACCTTCGATTCTGGGGGATCCGGTGGGACGGGGATGGGTTTCAAGCAGGCCGGTGAAGACGTTTGAGGATGCGGTGATATTTGTGCTGGACATTGAAATGTGCCTGGCCAAGCTAAACTCACTGGATTGTCAGATGTTGTCGCGGATTGTGCTGCAGGAGTACACACAGGCGGAGGCAGCACAACTCCTGGGGATGAGTGTGCGGACGGTCTCCTACAAATTCCCACAGGCGCTGGACCGGCTGACAGAGAAGTTGCTGGAGTCGGAGATTCTGGTGCTTCCGGATTAACTCCACACACGATAATCGAAGACGTAGAGAAAAGGGGGGCATCCATTGGGTGCTCCTCTTTCTGTATGCAGTGTTTCTGGTAATTCAGGTAGAGCGGTTTCTGGTATGGTGGACGGGTTCGTCGAAGGTGTCCTGGCGCGGTGCAGGGCTGCGACAACGAATCGTGAGGAATCCAGCTATGAAGGGATTGTTTCGTAGTGTGACGGTGCGTGTGGCGTTGACTTTTTTTGCGGCTGTTTTGCTTGTTGTGGTCGGCGCCAGAACAGAAGCGCAGCAAGCGGCGGCTTCTTCTACTCATCAGCCAACAACGGCGGCGCAGGCGCCAAATACCGACACGAGTTTTATCGATGCCGCTGGCACGGCGCATGTGACGCGGGTGGTGCCTGTGCCAACGACGATCAGCGCTCAGGCTCAGAAATCGCTTGCGCGGCCGATGCCGGATCAGGGGCCGGAGCAGTCGCTGGCCGAGCGGCGCAGGCTGACCGATCTCTACACGGCGAATGCTCGTGTGGCGTGGTCGAAGATATGTCCAAACGAGTTGGTTGAGGACAAGATGGCTGGCGTTCCGGTGAGGATTGTGACGCCGGAGGGGATGCCGGAGGAGAACAAGGACAAGGTTCTGCTCAACCTGCATGGGGGCGGGTTCAATTCGGATTCGGGGTCGTATACGGAGTCGATTCCGATTGCGAGCTACGCAAAGATCAAGGTGGTTGCGGTGCTGTACAGGCTGGCGCCGGAGTTTCCGTTTCCGGCGGCGGTGGATGATGCGGTGGCGGTGTACAAGGAACTGCTGAAGAGTTACAAGCCGGATCACATTGCGATCTACGGTACGTCGGCGGGCGCGATTTTGACGGCGGAGGTGGCGGCGAAGATCAAGCAGTTGGGGTTGCCGATGCCGGCGGCGCTGGGGATTTTCAGCGGGTTGGGAGACTTTGCGCGCGACGGGGATTCGTGGGCGTTATATGCGCTACGTGGATTCTCAGGCCACCTGGATCCGCCGGATCCAGGCAAGCATGATGTCCAGTACGAGGCGTCGACGGACGCGAGAGATCCCATTCTTTCGCCGATCTACAGCGACCTGCACGGGTTGCCACCGACGTTGTTTATTACCAGTGGTCGCGACTTGCTGCTGAGCGGCACGGTGAACCTGCATCGCGCATATCTGCTGGCTGGCGTGGATGCACGGCTAGTGGTGTATGACGCGCTGCCGCACGCATTCTGGTACGATCCGCAGTTGCCCGAGGCGATTGAGGCGAACCACATTATGGCGAACTTCTTTGTGCAGGCGCTGGGGAAGTAGGGGGCCAGACTTTGTTCTTGGCGAACCTCTAAGGTTGCGCGGGCAGGGGGGTGACGGGGATGCGGAGGGCGGTGTTGATGCGGGGGAAGAACTCGAAAGCGGCGGCGACGGCGGTGAGTTCGACGATCTCTTCGGTGGTGAAGTCGGCGCTGAGGGCGGCGAACGCGGGATCGTCGATGGCGTGGCCTGACTGGTGGAGTAGCTCGGCGTAGCTGAAGCCGGCTTTTTCCTTTTCGGTGAAGGGGCCGGATTCGAAGCTATTCTTGTGGGCGACGTCTTCAGCGTTGGAAATCTGCTCTGGAGTTGCGCCGCGCTGGAGGGCGAGATAGCGGTGGGCGCTGACGCAGTATTCGCAGTCGTTGAGGGCGGCTACGCGGGTGGCGATGAGTTCCTTGTACCAGCCGATGAGGGCTGAGTCGGCCATGAGCGGCTTGAGCAGAGCGGCGATGCCGAGGACGAGATCGGGGACGTTGGCGAGGCCCTTGAACATGTTGGGGACGACACCGCGATCGGCATAGAGCTTGTCGTATAGGGCGGCAACGTCGGGGCGGACCTGGGCGCGGTCGAGGAGCGGGACGCGCGAGGTTTGGGTTTGGGTGGTTGCGGATGATTCGCTCATGGGTGGCTCCGGGAAGCGGATATGGAAAGTGTATAGGCGGGGCTGACGAAGTGACGGCCGGAAGGCGTCTGACTTTGTCGTATCCCGCCCTTGCCGCAAAGGCATCGGCAAGGATGTGGCACCCGATCAATCTGGCTGGTCAGATAGTCGGCACCCAATCATTGAGGCTACGGGATTCCCGATTTGAGTGGGATTTTTAAATGGGAATCGATGGGGGCGGAATTAGAGAGGGCTCTCGCGATTGCGTTGATGGGGACTTGAGCAGGCGGTAGGTTGAGGGCAGGAAGCCGGAGAAAAGGAAACGAGCGGGGCGGAGGGGATGTGAATTTGGGCGTAAATAGCCCCAAGAACAGGACGCGAGTGTTGACTGGCGCGCCGGTGTTGGGCGGGGCCTCGCTTTTGCTTGACGGCGCGAGGAGCTTGCGCGAGATTGCGGAGGGCTATCAGCGGGTGCTGGCGGAAAATCCGCGACATGCGGAGTCGCTGGCTGGGATATGTGTGGTGGCGATTGCGAGCGGGCAGAACGAGGCCGCTGTGCGGATGGCCGAGGCGGCTTTGGAGGCAGCGCCGGGGATGGCGGTTGCTCATGTGGCGCTGGGCCAGGCGTTGAAGGCATGTGGGCGGAACGAAGAGGCGGAAAGCGCGTACAGGAAGGCGCTTGGTTTGGATGGAGAACTTGCGCTGGCGCGGCTGGGACTGGGCGAGCTGAGGCTTGCGGCGGGGAAGCCGGAAGAAGCCAGGCAGGAGTTTGAGTGCGCGCTGCGCAGTCAGCCGGCGCTGGTCCCGGCGCTGATTGGGATGGGGCACGCGCTGGCGATGGAGGGCGAGAACGAAGCGGCCCTCGGTAGCTATGATCAGGTGCTGCGATTGCGGCCGAAGCTGGCCGAGGGGGAGTTTGCGGCAGGGTTCGTGCAGGCGCGAATGGGCAGGGTAAAGGAAGCGGAGCGGCGGTATCGGAGGGCGTTGGTGCTGCGGCCGGACTTTGCGGCGGCATGGATGAATCTGGGTGCGCTGTTGCGCGAGGAAGGCAAGGATATTTATGCGGAAGCGGCGTTCAGGCGAGCTGTGGCGTTGCGGCCAGATCTGGTTGCGGGGTGGGTGAATTTGGCGCTGGTGGAGCGCGACCACGACCGAATGGAGGCTGCTGAAACGTGCCTTCGGAAGGCACTTGAGTTGAATCCAGAGCAGGTGGAGGCGCAGATTTCGTGGTGCCAGCTTTGCTCCAAACGCGGGGACAGGGCGGGCGCGTGGGGTTGGCTGAAGGGGGCGTTGGCGCGCGAGCCGGCGCATCCGGAAGCGCTGAATATGAAAGGAATTCTGATGCACCAGGAGGGGCAGTTTGCCGCGGCGATTGAGGCCTTTGAGCAGGCGGAGGCGGTGGGACATCTGGCGGCGTCGTCGAATCGAGGGAACTGCCTGCTGGACATGGGCCGGATGGAAGAGGCGCTGGGTGCGCATGCGCTCGCGGTGGCTCGTGACCCGAAACATCCGGGGGCGCGGTACAACCTGGCGCTCACGCAGATCCGGATGGGCTATTGGGAGCGGGGTTGGCAGGGATACGAGGCTCGGTGGACGTTTAAGGAGGTGCATCGCCGGCCGAGGGTGTTCAAGCAGGAGCGATGGCGCGGCGAACGGCTCGATGGGCAGCGGGTGCTGCTGCATGCGGAGCAGGGGCTGGGAGACACGGTCCAGTTTTGCCGGTATGCAGCGCTGGTGGCGGCGCGGGGAGGCTTTCCTGTGCTGCAGGTGCAGGGGCCGGTGGAGCGGCTGATGCGTTCGCTGGCATTGGTGCAGTCGGGGAGGGGGGAGGTTGCGCTGCTGGGCGAGGGAAGTGGAGGGTTGAAGTTTGATTTGGAGTGTCCGTTGCTCAGTTTGGCTGCGGTGTTTGGTACGACGCCGGAGACGGTACCATGGCAGGGCGCGTATCTGGCGGCAGATCGGGAGCTGGTGGCGAAACGAGCAGCCGAGATGGAGTTGAGGGGCGGAGGCCGCGGAGGCTTGCGGGTGGGAGTGGCTTGGGCGGGCAATCCGGGTTACAAGGCCGACCGGCAGCGGTCGATGCATTTGAGGACGCTGGTGCCGCTACTGCGAATGGCGGACGTGGAGTGGGTAAGCTTGCAAAAGGGAGCGGCTGCCGTGCAGATTTCTGAGTTGGGTGCGGAGATTTGTTTGAGGGATTTGTCGAGTGGGGACGTAGACCTGGCGGATACGGCGGCCCTCGTATGTGGGCTGGATTTGGTGATCACGACGGATACGTGCATCGCTCATTTGGCGGGGGCGATGGGTAAGCCGGTATGGATTTTGTTGCCGCATCTGGCGGACTGGCGGTGGGGAAATACAGGGACGACAACGCCCTGGTATCCGACGGCTCGGCTATACCGTCAGGTGACTCCGGGGGATTGGTCGGGGCTGCTGGGGCGAGTCTGGGAGGGTGTTCTGGGGCTCCAGGCTGCGGACTATCATAATTATTTTCATAGAGATACGGAACACAAGGCGGCATTCCAGAGCTAAGGTTGGGGCGGCTAGGGAGAAACGAGAATAATTTCTCTTGACATATAGTTCTCTATTTTATAGAGTACTCTTCATTGGGCTCGAGTCGGATCCTTTTCAGCGATCCAATAGAACCCACAGGAGGGTCCAAATGAAAATTCATTGCCAGCTCGCAAATCTTGCTGGATCCCGCGCTGGAATCTCTGTGATGGCGCTGATGCTTTGTGTGGGCTCGGTGGTTGCGGCGCAGGGGCCGGGTCAGGCCGGAGTTGACGCGCAGCGCGAGGCGATGCACAAACTGTCGTTTCTTGCGGGGAACTGGTCAGGGCCGGTCACTATCGTGCGCGGGCTGACGCCGGTTCATCTGACGCAGACCGAGCAGGTGGAATACAAACTGGACGGGCTGGTGCTGCTGATCGAGGGTAAGAGCACGGACAGCGACGGTAAGAGTGCATTCAAAGCACTGGCGACGGTTTCGTACGACGAGACCGCACATGCTTATCACTTCCGCGCTTACAACGGCGGGCATTACATCGATACAGAACTGAAGGTTTTGCCGGATGGGTTTTCGTGGGAGTACAAGGCAGGGCCGGCGAATGTTCTGAACACCATGCACCTGACGGCGAAGGGCGAATGGAGCGAGGTGACGGAAGCGACGGTGGGGACGAATCCGCCGATGCATGCGGTGGATATGGTGCTCGTGAAGCAGGGAGACGGGAAGTGATAACGCATTTTGGTGGGATGAGATTCGCTCAGGTCTAAAGGAGACCAAAAATGGCAACAACAATTACTTCACTCAATTTTTCACCGCTCAGCCGGACTTGGTTAAAGGGCCGTATGAGAGGGGCTCTTATCTGCAGCACGTTCGGTGCGGTTTGGATGGTTGAGGCCGTGTTTTTTGGAGGCATTGCCACCCCGGTATGGCTCACGGCTGTAGGTTTGGTCACGGTGGCCGCGATCGCATGGCCGGTAATTCGGCTTCGTTCGTTTCGCGGCGCTCCCTATTCTGCCGATGACCGGCAGCGATGGGCTGCCGTCGCGGTGCCCTATTGGCTCAATTGTGCGATCGAGTGGGCGCTGTGTTTTGGGGCCGCCTTTTGGCTGTCGCACATTCATCAATACGCCCTGATTCCAGAGTGCCTCGGCATGATTATCGGGTTGCATTTCCTGCCTCTGGGAAAGATGTTCAGATCGCCGATTTATTACGCAACCGGAGCGGCAATGGTTTTGGGAAGTCTGGCTTCGCTTGCGATTCACGCGGGGCCCGTGCGCAATATTTCGGCATTTGGTGTCAACGGCCTTTCGCTGTGGGCAACAGCAGCAGTGATTCTATGCCAGGATTTGCTTTCAAAAAGAAAAGAGGAGAACTGAGATATGGATGCGATGGAGACACAAGAGCTGAAAGAGCGGCTGGCGCTGATTGAGGAGATGATGACGGCGGGGCGGAGGTCCACAGAGAGCTGGGGCTGGACATTTGTGCTGTGGGGTCTTGCCTATTACGTGGCGATCGGGTGGAGCGCTCTGGGGGGCGTATATGCCTGGCCGGTGACGATGGTAGCAACTTGCGTGCTGATGGGCGTTTTCCTTGTGCGGCGCGACCGAAAGCCCAACACGACGATGAATCGGGCTGTCATTGCAGTGTGGATCGCGCTGGGTGTGACGATGATGACGCTGATGCCGGCGCTGGCGATTAGCGGGAGGTTTGCGGATGCGCGTGGGTCGATTGCGGTGGTGTGCGCGCTGCTGGGGCTGGCCAATGGTGCTTCGGGAATTGTGCTGAAGTGGCGCCTGCAGATTGCAAGCGCATGCGTGTGGTGGGGGGCGAGCATGGAGGTGTGCTTCGGCAGCGACAAGCAGGCTCTATTGGTGTTTATGGTGGCGATCTTCTTTTGCCAGATAGTGTTTGGCGTCGCCTGCATGGTGGCGGAAGCGCGCCAGGCGCGGGCAATGAAGGATGGCGCACATGCCTGAGCTTCCGGAGCTGAATCCCGTGGTTCATGGGAAGCTGCGGCTGGCCGTGCTTTCGCTGCTGTCCGCGGTGGACGAGGCCGAATTCACGTGGCTGCGCGGGCAGACGGGCTCGACGGATGGCAACCTGGGAGCGCAACTGATGAAGCTTGAAGAAGCAGGATATGTGTCCGTGGAAAAGAAGTTTGTGCAGCGGAAGCCGCAGACGCTGTACCGGATGACGACGGAGGGACGCGCCGCGCTGACCGAGTACGTGCAAGCACTGAGACAACTGCTGGGCGCAGCGATGCAAGGCTAGATGAGCAGCCAAGGGCGCGATTTTCAAATCCATCTTTGACACTGAGGAGGTTCCCCATGATGATTCAGACTGCAAATCAGCTTAGAGCGTTTCTAATTTAAGTATTTACAGAATATGCGATAATGATCCTGCCAAGAGAGAGGAGGCAGGATGCAATCGTATTCGCAGGATTTGCGTGAGCGGGTATTGTGGGCACTGGACCGTG
>Ga0182016_10008924_pt1 | contig 10030 bp, 8 predicted proteins | sample 712S2MmetaG_FD_120491 | JGI IMG/M metagenome (GOLD analysis project Ga0182016, IMG submission 120491) | Permafrost microbial communities from Stordalen Mire, Sweden - 712S2M metaG | ecosystem: Environmental > Terrestrial > Soil > Wetlands > Permafrost | place: Sweden: Stordalen | collected... | reverse complement strand
GGCGGCGCCGATGCCACCGCGGTTTCCATGACCGGCCTGATCCGGGTACGTCAGTTGATCGGGCTGATGCGGGATTTTATCGACGGGGTCTACCTGCCTGACCTGGCTACAATCGGCGGCGGGTATAAGGACTGGTTTTCGCGCGGGGAAAACGTTCGCAACTTCCTGACCTATGGGGACTTCGCTGGACCTGCCGCGAACAACGGCTTCGGGGTGCCACGCGGCGCTGTGTTGAACCGCGACTTGAGTACGATCCTGCCGGTTGATCTGACCGACCCGGAACAGATCCAGGAATACGTGGCGCACTCCTGGTACAAGTATGGTGGCGGCAATGATGGTGGGCTTCACCCCTTCGCCGGAGAAACAACACTGGATTATACCGGCCCAAAACCGCCCTTCGCCCAACTTGACGAGGCCAAGACCTATTCCTGGGTCAAGGCGCCCCGTTGGCGAGGCCATCCGATGGAAACAGGACCGCTTGCCCGCCTGGTGATGCTGCATGCTGCGGGCAATACAGCGGCTAAGGAACTGACCGCGGCGACGCTGGCGCAACTCGACTTGCCGTTTGATGCGATTTACTCGACCTTCGGCCGCATCCTCGCGCGTGGCATCGAGAGCAAGTTAATGGTCGACCGCATGGCAGGCTGGCACGACCGGCTGATGGCCAACATCGAGCACGGCGATCTGCGCACGTTCAACGACGCGAAATGGGCACCCGAAAGTTGGCCTCGGCATAGCCGCGGTATCGGCACCATCGAAGGACCACGCGGCGCTTTGGCGCACTGGGTCATCATCGACGACGGCGTAATCACGAACTACCAGGCTGTCGTTCCGACGACCTGGAACGCTGGCCCCAAAGACGAACGCAATCAGCACGGGCCCTATGAGGCGGCGTTACTAGACCGGCACCAACTGGCGATCCCGGACCAACCGATCGAGGTCCTCCGCACCATCCACAGTTTCGACCCGTGCATGGCCTGCGCTGCCCATGTATTCGGACCGGAGCGAGAGGAATTCGTGCGAGTCATGATACGTTGAACGCAGTGGCACTATCGATTCTGTCCGCTAACTTTTTCAGCAAAGCGAGCTAGATAAGATAACATTCGCAACGTCCTGATCCGATTTACTCAGTCCAGCTGCGCTGATCGCATCGGATAACCACGAGACCTGCACTGCAACGTGAAGTCTCGTGATTCGAGCATGCATTGGCGTGACGCAATCATTCACGTACCAGAAATTCATCCGTTCGCCATCCAGCGGCCCTCGAGTTAGAAGGGTCCGATGCAACAACATTGATCTCAACGCGGTTGCACTTGAGGCACTCGAAGAAACGCCGTTCGAAACCAATTGGCCCCGATGAAACGCGATCGAAGATCATCCGACTTTGGCAATACGCACAGTGGACACGTTGAACTGAGGGCACTGCGCCTCCTGCGCATTGGAAACCGATGAGTCGATCGGTCGAACATATGCATTTCAAGAGACTCCCTTTCAGACACGTTCAACCAGCGTTTGGTCTTTATAATAATTATTGAAATGGTTCTCGTATTCGCGATCTACTACGATTGTCGAATCGTAGGTGGGGCTGTCTTTCACACTCTGGCGCGCAACATCAAGGTCGATCACTCTCTTGGTCGATTCGATCACGTTGATCGAGCGCGGTGAAACAAGCACTTTCTTTCCAGGCCACCAGTTCCTGGTATCAACGACCAGATAGTGAATGCTCCAATCGGCGTCCGTCACCAGAAAATCGGCAACGTGGCCGATCTCACCATCGCAGGCATGAATGTGATAGCCAGTGAGGGCCCTGACACTACGCAGATGAAGATCTTGAACCTTCCGTGTTTCGGCGGCTTCTTCTGCCGCCAGTGCTAACGGCTCTCCGTATGGCACGGGCGACATGCCCTTGCCCCAGGTGAAACCGCCGAGATAGAGACCTCGGCTCCAATACGGATTCCAGCCGTAGTAATCGTAGGTATCAGCCTCCGACTGCCTCGACACCGGCAGATCCGTATCGACGCCTGGACTATCCTTCACCTGCTGCATGGTCAGCCTAACCGAGAATTGATCCCCGATCGCGCTGAAATGACCAAGCACGGAAGGCGGCAGCAACACTTTTCGTCCCGGCAGCCATGGGCTTGTATCGATAACCAGCCAACGAACCAGCCAGGTGTCGTCATCAAACAGAACGTCGGTCACTCGACCAAGCTGTCCGTCATTGGCGCCAATCGTATACCCTATGATTTCCGATGAGTTCCTTAACATGGTCAGGCTCCTTTGATCCTCACGCGAGGACGCTTAATGGCAGTGAGGCTGAAACGAGCGATCAGTTACCGCTTTTCTCAGCGACGTACGCGTTCCGATCGCTATCGACTTTGCGGCCTTCCCGATCGAAATGGGCGGCGGTCATGGCTTGGTCGCGGGTTACTTCACGCTGAGGCGTCAGCGTGCTCGTGGTCCGGTCGAGCAACAGCAGACCTGATTTCGGCGGCGTTGAACTCCTCAAGAAGAAGCGGTTCGTACTTCCCGTCAATCGATAGCGCGAGCGACTTGGCAAATATTGCAATTTCATCTTTGTGCATTTTTACCGGCCGCTCAGACCACAACTGAATACGATCGTTAAATTTTATCATCAACGTGATCATAACGACCACGGCCGGCGCGCCTAGGTTCGGAAACTACTCAGTCGGATGCGAGTCGATCTCGGCGTCTCGATCGTTATTGAACATATGGCGAACTAACCGAACGCTTTTACTTTTTCGCATCAAGCCATTCCAAGGCTTCGTTCTCCTGGCTCTTGCTAAAGGTTTTGATCTCCGGGTGTACAAATATTCTAAACGTCCCGATAAGCCATTGTTGCCACTCATGGCCAGCGATGACGGCAATTCGCTCTATCTTCTGTTGGTGCGCTTTGACAAATCCGATATGTTTTTCGAAAGCCGTCAAATTCTCCCAGCCATGGAATCCGGAAGCATCAATCAGAAGTCTGATTTTACCATGCTGATTGATAATGGAACCGACTTCCTGGGCAATTTGGTCGAAGTCGTTGGTCTTTAATTTATCCGGGAAGATGATTTTTAATGCATTGGCGGAGATTTTTTCTGTCTTGATCATGCGGAGTGTCCTCTTCAGAATTTCTGAACCACGCCGATCATTCTCAGCTATCGAGAAGTCGTAGCCAGCGTGTCATCCTGATTTCGGCAAGTAACGGCAGATTGCCCGAGCTGCCGAGCACCAGAATTCGCAGTAATCAGACCATGGGGTAGAAACCGGCGCCGACAAAAGCCTCGGAAAATACCTAAGTCGCAGTGATGACGGCCGTGACCAACGATTGAGCGCAGCAGACAAACAAAGAAACGATTGATTCGTATTTTGAGTGGTTCGTCACAAAGACGAGAACGGGCGGCCATGGACTATGGCATCCATTTTCCCAACACTGCAGGCCAAAAGCCATCGCAGCTTACCGTCCAACAAACGGTCGGCAGCAAAACGGAAAGCATTGCCTGATCTCCTCCTCAACCAATGCGGAACAGAAAGAGACGGTCGGGTAAATCGACGGGGTGCGCGGTTTCGCAAGCGGCAACCATTTCAAGTATCGCATCCCGACTCCGGCCAGAGGCTGCAATGGAGAGTAATATCGTACAACGTCCAACACGCCCAACACGCCCAAGCCGAAGCGGCCCGTCATAGGGTCGCTTCGGGATCGACAATGGCCGCACCGACTAGATGGGTCACGATCGCGCAGGTTAGCGTTTGATCAGCCAACCTGGCAGCTTAACCGTAGCAACGCCGTCGACGACCACCTCACCGGTCTGCTTTTTCATCACACAGGTGATTTTGGCAACATGCTTGGGAAGCAACGTTGCGATCGTTACTTCCAACGATACCGTGTCATTGATGAAAACGGGCGCATGAAAGTTAATCAGCTGGCTGAGATAGATAGTGCCGATTCCCGGCATGTTATCACCCAGCACTTTTGAGATCATCCCGAACAGGATGCCGCCGTGGGCGATGCGCTGTCCGAAGATAGTCGTTTTGGCGAATGCGTCATCCACATGGATCTTGTTGTGGTCGCCGGTGATGTCGGCGTAGCCGCGGACGAGTTTGTCATCAACCAGCTGCTGATAAAGAAATTTGTCACCTACAACGAAATTATGAGGGGGAGCGGGAGCAGCTTTGGCTGTCGCGACCTTTACCGGGATATTCATCGATCATTTTCCTGTCTGTTTTGAGAACGTGGAATCACTGCGACGGGCCATTTTGAGTCGATCCCTCGCAATGTCGAGCGACGCCTAGGGTTCAGCCGAGGCGGGCAGCGATCAGTTTATCGGGGAAGTCGGCCGGAGCGTCGAGCAAGGTCGTCCCCGCGATGTCGCGGAACAGACGCGCCAGCGGAAGCGCTTCGCGAATGCCTTTGGGAGCACTTTCGCTGATACCGAGTCCGCCTTCAACTTGGCAGCCATCGACCAGCATTTTTTGGCCCACGCGTGCCAGGAACGCCTTGACCATCCCGGCTTCGACTTCGAACGGCTCGCCGGTATCGATCAGTTGCGCCGCCCGTTGTACACCCAGCCAAGCAAGATAGCTGTCCGTCGCAATCTCGGCCAGCATCGTCTGGATGGCCTCTTGATGGGCGATCGGATGATGGAACTGCACTCGATGCTTTGCGTATCCGGCGGCGTGTACCGCCGCCGCCTGCGCGATCCCTACCGTCTGGGCCGCCTCTGCCACCGCGCCGAGATAAAGAAGGCGCTCGGCTATCGCGGGCCCGGCACTGAGATCATGCAGGACCGCATCAGCACTCACCGAGACGTCCTTAAAGATCAGATCGGCCACGGGACATCCGTTGAGGCCCATGGTCTCCATTCGCGGTCCCACCGTCATGCCCGCTGTCTTGGCTTCGACGATGAAGGCCACCAGACCGCTGGGACCGACTGGTTCGGCAAGCGTCGCAAAAACAACGTAGACGTCGGCAACACCTGCGTTGCGCACGAACCTTTTCGTGCCGGTCAGGGTAAACCCGCCGCTCTTGCGCGTCGCTATCAGGGCATCGCCGCCGAGGCCTATCGCAGGACCGGCTTCTCCGAGAGCATAAGTCGCGAGACGTTCGCCGTTGGCCAGGGTTTTGAGCGTACCGGCCCTTTGTGTCTCATTGCCCCACTGTTCGATAGCAGCAGTGGCGAGAATATGATGATTCAGGATTGACGCGATGGCGGGGCACGCACGCGACAAGGCACGGACGACTTCAACGTACGTGCTAAAGCCCAAATCGGCACCACCAGACGTCTGGGGAAGGAGTATGCCCAGCGTGCCGTTGGCGGCCAACTGTGCAACAAGCGCTTTCGGATAGACGCCGGAATGGTCGAGTTCAGCAGCGATGCCGTCGAGGTGGTCGGTTGCGAAGCCGACCGCACCTTGCATCATCAACAGCTGCTTTTGGTTCATTATCGCGTTCATATCAACCTGCCTTCAGGGTTTTGGTTGCCAGCGGTATGCTCGCAAGAACGGCGCGAGCAATTACGAGCCGCTGGATTTGATTGGTGCCTTCGTAAATTTGCATAACTTTGGCATCGCGCATGAACTTGCCGAGTTCGGAGGTGTAGCCATGAGAGCCAGTCAGGCGAACCGCGTGCGACGAGACCTGCATGGCAACGTCCGTGCAAAATGTCTTGGCAATCGCCGACTCCTTTGAGAACGGCACTTTTGCATCGCGTAGCGACATGACGTCGTACAGGACCTGACGCGCCGCCTGCACCTGGATCTGCATGTCGGCGAGCTTGAACTGCAGATTTTGTCCGGGATACGGCTTTGCCGGGAAGCGCTGGTGCATGAACGCGACGCATTCATCCAGCGATCGCTGGGCCAGGCCCACGGCGAGTGCACCGATCGCCGGCCTGGCAGTGTCCAGGGTCTTCATGGCAATTTTCATACCCTCCCCTTCCTTTCCGAGAAGGTTGGCGGCGGGAATGTGCACGTTCTTCAATTCATAGAACGCCGTGTTCGAGCTGCGAAGCCCAAGCTTGTGCTCGACGTCGCCGAGGATGAAGCCAGGCGTGCCCTTTTCGACGATGAAGGCACTGAGACCCTTGTTGCCCGCGTTCGCGTCGGTCTGGGCAAAGATCAAATGAACGCTGGCAAAGCTTGCATTGGTAATCCAGCATTTGCTGCCATTGAGAATGTAATCTTTGCCGGCCTTGACGGCCGTCGTCTTGCCGGCGCTGACATCCGATCCCGCGCCCGGCTCGGTCAAACCGAAGGCACCGATCTCTCCGTTCAGCAATGGCGCAAAGTACCGGCGCTTTTGCTCTTCGTTTCCGGCGATAAGCACGGACTCCATGCTCAATATGCTTGCCGCGAGCGTCGTCGCCATTCCGGTGCATCCGTAACCCCATTGCTCAAGCACGACCGCCTGTGTCAACGCGTCGTAGCCAAGACCGCCGTACTCCTTGGGAATTGCCATCGCAAAGATCTTGCTGGGCTTTGCCGCTTCCAGGAGATAGGCGTGAAATTCTCCAGACTTATCGAACACGGCGGCATGAGGAATGATGTTTTTAGCGACAAAATCCCTTGCCGTTTCTTGAATAGATAATTGTCTTGGGCTGAGAACGCTCATCGTCTGTATCCTTGCTTTGTTCAGGCAACAGCCTTGACGGTTGACTTAAGTTTCGACTGCATAAGCGTTTTCAAGCCGCCCCATTTCGGCTTGAAGATCTCGGCTGGCATCGATTTGACTTTAGCCGCCATCTTCGGAACGAAATCCATGTGGGCAAGGATGTCTTTCTCGATATTGATTCCCGGCGCGACCTCGATCAGCGTCAATTGACCGTCCTGCAGCTCGAACACGGCGCGCTCGGTAATGTACAGCACGGGTTGCTTGGTCTTCGTCGCGTAAGCTCCGCTAAACGTCACCTGCTCAACCTGCTTGACATACTTTTTTGCCTTACCCTCCTTTGTGATGGATAATTTGCCGTCAAGGACAGCTACCTTCAGACCGCCGGCGGTAAACGCGCCGCAGTAGACGAGTTTTTTCGCATGCTGGGTGATGTCTATAAAACCGCCCGCGCCGACAAATACGCCATTGAACATGCTTACATTTACATCGCCATTCGCGCCAACCTGAGCGGCGCCGAGGAAAGCATGGTTGAGACCGCCGCCTGAGTACCAATCAAACTGCTGCTGCGGCTCGATGAACGCCTGGGCGTCGAGCGACATGCCAAAGTCTTCCTTGCGCTCCGCCGGGATGCCGCCGATCGAGCCGACTTCGGTCGTCAGCGTGATCATATCGGTCACGCCCTCCAACGCGACCAGACTCGCAATGCCAGTAGGGATTCCGATGCCCAGATTGACGATATCGTGAGGCTCCAACTCCATGGCGGCCCTTCGGGCGATGATCAACCGTTCAGTCATCGGCATTTCGGGAATATGGTCTAACGGGACATGTATCGTACCAGAGTAACCAGGCGTAAACGCCGCGCCTGCGGACTGCCAATGGTTACCCGGTCCCGAGATGACGACATAGTCGATCATGACACCGGGAACACGAACGTCCTTCGGATTAAGAGTGCCGTTCTTCGCAAGATAGGCGACCTCGGCGATGACGATACCGCCGGTGTTTTTAGCCGCCTGCGCCAAGGGTAGGCATTCCAGCAATGCGCCTTCGTTCTCGACCGTCATGTTGCCGTTCTCGTCGGCGGTGGTCCCTCGGATGATCGCAACGTCGACATTAAAGCTCGGGTAGAACATCCACTCCTCGCCCTCGAGTTGGATAACTTTGCAAATGTCCTTTGTGGTCGCCTTGTTCAGCTTGCCGCCTTGCAGTCGAGGATCGACAAAGGTTCCAAGACCGGTCTTGGTGATGAGACCCGGACGGTGAGCAGCGATATCTCTCCACAATTGAGTGACAACGCCCTGTGGTCTGCAATAGCCTTCGCAATCACCATCGACCACCATTTTAGCCAAACCAGGAGCTAGTCCTGTGTGTCCACCGATCCAGCGGCTGATCATGCCTCGATGCGCGAAATGCTCGGTACCCCGCGCTTTCCAATCACCAATACCTGAGGCATGCACGAGCGTAAGTTTGGCCGGGTGGCCAGAGGCGAGGAAACGCTTCTCCATGGCGATAGCCAGCTCTTCGGGCCAACCCGCCAACGTAAGGGCACTTGCACCAACCGTGCAACCGTCCTTGATCAGCGCGGCTGCGTCACTTGCAGAAATAACCTTATTCATCGACAGTTCCTTCACTGTACCTGACTGAATGCGCAATCAATGTTTGGGTCCATATTCATGCCGTCTCATTGATTCATTTTCGAAGTCATGAATACGCTCTTGCCGGAGACGTACTAGCCTCGGAAACTACTCACGCCGGTCTTCGAATAATCTAAGGTTCAATATTTGTGTTGGAAACAAAGCGAAACGTTAATCGCCAACTTTTTTGACGAACGTTTAGCCGAAGATCGGTTTATCATTGCAAACCTCGCGCCTAAACGATCCGCTTTCACGTGGGTTGCAGGCGCAGAACGGCCGATCATTCAGTTGCGCCTGCGGCAGCCGGCTCCGTACTTCCAATATTTGATCGGATTTTAGTTTTGTAGTTCTGACGACCGCTCAACGCAACCATCAGGTAGATTTCGAGATAGCTCAATGAAGAGACGAAATCGCGGTCGATGCCGAAGCTGACGGTTTTATGTAAAACGTCCTAGGCTTTCTAAATGAGGCTGGTTCGTAGCGGAATTAGGCTAATCGGAAGACCGAACCGGGCGGGCAGTCGAAGGAGCCCACTGCTCTTCCGCCACAACGTAATTTCGAAACGCAATTGCGTCGTGATACGCGTTATGTGGGATGCTGCTTACCGCCATTGAATCAAAAAGCGGTAAGTCAAGTAGTTCGATTATTAGCCTCGGTGAAGGCATACGCCATCCAGGGCCCGATAACATCAGAAGCGCTAAATGAGCGATGTCTTCGGGCCAATCAGCAATAACCGTAGGTTCCGGATCGCCTTGCAGATATGCTGCCAGTTTTTCAACCATGTCGGGGCGGGAGATGGGCTGCTTTTGCAAGACCGGTACCACGTGGTCGATGACCCAAGGTAATGGACCAGCGCAGGCTAATACCTCATAAAACGAAGCAGCGCCCTGTTGTTCAGGCACAAGCGCCAGCGAGATTAGCTGGCCACCAAAACCGTTGAACTCGGCGTCCATAAAATACCGCATACATGGTCTCTCCAACCGCACTCGACATAAAAAACTGACCGCCAGCAAGTTCAATATCGGTCTCGTGTGTGTATGTGTGCCGTATTGGAAACGTTTCCGCAGACGAGCCGCGGTAACCCGGCGCCAGCATAAATCACGAGGGAAATGCTGCGCAGTTTCCGTCGAAAGCTGATATAGAATGCAGCATTGCTCCTCTCCTACAAGACTTGGAACAATTATCGGTAGCTTTTCAGGCGGTGCACATTTCATTCGATGCCAAGCCGCCACACATGCGTCGATATTAAGGATCGCTCGATCGCTTTTCAGATACGAACTCTACTCAGTACATTGCCGGCGACGACGGAATTGGTCAGCCGACTAGCCGTTACTGGCCAGAGTTCACCGACGGCGCGGGTGGAAAAGCGGTACTTGCAGCCTTCACTTCAACCTCTGCCTTGGCCGGCACTTGATGGTTCGCTATCAAGAATTCCAATCCCTGCACGAAGCACATGAAGTCAACGTATATCCACCATGTAGCGGGATTTGATCCAATCTCACTGTTGTTCGCTTGTTCGCTTGTTGCTGCCCGGCATTGAACCCATGCGAACACGGCAATAGTGCGATCAGGCGAGTGGTAATCGTAAGGGAATCCAAGTACGAGGCAGCCTTGTTTGACAAAGCGGGCGAATTGCCGCGTCAGGCTCGGAACGTATCCTAAAGGTCCGCCCCTTCATGGGGCCAGCTATCCTAGCCCACGGCGCTGCTCACTACGGGTTTCTGATTCGGCCACTCGCATTCGTTGAGCGTACGCATCCGGCGAAGGCCCCTAGCTAGGCCGCTTT